>Ga0074195_1000047_pt1 | contig 319270 bp, 288 predicted proteins | sample EPASupsiteHSE623_FD_64525 | JGI IMG/M metagenome (GOLD analysis project Ga0074195, IMG submission 64525) | Bioremediated contaminated groundwater from EPA Superfund site, New Mexico - Sample HSE6-23 | ecosystem: Environmental > Aquatic > Deep subsurface > Groundwater > Contaminated ...
CGCATCAAAATTTAATCAGTCATTTACCTTTAAGTAAACTCCTTCATAAATTTTTAAGATGCTCCTTGAAGTATTATGCATTTTTTTGAAATGCCTGTCTGTTCACTTCTCTCTTTGTAATCCTGTGCAAAAAATAAGAATAATTTTTCATTTTTTTCTTTATGTAGAGTCTGACATTTATTATATTTAAGCTGTCCGGGGGATTAGCTCAGTTGGCTAGAGCATCAGGCTGGCAGTCTGAGGGTCATGGGTTCGAATCCCATATTCTCCACATATATATCCCGTTTTAGCAGCGGGATTTTTTTTGTTAAAAAAATAAAAATTGCTATTGTCTGAAGAAAAAAAATAATTAAATTTATTTAGTTTTAAATTTAAAGGAGATATAAATGTCAGATGATCAGCAATTCGTGCTTACAGGAGTAATGATATATATGATAGCTATGCTTGCAGTAGGCTATTATTCAAGCAGAAAAATAAAAGTATTTGCAGATTTCATGGTCGCCGGAAGAAGATTGGGTTACTGGCTTGCAACAGCTACTTTAATAGCAACATGGTTCGGAGCGGGATCATGTATGGGTGCGTCAGGAACTGTTTACGCAGACGGTATTATCGGAGTTGTGTCTGACCCTTTCGCAGCCGGGCTTTCACTGATACTGGCAGGTATTTTCTATGTAGGTTTTTTAAGGAGAATGAACCTCCTTACCGTAACAGACATTTTCGGGATTTATTACAGTAAAAAAGCAGAAATATTTGCATCAATACTGATGGTGCCTGTTTATGTTGGATGGCTGGGAAGCCAAATGGTCGCAATCGGATATATTCTAAATGTGCTGACGGGTATGGATACTACTCTCGGTATTATTTTAGGGAGCGGAGTTGTGATAATATATACATATCAGGGAGGAATGTGGGCAGTAACCCTTACAGATTTTCTACAGATAATTTTCGTCTTTATAGGGTTGATAGCTATGACTCCGATTATTCTGGGTGATGTTGGAGGTATTACTAATCTATTTGCAAACACGCCAAAAGAAGCACTTGATTTTTATCCAAAAGATGCAGGATATAATGACTGGGTGCCATATATGGGGCAGTGGCTTCTGATGGGGTTGGGATGTATAGTAGGTCAGGATCTGATCCAGAGATCATTGTCAAGCAGAAATGAAAAAATCGCGCGGAACAGTGCTATTACAGCAGGTATAGTCTATATACTAATGGGATTAATGCCGATAACGATCGGATTGGCGGGAAGAATATTAATGCCCGGACTTGAAGATTCTGAGATGCTTATGCCATCAATGGCTATGAAATATCTATCACCTTTTATGATCGTCCTTTTTGTCGGGGCATTGATATCAGCAATTATGAGCTCAGCCGACAGTTCTCTTCTGGCTGCGGTTTCACTTTCGACAGAGAATATTCTTTTCAGAATACTTAAAGTGAATGATGATAATGTTAAGCTGAAATATGCTAAGTATGCGACTCTGATTATTTCGGTACTGTCTCTTGGTGTAGCTTTAGCTGTTAAAGAAATATACGATCTGATGGTAAATTCATGGGCCACTTTGTGGGTTGGCATATTTGCTCCCGTAACATTTGCTCTGTACTGGAAGAAGGCTAATAATCTTGCAGCATGGGTGTCAATGATATCGGGAACGTCTGTCTGGCTGGGTTATATTTTAATTGTCGGTTCGGGAATGGAAGAGATCGATGACAGCGTGTTTTATGCGGCAGCTACTTACGGCGGGCTGATCAGTATCCTCAGTTATGTTATTACGACATTATTCAGATATAAATATATTAATCCGGTACATCTTGCATCTGAAGATCCTGAAGTTGTTTAGTTTTTACCGGGTTATTTTATTTAAAATTGTTCTTAACATATCTTAAGATATTTCATATATTTACGACTTCTTAAATAAAAAAGGATTACTATATGAAACCTGACGATCTAAAAGCAATAAATACGATCAGGGCATTAAGCATTGATGCGATTGAGCAGGCAAATTCCGGACATCCGGGACTTCCTCTTGGAGCCGCGCCAATGACTTACGCAATTTGGTCTAAGCATTTGAATTTCAATCCTGAACAGCCTGATTGGATCAACAGAGACAGGTTCGTTATGTCGGCCGGACACGGAAGCAGTCTTTTATACAGCCTTCTTCACTTGTTCGGATATGAATTATCTTTAAACGATCTGAAGAACTTCAGGCAATGGCAGAGCAAAACACCGGGTCATCCGGAATTCAGGCACACAAAAGGCGTCGAAACTACGACCGGACCTTTAGGTCAGGGTGCTGCGAATGCAGTAGGAATGGCAATTGCGGAAAGAATTCTTGCGAATAAATTCAATACTGAAGATATAAACCTGATTGACCATTACACATACTGTTTTGTCGGAGACGGATGTCTGATGGAAGGCATCAGCGCAGAAGCAGCTTCAATTGCAGGTTATCTGAAGCTTGGAAAGCTGATCATGCTTTACGACTCGAATGATATTTCTCTGGACGGTCCTACTTCATTGACATTCCCTGAAGATACGGAAAAGAGGTATGAGAGCTACGGCTGGCATGTTCAGACCGTAAGAAACGGAGATACTGATCTTTCAGGCATCAATAAAGCTATTGCTAAAGCTAAATCAGTTACAGATAAACCTTCAATTATTATCGTTAAAACTACTATCGGGTACGGGTCGCCGAATAAATGCGGATCGGAAAAAGCTCACGGTGCACCTCTCGGCGAGAAAGAAACCGAGCTTACAAAAGAATTTCTGGGTCTTGATCCGAAGAAAAAATTCTTCGTGGATAAAACTGTCAAAGCACACTTTTCGAAACTCGTTCAGAAGAAAATCGAGAATTTTAACGAATGGGAAAAAAAGAAAAAAGCTTATCAGAAAAAATATCCGGAAAAATTTAAGCTTCTTGAAGGATTTATAAATTACGATCTGCCAAAAAATCTTAATGAGATTTTCCCGAATTTCAACCCGGGAGAAAAACTTGCAACGCGAGTTTCGAATCATACCGTGATGTCAACAGCAGGAAGCAAGCTTGAATGGCTGGTCAGTCTCGATGCCGATCTGAGCTGTTCCACAAAAGCATTTTTCAAAGGTGCGGGATATTTTGACGCTACCGTTCAAAGCGGGAGAAATATCAGGATCGGCGTAAGAGAGCACGCGATGGCTGCTATAGCTAACGGGATTTCATGTCACGGCGGATTAAGACCGACGACCAGCACATTTTTCTCATTCGTTGATTATATGAGACCGTCGATCAGGCTTGCAGCGCTCATGGGAATAAATCCGATATTTATTTTTACACACGATTCAGTAGCAGTCGGTGAAGACGGACCCACTCATCAGCCAGTAGAGCAATTGATGTCGGCTAGGATTATCCCGAACCTGAAGGTCATCAGACCGGCAGACGCGAATGAAGTCGCTGAAGCATGGAAATATATGCTCGCCAATAAAAACTCTCCCTTCGTTCTCGTACTTTCAAGGCAGGATATCGAAACGCTGGACAGAAAAAAATATTCAGGCGCGGAGGGATTATCAAAAGGTGCGTACATACTTTCAGAAATGAAAAAGCCTGAGCTTATTCTGATAGCTACGGGCTCGGAAGTTAATTTAGCGCTTCAGGTACAGGAATTACTGAAGAAAAAAGGTATAAGCTCAAATGTAGTCAGCATGCCAAGTTTTGAAATATTCGAAGCACAGAAGCAAGAATATAAAGACAGCGTGATTCCGCCGTCGGTAAAAAACAGAGTTTCGATCGAGGCCGGATCAACTTTCGGATGGAGCAGATATACAGGCTCAGAGGGTCTGAATATCGGAATAGATAAATTCGGATCGTCGGCTCCCGGAAATGTCGTATTGGAAAAATACGGGTTCAGCGCAGATCAGATATGCAAGAAAGTGCTGGAATATTTGAAGAAATAAGTTTATGATATAAAGAAGTAAAATTGCACCCGTAGTTCAATTGGATAGAATACAAGACTCCGGATCTTGCGGTTGCCGGTTCGAACCTGGCCGGGTGCACAACAAATTACTGAAGAAGTTACAATATAAGCCTCAAAGCTACAGGAGTGAATAATGAAAAAAAATAGTATAATATTTAAGATTGTGTCTATATTAACTCTTTTACTGTTCATTAATTCATGCACGCTGATGTCTTTAAAGGAGATTCCTAAGGAAGAAATTAAAGATCAAACAAAAATTGAAAATATTTTTATAATTGTTCATAAGAACACGAAATACAGATTGAATAATCCGTTAATTAACGGGGGGATTTTCGGTGATATTGAACTTCAAGATGCAGAACCTCAAGGTGCCGAGAAATTCAATCAGGTGATTATTTACTCATCAGATGATTTTGAACTCCAAGGTTCTAAGATCAATGTGCCATTAAAATCAGTAACGAAAGTTGAAGTTTACAAGTTAGACGGTATTAAAGCTTTAGCTTTTACAGGAGGATTAATAATAGTTGTCGTACTGATTTACGCATTTTTAAATGCTAATATGAAAATAAATTCCGGGCTCGATTTATAATAAAATCGGAGACTTTTATCCCTGCATTACCATTCCGCCGCAGACATTGATGACCTGTCCGGTGATGTAATCAGCCATATCTGAAGCTAAAAACACTGCGGCTTTCGCTACATCGGAAGGTTTGCCAAGTTCACTTAACGGGATTAATTTTATAAGGCTTTCTTTAGCCTGATCAGTCATTTTATCGGTCATTTCAGAGACTATGAAGCCGGGCGCGATGGCGTTGACCCTGATGCCTCTTGATCCGAGCTCTTTGGCCGTTGTCTTTGTCATGCCTATAACGCCTGCCTTTGAGGCTGAATAATTGATCTGTCCGGGGTTGCCCATCTCACCGACCACGGAAGTGATGTTGATTATCTTGCCGTATCTCTGTTTCATCATGGGTCTTGAAACAGCTTTCGTGCAGTTGAAAACGCCTTTCAGGTTGATGTCAATTACGAGGTTCCATTCCTGTTCCGACATTCTCATGATCAGGTTGTCTCTCGTGATGCCGGCGTTATTTACGATTATATCAATTTTTCCGAATTTTTCGATCGTCTGATTTACTAAAATCTCAACATCTTCATATTTCGAGACATCAGCTTTTACGGCGAGAGTATCCACATGATATTTTTCTCTTATCTCGTTCGCTGTTTCTTCAGCTTTGTCCTGCATAATATCTGAAATAACAACTTTAGCTCCGTTGGATGCGTATTCTTCTGCGATTGCTCTGCCGATACCTCTTGCCGATCCTGTGATTATGGCTATTTTATCTTTAAGCATGTAAAGCTCCTATAAAGCTAAATTATTGAGTTCTTCGAGCGTCTGAACGCTGATGAATTTCGATTCTTTTGAGATTCTTTTTCCGAGTCCCTGTAGAACATTGCCCGGACCGACTTCGATAAATGTGTTAACGCCTTCGTTCAGCATTGCCTGAATTGTTTCAGTCCATTTTACCGGAGCGGTGACCTGCTCGACGAGTAGTTTTTTCATTTCATTTTTATCCGTGCAGACCTTAGCCGTAACATTCGGTACGACAGGAATGACGGGGTCGCTAAAAATCTTAGTCTGAAGCTTGTCCGATAGAGGCTGAACTGCGGACTGCATTAGAGGTGAATGGAAAGCGCCGCTGACTACAAGCTCTTTTACGATCTTGGCACCTTTGGCTTTTGCGACTTCCATACCTTTTTTCACTCCGTCAATAGATCCCGATATCACGATCTGACCGGGTGAATTGAAGTTCGCGGGCTGAACAATGCCTGCTGAGGAAGCTTCTCTGCAGGCTTCGAAAATAAGATCATCGTCGGGAAGACCGACTATAGCTGCCATAGTGCCGGGATTATCTTCACCGGCTTTCTGCATTTCAGCTCCCCTGAGCTTTACAACTTCGAGCGCGTCCTCGAATGACATCACGCCTGCACATACCAGAGCTGAATATTCTCCGAGGCTGTGTCCTGCAGTTATTACAGGCTTAATTCCTTTTTCCTGAAGAAGTTTATTTACAATAACCGAAAGAACGAAGATCGCAGGCTGAGTGATCTTTGTCTGTTTCAGATCTTCAAGCGGGCCTTCAAAAGATACCTTTTTTATATCTAACCCAAGTATTTCATTGGCTTTATTATAATACTGTTTAGCTATATCCGAACTTTCGTAAAGGTCTTTGCCCATTCCGACGAACTGCGATGCCTGTCCGGGGAAAATAAACGCGATCTTAGACATAAATGCTCCTTATTAAAATTTAATTACGAGTCCGCCCCATGTAAATCCTCCGCCAAATGCAGCTGTGAGAATGATATCACCTTTTTTGATCTTTCCTGACTTTCGCGCCTGATCAATAGCGATCGGAATTGTCGCTGCGGAAGAGTTCCCGAGATACTGGAGGTTTCTGATCACTCTGTCTTCAGGCATTTCAAGCCTTTCGGCAATTGCGTCAATGATCCTCATATTAGCCTGATGAGGTATCAGAAGAGTGATGTCGTGTTCATTGATACCGGCATCTTCCATAGCTTTCTCGGCTGATTCGATCATGGCTCTTACCGCGTATTTATAAACTTTATTGCCTTCCATTCTGATCTTGGAACGCTTATCAGCACCGTTTGCATCGATCATCTTTTCCTGATCGGTCACTCTTTTGTTCACTCTCGAACCGCCGCCGTATGACCATAAAAGCTCGGCAAGTTCTCCGTTGCTTTTTATATATGAACCCATAATACCGCTTTCTCCATCCGCGGGCTGAACGATTACTGCTCCGGCGCCGTCACCGAAAAGTACGGCAGTACTTCTGTCCGTCATATCCGCTAAAGATGTTAAAAACTCGGCTCCGATGACAAGTATATTTTTAAATTTACCCAAAGCTATAAATCCTTCTGCAACTGTCATTCCGTATATCCAGCCTGTGCAGGCTGCAGAAATGTCGAAGACAGCAGCGTTCATTGCTCCGATGTTCTTCTGTACGAATATAGCTGTTGACGGAAATGACATATCTGGTGTTACTGTAGCCAGAATTATCGCGTCTATATCTTCAGGAGTAATTCCCGCATCTTGAATAGCTGCTTTTGCAGCGAAAGTTGCGAGGTCGGAGGTTGACTGATCCGCATCTCCGACCACCCTTCTTTCTTTAATACCGACTCTCTGCTGTATCCACTCATCGGTAGTGTCCAATATTTTCTCGAAATCCTGATTAGTCATAATTGTCTCAGGAAGGTAGTGTCCAGTTCCGGCTATTTTCATAATTACTTTCTTTGTCATCAGATCACCTTTTTCAGATTAAATTTCTGCGTATTTTACGCAAAGTTCCAAGGCCGACCTTACGGCTTTGGCAGAAGATTTCCCGTGTCCTATCACGACTTTGCCGTTCACTCCAGTAAGCGGAGCTCCGCCAATAGTTTCGTAGTTAAAATCTTCAATTAAAAAATTTAAATAATTATTGTCAAATTTACAATCTTTTAAATTCCTAAAATTCTGTAACAATACATTAAACGATTCCAAAAGTTTAAGCACAATATTTCCCGTCAGCCCATCCGCTACTATTATGGAAGCATTTGTGAAAAGCAATTCATCGCCTTCGATATTACCAGTGAAATTATACAGACTGTCGGACATCATCCTGAATAGGATTCTGTGTTCGGGAGTTCCCTTCCATGATTCTGTGCCGATGTTAAGCAATTTAATCTCGGGTTCTTTAATGCCGTATAGCTTAGCGTAAACATCAACGGTTTCATGAAGTACAGCAAAATAAAGTTCGGCATTGAAAACATAATTTCCGAGAGCGCCTACATCAAAAACTGCGACAGGGGGACGATTAAAAAGAGGTATAAAGGAAATTAGCGATGGATGCGTGTTCGGGTCTTTAAGTCCGAGCACGTCAACTGAGTTCAAGATTATTGCGCCGGAATTACCGCACGAAAAAGCACAATCAGCTTTCCGGCTTTTTACGAGCCTCAGGGTACCTTCGATAGTGTTATCAGGTTTTTCTTTTTTTGATTTTGTGGGAGTCTCTTTCATTCCTACAGTGTGTGTAAAATACTCAACTGCGATCTGAGGGTGATTCAAACCGGACAGGTTATCATGTTCATTTTTGGTAGAGCACAGGATCAGTTTTTCGCGAGGATGATTTTCAAGAAAATCGAGACAGCCCTTCAAAATTTCTTCAGGGGCTTTGTCTCCGCCGTTCAGGTCTATCGCTATCTTCATAATTTTATCGGAAAATTTTTTCTAATAAAAAAACCGCAGCGCCCCAAGCTGAATAAATAGGGAACTGCGGTTTAAGTCTGTTATCAGGCTTTCGCCGCTATCACAGCTTTTCCTTTGTAATATCCGCAAGTGGGACATACACGGTGCGACAGCTTCGGAGCCGAGCAGTTTGGACATTTGGAAGTGCTTTTAGCCTCCAATTTCCAGTGATTCTTCCTCGATTTAGCTCTTACTTTCGAGGTCTTCCTCTTTGGTACCGGCATTAAGATTCTCCATGTTGATTCTTTTTAATTAATTCCGTAAGTTTTTCCCATCTCGGATCGACCTTTTCTTCATCCTTACAGCCGCACTGTGTTTTATTCAGGTCTGCGCCGCATTTCTGGCATAAACCTCTGCAGTCTTCACTGCACAGAAACCTTAAAGGCTGAGCAAGAAAAAAAGATTCTCTATAATAGCCGTCAAAATCAAGTACACCGTCATTATCATCAGGATAAATAATTTCAATGTCATTCGAGTTTCCGCTCTTCATATCTCCGATATGGAAAAAATAATCTATGTTAACGATCAGTCCTGTTGTATATTCAGCTGCGCATCTGTCGCATACCGACTCATAATCAAGGGAATTAGAACCGTGGATGTGAAGATAATCACCGTTCTTCTGTATATTCAGCTTCAGTTCATTCGAGCTTACGATACTGAAATCCTCAGACTTCAGGCTCATTATCTCATCGGCCGAAAAAACGAGGGAACTATCCCCTTCCTTCAATTTATCTATTTTAATGTTCATCAGCGTTACCGTTCAATTTCAGAGGGTTAAATATAACCTCTTACTCATTAATTGTCAAGATTGAAAGCGCGTAATTAACGGCAGATGCAAGATTCTGTTCCGCTTGTGCGAGAACTTTATCGTCGGGAGTTTCACCGGAGGTTCTATTAACGATTACAGAGGAAATGCACCCGGCTTTTAAGCCGAAAGCGTTCGCGATCGTGAAAAGCGTTGCCGATTCCATTTCAAAATTCAGAATATGAAGTTTCTGCCATTCGGCCAAAGATCCCTGTAAATCCTTAATTACATATTTTGAAAAAGTATCATACCTTTCCTGTCCGGGATAAAATGTGTCGGAAGAAGCGGTTATGCCTTTATAAAAAGGAATACCTGTCATTTTTGCGCCTTCTATAAGAGCTGAAGTTATATCAAAATCTGCTACGGCGGGATACTCAACAGGAGCATAATGTTTTGACGCGCCGTCAAGTCTGACAGCACCTGTAGTAATTATAAGCGAAGGTATTTTAATATACGGCTGTATCGCACCGGTCGTACCTATTCTTATGAAAGTTTTTATACCGAGAGATGCGAGTTCTTCAACTGCAATTGACAGCGAAGGCCCGCCGATGCCGGTCGAACATACAAGAATGTTTTTCCCTTTAGCTTCGGTCAGCCATGAAGTGTATTCACGGTTCGAAGCCAGAAAAACAGCGTCCGCATTAATATGTTTCGCCGTCTTTTCGACCCTTCCCGGATCGCCCGGAAGTATAGCTATTTTAACACCTTTAAGCATATCTTCATTTAGCCTGACATGGTATTTCATAAGAACCCCGCTATACTTTTGATTTATTATATATCAGTACGAGAACACCATTTTCATAACTTATCTTCTGTGTAGTGTCCTTACAAACATTGCTCAGGCCGACAGGAACGGATCTTTTCAGATCAAGTTTAAGAGCAGGATATTTAAAACCTGAGATCGACAGAGCATCAACATTTTCAGAACCAGAGAACATCGAGACCGTTGAGCCTTTCCGGAAACTGAATTCATACACATCCTGCGCAATGCTCGGAAGAAAGAAAATATCCTCTTTCAAACCAGAAAAAATTATCTTCATTCCTTTCGAAGCAAAATCTGTAGCCGTATCGTAGTTGGAAATAAAATGATCGCTCCTGCCGCCTGTTGCAGCAAATACTAATACTTCACACACCTTTTTCTTTTGAGCATATTCAAGCGCGAGAAAAAAATCAGAACGGTCTTTGTCTTTGGGATAAATAAGTGTATCCAAAACAGGAACTTTTACTTCCGGTGCTGAAGAATCCATATCGCCTATATGGATAACAGGCGGAACTGCCATACCTTCAAGATATTTTATACCTCCATCGACAGCAACAATAAGGCTATCTTTCGTAATATTCATCAAAAGATCTTTTTTGCTGAAGCCATTTCCGTTAAGTATGATCAGTGCCGGTTTAATTTTCATTCTATTATTGTATATAGCCTTTATTTAAAGCTGAATTTCTTTTTTCCGAGAACGATATCATCGTCAATAACTATTTTTTTTGTATCCTTATGTTCCGGCAGCTCGAACATGATATCATTCATTGTGTGCTCGATAATACTTTTTAAAGATCTTGCGCCTGTTTTTCTTTTAATTGCAAGTTCAGCTATTGCTTTTATAGCTTTGTCGGTAAAAATAAGTTCACATTTTTCAAGCTCGAATAATTTCTGGTACTGCTTGATTATGGCATTCTTCGGCTCGGTCAGGATATGCTCAAGAGCCACAAGATCAAGGCTGTGCAGTGCTTTCACGACGGGTAATCTTCCGATGATCTCGGGAATAAGTCCGAATTTAAAAAGATCATCATAAGCAACATTTGAAAGTACTTCATCGGTCTGCATAGCTTTAATATTAACTTTATCGGATCCAAATCCGATAGACATTTTACCAAGTCTTCCTCTGATCAGATCTTCTATACCGTCGAACGCACCGCCGCAGATGAAAAGTATGTTCGTGGTATCCACTTCGGTAAGTTTCTGTTCCGGATGTTTTCTTCCGCCTTTGGGTGGAACCTGAGCCTTAGTTCCCTCAAGTATCTTTAAAAGCGCCTGCTGAACTCCCTCGCCTGAGACATCTCGTGTAATTGAAGGATTAGAACTTTTTCTCGCGATCTTATCGATCTCATCAATATAAATTATACCCATTTCGGTCTTGGGAACATCATAATCGGCTACCTGAAGCAACCGTACTATTATATTTTCAACATCTTCACCTACATATCCCGCTTCGGTAAGAACTGTGGCGTCAGCTATGGCAAACGGAACTTTCAGAATTCTTGCAAGTGTTTTTGCGATCAGGGTTTTTCCGGTTCCCGTCGGGCCGACCATCAGAATGTTCGATTTATCGATCTCAACTTCGTTTTTTGAAGTAAAATGCCTTATTCTCTTATAATGATTGTAAACGGCCACAGATACGGCAACTTTCGTCTCGTCCTGTCCGATAACATATTTGTCGAGCTCATTTTTGATCTCTTTCGGGGTCGGAAACGTTTCAGGCAGACTGTTAGCCGCTTTCTTCTTTATGGTAGAATCAAGATAATCTTTCGCGTTGTTAACGCATTCGTCGCATATAAAAGCGTTTTCACCTGCAAGAAGCGCTTTGGTAAGCTTTTCCTCCCTGCCGCAAAAACTGCATTTCTCAAGTCTGTATTGTGATTTAGCCATCGGTTGTTCCTATTTGTTGGAAGAATATATCTTGTCGATCAGACCGTAATCCAATGCCTCTTTAGCCGAAAGGAAATAATTTCTGTCAGTATCCTTCTCGATCTTTTTTAACGGTTTGCCGGTAGTATCGCAGAGTATCTGATTTAAAGTTTCTCTCGTTTTTTTGATCTCCTCGGCCGCTATCATAATATCAGATGCCTGTCCCTGTGCTCCGCCCCAAGGCTGGTGGATCATAATTCTTGAATTAGGCAATGCTATTCTTTTTCCTTTCTTTCCGGCAGTAAGAAGTATAGCGCCCATGCTTGCAGCCTGTCCTATACATATAGTGGATACATCGGGCTTTATATAGTTCATCGTGTCAAAGATGGCAAGTCCTGCTGTGACTACACCGCCGGGACTATTGATATATAGTGAGATATCTTTATCTGTATCTTCAGCCTCAAGGAAAAGAAGCTGGGCAACGACAACGCTGGCCATATTGTCGTCTATCTCTGAATTAATAAAAATGATCCTCTGTTTCAGTAGAAGCGAATATATATCGTATGCCCTTTCTCCTCTTCCAGACTGCTCAATAACCATAGGTATCAAAGACATTTTTACTCCTTTGCCGCTGAGGGCTCAACAAAATTAACCGTGTTTTTTTCTTTCAGGAATTCTCTTAGTTTTTTATCGAGAAGATCCTCTTTCATCATCTGCTTCTTTTCTTTTGATGAATAATATTTTCGGATCTTTTCAATGTCCATCGCCCTTTCTTCAGCCAATTGAAAGATTTTGTTATCCACATCCTCATCAGAAACGGTCAGGTTTTCTTTTTCCATTATTTTATGTCTGATATATTCCCACTTCAGCGCAACTTCTGCATTCTGTTTATAAAGATCCCTGAGCATATTTTTATCAATGTTCTTACCGTACTGATTCTGAGCGTTTAGTACCATATCATCAAGATATTTGTTAAGTATAGAAGGCGGAACATCAAAATTATCATGCGCATCGGTTATCTTTTTTGCAAATTTTTCGAATACTTCCATTTCCTGCGTGTTTAGCTTACTTTTTTCAATATTTTCAGCGATATTTTTCTTCATTTCTTCGACAGTCGGAAATTTTGAATCGTATGTCTTTGCGAATTCGTCATTAAGTTCGGGAAGTATTTTCTTTCCAACTTTTTCAATTTTGATATCAAGCTCAAAACTCTGCCCTTCCTGACCGGTGGGGTTTATGCTAACCGTTTTGATCTGGTCTTTTTTCAATCCTATAAGTTCTTTATCAACTGAGTCGTTAGGGTTTTTCCCTATCTCGATAGACTGATTCTCCCATTTAGAGTCAGGCACATTTGCAGGCTTTATAGCAACATCTACCATATGACCCATAGCGACAGGATCATCGACTTCTTTTGAGGTCGCATGCCTGTCGAGTATCTCGTTTAAAGCAGTATTGATCTCTTCAGGGGTTACGACAGCTTTTTCATGCTCGATCGTCATACCGGTATAGGAATTCAGGTCGAATTCGGGAAATGTTTCGAGCGTAGCGGTAAATTTCAGATTTTCATCTTTTTTGTCCACATTGTCGATCACAGGTTCAGAGAGAGGGTAGATCTTATTTTCAATAATGAAGCTTTTATACGATGAGTTTATTGCATCATTCATTGCTTCAACCTCAATTCCTGCCCCATACTTTGACTTCAGCATGCTCTCCGGAGCCATTCCCGGTCTGAAACCGTCTATTTTTGCAGATTTTCTGAATTTTTCGAAAGCAGTTTTTCTATACCGGTCAAGCTCATCCTTGTCCAGTTCAAATTCAATTATTTTTTTGTAGCCCCTTTCCAGTTTCGATTCTGTTTTCATTAGTTCTCCTCGGTATTTTGTGTTTCTGAATTTTCGTTTTTCTCTATAGACACCCATCCGATCCTCTGCTTGTGAACAGACAGGATCGAGAATGTATATCCGTTAAAGGTTTTTTTATCTCCAACTTCCGGAACTTCGCCGAAAAGATCGTACAGGTATCCTCCCAGGCTTTCATAGTCTTCATTTTCGGGAAGATTTAGAGAAAGTATTTCATTAAGATCATCTATAGGTATTTTTGCGTCGAACTCGTAAGACCTGTCATTAATTCTTCTGAAAAGCCTCTCTTCCTCGTCGAATTCGTCCTGTATCTCACCGACGATCTCCTCGATAATATCTTCAAGGGTGATCATTCCCGATGTTCCGCCGTATTCGTCAACAACTACTGCGATATGTGTTTTTTCCTTCTGGAACATTTTAAGAAGGTCGGCTATGTCTTTGGATTCAGGTATAAATGTTACTTCTCTCAATATCCTTGCGATATTCAAGTTGTCATCCATAGATTTAATATGATGGAGAAGATCTTTTATATATAGGATACCGATTATATTGTCAACATTGTTCTTATAGACAGGGATACGGGAAAAATTATTCTCGTTTATAAAAGAAAAGAGTTCTTTTGTAGTTATATCCGCCGGTATGGTCATCATATCAACTCTGGGCACCATTATTTCCTTTGCTGTTTTTTCACTGAACTCGAAAATAGAATTTATCATATTCTTCTCATCTTCTTCTAAAGCTCCGTCTTCTCCGCCAGCTTCCATAAGATTTTCGATATCTTTTCTCGTATATTCCGAAAAGGTGTCAATGTTTTTAATTCTGCCAATAAAAATGTTCACGATTTTTTCTATAATGAATGACAGCGGGTAAAGAATATAATAGAAAGCGAGTATTATTGCTGAAAACCTTTTTACATATTTAACTCTGTTGCGGATTGCATATGTTTTAGGGACTATTTCTCCGGCGAGCAGGATTATCAGCCCTATCAGTATAACTTCAAAGAGCATTCCGAGTGTTTCATAACCCGTACCGAGAAAAATATTTCGTGTAAGTAACGCGGCGATGGTTGCTATACTTACATTCGCGAGGTTGTTTCCGAGAAGCAGTGTCACAAGAAGGAATTCGGATTTGTTCGCAATCAGACCTGTTATTCTGTTGAAATTACCATCCTTAGAGTTCCTCAGGTCGTTAAGGTCATTTTCTTTTAAACTTACAAAAGCTGTTTCCGCAGCTGAAAAAAGCATGCTGAAACAAAGAAGGATACCGAATCCGGCTATCTGAATTATAAGGCTGCTACTTGGGGGCTCCATGCTGTTCATATTATCTCCGGAATTATTTTATTTTTTTTAAATTGTATTGGTTCCAAAGGGTAAGAATTTCATCTTCTCTGGCTTTCATTACCTTTCTTTTCCCTGTGCTTGTGTCATCGTATCCGGTCAGGTGAAGCATTCCGTGAAAAATGAGCCTGTATAGCTCATTTGTTAGGTTTACCTGATATATTTTCGCCTGTCTTTTTGCCTCATCAACGCAGATTATAATCTCGCCGTCCAAAGTCGAGATATCAGAAGATTCCGAATAATCAAATGTGATTATATCGGTGCTTCCCTTATGAGAAAGGTGCTTCATGTTCATTACTTTCATTTCTTTGTCATTGACGAATGAAATGCTTAAAGATTCTACCCCGGTCTTTGAAACTTTACAGAAGAAATCTACGGATCTGAAAATCTCGCGCAGTATTATTTTTGAGTTTGTGTAGTTTTCCGCTACGATATTATTTTTTTTCATCTATCATTTCCGGTGTTTTTTGAGGGTACTTTATTCGCTGGTGGTACATTCCCGTCATTACAGGTATCATCGCTTCTCTGATCTTACTCAGGTCATTCATCTTCAGGTCGCACTCGTCCAGCTCTCCTGACTGAAGTTTTTCCATGATAATATCGTTTATTATTTGTCTGAATCTGTCCGCGCCTGCAGAGGATTCTGTGCGGCACTTAGCTTCTACGACATCTGATATCATTACGATCGCTGTTTCTTTTGAATTCGGTTTCGGTCCGGGATATCTGTAAATAGATTCGTTAACTTTTTCATCCATACCTTTGGACTGGTTCAGGGCTTTATTATAGAAATACTCCATTCTGGTTGCTCCGTGATGGGTCCTTATAAAATCAATAATAACTTCAGGCAGATGATTTTCATATGCGAGTTTGATCCCTTCTTTAACATGTGCCGACAATATAAAAGCGCTCATGTTCGGAGCTATCTTGTCATGTTTGTTGACAGAATTCTGCTGATTTTCTATAAAATATTCAGATTTAAAAGTTTTTCCGATGTCATGATAATAAGCTCCGACCCTTGCAAGTAGAGAATTCGCACTGACCGCTTCTGAAGCCGCTTCCGCAAGATTTCCAACCGTTATACTGTGATGATATGTTCCGGGTGCTTCAATCTGTAGTTTTCTAAGCAGAGGTTTTGACATATCAGAAAGCTGAAGAAGAGTAATATCGGTAGGCATCTTGAATGCCTTTTCGATAATAGTAAGAAGAGTAAGTGCAAGGAGTGGTGAGAGGGCCGCGGAGACTGCGCTGTGGTTTACTATTCTAAACAACTCTTCATAAGAATAGTGGAAAATCAGATAAAAACCGATGCCTGATACAGCAGATCCCAGAAAAGAAAAAAGCATGGTTTTATAAATGAACTGAAAAATGTCGCGGATCCTGTTTACTGCATACATAGCTAAAAGTCCGGAGAATAAGGGAATAAAAATGTAAAGAAAACTGTTTCCTATGATAATGGATGTCATAATTGATGAAACTAAAGTAGTAACAAACGCCACTCTCATATCAAAGAAAACCGCAGTAAGAACAGAAGTAACCGACATAGCTACAAGGTAAGGCGAAAAATTATCTAAGTGTCTGAATGAAAGATAAACGGTAGCTGATTGTGTGAGTATTATCAGAAACAACACCGTCATAGATTTGTAGCTGAAAAAATATTTTTTCCGATTGAAATAAAGCATCAAGACCAATATTATATAGAATAGAGATGAGATAATGACCTTGCCCGCATATGATCTGAAGTCGATTTTTTTAAGTACAGGGATGTTATCTGCATTTCCAAGTTCTTTATATTTCAGATCAAGAGATCTTAGTACCTTAAGATTATTTTTTGTTATAATCGAGTTTTTCGCGACTATTGTTTCCCCCTTCTTTACAAGCCCTTCAGCTAAAGGAACATCATTCTGTGCCTTATGGATAAGCGAATCGGTGTATCGTGAATCATAGATCATGGAGGGTTTAGAAAATGCGCTTATTAGCTTAGACCAGTATTTCAGGGAGTCGTTCTCTTCACTCTTGAATAGCGATAAAAGAAATTCTCTGTCTTTCTGTTTTTTTGTATCGGCATTCGGGAAATTACTGAACGGATGCTCCATCATTCCCGAAGACGTCCTCAAAGTAAATACCCCTTTTCCTTTCTGGAAATGTTCGGGATTACTTATATCAAGTACCCTTGAATTAAGATTGTTTTTAAGATAATCACTAACCATCTTTCTTTTCTCTGTACCAGAGATCAGAGGCGGATCGGAAACGTCTTCAAAGCTCAAGCCGTAAGACGCATTGAATGCCGATTTATGGGACAGGAAATCTTTGCCTAATGAACTATAAACTGTGTCCGACTTCTGCTCAGATAGATTTTTTTCCAGTAAAACAAGTTTATCATAGTCATTACAGAAGTCGCTGTATTTTTTAAAAAGATGCAGATTAAGTGTGTCATTGAGCGTAAAAACAGGCTGAATGTTTGACACTATTTTATCTTTGAGTTCTCTAAGCTCTTCATCCGTTCTTAATATTTCAAAATCAAAAGGGGCTACAACATTCTCGTATGCCGGCATTCCTTCTTTGTAATCAGAAAATTTACTTGTCCGTTCTCTGGGCATCATGAAAACAGTAAAGCCCACAGATATTGAAAGCAGCAGACCTATGTAAACGAAAATATTATTATTTTTTTTATTCATTTGTCCAGGTATAGCGGTTTTTTTTGTAAATAAATCAGATAAAAAAGGCGCATATTGGTCTACGCGCCTGATTATCTTAGGACATATTAATACCGCATCGTAAAATTACCTTTATTCTTCTTCCTTTATAATTAAGTAAAATTATCTCGGTATAGTAAATTCCTGTTCCGGATAAATAAGATCAGCTTCTTTCTGACCTTCTTTAAGAACGGCACTGTATTTTCTCTGCCATGAGCTGATGGTTTCTTTATTAGCTTTGTAAATGTCAGTCCATTTGAAAGGATCATCGTAGATATCTTTTTTTCCGGATATTTTCCAAAGGCTGTCGCCTCTCTTTACTACATAAGAAGTTACATAAGGAACCACTATGGAGCTTCTTATAGATTTTATTTTCTGATCGATCCTTTCGGTTTTGTTCACGAATTCAGTCAATGCGGCTCTTTTGTCGGCTTTAAGCGCATCAAGTTCAGTTTGATACTGTTCAAGCTCAGCTTTTCTTTTGTATAATTCTTCAGCGGGAAGAGAGCCGAAGCTCTTTACCTTACTGTCAAGAGCTTCAAGTTGTTTTCTAAAATCATTAACGCCTGCCTCATCAGAACCGACCAGCTGGTATATCTCTGCCCATTTCTGTTTTATTTTCGCATCAACATCACTTATCTGACCATTTAGAGTAGCAGTCTGCGCTTCTTCTGCAGCTATCTCAGATTCAAGTCTTGCAAGTTCAGCCTGAGCTTTCTGCAGTTTCGGCAGATATTCTTCTTCGTAATTAACTTTATCCTGAGAATAACCCAAGCTCAAGAAGGTTAAAACAAAAAGCGTAATCATTATTTTCTTCATATCTTTCTTTAACTCCTTCAAGTTAGGTTTATTTTAATCTGCTTTCCACTGCAGCTTTTTCTTCCTCGGCAGCTTTCAGTTCATTCTGTTTTTCAGCTAATTTGGTCTCGAGATTTCTTCTTTCTTTTTTTACGTCCGCAAGCTTGGTTTCAGCTTTTTTTACAGCGGCATTCTGGTCGTTAAGCATTTTCAGTTCTTCTTCGTTGGCATATCTGGTACAGCCTGTAAAAAGGAATGAAGCCAAAAACATTGCAAGAACAACCATTTTAATTGTCTTGGACATTTAACCTCCGGTTAGGTTTATTTAAGTAATTTATTCGTCGCAAAATACAACCTTTTTTTAATTTTGCTTATGAATTCCAAAGCAGAAATATATGTAATATGTTACTTTAAGTCAAGACTTTATTCAAATTATTTTCAGACAAATACCCGAATAAATTACTTTGTTTTTGAACAAGAGTTGATTTATATTAACTGTACCGGTAAAAATTAGAAACGGAGTTCAAATGACGAACAACAATTCCTACAATCCGTACACAATAGCGCAGCATCAGTTTGACAAAGCGGCTGAAATATTAAAACTGGATAACGCCACAAGGGATCTTTTAAGAACTCCTATGAAAGAATTTCACTTCAGCATCCCAGTAAGAATGGATGACGGAAGAAGAAAAATATTTAAAGGATTCAGGATAATGCATAATGATGCGAGAGGGCCTGCGAAAGGAGGCATAAGGTTCCATCCGGACGAGACAGTTGACACGGTAAGAGCGCTATCAATGCAGATGAGCTGGAAAACAGCCGTTGCCGACATTCCGCTCGGAGGTGGTAAGGGCGGTGTCATTTGTGATCCCCATGATCTTTCCGCAAATGAACAGGAACAGATATGCAGAGGCTGGGTAAGGCAAAATTTCAAGAACATTGGAGCTAATATTGATGTTGGAGCTCCCGAACTGATGACAAACTCTCAGCATATGCTTTGGATGCTTGACGAATACGAAACAATTACAGGCGAAAGACAGCCTGGATTCATTACGGGCAAACCGGTCGGCATGGGCGGGTCGCTCGGAAGGCGTGAAGCAACCGGTTACGGCGTCATGCTCTGCGTCAGGGAGGCTTTAAAAGAACTGAATATAAAACCCTCCGGGACAACTGCCAGTTTTCAGGGATTCGGCAATGTAGCGCAGAATGCGATAGAGCTTTACATGAAGATGGGAGGAAAAGTTCTTTGCGTATCGTGCTGGGATCAGAAAGAGATGACCGAAATATCTTTCTGCAGAGAAGACGGCGTCGATCTGAAAGAGCTTCAGAAGATAACTGATCCTTTCGGCGGAATAGATGTAAGGAAAGCGAAGGATCTGGGATACAATGTAACACCTGGCAGCGAGTGGATCACTAAAGATGTTGATATCCTTGTTCCATGCGCCGTTGAAAATCAGATAAATGAAGAAAATATCGGACTTATAACTGACAAAGTTAAGATCGTAGCGGAGGGAGCGAACAGCCCGACAAATCCGAAAGTGGAGGCTAAACTAGATTCTAAAGGCATTCTGCTTATTCCTGACCTGCTTGCAAATTCAGGAGGTGTGATCTGTTCATATTTTGAGCAGGTGCAGAGCAATTCGAACTATTACTGGGACAAGAACGAAGTATTCGGGAAACTTGACCAGAAGATAACTGCGGCTTACATATCAGTAAGTGAATTTTCTGGGAAAAATAAACTTAACATGCGTGATTCTGCATATATAATCTCTGTTGATCGGGTGGCTACGGCATGCAGGGAGAGGGGATGGGTGTAATTATGGCGGATTTTGATTTTTTAAATTCAATAGATGACAATAAAAAGAAAACCCGTGCCCAGATAGACTATATAGGCACCGGCGAAGTTGGAGGAAAGGCTCACAGCCTTATAATTGCCGACGAGATAGTAAGCGAACTTAATTTGAAAGGCAAGTACTCATCTTTTTCGATCGATATACCAAAATTTACGGTTTTAAAAACCGGTGTGTTTGACGATTTTATGCAGATGAACGGCTTGTATAAAATAGCGCTCAGCGATGCCGATGACAGCAGGATAGCTCACGAATTTCAGAAAGCTGACCTTCCGTTCGAGGTTCTGAAAGACTTGAGAGACTTGATCTCAAAGGCGAACAAACCGCTTGCAATAAGATCGTCCAGCCTTCTTGAAGACTCAAAATTCGAACCGTTCGCGGGTATTTACAACACCAAAATGCTTCCTAACAACCAGATGGATATTGATATAAGATGCAGGAAACTGTACGAGGCTGTTAAGCTTGTATATGCGTCAACTTTTTTCAAAGCTCCAAAGGATTACATGAAAGCAACAAAACATAGAATCGAAGAAGAAAAGATGGCTGTCATAATTCAAGAGGTGATCGGACGGAAACATGATGACAGGTTCTATCCTGATATTTCCGGCGTAGCCAGATCCTACAATTTTTATCCGATGGGAAGATCCAAGCCTGAGGAAGGAGTTGTTGACCTCGCAGTCGGGCTCGGAAAGACTATTGTTGACGGGGGAATGGCTTGGACTTACTCTCCCGAAGATCCCGCGCAATCCCCTCCATACGGTTCTTTAAGTGATATGCTCAAAAACACGCAGAACGAATTTTGGCATATCAGAATGAGCGAGCCTGAAGAATACGATCCTATTAATGAAACGGAGTTTATGCTTTTAAGCAATATAACTGAAGCGGAGAAGGATTCCGCTATATCTTTCAGCGCGTCAACGGTCAGCGATTCAGGAAGAATAACCCCAGGGATCGGTTCTGACGGTCCCAGGATCGTGAATTTTGCTCCAGTACTGAAACTTGAGCTGCTGCCTCTGAATGATGTGATAAAGGATCTGCTGAAGATTTCTGCAGAAAAATTCAAAACACCTGTAGAGATCGAGTTCGCGGTCACAACAGATGGTGAAGGATACAACGCATCGGGCAGGTTCGGATTTTTACAGGTCAGGCCGATGGTCGTTTCAAACGAAAATGTGGAGATAAGCGATAAAGAGTTCGGAGACAAGAAAAACATAATAACTTCTGAATTCGTACTCGGAAACGGCTGTTCAGAAACGATCACGGACATTGTATTCGTTAAACCAGATGTTTTTAATGCAAAGAATACAAAAAAAATAGCTATAGAGCTTGAAAAATTCAATTCGAACCTGACAGATCAGAATAAAAAGTATCTTCTTATAGGTTTCGGAAGGTGGGGCAGTTCCGACCACTGGCTGGGCATACCTGTAAACTGGGGTCAGATCTCCAATGTACATACTATAGTCGAAGCGGGGCTTGAGAACATGAATGTTGAGCTCAGCCAGGGATCGCATTTTTTTCACAATATGACAAGCTTCGGAGTTAATTATTTTTCAGTACCGGCATATTACGAACACGATATAAATTGGGATTACCTGAAAAAGCTGAAAGTCATATCTCAGAGCGAGAATGTTATTCATGTAGAATGTAAGAAACCGCTGACTATAAAAGTTGACGGGAAAACAGGAAAAGGAATTATAAAACAATAAAGAAAAGGCTGCAACATGGAGAACAAGGAGTCGCTGGGGAAGCTGATCAGAGATCTAAGGGAGAGAGCAAAGGAGATCAAATGTCTTTATCAGGCCCAGGAACTTCTGAACGATCAGACTATGTCTTCGGAATCGCTCTGTAAAGAGATCGCGAAGATACTGCCGCCGGGTTTCCAGTACCCTGATGTTTGTAAGGCAAAGATTGTTATCGGCGGTAAAAGTTATTTCGAACAGGAATTTAAAGAGTCCAAATGGGAACTTGTTTCAAATATAATTGTCAGGAACGAAATAATCGGGCAGATCAAAGTATTTTACACAGAGGAAAGACCAAATGAAGATAACGGACCGTTTTTAAAAGAAGAAAAGAAACTTCTTGATTCTATTGCTGATCAGTTCGGAATGCAGATACTTCACAAACAGCTTAAATCGGTTTTTGAAGAAGGCCAGCAGAAATTTAAAGAGAAAAAAAGTGAATGGTGGATAATATTAGATCTTCTAAAAAGGACCGACCCAAGACTTTTAGTAAATATTGCACAGAAAATGCTTAATTATTTATGTCTGAGCGGAATTTCTGAAGCTGAAAGATTTCTTGACGAATTCAACCCCTCTTTCAAGAAGAAAACAGAACTTTTTAAAGATAACAATTTTCCGATGTCTGTAGTTGAGACATATGACATCTTAAATAAAAGCTCTCATGTTTTTGATATCGCATCAAGACATATAAGTGAAGAGGATATCCTGGACAGCATTCAAAAATGGATAAAAGAGGACAGATCCGGATTTATGGTAAATATTCTCGAGAATATGAGCTCTTCCCTTTCGGAAATATCCAACGCCATAGAGAGATATCACCACCTGTCCAGCCAGGGTCTTGAACTTTCAAAGCCGAGAGCTAAAAGTTTCAGGGTAGCTCTGACCAGGAGGATATTAACAGACCAGCCGGGGTTTATCGAGATCGCCAAGGAGCATATCAGGGTAGATGATTTCAACAACCTTATGAAAACAATTATTCATCCTGCAGACAGTCATGGAAAGATCGGAGGAAAGGGCAGCGGACTTTTTCTTGCCCAGCATATTTTGAAGAATTCATCAGAAGATAAAAATCTGAAGGAAAAGTTTAAATTTCCAAAATCATGGTATATCACATCCGACGGACTTCTGGAATTTATGAATTATAACAGTCTCGAGGATATAGTCGAACAGAAATATAAGGATATCAGCCAGGTAAGGCAGGAGTATCCATATGTAATACATGTATTTAAAAACTCTTCGTTTCCTCCTGATATGATAAAGGGGCTTACCCTTGCTCTTGAAGATCTGGGTGAAAATCCGCTGATAGTCAGAAGTTCAAGTCTTCTTGAGGACAGGCTGGGAACAAGTTTTGCGGGTAAATATAAAAGTCTTTTCATAGCAAACCAGGGAACAAGGGAAGAAAGGCTGAACCAGCTTACAGATGCTATCACAGAAGTGTATGCTTCAACATTTGGTCCCGATCCTATTGAATACAGGGATGAACATGCTCTTTTGGATTACCTTGAGGAAATGGGTATAATCATCCAGCAGGTCGTAGGAAACAGGATAGGAAACTATTTTATGCCTTCTTTTGCCGGAGTGGCTTTCAGTACCAATGAATTCCGATGGTCGCCAAGACTTGAGAGCGATGACGGATTGATAAGAATAGTTCCCGGTCTGGGTACCAGAGCAGTTGACAGAATATCTGACGATTACACCGCTATGATATCCCCGGGCAAACCTGAGCTGAGAGTGAATTCGACCATAGAGGAAAAGATTAAATACTCGCCGAAAAAGCTTGATGTGATCAACCTGAAGACGGGCAAATTCGAGACAATAGAACTGAACAGCCTGCTTGAAGAGTACGGAAGTGAATATCCTTTCATTAATAATATAGTGTCAGAAGTCGATGATAAGCATTTGAGAACTCCGCGCAACATTGGACATGATTTTACAAAAAACCTTCATATCGCGACATTTGAAGGGCTTCTTACAAAAACTACTATAGTTAGCGAGATCAAGGCTCTTCTTGATCTTTTCAAAGAGAAATACGGAAGTCCGATCGATATAGAATTCGCTCATGACGGGAAAAATATTTATATCTTACAATGCAGGCCTCAAAGTTTTAATGAAGTCAGTCAACCCGCAGAAATTCCTGAGAATATTTCAAAAAAGAACATCCTTTTTACCGCCGAAAAACATATATCTAACGGACTTGTTCCGGACATTACGCATCTTGTATATATTGATCCTCAGGAATATTCAGAAATCACTTCCCACGATGATCTTCTAAGCATTGGCAAAGTAGTCGGCAAACTGAATAAAATACTCCCAAAAAGGCAATTCATTCTGATGGGACCGGGCAGGTGGGGCAGCAGAGGAGATATAAAGCTCGGGGTCAGCGTTACTTATTCCGATATAAACAATACATCCATGCTTATCGAAATAGCAAAAAAAAGAGATCAGTATGTGCCTGAACTTTCTTTCGGTACGCATTTTTTTCAGGATCTTGTCGAAGCAAATATTAAATATTTGCCGCTTTATCCGGATGACAACAGATCGGTATTTAATGATAAATTCATTGTGAGCTCTAAAAATCACCTTTCAGAAATTCTTCCTGATTTTTCGCATCTCGATGGAATAATAAAAGTGATCGACATTTCAGAAGCGACCGGAGGAAATAATCTCCATATTTATATGAATTCCCAATTACAGAAAGCTTCAGGGATGTTTTCTGAGCCGACAGGGCATGTATCATTAAAAAGAAAAAGATCAAGTACTGAATACAGGGCGGTTAAGACAGACATTCATTGGAAATGGCGCTTAAATTATGCTCAGGAGATCGCGCTCGCGCTGGATCCGGAGAAATTCGGAGTAAAAGAGTTTTATATATTCGGAAGTGTGAAGAACGCAACGGCAGGTCCGTTGAGCGATATTGACATAATTATTCATTTTTCCGGAACGGAAAACCAGAAGAGAGACCTGATTAATTGGCTGGACGGCTGGGACAGATGCCTGACAAGGGTGAACTTTTACAATACGGGACATAAGACCGAAAAGATCCTCGATATACATTTTATTACCGACACAGATATTTTGAAAAAAACATCTTATGCGCTGAAGATCGGCGCATTAACGGACGCAGCAAGACCGCTTCAACTGAAAATACCTACAAAAGAAGTCTGACAGCCGAACTGGGTTTATTTATATTAAATTTTATAAGCGCAAGTTCAGGGCCGTCGTGAGCAGCTGAGAACATAATGGTGTTTCCGATCTTGTCTTTCCACGAACCTGTTATTCCGGGTGATTCATGAATGTGTCCGTGAAGTGTTAAAATGGGCTTTTTTTCTTCAATAAAATCTCTTATGGCTATACTTCCCACATGCAAATCGAGAGGAGCAGAATCTATATATTTTCCGTCAAGAGCAGCTCTGTCAAGTTTTGTTTTATACGGGGGCGAATGGAACAGTATAACGGATTTTGACATATCGTCGTTTCCGAAGAGCGTTTCAAGATCTTTCTTTATCGTAGCATATTTTATTAAATTAGGTTCTATTTCGTAAGTTCTTTTTCCATCTTCCGGGGAAATACATCCGGGTTCTGTGTATCTGGAAACATCATATTTTTCCCAGTCTTTCATCAGGAAAGGTGTTGGCGGAATGAACGAATATCCGTAAATACTGTATCCGTCAAGTTCTACTTTTTTATTGTGAATATAGTACCAAAGACCTTTTGAAGCTGCTTTGTTAATATTTTCCTCTGAAAATTTTCCGTCATCGTTTCCGAGAATAATATATATTTCAGGATAATCGGACTTTAGTTCTGATCTCAGTTTGCTGAAACCCTTTATTATAATGTCTTTCAAAAAGTCATTCGTTCCTGAAACAATAGACTTAAGCCCTGAGGGAAGGATATCACCTCCGATAAACAAAGCCTTAGGTTTTTCTTTTCTTATTACAAAAAAAAGTTTTTCATATCTTGATATGTAACCGTGTAAATCAGAAACAAAAAAATATTGATCTGAAACCAAACACCCACCCCACAAAAAAAGAAATTTTCTATTAAGCCAAAATAAATCAAATAATAATTTTTCGCAAGCGTAAAATATTTTCCTTGATTTTGTCATGGATTTATATGATAATGTACGAGTCTGTTTACCGGGAGAAGACCGATGTCTCAGGTACAAAATGAATATGGGCAGCATTATTTCCAAGATACAAAATTCGATATTTTAATGACAAAAAGAATATCCGAAATTCTTCTTGTATGTAATGACTATGATGCGTTCATGCTTGAAGAGGATGGAAGAATTGAAGAAAAAGTATTTAACGAGTATTCTTCTTTACATCTTCGTTTTCCTCCGCATTTTAACAGGGTGGATTCTTATAAGTCAGCATTAGCACTAATGAGGAAAAAGAATTTTGACCTTGTTATAACGCTTCATAACAGCGGTTCATGGAACGCTTTCAAAATCAACTCGGATCTGAAAAAAATATACCCTGACAAGCCTATGGTAGTTCTTGCCCCGTTCTCCAGGAAAATACTGACTTTGAGCGATATAGAGGTAAAGCATTCTTCCTCCGATTATATTTTTTCCTGGCTGGGTGACATGGGAATAATGGTAGCCATTATAAAACTGATTGAAGACAAAATGAATGCCGATGACGATATTTCAACCGCCGGTGTACAGGTAATAATACTTGTCGAGGACTCGATCAGATATTACTCCAGTTACCTTCCTGTTCTTTATGAAACCATATTCGAACAAACACTTCATGTTATGAGCGAAGATATGAATGACCACCAAAAGAATCTTAGAATGAGGGGAAGACCGAAAATATTACTTGCCACAGATTACGAGCAGGCTCTTTCACTATATAAAAAATACAGAAAAAATGTAATCGGTGTGATAACCGATGTGGAATACGGGAAGAATTCCAGCATGGACAGGTCAGCAGGTTTCAGACTCTGCGCCCAGATTCGTAAATATGACAGGGACATTCCGCTTCTCGTTCAGTCGTCAATTGAGCAAAATAGAAAAAAGGCTGAAAAGTATAATGCCGGATTTATAAATAAACAATCCGAAACCCTGCTGAACAAGATAGGCTCTTTCGTTAAAGCTAATTTCGGGTTCGGCGAATTCAGATTCATAGATACGAAAACAAATAAGGTTATAAAAACCGCGTCAAATTTAAGAGAGCTTCATCTAGCCCTGAAGAACATTCCCGGTGAAACTTTAAAATATCATGCATCCAGAAACCATTTTTCAAAATGGCTCAGAGCCAGGACTCTTTTTCCGCTCGCCGATATTTTAAAACCGCAGAAGATCGAGAACTTCGACAACATTGAAGATCTTAGAAAATACCTCGTTGATGTGATAAAAGTTTTCAGAAAAAGCAGTTCAAGAGGTATAATTGCTCAGTTCAGCAGAGAGAATTTCGATGAATTCTCAGGATTTGCAAGGATCGGGCAGGGCTCGATCGGTGGTAAAGCCAGAGGGCTTGCTTTCATGGATAGCGTTCTTAAAAATAAGCGAAAAAGTTATTCGTATTACGGATTGGAAATATCAATACCCCAGACAGTAGTTCTTGCTACAGACGTCTTCAATGAGTTCATGACGGAAAATTCGCTTTACGAGACTGCATATTCAGATGCAGACGACATAACGATAATGAAAAGGTTCCTTAAATGTGACCTCCCGAAATGGGTCAAAGAAAAGCTTCTGAAATTTCTCTCAAGCAACAATTACCCTTTAGCTATAAGATCGTCGAGCCTTCTTGAGGATTCTTATTACCAGCCCTTTGCCGGAATTTATGCGACATATATGATCCCCAACAATTCGCACGATGCAGATAAGAGGCTCAAAGACCTTGCTGATGCGGTAAAATGCGTTTATGCATCTACTTTTTATGAAGGGGCAAAAAAATATCTCAAAGCGACGAAGAATGTGATCGAAGAAGAAAAAATGGCAGTTATTATACAGAGAATATCAGGAATGAAGCACGGCAGTCGTTTTTACCCTACATTTTCAGGCGTGGCCAGGTCGATCAATGATTATCCGATTGGATACGAGAAGCATGATATAAGCATTGCGAACATTGCAGTTGGCTTGGGAAAAACTATAGTTGACAGTGAAATATCGTTGAGGTTCTCGCCCTCATCTCCGAATAATGTTATACAATTCTCTTCAGCAGAGTACGCGCTCAAATATTCACAAAAACATTTTTACGCACTTAACCTCAGATCAATGTCATTTAAACCGGACATCAACGAGAGCAGGAACCTTTTGAAGCTGGATGTTTACGATGGTGTTGAGGACGGGTCTTTCAATAATATTGTTTCGTCGTACGATCATGCAAGCAATATCATCAGAGATACATATGACCACCCTGGAAGCAAAATCATTACCTTTGCGAATATACTTAAAAGAGAGACTTTTCCGCTAAGCACTATTCTTGTAGATATACTGGAAACGCTGTCGGAAAGAATGAGCAATCCTATAGAAATAGAGTTCGCCGTAAATTTTGATCCCGAAAGCGAAAGCCAATCATTCCATCTTCTTCAGGTGAGACCCATAGTATCGGGTTTTGAATCCGGACAGATAAATATTACAAGTCTTGACAGTAGTGAGACCATAATAAAATCCTACTCTTCTCTGGGTAACGGTGTTCTTGATGATATTCATGATCTTGTTTACATTGTTCCCGAGAAATTCAATCCCGCAAGAACTATCGAGATCGCAACAAATATTAAACTTCTAAACAAAAAATTTCTAGAACAGAATAAAAGCTATATACTTATCGGTCCGGGAAGGTGGGGTACATCGGATCCGTGGCTAGGAATACCTGTAAGATGGGAAGATGTTTCTCAGGCGGCAGTTATAGTCGAAGCAGGCCAGAAGGATTTTATAGTTCAGCAGAGCCAGGGATCACATTTTTTTCACAATATCACTACTTTTGGTATTTTTTATCTCTCGATCAACCCTTTTTTAAAGGACGGAAATTATGACACGGAATATCTCGCATCGCTCAAAGCTGAATATGAAGATGATTTTATCCGTCACATTTCAACAAAAAAGCCGATAATTGTCAAAACTGACGGCAAAAATGGTCACGGAGTGATACTAAAACCGTGAAATTTTAGAAAATTTTGATAAAAAATGTTGAATATTTTGCATTTTTTTGATAAAAATCGTTTAACTGTAAAATAAAAATAGCCTTAAAAAAGTATTGACAAAAAAAATGACCTATTATATATTGATTCTGACAAAAGGCGAAAACCATCTAATGGTAAAAAAAAACGGAGGAACACATGTCCAAATTAGCAAAAAAGTACCTGGATATCCTTGTATCCAAAGACCCGAACCAACCTGAATTTATTCAAGCTGCTCAGGAAGTAATCGAAACGATCGTTCCGGTTTTAGAAAAGCATCCGGAATATGTTGAAGCTAAGATCGTAGAAAGAATAATTGAGCCTGAAAGAACTATCGTTTTCAGAGTTCCCTGGGTTGATGACAAGGGAAAAGTTCAGGTTAACAGAGGTTTCAGAGTCGAATTCAACAGCGCGATCGGCCCGTACAAAGGCGGATTAAGATTCCATCCAAGCGTAAACTTAAGTATCCTGAAATTTTTAGGATTTGAACAGATATTCAAAAACTCATTGACTACTTTACCGATGGGCGGAGGAAAAGGCGGATGTGATTTTGATCCTAAAGGTAAATCAGACAACGAAGTTATGCATTTCTGCCAGAGCTTCATGACAGAACTTTGGAGGCATATAGGCCCTGATACAGATGTGCCTGCAGGCGATATCGGTGTGGGCGGAAGGGAGATCGGCTATATGTTCGGTCAATATAAAAGACTAGCCAACGAATTTACAGGCGTTCTTACTGGTAAAGGAAGAAACTGGGGTGGTTCACTTATAAGACCAGAAGCAACAGGTTACGGCGAAGTTTATTTTGCTCAGAACATGATGGCTGAGAAAAAAGATTCGTTCAAAGGAAAGATCGTAGCTGTTTCAGGATCAGGAAACGTTTGCCAGTATGCTATTCAGAAATCCAATGAACTCGGCGGAAAAAATATTTCTATATCCGATTCATCCGGAACTATTATTGACATGGACGGAATCAGCGGCAAAAAATGGGACTTCCTGATGGAACTGAAAAATGTTAAGAGAGGAAGAGTTGAAGAATACGCTACAAAATTCAAAGGCCCTAAAGTTAAATACTATCCGGGCAAAAGCGTATGGGATGTTATCAGAGACGAAAAGATCAAAGTTGACATCGCGCTGCCTTCAGCAACCCAGAATGAGATAGACGGAAGCCACGCAAGAGCTCTTGTAAAACTCGGATGTAAAGTTGTAGCAGAAGGTGCGAACATGCCTTCACTTCCTGAAGCTCAGGACATCTTCATTAAAGCAAGAGTTATGTACGGACCTGCAAAAGCAGCGAATGCAGGCGGCGTAGCTACTTCCGGACTTGAAATGAGCCAGAACTCTTTAAGAATGTCATGGACTAGAGACGAAGTTGACGGACATCTTAAAAGAATTATGAAAGATATTCATGACAATTCTAAAGCTGCAGCGCTGAAATACTGTCCGGAAAAAGACGGATATATCAACTATATGGCCGGCGCTAATATAGCAGGATTTATAAAAGTTGCTGACGCTATGATGGATCACGGAGTCGTATAAGGGATACTCAATTTTATAAAAAGGGCGGTTTTCCGCCCTTTTTTATCAATTTACGGAGCGTATATTATGGAACTCTATGATATTAAAAAATTCAGCGAAGAAAAATATTACTTCGAAGAAGAGCCGTTCGGAAAACTGATGCAGAAGACAATTAAGGAAGTCCTGCTCATCTGCAGCAAATACGACGAGTTCATGCTTGAAGTTGACGGCAGGATCGACGAACATGTTTTTCAGGAATATGTATCATTGAGTATAAGAAATCCTCCTCATTTCACGCAGGTGTCAACACAGTCAGAAGCATTCGATATGCTGAAAAAGAAACGATTCGATCTTGTTATCACAATGGTAAATCTTGGCGACATCATGCCTTTTGAGCTGTCAAGCAAGATCAAAAGTCAGTATCCTGATATTCCGATCGTCGTGCTGACCCACTTTTCGAGAGAAGTGTCGTCTTTTCTGGCCAATAAAGACCTGAAATATATTGACTATGTATTCTCATGGCTGGGAGACTCAAGCATTCTATTGGCTATTATAAAGCTGATCGAAGATAAAATGAATGTTGAGCACGATGTAAATGAAGTGGGGGCATACTGTATAATTCTTGTAGAGGATTCGATAAGATACTATTCAAGCTATCTGCCTAACATGTACAAAATACTTTTCAACCAGACCATTTCCCTAATGGCTGAAGGACTTAATGAGCATCAGAAGACAATGAGAATGAGAGCCAGAGCAAAAATACTTCTGGCAAACAATTATGAGCAGGCCGTAGAACTATATTCAAAGTACAAAAGCAACCTTTTAGGCGTAATTTCAGACATTACATATAAGATCAAAGGAAAAGATGATAATAAAGCAGGCATAAAGCTCTGCAAAATGATAAGAAAGGAAAATCCGCACCTTCCGATACTGCTTCAGTCCTCACAGATGGAATTTAAGAATGAGGTCGAAAAATTCCATGCGGATTTTTTATTTAAACATTCAAAAACACTTCTAAATGAACTGAGGGAGTATATTAAACTGAATTTCGGTTTTGGTGATTTTATTTTTCTTGATCCCGAAACAAATGACGAGATAGTAAGGGCAACAGACCTTAGAGATCTTCAGAATAAGATCGAGAATATTCCGATAAACTCATTCGAATACCATGCTGCCAACAATCATTTTTCTAAATGGTTCAAGGCAAGAGCATTGTTTACGCTGGCAGATATAATAAAGGACAAAAAGGAAACGGATTTCGAGAGCATTGAAGCTACAAGAGATTATGTTTACAGAACGATAAAAAATTACAGAATTCATGCCTCTAAAGGGACTATAGCCACTTTTAATAAAGATTTTTTTGATGATTACACTGGATTCAGCAGGATAGGTAAAGGATCTTTAGGCGGTAAGGGGCGCGGACTGGCATTTATAGATTCATTTTTGAAAAATAAGAGGATCAATTATAAATATGAAGATGTACTAATCAATATACCTAAAACGATAGTACTTTCAACAGACATATTTGAAGAATTCATGGAGATCAACAATCTTTATGATTTCGCTTTGTCGGAAGTATCCGACGAAAAAATACTGCAGTATTTTGTGATGGCGGACCTCCCCCCGTCACTGAAAGAAGATCTGTACTGTATTCTGAGTTATATAAGAACCCCCATCGCCGTCAGATCTTCGAGTCTGCTCGAAGATTCGTATTTCCAGCCGTTCGCAGGAGTTTATACCACATATATGATCCCCAATAATGATATGAATATAAGCGTAAGGTTAAAGGAGCTTTCAAGCGCTATAAAAGGCGTTTACGCATCGACATTTTTCAAAGCAAGCAAAGATTACATGAAGGCGACTCACAATGTTATAGACGAAGAGAAAATGGCCGTTGTGATCCAGGAAGTTACCGGGAAGCTTTATGCGGAAGGAACCGGCGGATCGAGATTTTATCCGTCCTTATCCGGCGTTGCCAGGTCTTTAAATTTTTACCCTGTGGGTGATGAAAAGTATGAGGACGGCGTTGTTAATATAGCGCTGGGACTCGGTAAGACCATTGTTGATGGAGAGACATCTTTAAGGTTTTCGCCAAAATACCCAAAAAAAGTACTTCAGATATCAACGGCGGATATGACATTGAAAAATACGCAGAAAATGTTTTATGCACTGGATATGGAGAAGAGCTTTTGTGCGACAACTGATGAAAAACATAATCTGATACATCTGGATGTTGAAAAAGCCGAAGAAGATGAATCGCTTAAACTTCTAGTTTCAACCTATGATTTCGAGAATAGTACTATAAACGACGGTTATATGGAGAACGGTAAAAAACTGCTTACTTTTGCCCCGATCCTAAAATACGATATGTTCCCGCTGGCAGAAATTGTATCTACCCTTCTGGAATACGGTTCGCGGGAAATGAATTCTCCTGTCGAAATAGAATTTGCGCTGGAACTCGATAAGCCTTCTGACCGCCCGAAAATATTCAGGTTCCTTCAGATAAGACCGATCGTACACGGACTAGAGTACAGCGATGTTAAAATATCAGACAAAGAAAGGAAAGACGCGCTGATACATTCCGTAACTTCACTTGGAAACGGAACAGTGGAAGGGATCAGGGACATTATATATGTAAGAACTGAAAATTTTAATCCTGCTAATACGGAGAAAATAGCGGTAATGCTCGAAAAAATCAACGATAAATTTCTAAAGAGCAAAAAGAATTATATTCTTATCGGACCGGGAAGATGGGGAAGCTCAGATCCATGGCTGGGAATACCGGTAAAATGGGCTCAGATATCTCAGGCGAAAGTGATCATCGAACACGGCCTTAAGGATTTTCATATTGATCCGAGCCAGGGGTCTCATTTTTTTCAGAATATTACACTGCTGAAGATCGTATATTTTACAATTAATCCCTATCTGAATCAGGGAAATATAGATATTGATTATCTCAATGCGCAAAATAGCGTTAGTGAAAACAGTTTAATCAGACATGTAAGGCTGGAAAAACCTGTAAAAGTGAAAGTGAACGGAATTAATAGTGAAGGAATAGTAACAATCTGAAAATTAAGCTTGCATTTCTATTAATATAGGATATAATTAACACAATTGAAAATCTTTAAAATGGAGCAGGGAAAAAAATGAGGATCCAAAGAAAAAACCCAACAAGGCATACTTACATGCCTGACGAGCAGGTCGATCTGTCTCTTCTGGACGGCCTGTTAAAAAAATATGCCGGTAAAAAAGGAAGCATGATCCCTCTTCTGCAGGGGACTCAGGAATTGTACCGCTATATTCCTAAAGGCGCTATTAAAAAGATATCAGAGGCGTCAGGCTTGAGTGAAAGCGATATTTTCGGAGTGGTCACATTCTATTCGCAATTCAGGCTGAATCCTGTAGGAAAACATATAATAAAAGTCTGTCATGGTACTGCCTGTCATGTTCAGAATGCGAACGGAATTACTACAGCGCTTATGAACGAGCTTCAGGTCGAAGACGGAAAAACAACAGAAGACAGGCTTTTCACTCTTGAATCTGTCGCATGCCTCGGATGCTGTTCGCTGGCTCCGGTTATGATGATCGGAGAAGAGACTTACGGAAAGCTAACCGGTGAAAAAGCCGTGAAGATAATCAGAGATATTAGAAATAACGAAAAATGAAAGAAGGGACAGATATAATGGATAAAATAAAAGTTGTAGTCGGTCTCGGAAGCTGCGGAGTAGCTGCAGGGGCGAACAAGGTTTATCACAGGCTTCTAGAGATAAGCAGTGAAAATAAAGACCTTTTCGAGCTCGGTAAAACGAGCTGCATAGGAATGTGCTACAGAGAACCCCTTGTTGAGATCACGGATCATAAAGGGACATTTTTATATGGCGATGTTGACATTAAACGGATAGATGAAATATATGAAAAGCATATTAAAGGAAGCACTCCTGTTGAGAATTATATAGTTCATTCAAATGTCGTAAAGGGAGACGAACAGGATTTTGTTGATAATCAGATTAAGATAGTTCTCAGAAATTGCGGGATGATGGATCCTGAATCTATCGAAGAGTACGAAGCGAGGGACGGATATAAGAGCATTAAAAAAATTCTTAAGGAAGGCGTCACGGAAGATGATGTAATAAAAACCGTACTGGACTCAGGCCTGAGAGGAAGAGGCGGCGGAGGATTTCCGACCGGAATGAAGTGGAAATTCGCGAGAGGCTATAAAAGTGATGAAAAATATGTAATATGCAACGCTGACGAGGGTGATCCTGGAGCCTTTATGGACAGGTCTGTTCTCGAAGGCGATCCCCACTCGGTCATTGAAGGAATGATCATAGCAGCTTATGCGATAAACGCAACTGGCGGAGTAATCTATTGCCGTGCCGAATATCCGCTGGCTGTGAAAAGGCTGAATCTTGCTTTACAGCAGGCCAGAGATAAGGGATATCTCGGCAATAATATTCTTGGTAAAGATGGCTTCAATTTCGACCTGTATGTCAAAGAAGGCGCCGGGGCATTCGTATGCGGTGAAGAGACCGCTCTTATAGCTTCGGTAGAAGGTAAAAGAGGTATGCCTAAAAAGAGACCGCCATTCCCGGCAGAAGCGGGTCTCTGGGCTAAACCGACCAATATAAATAATGTGGAAACATACGCCAATATTCCATGGATAATATTTCACGGAGCAGCTGAGTATGCCAAATACGGTACCGAGAAATCTAAAGGTACAAAGGTATTCGCTTTAGCCGGCAAGATCAGAAATTCAGGTCTTGTCGAGGTTCCAATGGGTATTACACTCAACGATGTCATATTCAAGCTTGGAGGCGGGATCAAGGAAGGTAAAAAGTTCAAGGCTGTTCAGATGGGCGGACCTTCAGGCGGATGTATTCCGGCGGAACTCGGCGGAACTATTATCGACTATGATTCTGTCAATGCCACCGGAGCCATAATGGGATCAGGCGGAATGGTAGTTATGGATGAAACTACCTGCATGGTCGATGTGGCTAAATTCTTTCTGAATTTCACACAGAAGGAAAGCTGCGGTAAATGTACATTCTGCAGAATAGGAACAAAAAGAATGCTCGAGATATTGAACAGGATATCTGAGGGAAAAGGTGAAGAGGAGGATATTGAAAAGCTTCAGGAACTTGCCGCTCAGATAAAAGATTCATCACTATGCGGGCTTGGCCAGACTGCACCGAATCCGGTACTCACCACTCTCAAGTATTTCAGGAATGAATATGAGGCACATATAAAGGACAAAAAATGCCCGGCGAAAGCCTGTAAAGAGCTCATCATTTATGAGATCAATGATAAATGTATAGGCTGCGGAGCATGTGCAAGAGTGTGCCCGACCAAAGCGATTACCGGCGAAAAGAAACAGAAACACCTTATTGATCAGGCTAAATGTATTAAGTGCGGAGCATGTTTCGATACCTGTAAATTTAGTTCAATAGATAAAAATTAACCCGGGGAATTCTATAATGGAAGGAATTAAAGTATATATCAACGGCGCTGAATTTGAAGGCAGAATAGGAGAAACCGTTCTTGAACTTTGTAGAAGAAACGGGATCGAAATACCGACATTATGTCACGACGACAGACTTAAACCTTATTCATCATGTTTTTTGTGCGTAGTAGAAATTGAAGGCTTGAGGACGCTTCAGCCTTCATGTTCAACCAGGATCAGTAAAGACATGAAGATAACGACAGACAGCGAGAGAATTAAGAAGTCAAGAAAAACAGCGCTTGAGCTTCTGCTTGGCAATCATTACGCTGACTGCGCTGCGCCATGCAAGCTAAGATGCCCTGCCGGTGTTGATGTTCAGGGTTATATAGCTCTGATCGAAAAAGGATTATATTCAGAAGCTGTCGGACTTATCAAGGAAAAGAATCCCTTACCGGCCATCTGCGGAAGAGTGTGCGTCAGGCCCTGCGAGGTCGCATGCCGCAGGAATCTGGTCGATGAGAACGGAGTTGGAATAGATTATTTAAAAAGATATACGACCGATAAAGATTTCGAGTCGGGAAATAAATTCATGCCGGTTGCAAAACCTGAAACAGGAAAGAAAGTATGCGTGATCGGTGCGGGACCGGCCGGATTGACATCAGCTTATTACCTTTCGCTTGAAGGCCATCATGTGGATATAATCGAATCAAATCCTCACGGCGGAGGAATGCTAAGATACGGAATTCCGGAATACAGACTTCCGAACGACCTGATCCAGAAAGAGATAGATTCCATAACCGAACTCGGAACCAAAATATATTACGGGAAAAAATTCGGTAAAGACTTAAATTACGATCATGTAAAAAAGAATTACGATGCGATGATCACAACCGTAGGCTGCCAGAAAGGCGCGTCAATGCGCGTTGAAGATGAAGATGCCGAAGGAGTGCTTTCGGGAATAGATTATTTGAGAACGATGGAGCTGACCGGCAAAAAATTCGATTTTAAAGGAAAAAAAGTTGCTACGATAGGCGGAGGAAATACTGCGATGGACTGCTGCCGAAGCGCGCTCAGGTGCGGAGCATCGGAATCATATATTATCTACAGACGAACTGAAAACGAAATGCCTGCCAATCCTATCGAGATACATGAATCTAAGCTTGAAGGCGTTCAGTATATGTTCCTCACTGCGCCGTTAAAAGTCAACAAGGATGCGAACGGAAGGCTGAAATCGTTAAGATGCATCAAAATGGAACTCGGGGAGCCTGACAAAAGCGGAAGAAGAAGCCCTGTTCCGATCAAAGATTCGGAATTCGATATTGAACTTGATTACATACTCGGAGCGATCGGTCAGAAGACCGATGTTGATTTCTTGGAAAACATCAATCAGAACGCAGAAGGAGAATTCAAACTTAACAAGTACGGGGATATTGATGCGGACCCGAAAACACTTCAGACCGGCGCAAAAAACATATTTGCAGCCGGAGATGCCGTAACCGGAGCAGCAACACTGATCGAAGCTATTGCGCAGGGAAGACTTGCGGCGAAAAGCTGCCATCAGTACCTGACCGGACAGGCCGTAGTCGGAGAGTGCGGCGAATTTGTAAGTAAAAGAGATAATTTCGAAGAGCAGGATAAAAAAGATTATATAAATGAATATTATCCTCAGCTAAGAGAAGAAATGCCAGTACTTCCTCCGGAAATGAGGAGAAATTTCAACGAAGTAGAGCTTGGATATTCATGCGATCAGGCACATAATGAAACCGCAAGATGTTTAGAATGCGGCTGTGAGGCATTTTTTACCTGCGACCTTAAAAAATATTCAACACAGTACGGAATAGACCAGAAGAGATATGGCGGGTCATACAATAAATACAGAGTCGATTACTCACATCCTTTCATCGAAATAGATAATAATAAATGTATTTTGTGCTCAAGGTGCGTCAGGGTCTGTAAGGACTTAGTCGGCGCGAACGCGCTCGGTCTTGTAAACAGGGGTTTCGATACTTTTGTAGCTCCTGCTTTAGCGTCATCGCTTAAGGATTCTACCTGCGAATCTTGCGGCATGTGTATCGATACCTGCCCTACCGGAGCAATAAATGAGAATAAGCCATTCAAGCCCGGACCGTTCGTTACAGAGAAGATCGAAACTATATGTAACTACTGCTCTCTCGGATGCGGAATAACGCTTCATCATAAAGGCGGTTATTTCATCAAAGCCGAAGGAAGAAAAACTCCTGCTAATCCGGATGGAAATATCTGTAAATATGCGAAATTCGGATATAAATATCTGAACGACAGCTCAAGAATTACTAAACCGATGATCAAAAAGAACGGCGAATGGAAGGAAGCATCCTACGGAGAGGCTTATGATCTAATAGTTCAAAAGATAAAAGCGGTCAAGCCGGAAGAAAACTCTTTCATGGCAGGCGGAAGGCTGACCAACGAAGAGCTGTTCCTCACTTCAAGACTGGCAAGACAGGCTGTCAAAACGAATAATCTTTCATCGTTTTTATATCACGGAAGAGAATGCGCGATGAAATACAACTGGTTCGCGAATGTTCCTTTTGAGGATCTTGATAAGGCCGGGGCGATCTATTTTATCGGCTGCGAGATCGATAAAGACAACGCGGTACTCGGTTTCAGGATCAATTCGCTGAAACAGGATAAGAATATCAAACTTGTCAATATTCATAAAGCTGACGATTCATCAATGAACCGTAAATGCGACTGCAGCGCTAAGGTTGATTCATATTATAACCTTGTCAAAGCGATGAATTATATTGTCGTAAAAGATAATATGGTTAACAGGATGTTCATAGACGGCAATACTGAAGGTTTTGAGGAATATAAAACCGATCTGCTTAAAGCGGATCTGTCTGAACTTATAAAAAAATCCGGGGTTACTGAAGAAAAAGTGCGGAAGATACTCGGTCATTACAACGAGGAACAGAATGCAGTGATCATTTTCAACGAAAAGAATATTTCATCACAGACAGTAAAAGAGATATTTAATCTCGCTCTTCTGACCGGGAAGCTCGGAAAGACAGCAAGCGGGGTGATCGCTCTCAAGGAAAAGAACAACGCCCAGGGTATATTCGATATGGGCATTACATGCTGTCTTGAAGACGGAGTTCAGGCTAATATGAAACAGGCATGGGGATTTGAAAAATCTGAATGCAAAAAATCGCACGGCGATATTAAGAACCTTTTCATATTCGGCGAGGATCCGGTCGGATGTTCGGATAAAGCTAACGATGTTTCAGATATGTTGAAGGGAATATCATTCAAAGTTGTTTCTGATTATTTCATGACAGAGACCGCAAAGCTTGCCGATGTAATACTTCCCGCTTCATTCCCGATCGAGACAGGTGGATCATTCTCGAACACACAGAAAAAAATCGCGGTTTTTGAACCTGCTGTCACACCAAAATCAGATCTGTTCAAAGACCAGCTTATAGTTCTGATGAATAAGCTCGGAGTTTCAGTTTCTTATAAATCGAACGCGGATATTCTTGCTGACGCAATAAAGATCATGGGCGACGGCATCTGCAGCTGCGATGACTGTAAATACGAATTCGAGGTCACTGCAGAGAAATGCGACAGAGGAAACATCAGGCACGGCGGCGATATTCTTGTTAAGATGGCTGACGATGAATTTGCTGAAAAACTGAAAAAATAGATATAAACTGTATAAAAGAGAAGGTCATACTAAAGTTTATCTAAGTATGGCCTTTTTTTATTAGAGGTTTGATTTTCACAATGTATTATATCTTACCTAATTAATCCTGATAGGGAAATCTCTCATCAGCTATTGACTATGTAAACTTTAAGATTTAAATTACTTCGTAATAAATATTTAAACAAGAAGAGCGCATGAAATATTCGAACATAAGGGAAGAAGAGCTGAAGAATAAAGTTGCGAATGATTTTTTCTGGATTTACGACTGCACGAGAATAATCGGCAACGTTGATTTCTGCGTTTCGATGCATCAGAGCGAGAAGGAGCTTTTTGAACAGGAATCGCTTCTGTGGGCGGAAGCAAAACAAGGATCATCGAACATTTACCATTCGATAGTTCAGCTTATTCTGACGATCGGCAAAGCCCGCACATTCGATAAATACCTGCCGCCTCCAATGCTCGGTGCGCTTGACGGCGAAAAGATCGCGTTCATACCCTATAACGATATTCATGATGTTTTTTATCAGAATGATTTCAACTGGAATGTAACTCCTTCTGATCACGAAACGAAAGAATTCAGGCTGATCCACGAAAAAGTGAAAAGCATAATTGATAAAAAAGCCCTTCTGTTTCACTACGATAAAGACGAAAAAGACCTTGTAAAATTCATCAAAAGCAATTTCGTCGTAGGCAAATTCGGACTTACAAAGATCAAGACCGATAAAAATAATTTTATGGTAATATACAATAAATGGCTGCAGGCAGTAAAACCGACGATAGCCGTTAACTGGGACATCGCTAAGAAAAACGGCATCATAGACGGCGATTTCTATCTTGCCGACCTGCTATCGGATGAAAATATAACTTTGAAAGATAAGCTCTTCGTAGTCTTAAAAGCCACAAAATACGAACTCAACAGGCATCTTGACGAATACGGAGCTTTCACATCGAGCACGGTTGACTTCAACGACGGTCAGGTGGCTCACACCCAGTTCTGGAACCGTTACGAAAGGCCGCCGAAAGAAGAGTACTGGGATTACATAATCGAAAGAAGGGATCTTCTCGTCCCGCAGGATGTCAGGGAAAGAAAAGGCAGTTTTTTCACTCCGTTGATATGGGTGGAATTATCGCAGAAATACCTCACGGATGTACTCGGCGAGAACTGGCAGGACGAATATTATGTATGGGACTGTGCGGCCGGAACAGGGAATTTGCTTACGGGGCTGACCAACAAATACAACATCTGGGCTTCAACGCTCGATAAGCAGGATGTTGAAGTCATGCACGACAGGATCAAGAACGGTGCTAACCTTCTAGAGGACCATGTATTCCAGTTCGATTTCCTGAATGACGAATTCACAAAGCTCCCCAAACCTCTGCAGGATATAATAAACGATCCCGATAAAAGAAAGAAATTAGTCATCTATATCAATCCACCGTATGCGGAAGCGGCCAATTATGGGAAAAGCAAAGATGGGGTTAGTACTTCAAAGGTATATTTACAATTTAAAGAAAAAATAAGTTTTGCTGTAAATGAGCTTTACACGCAATTCTTCGCTCGTATCTATACAGAATTACCGGACACACGACTTGCCGCATTCAGTAAGCTTAAATATATCACAGCTTCAAATTTTGAAAAATTCAGAGATTTCTTTAAAGCTGGATTTCAAAAGGGATTTGTTTGTCGTGCAAATACATTCGATAATGTTAAAGGGTTATTTCCCATTGGTTTTATCATTTGGGACTTAAAGGAAAAAATCGCTACTGAAAATATAACTTGCGATGTTCTCGACAATAATGGACTGAAAGAAGGAATAAAGAAATTTCACGCTATAAAAAAGGGCGAAGTAATAAATGATTGGATTAGAATTTACTTTACTAAAAAAGATATAATCGGTTATTTAAGGTTTGTTGGACCTGACTTTCAAGCAAATTCTGGCGTATACTTTACAAATAATCCAAAAATTAGCGATGTAAAAGAATCTCGAATTACAAATATTTCAAAGCACAATCTAATAGAAATGCATATGTACTTAGCAATCAGAAATAATGTTGATGCAACTTGGCTAAATGATAGGGATCAATTCTGTTATCCAATAGATGACTGGGAAACTGACATTGAATTTCAAAATGATTGTTTTGTTTTTTCATTATTTCATAGCCAAAATAGAATTTCCTGCTCTACTGGCACAAACCACTGGATACCGTTTACTGAAAAGGAAGTGAACTCTAGAGAAAAGTTCGAAAGCAGTTTCATGACTGATTTTATAGAAGGTAAATTGAAAAAAGATAAAGGTCTTTTTGATACTATGCATGAAAGAACTACTCCGTTAGTATTTTCAAATGAAGCAAAGACCGTTTTTGATGCGGGAAGAGAACTTTGGAAATATTATCACAAACAGCCCAAATGCAATGTAAATGCTTCTTTATACGACATCCGCGAACACTTTCAAGGCAGGGACGACAAAGGAAAGATGCACAATAAAAGCGATGATGCAACCTACATGAAGCTGATCGGCGACCTTCGCGACAAGCTGAAAATACTGGCTAAGAAGATCGAACCAAAGGTCTGTGAATACGGATTTTTGAGGAAATGAAAACATTTTTTATTTGATATAGCCTCTACCTTAAAATTACAATTGACATAGGAACGACATTAGATTAAATTACATAAAATGGAAATAATCATTGGAAAAAAAACACGATCTACTCTCACAAGAAAAAAACAGATACAAGGAAAATGGAAAATTCTCAAATATTGATATGGCTGAAATAAATAAAAAATATCAAGTTTTTGTTAGCTCTACATATGATGACCTTCAACAAGAGAGACAAGAAGTAATACATGCATTGCTAGAATTAGATTGTATTCCTTCTGGAATGGAGCTTTTCCCTGCCGCTGACGAAGACCAATGGAGCTTAATAAAGGGTGTAATTGATGACTGTGATTATTACATTGTGATTATCGGAGGACGATATGGTACAATTGGCCCTAAAGGTATAAGCTATACAGAAATGGAATATCGATATGCTCTTGAAAAAGGAAAACCAATAATTGCATTTCTGCATAAAGATCCAGACAAACTACCAAAAATTAAAACTGAAAAGTTACCCGAAAATCAAAAAAAATATGACGATTTTAGAAATTTTGCTCAAAAGAAAATGTGTAAGTTTTGGGAAGATGCAAAAGATTTAGGATCGGTAGTTAGCAGAAGTCTGATTAACCTGCAAAAAAAACATCCCGGAATTGGATGGGTACGAGGAGACCTAGTCTCTTCAAAAGAAGCAGAAATTGAAATTCTTAATTTGAAGCAAGAAATAGCGAAACTAAGAAATGCACAAAAAACTACTCATGTAGCACCAGCTGGATCGTCAAAGTATTCACAGGGTGAAGACCTTGTGAGTATTGAATACGATTTTATAAGTACTGACCAAGAAGGTAAGGAGCATTATTGGTCACATAGTACTGAAGTGTCTTGGAATGAATTGTTCTACTGGATTTTGCCACAGATGCTTGACCCCTCGAAAGATTCAGCTTTAAAAGATGTTTTATCTGATTTTCTATATGAAGAAAGAAGAGATAAATATAAAAAAGATAAGGAAATTAAGAAACATAAAATTCATAGTTTCGAAATAAACGAAAAAGATTATTTGACTATTATAATTCAAGCTAGGGCTTTAGGACTTATCGAAAGGACAAGTAATTTCCAAGATAAGTCTTGGAAATTAACACCATATGGTGACGAAATGATGATGCAATTAAGGGCAGTAAAAAGAAAAAAGTAATTACACCTTAAGACCAAAACCCTCACGGCTTTGCCCATTTGATCACTTTTTTTGCTCAGTTCAAATACTTGAATTGCCTACCTAACCATCTTTAGTCTGACACCGAAAAAACGGTGATCCGTTCCCAAAGCCAATTCTGTCGCCAAGTTATTGAACTATTCTTTAACCGTGATCACTCTGTTTATTTCAGGAACTTTAACTGTTCTTTTCTCGCCTGAAGGGAAAGTGATCTCCAGTGTAAAATTATTAAACTCTTTTCCCAGTCCGAAATGCTGAACGAGAGAATGCTGGTTTGTAGAACCTTTTCCCCCCTGGATTTCTCTTATCAGGCTGATATTCTTATTATACAGTTTTAATCTTGTGCCGATCCCGTCAGAATGATCTTTTCCCTTTATTTTTACTTCCAGCCAGTTACCGATTTTCGGAGTGTCGTTCCTGAACAGCTGGATCTTTCCTCCAGCCGCAAGTATGTCAAGATCTCCGTCATTGTCAATATCGGCAAAAGCTACTCCCCAGCCGTTATAGTGTCTTGTGCCGGAAAGATATGTAACATCTCTGAAGGTTTTATTTCCGTTATTCATATAGAGAAATGATCTTCTGCCTTCATAAACATCGTTGATATAAAGATCGAGAAAACCGTCATTGTCAAGATCTCCGAAAGCCGGCTCTGAATGAGTCTCCTCATACCTGATACCGGCGCTTCTGCGTATGTCGGTGAATATAAAATCTGGAGTGCCCGAATTTTCATACAGCATGGTCATATTGGAAAAATCAATATACCTGGGATGTGCAAGATTAGCGGTTATCAGGTCAAGATCGCCGTCATTGTCGATATCGCCCCATTCCGACCCGATCGTATGTCCCCACCATCCTTCTGTTTCTACTCCAGCGGTGCCGGACTGTCTTGCGTTATTTTTAAAATATCCGTTTCCGTTATTTTTAAACAGGAAGTTTTCAGTCAGCCTGTAGTTTGAAACATAAATGTCTATATCGCCGTCATTATCATAATCACCCGGGTTCACACCGCGTCCGGCTCTGTTCTTGCCGTCTTCGGGCAGAATCCCGCTTGATTCGGTTTCATCAGAAAATTTTCCTTTACCTTTTCCGAAAAAAAGCTGGTCTTTCTCATTAATATAATTATTTTCATAATTGGCCAGGTAAACATCAAGAAATCCGTCTTTGTTCAGGTCAGCGATACCTATGCCTTCAGTAGATATGCCGTTATCTTTAATAGTTCCGACTTCTGAGACTTTTTTAAATACGCCGCCACTGTTGAGCCTGACAGTTTCAGGGTCTTTTGTGATCATATCTAAATCGCTGTCATTATCAAAATCGCCCCAGAGCCCCCCCGAAGCGGAGTTTGTATCCGGAAAAGCCAGAGCTGTAATATCGTAAAATGCCTTACCGCTCAGGTTTTTATACAGCCTTCTACCGTCAAGAAGCATATCCTGATAACCGTCATTGTCATAGTCTCCCCAAGCTATCCGCCCTGCAGAGACATCTTTAAGTCCGAACTCATCAGTTACATCATTAAATATCACCTCATCGAATCCGGTTTTCTTTCTGATTTCTGAGATAATATCTTTTTTATTTCTAAGCCCGGCGTTTTTTAAATACAGTGAATCGCAAAGCTGCCATACACTTCTTGAATCTCCCGCTATCATTCCTTTAGATAGATATGTCAGCGATTTTTCCTTGTCGCCAAGTTTATCGTAAGCTTTGCCCAGCAAATAATAAGGCTTGCACAGGGTAGTTTCATCGTCAACGCCAAGCATATTTTCATCTATTATGCTATAAAGAACATCGACAGCTTTTGTATATTCTTTTTTATCGATCAAAATTTCCGCGAGATAACAGCCTGAAGTGATCTTTGAGCTTCTTTTTTCAAGCTCCCATTCCTCAGGAGGGAAATGTTTAGCTTTCGGATAATCCTTACTAAGCTCAAATCCTCTAACAGCACAGTCGAGAGCTTTTAATGTGTCCGTACAGTCAATATAATGGTATCTGGCAGATGTAGTACAAGGAAGATAATCTAGAGGGAATTCTGAAATAAAGTCATTTAGTGTTCTATCTAATTCATCTATTTTTTTTAGTGTCGATAGGGAGCTTGAAAGATATTGATACATAGTCCTCCGCCATGTAGTCTTAGGGTATTTCTTCATAAGATCTTTAATAATTATCACTTTTATACTGTCGTTGGTCCAAACAGGATAAAGCAGTTCATAGAATTCAGAAGATGCGAGATCAAATGTTTCTTTTGAAGCTGGGTATTCAGTAATGATTTCATTTTTTGTAATCTCTGCGTTCGCGGAATCTTTGTCCGAAAGATATTTCAGATATTTTTCATAGATCAGCGAGCTGCCTGTTTCTTCTACTATTAATTTATAAGAGCATGATGCTAAAACGATCATTACGGTTAAGGAAAACAGGAATATTTTCATAAGAACTTCTCCCCAGAAGTTGAAACGAAAATAATAAAAATATTGCACTTTCGCAACATGTAAATAATATTTCGTACATTTTAGATCATGCCGATATAGAATGCTATGATCCCGAAAAACATATCGAGCTTCATTATTAGGCTGAGTCTTTCATAATCGATCTTTGCAGGATCTTTAAAAAGCGAAAAAATAATATAAACAAGTACAGGAAAAACGCCGACGCTTAGTGTTAATGCAAAATTTACCGTGTAGCCTCCAAAGGTCATCAGGTAGGTCAGATAAAATACGAGTGTTATTATCAGCAGCTTTAATATATTTATTGTTCTTGGAATACCGAGCCTTATAGCCATAGTGTCCGCTCTATTATGCTCATCTCCTTTCAAATCAGCTATATCCTTGATAATCTCGCGGATAAAATGAAAAAGAAAAGATGAGATCGCAAGGGGAATAATCAGAGGAAAATTACCTGTTGTAATGCTGCAGAAATAAAAAAGGTATCCGCTTATAAAGGCCACGACAAAATTTCCCCAGAACGGTCTCCTTTTTAAAAACACTGTATAGAAAAGAAGGATCAGGTTTACTAACGCTACGGCGGCAAATGAATGGTAACCCAGAAGGAATCCGGAAAGAAGCGAGCCTGCAACAAGTAACGAATACAAAATGTAAGCAGAGCTGATCTTCATGTTGCTTGAAGGAAGAGGTCGCGTCGGTTTGTTAATTGAGTCAATATCAATATCGAATATGTCATTGATAATATTTCCTGCACCGGCGGTTAATACTGTCGAAAAAATTATTAACACGAGGTTAATATAATCGATTTTTTCAGAAACTATAAAATAAGCTGTCAAAGAAGCGAAAGCCGTAATTAAGAGATTCAGAGGCCTAATGATCTGAAAATAATATTTCATAATTTTTTTATAGATCGGGGTTTAAAATATTTTGATCTTGCGAGCAGTTTTTGGAGAAAGATCAGATCGGCGATTCCAGAGATCAATCCGATAATGCCGCCGGCTATTCCCGCAGTTTCAGTAGGTTTTATGGAATAGCCGACATAGTAGCCCGCAACAAGAAAGATCAAAGGTAAAATGAAGAGAAGGAAGCCGGCTGTGAGTTTAGCCTGCGGCGGAAGATCAATTTCAACTTTGTCACCTTCACTTAAACCGTATGTGTTTTCAATTTTGATCAGTGCGGGTTTATCGCCGGACATGCATACGCCTCTGTTCGAACATGTTCTGCATCCGGAATTTAATTCCATTTCGATATACGCAAAATTTCCGGCAGTTTGTTTAACAACACCGTTATCCATAAATTATTTCCACATGTATGATAAGCTGGCTTTATGCGTATTGCCCAGATCCTCGAAATCAGGCCTGAATGCGTAATCGAGAATAAACCCCATCAGAGAAATTCCCGATCCTGCCGACCATGTGTCATCTGAATTATAACCTCCGCGCAGGCTGATCATTTTGTATTTCAGTTCAATACCGGCTGACAGGACAATATCCATAAATCCTATTGATGTCAGAGCATACTCTTTATAATTCTCTGTTCTGATCATGGTTCCGCCGATAATCTTATAATCAGTCAGAAAATAATCCAGCCTTCCGTTGTATTCAGCGTTAAATAGTGCTGACGGGCTGACGAACTCATTTGTTCCTGTAGTCCAGAAAAGAGCTGAAGTTGTAATGTCCTGAAGTTTTAAACCCATAGATAAATTCGTATCATATTTATATAATCCTGACAGGTCAAAGCCCAAACCCGCGGCTGATTCTTCTTCAAATGTTTTATATAAGAATTTAACCCCTGCTCCCCAGTTTATTTTTTTGTTGTATCTTTTTCCCAGGGTGAGAAAAAAGGCGAATTCGTTATCGCTGACGCTACCGTCACGGAGTATAGGGTTTTCGGGACTGACATCATCTTCCTCGTTTTCGAGCTTTGTAAGCGTGATCCCGTCAACATTCTGCCAGATCAGGGCTGCGCCTACCTTCGCTTTCATATACTCAGTGTTATACGCAACGAATTCCTGCTGAACGATCCCTTCGAATCTTTCGCTGTGTGAAACGGTCACGCCGTTCATTTCAATTTCCGGAAGGAACGCGGGGTTAAAGTAAACCGCGGCAGGAGTTACAAAAGAGGTTAGAATGATGTTTCCGAGAGACAAACTTCTCGCATCAATTCCTCCACTGATAAATTCTCCGGCATACTTTCCGCTTCCAAAGGCAGAAAATAATAAGGTTATAATTGCAGCCGGAGCGATCTTTTTATTCTTGCATAAGTCTTTCAATTGAGCCCTTTCCCTGTCTTATTATCTCTATTCCGTCACCGCTAATGTCGATGACAGTTGAAAATTCAGGCTCGATCACTCCGCAGTCAATTATGGCGTCAACCTGTTTTCCGAAGATCTTTTCAATAACTAACGGGTCGGACAGCGGCAGCAGATCACCCTCGATTATTTCAGAAAACTTATTAAGACTTGAACTTATCAGAGGGTTGCCTAATCCTTCTACTAATGCATGATCTATATTGTTCAACGGGATCCTGATACCAACCTTTTTTTTCTCTCCGGAAACTGTTTTTGAAACGGAATTTAAGGCTTTCATAATAAAAGTGTATGGCCCGGGCAGGAATTCTTTGATGATCATAAAACATTCTTTGGGGCATTCGGCATATTCACTAAGCTGACTCATACTCGAACAGACGAATGAAAAAGTTTTTCTCTTATCGACTTTTTTAACCATTATCAGCTTATCCAATCCTTTTTTATTAAAAAGATCGCAGCCGAAAGCATATCCTGTATCTGTCGGATAAATTATGACCCCGCCGTTCTTTAAAATATTTACGACAGCGTCAACATCTCTTTTTTTCGGGTTCTCTTCATGCATCTGGATCATCATAGGTTCTAATTTTTCCTTTATTTACTTAACTCAAGCATTTTATTCAAAGCTTTCAGGGCTTTTTTTCTGGTGTTCTCTTCAACGAATATCTCATATTCCTCATTTAATAGTGAATTATATACTTTGTAAAGCTCAGTTGATTTCATCTGGACGCACACCGCATGATCAGCTAAAGGATAAATCCTTTTAGAAGGAAATCTCAATTGAAGGGTTTTAGCTATTTCTATTTCAGTCCCGATTATCACGCCGGCTTTTTCATTCATATTTTCTATGTTCTCTTCAACGAATTTTACTATCTGAGAAGTCGAGCCGATAAAATCAGCCTTTTCGAGAACCTCCTTCGGCGATTCGGGATGAACCAGAAGCAGGCAGTCGGGATGCTCGTGCTTGGCAATGAAAATGTCGCCCACGCTGAACTCGTCGTGAACATAGCAATGACCGTTCCACAATATCATGTCGGCACCTGTGGTCATACTGCAATAGTAACCCAGATTTTTATCAGGAGTAAAGATTATTTTTTTGTCTTTAAAATGATCAACTATCCTAACTGCGTTCGCCGAAGTGCAGATGCAGTCGCTTTCCGCTTTCACTTCAGCAGAAGAATTTATATAAGATATTACTACGGCATCAGGGTGCTTTGCTTTCAGTTCGCGCAGCCCGTCAGCGTCGCACATTGCAGCCATGGGGCACTTTGCATTGATCTCGGGCAGCAGGACTTTTTTGTCAGGAGAAAGTATCTTCGCGCTCTCGGCCATAAAATCAACTCCGCAGAATACAATAATATCGGCATCGGTTGCGGCAGCTTTTTTTGAAAGCTCTAAAGAGTCGCCGGTAAAGTCGGCAACAAGCTGAACCTCAGAATCCTGATATGAATGAGCCAGGATCACCGCATTTTTCTTTTTTTTCAGATCAAGTATTTTTTCAATGAGTTCTTCTTTTGATAAGTCTTTTATAGTATTTTTTCTAGCGGGCATTTTGCGACCTGTTTTTTCGCATTAATATAGTCAAACTATAAATTAATGTCAATTACATAAGACATAACAAAACCGATGTGTTGCTGAAAATAAAAAACACCGCATTTTGTGCGGTGTCGAAGGCAGTTCAATAATAGGGGGAGGATTATTTCAACTGCCGGATATAATATACAATAAAAAATATGAAAAATCTCATAAAAAAATAATTATTTCATTCTGACAGGTTTATGAAGGGCACTGCATCAAGTGCGGAATCGAAATGAAATCTATCTATGCCGTATTTTTTTATCCTAAGATACGCGGACATTGCGACCATTGCGGCATTGTCTGTGCAGTATTTCGGATGGGGGTAGTAGAATTTCATTCTCTTTTTTGCCGCCATTCCCGAGATCTTGGATCTCAGCATTGAATTAGCAGATACACCGCCGGCAAGCAGAACTGTACTGCAGCGGAATTTTTCCGCAGCGGAAAACAGTTTTGTAACGAGCGAATCTGTTACCGAATCCATAAATGAAGCTGCGATGCTGTTAATATTTTTCTGAATAAACTGTTTACCATGTTTCTCAATATAGTATTTCAAAGAAGTTTTTAATCCGCTGAAGCTAAAATCGGAGCTGTTCTGCATTCCGCGCGGGAACGATTCGAAATTTTTGTCTCCCTGACCGGCAAGTTCATCCAGAATTTTACCGCCCGGAAAGCCGAGTCCCAGCATTTTTGAGACCTTATCGATACATTCTCCGGCAGCGTCATCTCTTGTTTTTCCGCACAGCTCGTATCTTTCCTGTTCGGGAACATAAATTATTTCAGTGTGCCCGCCCGATACCACAAGCACGATAAAGGGGTATTCGATTTCGGGATGATCTATAAAATTCGCACAGATGTGCGCTTCAATATGGTTTACAGGCACGACAGGTATTTTCAAAGAGAACGCAAGTCCTTTGGCGAAATTTACTCCGACGAGAAGCGGACCAACAAGGCCGGGGCCGAAAGTTACTCCGACAGCCTCAATATCATTCAAAGAGATATCAGCATCACCAAGAACTTTATCGAGAACCGCGGGAAAATTTTTAAGATGAGCCCTTGAAGCTATTTCAGGGATCACACCGCCGAAAGTTATATGTTCAAGCTGGGTGTTGACTGCCACAGATAAAATTTTTCCGTCCTTAAGAACGGAAACCGAAGTGTCGTCGCAGGATGATTCGATCCCGAGAATTATCATTTATCAGCCTTATAATGAAATAATATCGTGGATCTTCCATCTGAAATCATCGTCGAGAACAGTGAAGAAAATATCTTTTACCGTAAATTTCATGTCAGTCTCTTTCATAAATCCCTCCAGTTGTTTCTGAGCTTTAAGAACAGACTCTTCCGTAGCAAATGTTCCAATTGAAACATGTGGTATGAAAGGTTCAAGGTTCAGACCCTGAATATTTTCGGGACAAATTGCCGAAAGTCTCGAGTTCATTTCATACAGTTCCCTACAGTATGACGGAGCGATAAACAAAAAAAAGGGATCCTTAAAAAAACCGGTCTTTGTGAATTCAATCTGAAAGGGTTTGAAATTCCTTGCCGCCTCGACGGTGTTCTTGCGATGCGTAAGCCACATATCTCTAGTAATATAAGGAGGATACATCAATGTCAAATGAGGCTTCGGCATTTTGAAATATTCGTTAAACTGGTTCTGCCACGAGTATATTCTTTTTGTTATATCGTCGGGCAGAAATATGAACAGACCCCCGTCCCCAGGTTTTGATGCTTCCATCGGTCGCCTTTGTTTTACTTCGGGCGGTAATTTAAGAAAATAATTGATATTTAGAAATTAAAAAATTATAATTAGCAAACTTTCGGGATCCGATATGAGGAAGATACTCAAATACGAGCTTAAACAGCTGCTTAGAGACAAGAAGACGATTTTCTTCGTTTTCATTCTTCCGCTTGTCATTTTCCCTGTATTGAACGGCCTTCTTTCAAAGGCGATAACATCAAGAGTAGATGATATATCCGAAGAAAGAACCGAACTGGTTTCCGAAAAAAATCAGTTCCTCGAAGAAATTCTGAAGAACTTTGAGAACGACAGCATATATACAATTACTTATGCAGAAAATGTCGAAAACAAAGATTCTCTTCTAAAAAAATACGCCGCAGTGATCAGTTCGAAGTTCGATGATTCGCTGAGACTGAACACGATTGTTCTTACCTACTCAGCAAACAGGGACAAAGAGAGCATACAGACCGGCAGTTTTATAAGCAGGCTGAAGAAATTAAGAAGGAACCTGTCTGAAGAAAGATATAAAGAGATCGGGATTGAAGAATACTACAAAGAATCGGTACCGCAGATAAAAAATACCGCGGACGAGAAAAAAATGGCTAATGCGTCAAGCGCGAATCTGCTGCCTATAACGATCGTAATGGTGCTTCTTATAGGTACTTTTATGATATCGAACTATATAATTCTCGGTGAAAAAGACAACAATACACTTGAGTCGCTTCTGTCATCAGGCATCAGGAGGCAGCAGATAATTTACGGAAAGATGAGCATGGTTATACTCTCAGGCATTGTGATGTCGATCCTCGAAATCGTTTCTTTTTTCCTGTACGGAAAATATACCGCTTCGGTAAATTTCAATATTTCTTTTAGCGCCGCCCAGACAGCGGTTTTTATACTTATAGTGATCTCGCTTTCAATTCTGATCTCGTCAGTTTCTGTTTTTATCTCATGCAGATTAAGATCATCAACATCGGGACAGCTTATATTTATGCCTGTTATGATCGCTTATCTCGTGCTTACGCTTTTCGGAACTTTTGAAGGCATAGAGATAAAAAGAGGAATGCTTCTTTTGCCTGTAATTAATTCGGCAGGCACGATAAAAGCCGTAATTAAAGACCAGTTCCTATATTGGGAAGTTTTTGTCGCGGCCGCATCGAACATAATTTACTCAGTTATAGCGGTCAGAAGTTCTTCTGGGTATTTAAACGGAGAAGATGTCCTGAATAAGAATTCGGATCTGGACCTTGCGCGAAGCGGTTTGTCAAAAGGTGCGGTTTATACGGTTTACGCACTTCTCGTTGTAGGCTACATGATAATCGGCGGTTATCTTCAGGGTAACGATATAGTATCGGGACTTATACTTTCGCAAGTGCTTATACTGGGTATATTTGTAATTATTATGGCAAGAACTACCCGCATACCTTATAGAAAAATGCTGAAACTGAACAAGTTCGATCCGAAAATGATCGTTCCGGTTCTGATATTAGGGATCACGGCGAGATATCCGATAGCTCTGATATCTGAAAAACTACTTTATGTTTTTCCTGTTCCGAAGATAATGAACGACTCAAATATTTTATCAACAGGGCTTGGCGATATAAATTTCGCATTTACTTTTCTTATAATCGCAGTTCTTCCGGCTTTGTTCGAAGAAGCGGTTTTCCGCGGAGTTTTTTTAACATTGTTCGATAAAAAATACTCGCTTTACGGCACGGCCGTAATAACAGGACTCATGTTCGGAGGGATGCATCTGAATGTATTTACCTTATTTGAAACAGGCGCTCTCGGGATCCTGTTCGGGTTTATAACTCTTTATTCGGGTTCGATATTCCCCGCTGTCGTAATGCATTTTCTCAACAACGCTTATTCCGTTATAATGATGAAGATGGTCAGCAATGGAATTATAGCTGAAGATCACATGATATTTGCCGATAATTATTTTATCTGGGGCATGACGCTGTTCGCAGCATTGTCATTTGCTGCGGTTGTTTACTTAAGAAAAAAGGTCAGTGTTTCCTGAATGCGACCATTCTTTTAACTATTTTTTCAATATTCGTATTTGACTTTACAGTTTCGCCGGTCTGTATATTTTTTGAATACAACCACTCATAAGCCGTTGTTTCTCTATGAAAAACTATATCCATGTTAAAATTATCGAGATGAGTTATGAAGAGCTTTGTTATTGTGTTGGCAATACTGACTTCCTCAACGCCGCCGACTACGATCTTGGCACTTTTCGGTACCGAAACATACTCCAGCACTTTACATATTACCGTGTCTCTTCTCGTGATCACGCTTTCATCCGGTAAAAAACGGTACATGGCAATCCCGGTTTTTTCGAACTGATTTTTCACAACTTCAATTTTTTTTATCTTGTCTATGTTGGAACTTATTGTATATCTGTAAGATAATGTGTCTGGAGTTTTTTCGCGGCAGAGCTTGTCTTCCGTAAATTCCTTTGCATCCCTGTTATAAAAGCTTATACCGCTGTAAGATATAAAAGCGGCCTTATCAAGATCATTTTTCAACAGAACGGGATCATATTTTTTGAACAGCAGATCAAGATCGGCGGAAGCATTATCAATTATTGCAAATTCAGAGACAGAATCCTTATTTATAAAACCGCGGGAAAAGCCGCCTTCTTTATTCGCATAATAGACAGGAAGGTAATTTTCGGCGGTCATCTTTTCGACAAAAACCAGATCACCCTTTTTTAAGGTCGCCGCTGCCGATCCGCTTAAAGAGCTGTCAATGTAAACTACCTGTATTTCATTTTTTATCCAGTGCGGATTTATTTTTTTGTCAAATTCTTCCGACCTGATATTTTTCTTTGATTCTTTGAACGACCTTCCGAAAAATTTGGAATCGTTTAGTACAGACGGCCTGACCCAACCCTCTATGATTCCGTGGAATTTATCAAGAACACGGATCTTCATAAAGCTGTCGCCTTCAGACTGCCCGGTGTATTCGACGAACATATCTGCGTCAAGCGTATAAAGCGCATCAGCGTTGTTTTTCGGTTCACGATACATGAACTCTCCCGATTTCAGCACCTGATAAAAAACAGCTTCTGTTGAATCGGTTCTGAAATTGTTATAAGTCTGTCCGGTTTTATCATCGGCAAGACTTTTTCTCATTCCGACTGTGTTCTGAGGAAAAGCTTCACAGAACAAAGTGAAAATCATGAAGATCAGCGTATATTGAAATATTTTACTCATTTGTTAACTCCCAAAAATTTAAAAGAACACAATTTTTATACAACCCAAGATAAGTCAAATATAAAGAAAAATCAACTGTAACACTGTTTCGTAAAGACGAACAACCATAAAGTTAACGGAAAAATAAAAAATAAATTGATTTGCAATTATTGAAGTAAGATACTATATTAAGCTATGTCTTGTATGCCTTAGGGCTTACGAGACCTGAAATATGAGAGAGAATGAATTAAAATAAAAGATGGAGTCAGTTATGAAAAGAAGAATCGTCGTTATGATGATCGCCCTGTTCACAACAATTTTGTTTTCACAAACGACAGGAAAGATCAAGGGTATAGTCCTTGATGAGAGCGGCGACCCCCTGCCGGGTGCTAACATTGTTGTTGTAGGTACCACATGGGGTGCGGAAGCCGATGAGGACGGCTATTACTACATCATTGGTGTAAGGGCCGGAGCCTATACCCTTAAAGCGGAATTCGTGGGATATTCGCCTAAAGAGGTGAAAGATGTCAAAGTCAGGGTAGGTCTGACAACTACACAGGATTTTAAACTTTCATCGCAAGAGATTGAGTTGGAAGCTCTTACCGCAGAGGTTGACTTTCAGGAAATCAAAGTAGCGAAAGACGTCACAACGTCTGCAAGAACTGTCGATATGGGAAATATTGAGACACTTGCAGTAACTGAAGTAGATGATGTTCTTAAAGGAACAGCCGGTATTAAAACTGATGCTGACGGCGAAATGCACTTTAGAGGCGGAAGGGCCGGTGAGGTGAATTATGTTATAGACGGTATTTCTGTCGGTGACCCGACAGGCGCAAAATCAAATCCCGTCGAGATCAACTTCGCTAACGTCGAGGCTTTTAATATTCAGAAAGGTATTCCGGACGCTGAGTACGGAGATGCTCTTTCAGGAAGCGTTAACATCGTTATGAAAGTCGGTGACCAGGAAAAAACTTCAGGACATATTAAATATTCAACAGATTCATTTTTCGGCGAAAACAAACTTGACTATAACAGAGGCGAATTCAGCTTAAGCGGACCGATACCGCTTCCTATGAAAGGCCTTAAACCGACATATTACCTTGCAACAGACTTTACAACACAGAACGGTTTCGGAAGATCTTACAGAGAACTCGGCGACCGTGAAGGCGATTATTACGAGTTCGGAGACTACGACCTTACCGGATTCGGGTTCGATGTCCCGCAGGGAAGAGAAAACAATTTCAATATTATTTTTAAAACAGCATACGATATAAACGAAACTATGAAGATCAGTACATCCTTTACAAAATCAAGAACACACAACTACGATTTTGACTGGTTGTACAGATACACTCCTGAAACGGTTAATGAGCAGGTAACAGATGTTACAGTGTTCAACCTCAACTGGAAACATACGCTTAATCAGCAGAGTTATTACGATCTGATCTTCTCTTACTATAACAGAGAATACGAGAGTCTGCCGGGCGGAAAGAAACCGGATGAGTTCGTTTATAGAGATTCATTAGATTTTTTCAGCATACAGTCGAACGACATAATCAGCAACGGAGTAAGGGACGGCGGAGACGCCGAAGGCTATCAGGACTTTAACTATAACGGTTATTTTGACAGAGAAACATTTACAGATGCAAACGGGAACGGAAATTATGATCAGGGCGAATCTTATGTTGATGCCAACGGCAACGGATATTATGACGGGGACTACCTTTATGATTCGAACGGTAATAACGCATGGGATTACTGGGAAAGAGGAACATCATATACAGGATTCAACGGGGACTGCCTGACAACAGAAATTGTTGAAGGATATACCGACAACAACCTGAGCGGTCATTATGATAAAGATATTTATAATGTTTCAAATGATGAACCTTTCGTGGACGGAGATATGTTCAACGATGTGGGAGAACCTTTCGTTGATCAGAGAAGATTATATATTTCTTACGGAAGCCTGTACGAAGAAGCTAATAATTACTGGGACGAAGGTGAAACTTCCGAGCTCGTGATCAAAGGGCTTAACGAGTACGGTACAGCTTTTGACTATTCGAACCTTTTAACAAGCGAATTTTGGGACAGAATCGAATTTATTAAAACAAATGAATATTATAATGCAAGAGTTACGGTAAATTCCGATACATCGAAGATCAGCATTGTATATCCTAAAGAGTTCTTCCTTGATCTCAGGTCTTCTCTCGGTTCTGTTGAACAGCCTGTACCTAGGCTTAACAGTGTTTATAACTCATGGTACGACGGCAATTTTGACGAATTCGAGGCTTTCAGTTCATGGAGGCATCTCGGATCTTCAACAGATGAAGATGACCTCGGATGGACACCCGGACACGAACCCGGCGCTTCAGACTATGTTGAATTCGTAGGTTCATACACCGTTTACAGAGCCCCGGCGGCAATGTACGAAGGCGTACCTAACATAAATGATCTTGTTTTCGACAATGTTTACTCTACATGGATAGACACGAACAATAACGGCTCATACGACGCTCCCGGAGATACTGACGGCGACGGACTTACTTACGATCAGGGCGAGAGCTTCGTTGACTATGACTATAACAATGTATGGAATCAGAGTAACGGATACTTAACTCCAGGTTCATATCTGATAGACACGATCGACAACAACGGTATGAATTACAGTTTGTTCGACAATACTGTGATGAAACTTAAAGGAAGCTACACTAATCAGATCAACAGATTCCATATGATCAAGACTGGTTTTGAATTCACTATGAACGACCTTGATTATTACAGGATCACAAACCCATACTTTTATTACGACACTGCACAATACCCCTCAATAGACGGAGACCTTTATCCGACAAGGGGCGAGGAAAAAACGATATATCAATACAAACCTCAAGAATTATCAGCTTTCTTACAGGATAAGATGGAGTTCGAAGATCTGGTAGTAAACGCAGGGATCAGGCTCGATATGAGGATCTTAGACGACAAATCTGTTGAGGACTATGAAGAAAAATATGACGAGGGCGAATTCGGTTATGAAGAGGCGATAAACAAATACACAAGCGCAATAAGCCCTAGATTCGGAATTTCGCATTCAATTTCAGAGACTTCAAAGCTGTTCTTCTCTTACGGTCACCTTTATCAGCTGCCTAACTACACTCAGGTCTATGACCCTAACACTAAAGCTGGAAGAAGCCCGCTTTTCGGTAATATGAACCTGGATTACGAAAGAAACGTACAGTATGAGCTTGGTGTAGTAAATGAAGTAGGTGAATATCTGATAGATGTTACGGGATATTTCAAAGATATCTATGACATGATCAATACAAAAAAATACGAATACGGAGTTACCGAAGCAAATATCTGGTACAACTCTGACTACGGTAAATCAAGAGGTGTTGAGATATCGGTTGATAAAAGCTTGAGCAACCATTATCTGTGGGGTCTGTCTTATACTCTTTCTTACGCATACGGCAAATCATCAAGCCAGACATCAAATCTGGAAGATGATGTGTATGAAGTAAAAGAATTCCCTCTCAACTGGGACGAAAGACACTCGCTTACATCATACTTCACTCTCGTTTGGGGAAAAGGCGAAACGTTGTTCAACACTCCTTACACTGATGACTGGACATTGAGCTTATCAACAGATTTTGGAAGCGGAAAACCGTTTACTCCTACAAGAGAGTATTATAACAATACTGTAGCAACGGAAGATATCGAAACAAACTCCGAAAGAATGCCGTGGACATCTAATACCGACCTCAAATTGTCTAAGACATTCGCATTCGAAGGGGAGAATAAGGTTTCTTACGGAAGATTAAAACTGGACTTAGATGTTTATAATATGTTCGATAAAATTAATGTGTTTTCGGTTTATACAGACACAGGAAGCTGGTGGAAAAGAAGCGACGAATTTTATGAGCAGGCCGGAACTGAAAATCTAGTTGATGTGTATGTGAATCCGGAAAATATTGACGAAAGAAGACACTACAGATTCGCCATTAGCTATTTGTGGTAATTAATATATTAATGTATAGGAGAAAATTGATGAAAATCTTTAAAACTCTAGCCGTAATTCTGCTTGTGGCTTTAGCTACGGTCGCGCTCGCACGAACAGCGCCGGGTTATGAAAATACAGGCGAAAATACAGGCACGGACTCTAAGGCTGTTAAGCCTGTTCAGGAGAACAGGGTACACAGAGCCGGATTGTTTTGGATGAATGTCACGAACAACGGTTATTACGGGAACCCTGATGCTCTAAGGGATCCTTGTACTGGCAGAACTGCCGTATCCGGCGAGCTTCCCGGAGGTTCGGGAACGGATTTCCTTTTTGCCGGAGCGCTACTTTTCGGCGGGTATGTTGACGGTAAAGATACGGTCAGCAATGTAGAGGTTCGCGTTTTTGAAGGCCCGCTTGTTACTACCGCTTATGACGGTTGGGACGGCAACCCGATGCCGAGAGAATGCTGGCCGATAAATTTCGATGAGGATGCTGCGGGAACTACGCTCGGTCATATAACCGAATCTTCGAATGTTGAAGGAAGAATAAGCTGTCTTTTCGAAGAAGTTTATGATCCGTTCGCGACGGCAGAAGAGCAGTTCAACCTTATGTATTCCGATAAATTTGTTCAACAGAACCCTTATACGGGAATGGATACTTATGACAAAAGGCAGCATATTCCTTTGGGAATAGAAGTAAGGCAGAAAAGCTACGCGTGGTCTTATGATTATGCCCAAAAATTCGTTATTATAGATTACACTTTGTATAACAGAAATAATGACGGCAAGGATCTTTATGATTTCTTTATGGGAATGTATCTTGACTGCGATATCGGTATGGTCGGAGGTGATTGGACATATAATCACGCTGACGATCTCGGCGGATTTATTCAGAAATGGGAAAATTACATTGACCCCGCTACCAACGAAAGAAAAACTGTTGACCTGAACCTTGCATGGGCTGCAGATAACGACGGAAGGAACTATACCGGCCAGGGATTTTATACCGCAACGGGCGAACCCGGCGCGGGAGCTCCACTTGACGGAGCGACTTCGATAGCTACAGTAAGGGTGCTCAGGAATCCAAACCCGAATCTGCGTTATGCTTTCAATATGTATATAGCAAATACCGGAGATGAAGCTCTTGACTGGGGTCCGAGATGGAAGACTGGGCTTCACGGAAGTCCTTCGAACCCGAACAACGATCCGGTAAACGGCATTGTTCCGGCAACATGGCAGTATGACCTTACTCCCGCACAGAAAGGGTATGACGACTATAACCAGGACGGACTTACCAACGGCGGTATCCCGATGTATGGCGGAAGAACAGAAGGAAGACCTTGCGGAGACAAAGGCAGATATATGGTCATGTCTAACGACGAGTTCGATTACGAACAGTACAGATTAAGAGATCTTTACCTCGGATTGCTGGAAGATCCTGATTACATGCTTACAGATCCTCAATATGCTCAGTATGCTCAGGCGGAAAAGTGGCAGAACTGGAACGGAGACCCTTTACAGCCTGACGGAACTATTGAAAAGCTTAATGACCTCGCGAACGGCGCGGATGTAAAATATCTTCTTTCTTTCGGGCCTTTGGGTACGGAAACAACAGAGAATATAGGTACAGATACTAACTTAGACGGTACGATTGACAGTTATATTGCAAATAAAAAAGTATGGAAGTTCACCAATCAGGACTCTTTAAAACTTACTCTTGCTTTTATCGTTAACGAGAATTTCCACACTTCTCTGGATCAGGATCCGAATTATGACGACGATTCAGTTGTCAATCTCGAAGACGGTCTTGACCCCGAGCTTTATGCAAAAGGCTGGTATGATGCGTTATATAATGTCGTGTGGGCTGAAAGGGTATATGATATTCCGATGTTCGATACTTATGTAAAAAAATTCGGAAAAGAAATGGGTGACGGCTGGTATGGTGAGGATGTCGGAAAAGACGGTGTTTTCGGCGACCTGAGAGGAGATACATTCTGCTGGTGGTACGAGCAGGATTATTCTGGACCTGATGTCGGCGAAGGTGATTTTGAAATGACTATTTTTAACACGCCGATAACAGATGTTTATACACATGTGGCTGCAAGCGAAGACGAGTTACTTCCTTTCGGAAGAGAGGTCGCTAGCCAGGACGGAAAATACGGAATTACAGGTACTAAAACTGATGGAGACAGGGACGGTTACGGGTATATGGTTAAATACGATAACTTAATAGATCCTAATCCGGAAGTTATTCCCGGACAGTGGATACGCTACGGTTTTGATAACGGCAGGCTGGATGTAGGAGACGGAGTTCCCGATTTTACAGGACCGCCTCCGCCGCCATCACCTAAGATAGAAGTTTCTTATGACGATAATAATGTTATAGTAGAATGGCAGTCACACGAGTTCTTTACTAAAGACGACGGGTTCGAGTCATATACAGGGTCTGAACATTTCATTGATCCTTTTACAAGGGTAAAAGACTTTGAAGGTTATCAAGTGCAATTGTCGCCTGATGTAAACTCTCAGAACTATGTCGAAGTTTTCTCAATAGATAAAGTAAACTACATATACGAGAACACTGGTGAAATGGGAGATTATTATGACTCCCCTATAAATCAGGCGGAATACGACAGCCTTGTAACCGCAGGACTCAAAACTATGATCGCTGAAGGAAAGATATGGGAATTAAGACCTTACGGAGATAACAGGATAATCACATCGGATCACTCGAAAACGGATGTTTACGACTATACTGTTGAACCTGCTGAAAGAGTAATTGAAATTGCAGAGGGTGTCCGCGACACGATCAGTTACTTTAAGTATAAATTTGTTCTTCTAAACAAGCTTTACGCAAAACAGAATTATATCGCGGTTACTTCTTCTGACTATGGTGATCCTAAAACCGGAACACCGGCACTAAAATCAAATCCGGCGATAAACGGAAAATCTGTAATACCTACAAAACTTTCAGGTACCGATGATGTTTATGTAGTTCCTAATCCTTACAGAGGCGATGTTGATTACGAAGCTATGGGGTGGGAAAATATTGATCAGGCTGATGTTTGGGAAGAGCAGGACAGAAAGATCGTTTTCATGAATGTGCCTCTCAGAAGCGTTCTGAGGATTTACACACTTGCCGGAGACCTTGTAAAAACTATCGGGCATAACGGTAACGCAAGGGTAACCGAAAGATATCAATACGGCGAATACGGAATTTCATGGGATCTGATCAATGATAATAATCAGGCGGTGGCATCGGGAATTTACCTGTTCAGCGTTCAGGATGTCGATAAAAATAGAGATGACTTTGTCGGTAAATTTGTGATCATTAAATAAAAACGGAGTAAGGAAATGAAAAAATTATTAGTAATATTCGCGCTCTTTATCGTTTCGTTACAGTTTTTTTCCTGCTCTACAGATTATGACGGAAAAGATCCCGCGAATGAGGGTCCGATCATTAATATCTATGATACATCAGATATTACAAGCAGCAAGAAAACGAAAATACAATGGTACGGAAACGATATAGACGGCACAAAGATAAAGTATTATTACACAGTAACTACAGATACTACACTAAATGCTTCGACTGTCCTTACAGCTCTTCCTCTTAACGGACTTGATTCTGACGGAAGGCCGAACTGGACTCAGACAGAGAATACTTATGCATATATCTCGATGCCTTACGGTCCTTATCACAGCGCAACAGTGTTCATGGAGGATACGACTTTTACAGAGACCGGAGTTGACAGCGTTACTATTAATGTTCCTTTTAAAGCGGTTTATTCCAAATTCTTTGTGTTCGGAGTTGACGAAAAAGATAACCGTACGGAAATGACTCAGAAAATATTCAGAAGGACAAACAGAAAACCAAAACATCCTATGATCTTTTCAAGCAAGCTCGTAGTAAACGGCTTTGACCAGTACTGGATGACAATCGGACCTGATTCGGCACAGATGGTTTTAAGAGAAGCAACATCTTTCTGGAAACCTTTCGATTTTAAATGGATGGGCGAAGATCCGGACGGTACTGATGTTGATCTTGAATTCAAATGGGAATTATATGAAAGAGGAACTTCAATAGGAGACAGCATTGTCATTGCTTCAAGCGGATGGAGTATCAACAATTTGTCAAAATCTTTCGACGATGAAATATTCGACAATGATCCCCAGGGAAAATATTCTTTCAGAGTTCATGTAAGAGACGACGCTTTTGAGGAATCAGATAACTATGCAACTGTGAACTTTGAAGTATTCGCTCCTAAATTCGACAAAGGAATACTGTTGATTGATGATACCGAAGGGTCTCTATACCCTCCACCAGGTCTGTTATATATGGGCAACCCGGACGGAACGGCAGTAACGTCTTTCTATGAATCGTTACTTCGTTATGCAGGCTATAAACCCGAGACCGAAGCGACAGATTCACTTATGATGTACAGAATAAAGAAGTTTAAGAAAGGTACAGAATTTGTGGGGTGGAATTATTTTGAAGTTGATGATGACAGCGACCCTTCAACACCTGATGTTCTAGACTCTACAGCCATTTATAGAGGTGTTTATGACCCTAGTATAAGAGAATTAACAAAATACAGACTTGTTATAATAGCTTCAGACGACAGAGCGAACCTTACAGGTGTTGATTTTGCGGGGACTCCTCCATATACAGGCTATAACCTTTATCTGTCGAATTATCTTGATGTGGGCGGAAATGTTTTTATGTTGGGAAATTCAGCATTAATGGGTAAATTATATGCTTCACCTGACCAGATGCCGATTAATAAATATTCTGAACCTTTCAGACAGATATTTGATTCCAACGCACCTGTAGTTTCCACAATAAGTACAGGGACTAAAGAATTCTTTAACAAGTATTTCGGGATTTATTCGATGATTTTTCCGGAGCAAAAAACTTATTTCACAGAAGGCGGAGCGCAGATATGCTCTGATCACTATCTTGCAGATAATTATGATTTTATCGGTGCAGGCGTGTATGAACACATTACTGACTCAAACATCAAACCTCTCAGGATTGACAGCGCAAAAGTAAATCAGGCATGGTTTGATAGACCGGTAACTACAAGAGTTCAAAAACTGGCTCTGAAAGACAACGGGTCGGTGTTCACAGGAGTGCCTACTTTTGAAGCTTATAAAGGAGAAGTTGTTTATAAATACCAGTCGATATACGATCTTGCACATGACGACAGTCTTTCGTACGAAATTAACAATACAGATACAGTTCTGACTCATTATCTGTGGTGTAAAAATAAATTGACCGGAGCAATTTACTCTCCAGTTACAAAACGATCCGGCTCAATAGCCACCAGGTATGTAGCTGAAGGCGATGTCTTCAGAACAGCGTTCTTTGCACTACCGACATATTTTTTGGATAATTCCAGCAATCAGGTAAGTGATATGTTCAAAACAATGATCGAATGGTTTGATTTAAATAATGAAGGAGGTGCAAAATGAAAAAAATGCTATTCCTTGTGATCTTGGCTGCTGGTCTTCTGATGCTTACATTAGCTCAGGATAAAGCCGGTACGGCCGGAATGACATTTTTAAAGATGGATGTTACTGCTAGAGCTAATTCGCTCGGTGGTTCTTTTATAGGACTATCTGACGATGCATCGTGCCTTTATTACAACCCGGCAGGTATGATGAATTTAAAGAATACCGAGTTCGTTGCAGCATACAACTTGTATGCCGCAGACATTCAATATACATTTATGGGAGGAACATATCCGATACCTTCGCTCAATGGAGCAGCCGGATTGCAATTCGGATATCTTACAACTGGCGAAATGGACGAAACGACACCGTATTATCCCGACGGTACAGGTAGAACATTTTCTGCAAGTGATATGTTCATGGGTTTATCTTACGCGCAGATGCTGACTCCTAAGTTCTTTGTTGGTGGAACATTAAAGTTTATAAAAGAAGATCTGGCAGACGAAGGTGTATTTGTAGCAGCAGGTGATGTAGGAACATATTACAACACTGGTTGGAGATCACTTGTTTTCGGAATGTCAATTAGAAATTTCGGTGCGAATTTTACATATATTGATGAAGATACACCGTTGCCGATGCTTTTTGTTTTCGGAGCCAGTTATACTGCTATGAGCAGTGATGTCGATAAGATGTATATTCTGCTTGAAGCGGCACATCCCTCTGACAACTCAGAATATGTTACCATAGGCTGTGAATATTCATATAACGACATGTTTTTTATCAGAGCCGGAAGAAAAATTGACAATGACGAGTATTGGTTAATGAAAGACGACAGTGTGGATTTCCCGGAAAGCGCAGATTCAGCTGACGAAGAACTTAATTACGAGGACAGTGGGATAAACCTTATGGGTACTAGCCTCGGTCTCGGATTTAAGCTGAACAATGCCGGAGTAAAAGTGGATTACGCATGGAAACACATGGGTTATCTTGGAGTAACTCACATGGTTACCTTTGGATACACAATAAAATAAAAACTTTAATAGAACGAGGAGTTTGAAATGATGAAAAAAATGCTTCTGATCGCAATTATATCAGCTGCTTTAACCGGCTCAATTTTCGGAGCAGTAAAAGGTCTTAAAGCTGATAAAGTAGCGAAAAAACAGATCAATGTAGAAAGATTTTCAGGGAAAGCTTCTTTCTCAGCAGTAGAAGGCGGTACATTTGATAAATCGGCGAACGGATACGGATGGTATTGGAGCAACAGCAAAAGAGTCCAGACAAATATGGATCCTGTTTCAGGACCAATGATAGGTTCAATTTACAGAAGGCTGGACACTGCTTATGGAACAGGTACATTAGGCGGTATTGCAGGTTATTGGGGCTCAAGCTTCAGCGGATATGCAAGTTCAGTTTACACTTACTCTACAAATCAATCTTCAGGAACAAATCCGGGTGCCAGATTTCCGCAGACATCAGAGTTTATTAATGGTTATCTGTTCGGGTTGTTCACAGATATGGACATAGCAACAGAATACGGCAATCCGATGTATATTGTAGGGGATGCAACACTAGGATGGGAGCTAATATCATGGTCTGAAGGGAAAAGAATAGAGGCAACTGAAGGCGGAGCAGTTATCGGTGATGCTTTTACTGCAAAAGGTGATGTTGTATATAATCCTGAAGACGGATATTACTATTGGTCAACATGGTGGGAAGCTGACGGAGGTTCTTTCGGAGATTCAAAATTAGCTATGTCTATAGGAAGATCAAATACTCCTGCTGATGCAAGCAGCTGGGAATGGACAGATTATCATGACATGTACCTTGACTGTTCACTCGGGACAGGAATTGATGATGTTACAGGTCAGATGGAAGTCGCTTATGCAAAAGATATATACGGAAACGGTACAGGTTGCGGAATTGTAGTCGGACCATTTGTCGATGATACATACATTATGACAAATATTGCCGGTGATACTCTTGATGTATCTACTCAGCCAAGGCTGGGATACTTATATACGACAAACTTTGGTGCTGACTGGTCTTCCGGTGATTTCAAATCAAATTGGGAAATGCCGAGCAGCAATAATATGTTCGCTGCAAATATTGATAAGCTTTTTGACTGGTACGGAACAGAGGTATCATTAGATTCGATTGGTGTTGACGGGGACGGAAATGCCATTTACAGTAAAGTACCTTTAAATTGGGCTTATATGACATGGAATACTCATGTGGTATGTACTGAAAACAATATAGTTCATGCGATGATCAAAGTTGTACCAACTTCAACCGAAGCTACAGAGTATTGGTTCTTTACAGATGATGAAAGAACTATTGCAGGCTATTATGATCTGGTTGGTGAAATTACGGAAACAGGAGTAAACTGGTTGTCTGTTAACTATATAGCAGCATTTATGGGAATTAACGACGATTTGATGGAGTGGCCTGCTTCAAATACTCATAAATTTTCAAACGGTTACGCAGGAAATGGAGTTGTTTATGCGACATGGCTCGACAGACCGGAATCAAGATATATTGTACCTTCAGCTACTTATTTCCCGGTTCCCGACACGGACTATGTTGACGATGCTTTTTTCTCCTATTCAGCTGATAATGGAAGAACATGGTCATATGAGAAAACAGTTACTATGCCGAATGCGATTCATCCAGAAACACCATATTTAATTAAATACGCGCATAATGTAACAAAAACAACAACTTTGATGGAAGAAGGCTGGACGGTAGCAAACCACGGTACAAATATTGCCCCAGGTGCAGATGATGGTGTAATGACCGTTTATGCAGCCAGCCAATATGCGGACACAGCGAACCCGATAGCTCCACCGAATGATTCATTCAGGGATTATCAGCAGTTTTTGAAATTCTGGAAGATTACAGGCACTGGTACGGGAATTGAAGCAGAACAGGTTAGTATAGTTAAAGATTTTGTTCTTGAGCAGAATTATCCAAACCCGTTCAACCCGTCAACAGATATCAGATTTGCTATTCAGAATGATTCAAATGTAAAACTTTCTGTTTATAATACGAAAGGAGAGCTTGTAGCGAACCTGAAGAACGGGAAAATGACTAAAGGTTCTCATGTTGTCAATTTCGACGCAACAGCTTTGAATTCCGGCGTATATTTCTATAAACTTGATGTAAACAATTTGTCTGAAACCAAGAAAATGGTTCTAACAAAGTAATATATCTGTAACAGCATGAAATTAATGCTGTCGATTAACCATCGGGGAAGAACTTATAAAGTGTCTGCTTTATATTCTTCCCCTTGTTACTTTTTGAATTTAGAAGAAATAATATGTTGCAAATTGTCAATATTTTGTTTATTTTTGCAGAATTGTTGATAAACCAAAAAGTGAGGAGTGGTTATGTTTAAAAAAATAGGAACGATAATGCTGCTTACAGCTCTGCTATTAAATGCAGCTGTCATCAAAGAAAAACTGGGTGTAAAAATGACAAAGGTAAATGATTCCCAGTACAAAGCAGGCAGCGGGAAAATATCATCTTTCTCCGGTGTACAGGGAAGTACTTTCGACCAAAGTGCTAATGGTAACGGATGGTATCAGGGGTATAACCGTAAAGTCCAAACAAACATGGATCCGTTAACAGGACCGATGGTAGGCTCAGTTTACAGGCAATTAAATACTACTTATGGAGCAGGAACAATAGGAGGAATGTGCGGTGTTTGGGGGGACAGTCCTTTTCAGGGTTATTCTCAATCAATTTATACTGAATCGATTTACCAGAACGGAAACAATACATTAGGAGCTCCCGGCGGAAGGTATCCTTTTACAAGCGAATTTATCAACGGTTATGTATTCGGGCTGTTCAATGATTACGATTCAAGCATTGACAAATGGAACGGAACGATTTCACAGCCGATGTTTGTTGTTTGTGACGCAACTTTAGGCTGGGAGTTGTCTCAGTGGTCTGCTCCGGCAAGAATAGAAGCAACTGAAGGCGGAGCAGTTGTACCTGGAGCATGGTTGGGTTTCGGAGATGTAGTTTATAACTCTTCTGACGGGTACTATTATTGGACAACCGGTTGGGCTATGGGTGGTTTAGTTGATTCTTGGTCTGCGAGCAAGACGCCTTTTGTTACAGGCAGGTCTAATAATCCTGTAGATCCTTCTAGTTGGGAATGGACAGATTATAACGAAATTATCATGGACTGTTCCGATACCGAAGGTATTCAGTTCTATTACGGCGACTTCCAAATAGCATATGCAAAGGACATATATGGGAACGGAAATGGAAAAGGTGTTGTTGTAACTACTTATGTTGATGATACTTATGTTATGACAAATCTTGCAGGTGATACGCTTGATGTCTCAAGTCATGAAAGACTAGGATATATGTACACAAATAGCTGGGGTGCTGACAATTCAACAGGAGACTTTAAGACTAACTGGGTTACTCCCGGTAATTTGGGAAACAATCTTATAAACGCTGATGTTTATAAGCTTTTTGACTGGTATGGCACAGAGGTAACCGGGGATTCTATAGGAGTTGATGGCGACGGCAATCCGATCTATCAAAAATATCCTTTAAACTGGCCTGTATTCTTAGCTAATATTGATGTTGTCTGTACTGAAAACAATCAAGTACATGTTTTAGCAAAAGTTATCGGCGGTTCAACAGAAGGAGTGGATTACTGGTTCTATCAGAACGATGAAAAAACTATTGCAGGATTTTATGATATTGTAGGTGAAATAACAGAGAGCGGTGTTGTTTGGACATCTGCGAATTATATAGCTGCGTGGATGGGTTTTGCTGACGATACTGAAGAAATGTTATATACTAATACGAATAAGCTTGCAATAGGATATGCAGGAAAAGGAGTTGTGTATGCTACATGGTGGGACAGACCAGAATCAAGATATCTTCCGCCACCGGCTGCCTTAACTGATCCTGATTCAAGATATATTGATGATGCATTCTTTGTTTATTCTCCTGACAACGGTAAAACTTGGGATATTGAAAAAACAGCCACAATGCCGAACACAACCAATCCCGGCATGCCATATCAGCTGAAGTATGCATTCAATGTTACAAAGACTAATACATTAATGGATCAGGGCTGGAATGTTTCTACACACGGAACAAATTATGCTGCCGGCACAGATAATAATGGAGTTATGACTGTCTATGCTGCCTGCCAGTATATGAATCCTGCAGCTCCGATTGAAGATCCTATCTTGAGTTACAATTCATATGAGCAGTATTTAAATATCTGGAAAATCACAGGAACAAAGACCGGCATCGAAACTGAACAGGTATCAATGGTTAAAGACTTTGCTCTTGAGCAGAACTACCCGAACCCTTTCAATCCTTCAACAGAGATCAGATTCGCTCTTCAGAACGATTCAAAAGTAAAACTTTCGGTTTACAACACGAAAGGCGAACTTGTAGCAAATCTGAAAAATGAAAAAATGGCTAAAGGAGCTCATACAGTCAATTTTGACGCGTCAGCTTTAAATTCAGGCGTTTATTTCTACAAGATCGATGTGAACGGTATGGCAGAAACCAAAAAAATGGTACTGACCAAGTAATATATTCATAAATATTCATAAAAGAGCCGTATTTTACGGCTCTTTTTTTATTTGCGCAAAAGCCGGATATTACTTAGAATTAATATATCAAAAATGGAGTGGATTATGAAACATATCTTCGGAATATTATTGATTATGGCTGCATTCGCGATTGTTTGCGGCGAAACGACTTTGGAAAAAATAAAAAAATATTCAGGAGTGAATGCAGAGGGATTGGTCAGACTCTACGATCAGACCGAAAATTCAGAATACATAAGGTTCATTCTGGATAATTCTTCCCCCAACGATCTGGCTGTTCTTACTCCGGATTATATTAAGAAAAATCTTGAACTGATCATAAAGACCAAAGAATTAAAATACGCATCGCTTTACGATGAAAACATATTTAAACACTTCGTTCTGCCCTTAAGGATCACTCAGGAACCGTTCGAAGACTGGAGAGAAATATTCTATAAAGAGCTGTTCCCTCTTGTCAAGGATATCTCCGATATTGAACAAGCGGCTATACTTGTGAACCTTTGGGCGCTGGAGAAAATGACCTACAAGCCGACTTCGGGAAAAGATCAAGCGCCTTTAACGACAATAAAGCGAGGCTACGGAAGGTGCGAGGAAATGATGATTATTTATATGGCCGCGGCGAGAAGCGTTGGAATTCCGGTAAGATCAGCCGGGACTTCGCTATGGAATTTTACCGATTCAAATCACGCATGGATAGAAGTGTGGACGCCGGATGGATGGAAATATCTCGGCGAGCCTGCCGACCAATTAAATAAGACATGGTTCACTAAAACGACCGAAAGAGCCTCAATGATAACTTCTATGGCTTTCGGATATTTTAACAGCGAAGATGTAATAGAACAGAAGGACAATTCTTCGGAGATCAGCTCTATAAAGTATTATACGGACCAGTGGGATAATTGCACGATAAGCGTAAAAAACAACATCGGAGCTGCAGTTGAAAGCGCTGAAGTAATGCTGTATGCGGTTTCGTGGGGAGGAATTTTTCCCATGCAGGAATTAAAGACGGGAAAAGACGGAAAAGTGAATATTCCATTAGGCAGGGGTTCTGTACTTGTCGGAGCTAATAAAAAAGAGTCGGGGTTCGGATATGAGATGCTAAACACGCTTTCAGGTGTGAAGGATATCGAGGTCGTAATTCAGCCGGGCAATAAATTCAAATCTGAAGAGCTCAATTTTAAATTCCAGTTGGTTTCTCAAAGCGAAGAAAAAAAGAACGCCTGTAAAAAATATTTTGAAGGCAAATTCGATCTTATGAACGATAATGCTAACCTTAAAAGGAACGAGAGGCTGAATAATTTTAAAAGACCTTCGGATTTTGCGGCATACTTTCTGAAAAGCAGAGATCACAAGAATACGGATGAGTTTTACAAAGGACAAAAAGACTTTATGGAAAAATGTGATCTTATCGGCGGAAATATCAGCGAATTTTTAAAAGTGTTCAAAAGCATCGATAGATCGCCTGAAAAAGAGAAAAAGATCAAATTAAGAATTTTAACGGACATTATTAAAAACTGGGACGATAAAGAGCTTTGCGAAATACCCGACAGCGCCGCGATAAACGATCTGGTAGATGTTTTATACGAAGGAGAAATGTTTTATAAAAAGATCGTGCCTGATACAGTTTTTGTTCAGAATATCATCAGTCCGACATGGCAGGGCGGACAGGTAGTCCAGAACGGCTGGCAGAAAGAGCTTTACGGACTTGTAAAAGAATTGAGATCGTATAATATCAAAAAAACGGTTGACGGAGTAATAAAATGGGCGGATCTAAATGTAACTGTCGATCCGGATTTCGTATTCTATTACTATTCATGTCCGTTAAACCCTTTAGAGATAATAAATATGAGATCTGTTCCCGATTACTACAGGCTTAAGCTGATCGACAGCGCTTTAAAAGTTCTGGGCATTCCGACAAGATGGAAAGGAGTACTTGAATTTTATAACGGCAAAGAGTTTGTTGTACTTGAGCGGAAGGAAGACAAAAAAGACGCAGTGATAAAAGAGAATATATTAAGATTAAGCATTTTCGCAGACGGAAAGCAGGTAAAAGCTGAACCGTGGGGGAATTTTCAGATGTCAGAATTTGCCGAAGGCGAACTGAATTACTATTATTTTGACGGCAGGAATGATTCGCTTGATTATATTATAACGTATCCTGAAGATAAAAATAAGGATCTTTATATTCAGGCCGGCATAAGGAACTCGAACGGGGACGCAAATATTTCGATAAAACCCATTACACAGACGGAAGGAACGGTCAGATTCGAACTTACAACGCCGAAAGAATATATAGATATTTCAGGTAGCCTAACGGAAGAAAATAAAAACTCTGTAAGAATATATATTTCAAATCAGAACTTAAGCGGAAATAAGATACTTTTAATCAAGGGAGCTGTTCAAAATGAGCCTACCGTCAGAATGTCATCGCTTCTGACAGATAAGATCGAAGATTATAAAGCGAACAATACACAGCTTATCACATATGCGGAGACTAAAGACGAAAACCTTTTAAAGGGAGTAAGCTCGGAATCCTATCCCGTAGTAATTCTTTTCGACAGCGAAAATAACATCATGTTTGCATCAAAAGGTTATAATATGAACATAGGCGATCTTCTTTTGAAAAAAGTAAAAAAGAATTAAAACCGCTATTGAGTTAAAAGGATAAATTTCATATATTTATTCACTTTTGGAGACAGGCATGAAGAAAAAAAAAAGAAATATGCGTGTGATCGTGTTTGTTTCCGTTATCGCGTTTTTGACATATTATTTGTTTCTCAGAGGAGATTATTCAATTTTCAAATTGTATCAGAATAAAAAAGAGTATGAAAAAACAAAACAGGAAATTGATGATCTTAATGCAGAGATAGAAAGACAGAAAGAGATAAACGAAAAACTGAAGAACAAAGATCCGTTTGAAATGGAGAAAAAAGCGAGAGAAAAGGGAATGGTTAAAGAAGGCGAAACAATATATAAATATGAAATAGAAAAGGAGAATTAAAATGGGATTCAACTTAAGAAACAGACACTTCTTAAAAGAGATGGACTTTACAAAAGAAGAGATCGTATTTCTTCTAAATCTGTCAAAAGATCTTAAAGCCGCAAAGTACTCCGGAACAGAGCAGCAGAGGCTTACAGGTAAAAATATCGCGCTGATATTCGAAAAATCATCTACCCGTACGCGCTGCGCATTTGAAGTCGCAGCTCACGATCAGGGTGCGCATGTGACCTACCTGGAACCCACTGGAAGCCAGCTCGGACACAAAGAAACGGTAAAAGATACGGCCAGGGTTCTCGGCAGAATGTATGACGGTATCGAATACCGCGGTTTCGGGCATGAAATAGTTGAAGAGCTTGCTCAGTATGCGGGAGTTCCCGTATGGAACGGACTGACCAACGAATGGCATCCGACACAGATGATGGCTGATGTTCTGACTATGATGGAACATTCGAACAAACCGCTCGAGCAGATATCTTATGCATATCTCGGAGACGCCCGTTTCAATATGGGACGCTCACTTCTCGTAATAGGCTGTATCCTCGGCATGGATGTACGTATCGGAGCACCGAAAAATCTTCAGCCTGATACCGAGCTGGTAAAAACATGCAAAAAAATTGCCAAAGAGAGCGGTGCGAGAGTTTCGATAACAGAAAAAGTTGAAGAAGCCGTAAAAGGCGTTGACTATGTTCACACGGATGTCTGGGTATCAATGGGCGAACCGAAAGAAGTATGGGCGGAAAGAATAAAACTTCTGAAACCTTATCAGGTAAATTCGGCCGTAATGAAAAAAACAGGCAACCCGGATGTCAAATTCATGCACTGTCTGCCGGCTTTCCATAATGCGGACACCAAAGTCGGAAAGCAGGTCTCAGAGCAGTTCGGACTACACAACGGTATAGAAGTTACCGAAGATGTTTTCGAATCAAAAGCCTGCATAGCTTTTGATCAGGCTGAGAACAGGATGCACACCATAAAAGCGATAATGGTTGCAACGCTGGGAAGATAAAACTAATGCGAACACAGGCGGGAGCCTGTGTTCTTTTTATAAGGAGAATCCATGGGCATAAGAGCCGGAATAGTAGGTATAACGAATATCGGTAAGACTACAATTTTCAACGCGCTGACATCATCTGAAGCTGAATCAACGAATTATTCATTTTCCACGATCAAGCCGAATACCGCGGTAGTCGATGTTCCGGACTACAGAGTAGATGAAATATTTGCCCATGTGACAAGCGCAAAAAAAGTTTATAACCATCTTGAAATAATGGATATCGCCGGGCTTGTCAAAGGCGCATCAAGGGGAGAAGGTCTGGGAAATAAATTTTTAAGCGACATCAAGCTCGTTGACGCGATACTTCATGTCGTCCGCTGCTTTGACGACGAGAATGTTATTCATGTAGATAAAACGATAAATCCGGTAAGAGATATAGAGAATGTCGAGACAGAGCTTATTATAAAAGACCTTGAAACGGTTGAGAACAGGATTTCAAAAAATGAGAAGCTTCTCAAGTCCAAGAATAAGGAAGCGATGGACATTCACCCTCTTTATGAGAAGCTTTATGCGAAAATGTCCGAACTTGAGCATCCAAGATGCCTGAATCTTACGGAGCAGGAGCTGGATAGTATTAAAGATATGAATCTTCTTACGGTAAAGCCTGTAATAATGGTATGTAATATTTCTGAGGATGAGCTTCTGGAAGGCAAAGATTCAGCATACACAAAAGCTGTGAAGGAGTATGCGGCAAAAACGGGATGCGGAGTTGTTAAAATATGCGGCAAAATTGAAGCTGAATTGTCACTTCTCGGAGCTGAGGAAAAAGCTGAATTTCTTAAAGATTACGGTCTTGAGCATCCCGGGTTAGATGTCCTTATAAGAGAAACGTATAATCTTCTCGGACTGGGAACTTATCTGACAGAAGGCGAGATAGAGGTCAAAGCGTGGAACATCAGGCAGGGAATGACAGCCCCTCAGGCGGCGGGAGTTATCCATACCGATTTTGAAAAAAAATTCATAAAAGCTGAAGTTATTTCATATAAAGACTTTGTCGAATGCAATTTTGACAGGAATGTTGCAAAATCGAAGGGCAGGGCTCGTCTTGAAGGAAAAGAATACATAGTTCAGGACGGAGATGTGATCATCTTCAGGTTCGGCAAGTAATGGAACTACAGATCATCAGGCATAAAAACACATCGGATTATTTTCGAGATTTTTTTCCTCCAGATACAGCCGCGGCATATTCTTACCAGCTTCAGCGGATGTTCGAATCGGGTGCTGTAAAAGAAGGAGATTACTTTCTTGTAAAAGATGAAGTCAAACCTTATCTGCAGGCTGAAATTTACAGAAATAACACGAGAAGGATCTGGGAAAAAACACCTGTGATCAGCCCGAAAGCTGTTACGGACTGTAAAAAAACTGCCGAAGCTGTCGGACTTATCTATGACTTCCTTAACGGAGACGAATTCTACCTCAGTACATCAGACCGGCTGGAGATCGTAATTTACGAAGGTACAGTTTTTACAGAGGTTATGAAAACTATCTCAAACCGGTACGGTTTCGGGACTGTCGGAGAGTATGTAGAATACAGTTTAAAAATTACAGAAGGCATATGCGCCGAAATTCCCGACGGTATCTCTTTTACTCCTTTTACGGCTCTCGAGCCTGAAGTAAGATTCAATACAGTGTTCAGGCATAATGAACTATCGAAATATTTTGAAAATACTGACCCTGCGCTTATTTACCAGGACTATCTTGATGACGGGTATTTCAGCGAAGAGCTGTGGGAGATGATCTATTCAAAAAATGAGTTATCGGGATTTATTATGCCCGCATTCACTTCCGGGTTCAAGGATAAGATCAGGCTTTTGAATTATAATGTTTTTAATGAAAGCAAGCAGAATAATTCCATAGCAGCCTTAAACAGGGTGATAAAAATATGCGCAGATTTGGAAGTGAATAAAGCAGAATTCATTGTCAATGTGCAACATGATATTATGATCAGAGAGCTATTAAATAAAGGTGCGGTCAGAGTAAGTTCATTCGGAAGGTATATAAAATGAATTCGATGTACGAAATAGATAAAAGTATCCTTCTTTTATTCAACCGGTCAATACATTCAGATATTTTAAATTATATTTTCATTTTTTTTTCAGACCGAAGATCAGCTTTGATATTTATACCTGCAATAATACTTGCCGAATATTATTTCAATAAGAAAAAGTCTGATTCATTCAGAAAATTTATTGCTGCAGTGGTAATTGCCCTAATAGCTGTCGGGCTTTCCGATATAATATCTTCATGGATTATCAAGCCTATATTTGAGCGTTCCAGACCATGTCAGGTATTGGAAGGATTGTATTTTTGGAAAGCAAAAGCCCATTTGTGGACAATCACAGACGGAATATCATCGTATAAATCTTCATTTTCATTCGTGTCTTCACACGCAGCGAATTCTATGTCCGCGGCTGTTATTCTGAGCATATTTTACAGAAAACCGGCCGCTCTATTTATTTTGGTTTCAATTCTTATCGGAATCTCAAGACTATATCTGGGGGTTCACTATCCTTCTGATGTGCTTTGCGGCTGGGGACTTGGGGCATTATTAGGGTTATTTATAGCAAAAATTTATTTTAAACTGTCAGAAAAATACCCGAAAATCCGATATTGAACCTTTTTCTATTGATTTCGGTCATATTGAACTTTATATTATACAGATGAAATTTGTTGCAAACAGTCAATTTAAAGGGAAGTGAGTGATGAGAAAGTTCAATATTTTAATCGTTGACGACGAAGAGAACATGCTTCAGATGTTAAAAACTTTTTTCACCGAGAAAGAATTTTGCTGTTTTACCGCAAATAACGGATTAAAAGCTCTTGAAATTCTAGGCAAAGAAGAGATAGATATTGTGATCACAGATATGAAAATGCCTGAAATGGACGGTCTTGAACTGCTCAAGAACATAAAAGAGAAGCATAAGAATATTTCTGCAGTTATAATGACAGGATTTTCTGAAGAATACACTACCACTGAAGCTCTAAATCTCGGGGCTGACGGATATATCACAAAACCTTTCCGTAACAAAGAACTTCTTCTGATCCTTAAAAGGATACAACAACTCAATCAGTATGAGTAATTTTCTCATGCCGAACTTTTCCTGCTTTAGGGAAATTTAATGAAATCAATCAGGCAAATTTTTGCGGTTTTTATTTTTATCGTCGTCGGCTGTACTCCGACAGCTGTTGATAAAGGCGGTCCGATCTCGGAAAGGATCATATCCGAAATGAGTGTCAAAAAACAGATCGTGCCTGAAGAAATCGAGGAAACGGTAACTACCGGTAAAAATTTTGTGCGAGTCGGAATACTTGAGAATGAGTCAAACGTTCTTTTTTCTTATTCAGGATTATATTCGATCTACAGCGGAGATAAGATAATTTTCACAAAAAAGCGCTCGACAGGATCCTGGAAAGTGACTTCAGAAGAAAAAGAAATAGTTCTTGAAAATACGGAAACGGGAGAGAAGATAACTGTTGACAACGAGCTTATCTTCAAGCCGGAGCAGATATCTTCTTATGTAAGGATAGGAAAGATCCAGTCCGGCAAAGGCTGGCACTGGGAGCAGACAAAGTCAAGAAACTACAAAGGAAATATTGAATTCATCAATATAAAAGGAAAAATTACTGTAGTGAACGAAGTCGGGATCGAGCAATACCTTTACGGCGTAGTCCCTTCGGAGATGTCCGCACAGTCACCGGAAGAAGCTTTAAAGGCTCAGGCAGTTCTGGCAAGAACAAATATCTATTCAAAGATAGGAAAAAAATATAAGGATAAACCCTATTCTCTTTCGAGCGATGTTTACAGTCAGGTCTATACAGGTCTTGACAATATTTCGGACCGGACAAGCAAGGCCGTAGATGATACAAGAGGCTTGGTTCTTACCTACGGCGGTAAACCTCTTGAAGCATTTTTCCACTCCGTCTGCGGCGGATATCTTGAAAAAAATGATATAATATGGGGAGGAAATCCTCTTCCGTACCTTGAATCGAAACCGTGCGGAGATCCAGAAGACTTCATATTCGGAGATCTCAGTAAAGAGAATAATTTCAGAAAGTGGATTGACTCAAGACCGGATTCATACTGCAACATTGAAAATAAGGATCTTGAACAGGGGCTTGATTTTACGAAAAAGTACTTCAGATGGGAATTGACAGTTAATAGAAAAAAACTTGAAAGCACAATAAAATCGACAACCGGAACTGATATAGGCGATCTAAAGGATATTTCAATACTTGGAAGAGGTCCTTCCGGTAAGGCGAAAAGCGTTAAAATTACCGGATCAAAAACCTCAATTACTATTAATAAGGAATTAAATATAAGAAAACAATTGGGAAAGCCGCCTCTTTACAGTGCGAATTTTTATATTGAAAAGAATAAGACCGGAAAGAACGGGCTGTCGGAGAATTTTATTTTTCGGGGAGCAGGTTTCGGGCACGGAGCCGGAATGTGTCAGATAGGCGCATGCGGTATGGCTTCAGAAGGGAGAAATTTTAACGAAATTCTTGATTTTTATTTTCCGGGATCCAAGATAACAGAAATAGACAAATAACTAAAAAATAAACAGTATTTTCCGAAAAAAGATATTGACAATGAAATTTAATCTTGTTATATTCGTTTTCCGCAAAATTTCGGGTGGATTTAGCGTAGAAAACAAGCGTGATGAATAATCCGGAATTTGAGTAGAGCATGGGGGCGGACAGTTAAGAAACTATTAACATAGAAAAGATTATATTGGAGAAAGTTAATGCCAACAATCAACCAATTAGTAAAATTCGGAAGACAGGTCATCAAGAAAAAAACAAAGTCTCCCGCATTGCAGAGTTGTCCTCAAAAAAGAGGCGTATGCACAAAGATCACGACAATGACGCCCAAAAAGCCTAATTCAGCTTTGAGGAAAGTAGCTAGGATCAGGCTGTCAAACTCGATGGAAGTATGGGCTTACATACCCGGCGAGGGACACAATCTGCAGGAACATGCCGTTGTACTGATAAGGGGCGGCAGGGTTAAGGATCTTCCCGGTGTGAGATATCACATAATAAGGGGAACCCAGGATACGGCAGGTGTAACGAACAGACTGCAGGCCCGTTCTAAATACGGTGCAAAAAGGCCTAAAAAGTAAAAGGATGAGGATTTAAATGTCCAGAAGATCTAAGACAATCAAAAGAAAGATTCTGCCTGATCCGTTATACAAAGACATGGTGATAGCGAGATTTATCAACAACATGATGAGATCAGGAAAAAAATCAATTTCCGAAGGTATTTTTTACTCGGCTCTCGATTCGATCGAGCAGAAAGAAAAAGGTAAAAAAGGAAATGAAATTTTCAGACAGGCTATCGAGAATGTTAAACCTGTTCTCGAAGTAAAATCCAGAAGGATCGGCGGCGCGAATGTTCAGGTTCCTTTAGAGATCAGGTCTGAGAGAAAAGAAGCATTAGCCATCAGGTGGATAATCGCCAATTCAAGAAAAAGAAGCGGAAAATCCATGTCGGCTAAACTTGCTGACGAACTTATCGCAGCTTCGAAGAACGAAGGATCATCAATAAAGAAAAAGGAAGATATGCATAAAATGGCCGAAGCCAACAAAGCTTTTGCCCATTTTAGGTTCTAAAAAAGAATGGCTCTTGAAAATCTAAGAAATATCGGGATCATGGCCCATATCGATGCAGGTAAAACCACTACAACCGAGAGGATTTTGTTCTACACAGGCAAGGTTCACAAGGTGGGAGAGGTGCATGACGGAACAGCAGTAATGGACTGGATGCCTCAGGAACAGGAAAGAGGGATAACGATCACGTCTGCAGCCACAACATGCGAGTGGAAAGGTCATTCGATAAATATTATCGATACCCCAGGTCATGTGGATTTTACTGTTGAAGTTGAAAGGTCTTTAAGAGTTCTTGACGGTGCGATCGCTCTGTTCTGCGGTGTAGGCGGGGTCGAACCCCAGTCTGAAACCGTATGGAGGCAGGCCGATCATTACAAAGTTCCGCGTATAGCTTTTGTGAACAAGATGGACAGGGTCGGATCTGATTTCTATAATGTACTTGATATGATATCTGAAAGGCTCGGAGCACATCCTGTAGCGGTACAGATCCCCGTAGGAATGGGAGAGATGTTCGCAGGCGTGATCGATCTTATTCAGCTGAAAGCAAGAATGTACAAACAGGAAGACGGTCTTATTTTCGAAGAGATAGATATTCCTGATGATCTTATTAAGGTTACACACCATTACAGGGAACTTCTTCTAGAATCGATCTCGGAATATGATGACCATCTTATGGAGCTTTTTCTAGAAGGAAAAGAAATCTCCGAACAAAAGCTTAGGACGGCTATCAGAAAAGCAACTCTGGATATGAAAATAGTACCTGTATTCTGCGGATCGTCATTTAAGAATAAGGGGGTTCAGGCTTTGCTTGACGGAGTGATAGATTATTTGCCGTCGCCGGTCGATACAGAAGAGTATCAGGGTTTTATGTGCGACAGCGATGAAGTAATCTCAAGGAAACCGTCTCCCGAGGAACCGTTCTCCGCTTATGCTTTTAAGGTCATGACAGATCCTTATGTAGGAAAACTTATTTATCTGAGAGTGTATTCGGGCAGAGCTAAAGTCGGTGATGCGGTTATAAATTCCCACACCATGAAGAAAGAAAGGTTCGGCAGGATACTTCAGATGATGTCCAACAAAAGAGAGGACAAAGAGGGTTGTCAGGCAGGAGACATCGTTGCAGTTGTAGGACTTAAAAATACCAGGACGGGCGATACGCTGTGCGATAACAACAAAAGGATCAGATTCGAGACGCTGAAATTTCCGGTACCTGTTGTTCATCAGGCAATCGAACCTAAGACGAAAACAGATTCTGACAAGCTTACAGATTCTCTTATAAAACTTGCTGAAGAGGATCCTACTTTCATAATAAAACAGAACGAAGAAACAGGGCAGACAATTATTTCCGGTATGGGAGAACTGCACTTGGAAATAATAATCGACAGGCTGAAAAGAGAATTTAATCTTCAGGTGAATGTCGGTGCTCCACAGGTAGCCTACAAAGAAAGATTGAGAAAAATGGTTACCGTGAATTACAGGCATATCAAGCAGACCGGAGGAAAAGGTCAGTTCGCGCATGCAGTGCTTAATATCGGTCCGGGCGAACCTAACAGCGGATTTGTCTTTGTGAGCAGGATAACAGGCGGAAGGATACCTAAAGAATACATACCTGCAATAGAGGACGGAATAAAGGATGCTTTAACATCAGGCCCCCTGGCGGGATATCCGATTCTCGATCTGAAGGTTGAGCTTACTGACGGATCTTATCATCCGGTAGATTCATCTGAAATGGCCTTCAAGGTATGCGGAAATCTGGCTTTCAGAGAAGCGGCAGATAAATCAGGAACAATGCTTTTGGAGCCGGTAATGAAAGTCGAAATCCACACTCCTCTTCCATATGTAGGCAGTTTAACAGGCGATATAAATTCTAGAAGAGGAAAAGTAGATGATCTCGAACTCAGAAACGAGTATCAAATTATCAGGGCTACCGTACCTCTTTCAGAAATGTTCGGATATACAAACAGGCTCAGGAACCTGTCTCAGGGAAGAGCTTCCTCAACAATGGAGTTCAAAGAGTTCGTACCGATGTCTGACGAGGATACAAAAAAGACTCTGAAGAAATTCGGATATGTTTATAACAATTAAATTTAATAAGGTATAAAGTTAAAAGTTTATTACGGAGGAAACTAAATGGCTAAGGAAAAATTTGAAAGGACCAAACCGCACGTGAACATCGGAACCATAGGTCATGTTGACCATGGTAAAACGACTCTCACAGCGGCGATTACACTGGTTCTCAACAAAATTACCGGTGCGAAGATCATGGCGTTCGACGAGATCGACAAAGCTCCGGAAGAAAAAGAAAGAGGAATTACGATCAATACTGCTCATATCGAATATGAGACAACAAAAAGGCATTACGCTCACGTTGACTGTCCCGGACACGCTGACTATGTTAAGAACATGGTTACCGGAGCTGCTCAGATGGACGGCGCGATCCTTGTTGTATCTGCTGCGGACGGACCGATGCCTCAGACAAGAGAGCATATCCTTCTTGCAAGGCAGGTGAACGTACCTTATCTGGTGGTTTTCATGAATAAGGTTGACATGGTTGATGATCCTGAGATCCTTGATCTTGTTGAGATGGAAGTCAGAGAGCTTCTCGACCTTTACAAATTTCCGTCTGATGTTCCTTTCATAAAAGGTTCGGCACTGAACGCAATGGAACACCCGGATAATCCTGAAATGACCAAGTGCATCCTTGAACTTATGGATGCGGTTGACACTTATATTCCTACGCCAGTAAGGGAAACTGAAAAACCGTTCCTGATGCCGGTTGAGGATGTGTTCTCGATCACAGGAAGGGGTACTGTTGCTACAGGAAGGATCGAAAGAGGAAGGATTAAGGTTGGTGAAGAGGTAGAGATAATAGGACTTACATCAGACAAAAGAAAATCTGTTTGTACAGGCGTTGAGATGTTCAGAAAGCTTCTTGATTCCGGTGATGCCGGAGATAACGTAGGTCTTCTGCTCAGAGGCGTTGACAAAAAAGACATCGAAAGAGGTATGTGCGTTATTAAACCGGGAAGCGTTACGCCGCACACAAAATTCAAATCAGAGGTATATGTTCTTACAGAAAAAGAAGGCGGAAGACACAAGCCTTTCTTCAATAACTACAGACCGCAGTTCTATTTCAGAACTACTGATGTGACCGGTTCTATAACCCTTAACGAAGGCGTAGAAATGATCATGCCCGGCGACAACACAGAGATTAATGTAGCGCTTATATATCCTGTAGCTATGGAGCACGGTCTGAGATTCGCAATCAGAGAAGGCGGAAGAACAATCGGAGCCGGCGCTGTTGCGTCAATAGTCGAATAGAAGATTTGAAAACTTAAGAGGTAAAAATGGCTTCGCAAAAAATAAAGATCAAATTAAAATCATATGATTATCATTTGATTGACATTTCAACCGAGAAGATCATTAAGAAGGCAAGAGAAACAGGAGCGGTCATATCCGGTCCTGTACCTCTTCCCACTAAAAAGACTATATATACCGTTCTCAGATCGCCTCACGTGAACAAGAAGTCGAGAGAGCAGTTCGAGAAGCGTATATACAAAAGACTGGTTGAAATATTAAACTCTAAAACTGAGACCATGGAAGCATTGACAAAATTAGAGCTTCCCGCTGGTGTAAACATTGAAGTTAAAGTAGTATAAAGGCGGCAAAATTAAATGGACGTCATTTTAGGAAAAAAATTAGGTATGGCGAGCTTTTTCGGACCTGCGGGCAGAGAGTTTCCCGTCACTATAGTTGAAGCCGGACCCTGCAAAGTTGTCCAGGTAAAAACTATCGAAAAAGACAAATATGAAGCCATACAGCTGGGTTTTGCTAACCAGAAAGAATCAAGGGTGAACAAACCTCTTACCGGTCACTTCAAAAAAGCCGGTGTCGAAGTTAAAAAGTATTTGAAAGAGTTCAGATTTGCCGGAGCAGGAAAAGTTGCTGTAGGGACTGAAATTACAGTTACGGCGTTCAACGAAGGCGACAATCTTTCCGTCGAGGGTGTTTCTAAAGGTAAGGGTTTCCAGGGAGTAGTAAGAAGGTGGGGAATGCGTCTTCAGGGCGGTTCTCACGGTACGCACGAATCCCATAGGGGTCCGGGTTCTATCGGACAGTGTACATGGCCTTCAAGGGTCTGGAAAGGAAAACATTTGCCCGGAAGAATGGGAAGCGACAAAGTAACAATTAAAAATGTCGAAGTACTAAAGATAATACCGGAAAAAAACATTATCTTCATCAAAGGCTCACTTCCCGGCGCAAAGAACGGCATTCTCAAAATCAGAAAGTTGGAGGCATAATGAAACTTGCTGTTTATGACATAGAAGGAAAAAAGACCTCTGTTGAAATAGAACTGAATACTAATGTTTTCGGTATGGATCCGGATTATCATCTTATCCACCAGGCGGTCAAAGTGTACCTTGCGAATCAAAGACAGGGTACGGCTAAAGCCAAAGGAAGATCGGAACTCGCTTTCAGCACAAGAAAATTGTTCAGACAGAAAGGAACCGGAGGAGCAAGAAGAGGCGACAGAAAATCACCTGTGCTGGTTGGAGGCGGAAAAACATTTGGCCCGCACCCGAGAGATTATACGATGAAAATGAATAAGAAACAAAAATTAATAGCAAGGAAATCAGCGTTTTCGGATAAAGCTCTGAATGAAAAGATATATCTGATCGATAATTTCGAATTTGAGTCTCCGAAGACAACTAAGTTCGTAAATGTTCTCTCGGCTATGGAAGTTCTGGGGAAAAAAGTTCTGGTTCTTGTAGATACCTACAGCTATCTCGACGAGGAAAGCAAATACAACAGAACGGTTAATCTGCTTAAGTCGATAAGGAATATCAAGAATGCCAACATTCAGCTTGCCGACACGGTTTCAACTTATGAGATCATGAATGCCGATTGCCTTCTTATCCAGAAAGATGCCTTACAAACTATTGACAGGGTGAATGCATAATGAAGATTATATTGAAAAAGCCTCTCATCACGGAGAAAACCAGCAAATTACAGGAAAAGAATAATCAATATACTTTTCTGGTCGATGTCAATTCGAACAAGATAGAGATCAAAAGAGAAATAGAGGATAAATTCGGAGTCTCTGTAAAAGAAGTCAATACTGTGAATTATGAAGGCAGAAAAGCAAGAGTCGGAAGATTCTTAGGTAAAAAGAGCGATTTCAAGAAAGCGATTGTTACTTTGGCAAAAGGCGACAAACTTGATATTTACGAACAGGCTTAATGAAATTGATATTGAAAAAGTAGCAGATTTGGAGTTAAAATGCCAGTAAGAAAATTTAAACCATACACACCGAGCCGAAGGTTCATGATGATCTCTGACTTTACAGAGATCACAAAGTCCACGCCGGAAAGATCTTTACTTGAAAACAAGAAAAGAACGGGCGGAAGGAACAATGTCGGCAGGATCACTACCCGTCATATCGGAGGCGGTCATAAGCAAGCCTTAAGGGTAATTGATTTCAAAAGAGATAAATTTAATATCCCCGCAAAAATAGCATCGATCGAATATGATCCGAACAGAACTGCTAGACTGGCTCTGTTGTTTTATGCGGACGGGGAAAAAAGATATATATTGGCTCCAAGCGGACTGAAGGTAGGAGACTCTGTTATATCCGGAGAGAATGTAGATATTAAACCCGGAAATGCTCTTCCTCTTAAAGCCATTCCGGCAGGTCAGATGGTTCATAATATTGAACTGAAAATAGGTAAAGGCGGCCAACTTGTAAGATCAGCAGGGAATTATGCTGTCCTGATGGCTAAAGACGGAAATTACTGTCACCTGAAGATGCCTTCGGGAGAAGTAAGGCTCGTTCACCAGAACTGCTATGCGACTCTCGGACAGGTTGGAAATATTGACCATTTCAACCAGAATCACGGTAAAGCCGGAAGAAAGAGGTGGCTCGGTGTAAGACCGACTGTTAGGGGAGCAGCTATGAACCCGGTTGACCATCCGCACGGCGGAGGAGAAGGAAGAACCTGCGGCGGAAGACAGCCGGTTTCTCCATGGGGTACATATGCCAAAGGTTACAAGACAAGGAAGAAAAACAAACCTTCCGACAAATACATTATAAAAAGAAGAAAAACTAAATAACGGGGTTTGTTGAATGCCAAGATCTGTAAAAAAAGGACCATTCGTTGACGATCATCTTCTTAACAAAGTGGTAAAGCTCAACAAAACAAGACAGAAAAGCGTTATTAAGACATGGTCAAGAAGATCAACCATAGTTCCGGAATTTATCGGACATACAGTGGCTGTATATAACGGAAAACAGTTCATACCTGTGTATGTAACTGAGAACCATGTAGGTCACAAATTCGGAGAGTTTTCTATAACCAGAGTATTCAGAGGTCATCCTGAAAAAAAATCAGAAAAAGCCTCAAAGATTAAAAAAGAGAGCAAATAATGGAAGCGTATGCAAAAGCAAAATGGGTAGGTTATCCCGTTAATAAGGTAAGATTGGTAATGGAACTGATCAAAGGAAAAGATGTAGAGACTGCGATCAATATTCTAAATTTCACTCCTAATTTCGCGGCTAAATCCATCATGAAAACTTTAAAATCGGCTGTTGCGAATCTTATAGATAACAACAGAGAAACCGCAGTTGACACTAACAGCGTTTTCATTAACACGATGTATGCTGATGAAGGACCTACCATGAAAAGATTTAAACCTCGCGCTCAGGGTAGAGCTACCAGAATCAGAAAAAGAACAAGTCACATTTATATTAAAGTGGCGACAAAAGAATAGGAGGACTTTTTGGGTCAGAAATGTAATCCGATAGGGCTGCGCCTTGGAATAAACAGAACATGGAATTCGATCTGGTTTGATCAGAAGGATTTTGCCGCTAAACTTATGGAAGATCTGAAGATTAAAAAATATGTCAATACCAGACTGAAAGAAGCGGCTATATCCGAAATAAGAATCGAAAGAAAACCTAAAGAGATCAATCTGAGTATTCACACTGCTAAACCAGGCATAGTAATAGGAAGAAAAGGCGCAGAAATTGAAAAGCTGAAAGAAGAGCTCAAGACAGTTTTTAAAAAGCCGATCAATCTTAACATCTTTGAAGTGAAACGCCCGGAGACTAACGCCTATTTGATAGGCGACTCTATCGCAAGGCAGCTGGAAAAAAGAATCAATTTCAGAAGAGCTCTGAAAAAATCGATTGATCTTGCCATGAAGGCGAATGTTCAGGGAATAAAGATCCAGTGCAGCGGAAGACTCGGCGGCGCAGATATGGCCAGAACCGAAGGTTATCACAAAGGCAGAGTTCCGCTCCATACTCTCAGATCGGATATTGATTATGCGTGGGTTGAAGCACATACTCCATACGGAAGGATCGGAGTGAAAGTATGGGTGTGCAACGGCGAAAAGTACGGATATTTAAACAATGCGGAGATGAAGTAACATGTTAATGCCTAAGAAAGTAAAGCACAGAAAGGTCCAGAAAGGACTTCAGAAAGGGTTGTCTTATAGAGGAAACCTTATAGCCTTTGGGGATTACGGACTGAAAGCTATGGAGCAATTCTGGATGACATCAAGGCAGATAGAAGCCGCCCGTATCGCTATCAACAGAACGATGAAGAGAGGCGGAAAGATGTGGATCAGGGTTTTCCCGGATAAACCGATCTCAAAAAAACCTGCCGAAACCAGGATGGGAAAAGGAAAAGGAGCTCCCGAATACTGGGTAGCAGTTGTCAGACCGGGAAAGATACTTTTTGAAGTTCAGGGAGTTACTGAAGAGCTGGCAAAAGAAGCTTTAACATTAGCTTCAAGTAAACTGCCGATCAAGACTAAAGTTTGTTCAAGAAACGAAATTGGAGAATAAAGGATGAAAGTCGCGGAGATAAGAGAGCTTACTGTAGAAGAGCTTCTCAATAAAATAAAAACTACTGACAAAGATCTTGCCGACCTGAAGTTCAAGCATTCTCTAAATCAGCTTGAGAATCCTATTTCAATAAGAACTCTCAGAAAAGAAATAGCAAGAATGAGAACCATAGTAACGGAAAAAAAGAACGCCGAAACTGCAGGTACTGCAAAATAGGATCAAATCTTGAATTACAATTTGTTGGAGCAAAAATAGAATGGTAGAAGAAAGAAAAAATCTGAAAAAAGTAAGAACGGGCGTTGTAGTAAGCGATAAGATGGATAAAAGCATTTCCGTGCTTGTCGTGAGAAAGATAAAGCACCCTACTTACAAGAAATTTTACAACAGAAGCAAGAAATACATTGCTCACGATCCAGAAAACACTTGTAAAGAAGGCGATACCGTAAAGATCAGCGAGTGCAGGAAACTGAGCAAGACAAAGTCTTGGTATCTTGTTGAAGTGGTTGAAAGAAAAAAATAATAAGGTCCAGAGATGATACAAGAAGAAACCAGGTTAACAGTAGCCGATAATACAGGAGCAAAATCAGTTCTCTGCTTCAGAATACTGGGCGGAACCAGGAAAAAATATGCGTATGTCGGTGATATCATTGTATGCGCGGTAAAAAGCGCGATCCCCGGCGGATCGATTAAGAAAGGCGAGGTTGTTAAAGCCGTAGTGGTCAGGACGAAAAAGGAATTTAGGAGACCTGATGGATCTTATATCAGATTTGATGAAAATTCTGCAGTCATCCTAGATGAAAAAGGAGAACCCAAAGGCACAAGGATCTTCGGACCTGTAGCCCGTGAATTGAGAGACAAGGGATATATGAAGATCATTTCTCTCGCACCAGAGGTTCTGTAACTTAAACAAGGGTTTGCAAAGATGAAAATTAGAAAAGACGACAAGGTTAAAGTGATATCCGGTAACAGTAGAGGAAAAACCGGTAAGGTTTTAAAGGTTATAACCGACAAGAACAGAGTTATAGTCGAGGGAATTAATCTTGTTAAAAAGCACCAGAAACCAAACCAGATGAATCAACAGGGCGGGATCATTGAAAAAGAAGCGGCAATTCATGTTTCCAATGTGATGATCGTGTGCTCCAATTGCAACAAAGCCGTAAGGATTTCGAAGAAAAGAAATGAAGACGGAACAGCAGAAAGAATCTGTAGATCCTGTAACAAAGCCGTTTAAGGAAGAGGAAAACAATGGATAATCAACCAAGATTGAAAATCAAGTATCGCGAAGCGGTATGTCCTTATTTGAAAGATAAGTTCAAGTACAAAAGCGTTATGCAGATTCCCGTTATCACTAAGATCAAACTGAATATGGGAGTCGGAGAGTCTATTAAAGATAGTAAGTTGCTTGACGCTGCGGTAGAAGAACTGACGATAATTTCAGGACAGAAACCGGCAATAAGCAAAGCAAAGAGATCTGTATCTAACTTTAAACTCAGAAAAGGCATGAAAATAGGTACTCATGTGACTTTGAGAAATGCCATAATGTATGAATTTCTTGACAGACTGATCGAGATTTCGATCCCAAGGATCAGGGATTTCCAGGGAATGCCGGTCGAATCGTTCGACGGAAGAGGAAATTACAACTTCGGGATCAAAGAACAGACAGTGTTTCCGGAGATAAAGTTCGATAATGTTATCAGGGCAAACGGGCTAAATGTTACTATCGCGACTACTGCTAAAACCGATGAAGAGGCTTATGAACTTTTAAAAGCTATCGGTTTCCCGTTCAAGAAAACAAAAACCGAGGATAAGTAATGGCAAAGAAGTCAATGATAGCTAAGGCTAACAAAACGCAAAAATTTCCTGTAAGGCAATATTTCAGATGTCAGAGGTGCGGAAGACCGAGAGGATACATCAGAGAATACGGCATTTGCAGAATTTGTTTTAGACAACTGGCAAATTTCGGAGAGATCACAGGCGTAAAGAAGGCAAGCTGGTAATCTAAGGTTTATACTCACAAGGAGAAAATGAAAAATGACAATGACAGATCCTATTGCTGATTTACTTACGAGGATTAGAAATTCGACAAAATCTAAGCATAAGTATGTTGATGTACCTGCCTCGAATATCAAAAGGAAGATCGTTAAAATCATGCTAGATCAGGGATTTATTGACAAATATGTTAATATAAGAGACGATAAACAGGGCGTGTTGAGAGTGTATCTTAAATACGACGAATATGGTAAAAGCCTGATCAGCGGTCTGCAGAGGGTTAGTAAACCCGGTTTGAGGATGTACAGCGATGTGAGCGAACTGCCGAGGATTAAAAACAACTTCGGTATGGCGATCCTATCGACCTCAAAAGGTGTAATCACTAATAAAAAAGCCAAAGAGTTAAATGTTGGCGGTGAAGTACTGTGTTATATTTGGTAAGAGGTGATTAAGTGTCAAGAATTGGAAGAAAATTAATTGTTGTCCCCAAAGGCGTAAATGTAAATGTCGAGGGAAAGCATGTTGCCGTTAAAGGCACAAAAGGCGAATTGAATCTTACATTGCCTGAAGTTATCAATGTTGAGACTTCTGACGGCAATATTGAAGTAAAAAGAATCGATGAGCTGAAAACTACAAGAGCGCTGCACGGATTGTACAGGGCATTGATCAACAACATGGTAAAGGGAGTTTCAGAAGGTTTTACAAGAAAACTGATACTGAACGGAGTCGGATGGAAAATGGAAGTTAAGGGTAAATATCTCGTTTTAAGTCTGGGATATTCTCATCCTATCTATTTCAGAATACCCAATGGTGTTGCAATTGAAGCTACACAACCTGTCAGTAATGTATCTGAAGTAAAAGTGTCAGGTATAGATAAAGAGTTCGTCGGCCTGATCGCAGCAAAGATCAGATCTTTCAGAAAACCCGAACCTTATAAAGGTAAAGGATTCAGGTACTCTGATGAGACGATAATCAGAAAAGCCGGAAAAACTGCTAAGTAGTATCTATCGTAGGATAAAAGAAAAATGAAGAACAAAAAAATCGAAAGAAAAATAAGAAGAAAGAAAAGCATCAGAAAGAATGTTTTCGGCACGGTGGCAAGACCAAGGCTAAGCGTTTTCAGGAGCAATCTTCATATATACGCTCAGCTGGTGGATGACGAAAGCGGCAAGACACTTTTCAGCGCTTCCGATAACTCAAAAGAAGTCAAGGCTGCCGGAATCACTATACCTGAAGACCTGAAAGGGAAAACAGGCGTTGCTTTTGCGGTAGGAACACTTCTGGGAAAGAAAATGGTCGAAAATAATATCGAAGGTATTGTTTTTGACAGAAACGGCTACCTCTATCACGGAAGAGTGAAAGCTCTTGCTGATGGCGTCAGAAAAGCCGGAGTAAAATTTTAAAATGTATGAGGTGAAACTTGGCTCGTGAAACTAATAAAAAGGCTTCCAAGACAAAAGATGACTCAGTTCAGCTTATCGAAAAGATGGTAAAGATCAACAGGGTGACCAAAGTTGTAAAGGGAGGTAAGAACTTCAGTTTCAACGCGATAATGGTTGTCGGTGACGGTAAGGGGAAAGTCGGATACGGTCTCGGTAAAGCGCTTGAAGTTACCGATGCTATTGCTAAAGGTATTGAGGAAGCAAAGAAGAATATGATCGAAGTTGCAGTCGTTAACGGTACGATCCCGCATGACATCATGGCAAAATTCGGAGCAGGGATAGTTCTTCTTAAACCCGCTACTCAGGGTACGGGAGTTATTGCCGGCGGAGTTGTAAGAGCGGTTCTTGAATGCGCAGGTTATTCCAATGTGCTTTCAAAGTGTATGGGAAGCTCCAATGCCCACAATATCGTAAAAGCGACATTTAAAGGGCTTTCTCAGTTAAAGACCGAAGGAGATATCCTAAGGGAGAGAAAAATAACAAGAGAAAAGCTGTATAATTAAATTGGCAGCGTGAGGAAACGATGACTGAAAAAAAATTAAAAGTAACTTTAGTGAGAAGCGTTATAAGGCAGAAGAAAAAAACGAAAGCAACAGCTTTGGCTTTGGGTCTGAGAAAGCTTAATATTACTAAAGAGTTCAATGATACTCCTCAGGTTAGAGGGATGCTTTTTATCGTAAAGCATATGGTTCGAGTAGAAGAAATTTAACAACGGATGTAAAAGATGAAACTAAACGAATTAAGACCTCCAAAAGGAGCCGTTAAAAAAAGACACAGAATAGGAAGAGGAGTCGGGTCCGGTAACGGAAAGACCGCCGGTAAAGGCGAGAAAGGTCAGAAGGCCAGATCAGGCTATAGCAGAGCTCTCTACAGCGAGGGCGGCCAGACTCCGCTTACAAGAAGACTTCCAAAAAGAGGTTTTAAAAACAATTTCAGAGTTGAATATACTGTAGTGAATGTTGGTATTCTCGAAAACATGAGCGAGAGTGTTATTACTGCCGATGTTCTTTACTCTAAAGGTCTGATTAAAAACGGTATGCCCTTAAAAGTTCTCGGCAACGGAACGCTGACAAAAAGCGTTGAAGTTCATGCTGATTCTTTCAGTAAATCCGCTGAGGAAAAAATAAATACAGCAAAAGGTAAAGTGGTCAAATTATGATCGAAAAACTACAAACAATAATGAAGATCCCGGAATTGAGAAAGAAAATTCTTTTCACTTTGGGGATATTATTCATTTGCAGGGTCGGCGCTCATATTCCTATGCCCGGAATAGATGTCGGGGCTTTGGCTTATTATTTTAACCAGGCTCAGAATTCTTTATTCGGAATGTTCGATATGTTTACCGGAGGCGCGTTTCAGAAAGCGGCTATATTTTCGATAGGTATCATGCCGTATATTTCAGCCTCAATTATAATTCAGCTTCTGGGATCAGTTTTTCCGACAATTTCTAAAATGATGAGGGATGAAGACGGAAGAAGAAAGATCACTCAGTGGACAAGATACGGTACCGTTGTTCTTGCCGCTGCCCAGGGTTGGGGTGTTGCGAGATTTTTGGTAAGTATGAATACCGATTATATGCAGGTCGTTCCGAATCCTACTGCGGGATTTTACTTTATGACCATGCTTACTATTGCTACGGGTACAATAGTTCTCATGTGGCTTGGGGAGCAGATAACTTCTAAAGGAATCGGCAACGGAATATCACTGATTATTACTATCGGTATTATAGCGAGATTCCCTTCAGCGGTACTTGAAGAGTTCGTTCAGCTCAGGAACGGAAACAGAGAACTTGTTGTTGAACTAATAATCTGGGTAGGGATGCTTGGAATGATAGCTGCGGTCATTCTGATGACACAGGCAGTCAGAAAAGTATTTGTTACGTACGCAAAAAGACAGGTTGCCGGAAAAACCTATCAGAATCAGGCATCATACATTCCACTCAGGCTGAATATGGCCGGAGTAATGCCTATAATATTTGCTCAGTCTATAATGTTCTTCCCGACAACGCTGGCCGCTTTTCTGCCTGACGATTCCGCTACTAAAGGAATTATTTACGGTCTTTTTGACTACAGATCATTTTCGTATATGGGAATTTATATGCTGGTAATAATATTTTTCACTTATTTTTACACAGCTCTTACATTCAACCCGGATGATGTGGCGAATAATCTTAAACAAAGTAACGGTTTCATACCCGGTGTAAACCCCGGAAAGAACACTGCCGACTATATTGATAATATAGTAACCAGAATATCACTTCCGGGAGCAATTTTCCTTGGTGTGATAGCGATTATGACTAATGTTATTGTCAAAATATTCCCGGGTATATCATATAATCTTGCGGCATTTTTCGGCGGAACAAGCCTTATAATAATGGTGGGGGTGGCACTTGATACTCTGTCTCAGATAGAATCACACCTGATGATGCACCATTACGACGGTTTTTTGAAAACCGGTAAACTCAAAGGGAGAAAAGGATAATGAATATCCTTATGCTGGGAGCGCCCGGAAGCGGTAAGGGCAGCCAATCCGAACTGATCGTAAAAGACTACGGTCTTGTGCAGATATCAACAGGCGATCTGCTGAGACAGGCCGTATCGAATCAGACAAAAGAAGGCATCCTGGCAAATTCATATATGAGCAAAGGGGAGCTGGTTCCTGACGAACTTGTTATGGGAATGCTTTCACTCAGAATGAATAAACCTGACTGCAGAAAAGGTGTGATATTTGACGGCTTTCCCAGAAATGTAAAACAGGCTGAGATGCTTGACAAGATTCTTGCAGAAGACGGAAAAAAGATCGATATCGTGATAAATATCGGGTCACCGTTCGGTGTGCTTAAAGAAAGGCTGATGGCAAGAAGATTATGCGATAAATGCGGAAAAGGTTACAACATGATATCAAACCCGCCGAAAGGTAAAACCTGTGACTGCGGCGGTAATATTATCACAAGATCAGACGATAACGACGAGGTCATAAAGAACAGGCTGGAAGTTTATTTGAGCAGCACAAAACCGTTAATAGAATATTATACAAAAAAAGGTGTTTTGGCGGATATCGACGGGAACAGAAAAATCCCAGTTATCTACGGAGATATCAAAGAATTGATCAATAAAGCGGGCAATAGATAGATGGCAAAAGAGAACACCATAAAAGTTGACGGAGTTATAAAGGAAGCGCTGCCTAATGCTACCTTTAAAGTCGAGTTGGAGAACGGACACATAATAATTGCGCATGTTTCAGGAAAAATGAGAATGCATTATATTAAAATGGTTCCCGGAGATAAAGTCAAAATTGAAATATCTCCCTACGATTTAACTAAAGGCAGGATTACATACAGGAACAAATGATTTAGGAGTTGTGATGAAAGTAAGAGCATCTGTAAAGAAAATATGCGAGAACTGTAAGGTTATCACCAGGCATGGTGTGGTTCGTGTTATATGCAAAACAAAGAAACATAAGCAAAGACAAGGTTAAGGGAGGTAAATTTGGCTCGTATAGCTGGCGTAGATCTACCAAACGGTAAGAGAGTAGAGATCGGATTAACCTATATTTACGGTATCGGACGTTCGACTGCAAGAAATATTCTTAACAAGTTGAACATACATTTCGATACAAAGATAAAGGACTTAACCGAAGATCAGATCGATGCAATAAGAAAGATAATCACAAACGAAGTTGTGATCGAAGGTACTTTGAGGACTCAGACAAAACTTGCGATCAAAAGGCTGATGGATATCGGTAACTACAGAGGTATCCGCCACAGAAAAAATCTGCCATGCAGGGGTCAGAGGACAAAAACCAATGCCCGTACAAGAAAAGGCAGAAAGAAAATGGCAGTAAAAAACAAAAAATAATTTCTAATCATTTTGCTCAAGGGAGGATAGCTTGGCAGTAGCAAAAAAAAGAAAAAAGCTAAAAAAGAAAGATAAGGTCGATCCGATTGGAGTAGCACATGTAAAAGCTACATTCAACAACACCATACTGTGTCTTTCTGACAGCTATGGAAACATAATAAATTGGTCAAGCGGCGGGAAAGTTGGTTATAAAGGATCAAAAAAGAACACAAGTTTTGCCGCGCAAATGGCAAGCGACCAGATCGCTAAGGAAGCAATGGGTCTGGGATTAAGAAAAGTTCATGTGATCGTAAAAGGCCCGGGCGCAGGAAGAGAGTCTTCCATAAGAGGGCTGAATGCCGCAGGGCTGGAAATCCTTTCAATAAAGGATATTACACCTGTTCCGCACAACGGCTGCAGACCTAAAAAGAAAAGAAGAATATAATCATCATCGGAGAAAAAGATAATGGCAAGAGACTTAACTCCAAGGGGTAAGATAGCAAGGAAGTACGGTGAAAACCTTTTTGGCAATCCGAAATACGACAAAGTGGTTACCAAAAGACCATACGATCCGGGTCAGCACGGCGCCGAAGGGAAAAGAAAGAGAGTTTCTGAATACGGTATGCAGCTGAAAGAAAAGCAGAAAGCCAAGTATATCTACGGGCTGCTTGAAAGACAGTTCAGAAATATCTATGACAAGGCTAAGAATGATAAAGGCATAACCGGAGCGAACCTGATGGTCAGACTCGAGTGCAGACTGGATTCATTGATCTACAGATTCGGTTTCGCGCCAAGTCAGAGAGCTGCAAGGCAGATGGTTTCCCATAAACACTTTTTGTTGAACGGAAAGTCGGCAAACATACCTTCTATGACAGTAAAGGTCGGAGATGTTGTTTCCGTTAAAGAAAAGTCAAAAAAACTTGAGATCATTCACGAATCTTTAAAAAGGGTCAATGAAAACCCCAGACCTTATTTAAAAATCGACAAAGCTACAATGGAAGGCACGCTTCTTGAATTACCGAAAAGAGAAGACATTCCCGTAAATATCAACGAACAGTTGATAGTAGAACTTTACTCTAAATAAAGAGAGAAAAAAATGGCTGTATTACCTTTTAAAGTACCAGAATCCATCGAAATCAAGACTCTTAAGGAGAACTACGGAAAATTTGTTCTGTCGCCTTTAGAGAGAGGCTATGGTATTACTATTGGTCATGCGATGAAAAGAGTTCTTTTATCATCTATACAGGGAGCAGCGATCTACAGTATAAAGATCGACGGAGTACTGCATGAGTTCTCAAGCATATCCGGGGTGAAAGAGGATGTTGCGATTATGATCCTTAACCTGAAACAGGTAAGGTTAAATCTTAACGAAGGAAGGACATCCAAAGTAACCGTAAACCTGAAAGGACCGAAGATCTTCACCGCAAAAGATATTGAAGTTTCGTCCGGAGGAGAAGTAAAGGTATTTAACCCCGATTTTAAGATCGCAACGCTGAACGAGAAAGCGGAATTCAGCATCGAGCTTAATATAAAGATCGGCAGAGGATATGTATCGTCAGATGCGAATAGAGATGAAAACGATCCGATAGGAACGATCGCGATAGACTCAATTTTTTCGCCGATCGTGAAAGTCAGCTACGATATAGAAAATACGCGTGTCGGAGACAGAACTGACTACGAAAAATTATCTCTTGATGTTTTCACAGATGCTTCAATATCTCCAGAGGAAGCTATAACATATGCAGGCCAGATACTGAGAGACCATATCAATCTGTTCATCAAATTTGAAGTAGAAGAAGATTCTGAAGGATACGAGGACGAAGATCCCGATATTCTCAAAAAGAGAAATCTGCTGAAAATGTCAATTGACGAATTGGAGCTTTCGGTTAGGTCTTATAACTGTTTAACCGATGCAAAGGTTAAAACTATAGGCGATTTGGTAAGAAAGAAAGAAAGCGAAATGCTCAAGTTCAGAAATTTCGGAAAAAAATCGCTGGCAGAACTTAATAAAGTACTGAAAGAAAAAGGTCTTGAATTCGGCATGGATGTAGATAAATATCTGAACGACATGCAATCAAAAAAGAAGAAATGATATAGAGGGATAAAAGATGCGTCACAATGTTAGAGGCAGAAAATTAAACAGGACCGCCAGCCATAGAAGAGCGCTGTTCAGCAATCTTACGGCTCAGCTGTTCGAACATAAGCAGATAGTCACTACTTTACCTAAAGCGAAAGAAGCGAGAAAATTCGCTGAAAAAATGATCACATTAGGAAAAAAGGGCGATCTGAACTCTCTGAGGCAGGCACTTAAATTCTTAAGGCTGAAACAGGCGGTATTTACTTTATTTAACGATATTGCCCCGAACTATAAAAATAGAGCCGGCGGATATACCAGAGTATTAAAACTCGGGCTCAGAAAGGGCGATGCCGCAGAGAAAGCTGTTCTTCAGCTGGTTGAGTATGATGATGCTACTGAAGTTCCTGCCAAGACCAAAAAAGTTAAAGCTGCAGAAGAAAAAAAATCTCAGGTAGAAGTGAAAGAAGATAAGCCTGTTAAAAAAGAAAAAAAATCATCAGAAAAAACTCAGGCTGTTAAAAAAGAAAAAAAAGAAAAGTCAGCTGAAGCTTCATAAAAAATAGTTCTTAATAAAATGTTCGGGGTGTGGCGCAGCCCGGTTAGCGCACCTGCCTTGGGAGCAGGGGGTCGGAAGTTCAAATCTTCTCGCCCCGACATCGAGAAGAGGGTCATTAGACCCTCTTCTTTAATTATGCGAACTTTAAAATATAAAATGTTTTACTTGAATTTAGTAATATATTTTGTTTTATTATAAAAAAATTAAATTATTAAGTACAGGAGGGGATTTAATGATTTGTAAAAAATGTAATACATTAAATTCTAATGACGCTAAAGTATGTGTGAACTGCGGAACAAAGCTGGGAATAGTGGCAGCGGTGCCTCCAAAATCGCCGACAGGACAGGCACAACCTTCAACAAGCCGCTTTGCATCGACTCCGAAACCGTCTGCAGGGCAGGCGCCAAAGGCAAATTTGCCGGGCGGTTCTGAAAAAAAGAGATCCTATTTAATGGTACTTCTGATCATTCTTTTTGCTGTTATTATCGGTATCGGATACTTTCTCGTGAACACCGAACCCGGAAAGCAGACTTTGGATGATCTTAAGGGTAATCAGTATGTCGGAGAATATATTTCACTTGCCGACAGCCTTTTAAAAGCGAATTTCTCTGAATTTGTTCCAAGCTGGAAAGCAGAGGAAGAAGCCAGAAAGCTCTCTGAGTTAAAAGAGATCGCAAGGCTTGATTCTATAGCTGCGGCAGATTCTATAGCAGCAGCTCTTGCCGCAAAAAAGGAAAAGAAAGCAGCGAAAGATACATCAGCAGGCGAAACTAAGCCCAAATCAAAACGAATTAATAGAAATATGCAGTATTATAAAAACTTAAAAGACAATATGAATATGGTGCTGATACCTGCGGGTACGGTTAAGATAGGCAGCGATATGGAAAGCGAGAACGAGAAGCCTGTGCATGAAGTCGAAGTAAAAGAATTTTATATTGACGAGCATGAAGTAACTAATTCACAGTTCAGGATATTTGTTGAAGAGACGGGATACAAGCTTCCTAAGCACATTCTGTTTGACAGGTTTAACGGGCCTCAGCAGCCGATAGTTGGCGTATCATGCGAGGATGCGGAAGCTTATGCAAAATGGGCGGGAAAAAGACTTCCTACAGAAGCGGAATGGGAGAAAGCCGCAAGAGGGGGACTGCTCAATCTTAAATATCCTTACAGCAACGATATTGACCCCAACATGGCATGTTACGATCTGAATCCGGAGCTTGACGGTCCTGCTGATGTAAAGAGCTATGAACCTAATGACTTTAAGCTATACGATATGGACGGTAATGTGTCCGAATGGACATCTTCCCCCGCTGCCGCATATCCCGGCGGGAAACTGTTAATGGAATACGGGCAGGATTACAGAACCATACGCGGCGGAAGCTGGAAAGATATTAAATCAAGTCTAACAGTTTCCAAACGGGATTTTAAAGGCAGAAAATGGACAGGCAACGCAACAGGTTTCAGATGCGTAATGGACTATTGATCGAATAAAAAGAGATGAATAATACAGAATCAAATAAGTCATTTATGATCGAAACGGTCAGAAATGATGTACATAAGTATCTTGAATATTACAGGGCAGTATATTCGAAATACTTGCTTGCGGACATACCCGAATTTAAGTTAAGGTACAAATTGAGAAAATTACAACCGACTTTGAAAACTGTTGACGAAATCAAAGCCTTATCGCTTGCTGAACTTAAAACTATTGTTTCAGGATGCACAAAATGCGGTTTATATTCAACCAGAAAGAATATCGTATTCGGATCAGGATCAGATAAAGAGAAGCTTGTTATTATAGGTGAAGCGCCGGGTGCCGACGAGGATGAATCCGGCGAACCGTTCGTCGGCAGGGCTGGCCAGCTGCTTACGAAAATGCTTTCCGCGATCGGAATAGAGAGAGAGAATGTTTTTATATGCAATGTGCTTAAGTGCCGGCCTCCGAACAACCGTGATCCGCTGCCGGACGAAATTGCCAAATGTTCAGGTTACCTTGATAAACAGCTTGAATTTTTAAAACCGAAATACATACTGGCTTTAGGCAGGATAGCAGCTGTCAGGCTTTTGAACAAAGAATCTACCATGAAGGACCTTCGCGAAAAGATCCATAGCTACAAAGGAATTCCCGTAATAGTTACTTATCATCCTTCAGCTCTGCTAAGGAATCCGAACTGGAAATATCCTGCATGGGATGATCTGAAAAAACTGAAAGAGCTGCTGGATAAGGCAAATGAATGAGCTTTCAAAAAAAATCAGTAATTTAAGAAAGAAAATCAAGAAGTATAACGACCTTTACTACAGAGAAGGTGTTTCAGAAATCTCAGATTTTGAATATGACAACCTTTTAAAAGAGCTTGAAGCTCTTGAGAATCAGAACGGGAAGGAAAATCTTTTTAAATCTGACGGAGATGTTTTATCCCCGTCAGTAACCGTAGGTTCGGACCTTACTGAAGGGTTCAGGAAGGTAAAGCATAAAAAAAAGATGCTTTCCATAACCAATAGCTACAGCAGCAATGATCTGATCGAATTCGATTCGAGGATCAAAAAGCTGCTCTCGGATAATACTGAAATCGAATACTGTGTAGAATATAAAATCGACGGAGTCGCTGTTTCGCTGGTTTACGAAGGAGGAAAACTTTTATATGCCGCAACAAGGGGAGACGGCGAGTACGGCGATGAAATAACTTCGAATTTTCTTACAATAAAAGAAGTTCCTTTTGAATTACATGATAATTATAGCTTTGAGGTAAGAGGAGAGATCTATATAGCAAAAGCTGATTTCAAAGCTCTTAATGAAATTCGGGAAAGAGAAGGAACTGAACTGATGGCAAATCCTAGGAATACTGCCGCCGGATCAATCAAACTTCTTAATGCGGAAGAGGTAAGGAAAAGACCTCTTAAAGTGTTCTGCTACTACCTAGACGGCGATTTATCAAAAGAAAACCATTCGGATAATATCGAAGTTTTAAGAAAATCAGGTTTTCCTACCATTAAGTATTGTAAAATATGCAAAAATATTTCCGAAGTAATAGAGGAATGCAATTATTGGGAAACGAGAAAGAACAGTCTTGAATACGATATAGATGGGCTTGTGATAAAAGTAAATAGTATAAAAATTCAGCAGGAACTTGGAGATACGGCAAAATCTCCAAGATGGGTAATGGCATACAAATTCGCTCCCGACAGAGCTGAAACAATAATAAAAGATATTCTTTTCCAGGTCGGAAGAACCGGCGCAGTTACGCCTGTAGCTGTTCTTGAACCGGTATATTTATCCGGGACAGTCGTTAAAAGGGCGACACTGCATAATTTTGATGATATGAAAAGCAAGGACATAAGGCGCGGTGACAGCGTGTTTATAGAAAAAGCAGGTGAGATAATCCCGCAGGTAGTCGAAGTTAATAAAGCCAGAAGAGCTCAGAACTCAGTTGAATTCTCTATGATAGAAGAATGCCCGTCATGCAAAGAAAAACTGGTAAAACCGGAAGAGGAGTCTATTTACAGATGCATAAACGTATCCTGTCCCGCGCAGATTGAAAGGCAGATAGAGCATTATGCAGGTAAAAGCGCGATGGATATTTCAGGCATGGGTCCTCAAATGGTAAAAGTACTCCTTTCGAAAGGCCTGATAAAAGAAATCAGCGATCTGTACAAATTAAGCGTAGAACAACTTGATAATATCGAAAGAATGGGCGAAACTTCGTCTGCAAATCTTATCGCGGGCATACAAAGAAGCAAATTAAAAGATCTGGGGAATCTGATTTTCGGGCTGGGTATAAGACATGTAGGCAAGGAAGCATCGATTTCGCTTGCAAAAAATTTTAGGGATATTGATGATCTGATATCAGCTAAATACGAGGATATAATAAAGATAAGTGATATAGGAAATAAAACCGCCGAATCCATAATAGAATTCTTTTCGAACGGAAAAAACCTTGAACTGATCGGGAAATTAAAGTCTTTTGGAGTAAATACTAGAATTTTAAGCGATTCAGGGAAGTCTGTGGAGTTTTTTAAAGATAAAACATTTGTGATCACAGGAACTTTTGAAAGTATTGATAGAGAAGATCTAAAAAATCTCATAACCTCGAATAACGGTAAAGTAGCATCCGCCGTTGGAAGATCGTCCGACTATCTCTTATGCGGAAAAAATCCGGGATCAAAATTGGAGAAAGCGAAAGAATCGGGAGTTGAGATAATATCAGAAGAAAGACTGAAAGAAATATTAAAATTATAAATAACAAAACAGGAAGTAAAAATGCAAAAAAAAATGAACTTTATTGCAGCTGTGATTTCGATCATTTTCGGTTCTTCAGTCTATGGAATGTTCTCCTGTTCAGAAAGGGAAATTCACGATACGGGAGATTTAAAAATTGAGAATAGGGCAAACCTGATACTATGCGAAAGCTGTGTTCAGGATATTTTATTTTCTGATGTTCGTGAACAGAAAGGCTCCGCTCAGTATGCATTTTTAGGTTTCGGAAAAAAAGATTCTGACGGCGACGGTATTGCCGATGAATCCGATCTCTGTCCTAACGAGCAGGAAGATTTTGACGGGTTCGAAGATTCCGACGGCTGTCCGGAAGATGATAACGACAAAGACGAAATCCCTGATAAGATTGACAAATGCCCCCTCGTTCCGGAAGATCTTGACGGATATCTTGATTCCGACGGCTGTCCGGATGATGATAATGACAGCGATGGAATAAAGGACCTTCAGGATAAATGCCCGAACGAGCCTGAGGATTTTGACGGAACGGATGATTCCGACGGCTGTCCTGAAAACGACAACGACGGTGACGATGTTCAGGACAATGAAGATAAATGTCCGAAAGAACAGGAGGACTTTGACGGGTGGATGGATAAAGACGGCTGCCCAGATCTCGATAACGATGGCGACGGGATAGAAGACGAACTGGACAAATGCCCGAACGAGTCAGAAAGTTTTAACGGGTTTGAAGATAACGACGGCTGCCCGGATGCCGTGATACTTAAGAAAGACGAAAGGATAATCCTCAATAATGTTTATTTTAAACTTGATTCCGCAGAACTTGAGCCTGAATCCTTCGAAACATTGAACGGACTTAAAATAGTATTTGTTGACAATCCCGGTATTGTTGTTCAGATCGAAGGCCATACCAGCAGTGAGGGAAGCGACGATTACAATCTTGACTTGTCGGAAAGAAGAGCGAAAGCTGTGGCTGATTATATAGTGAGTGTTCTCGGTATTAGCAGCGAACAGATCAGTTCTATAGGGCTTGGAGAATCAAAACCGATAGCGAACAATGCTACATCAAAAGGAAGAGCGCAGAACAGAAGGATAGAGTTCAGAGTGGTTTCGAACGGCAAATAACTCATTCTTTTGTTGGAATCATAATACTTTATGCTTGACTATTTGTTAACTATTAGTTAATTTTTATAGCTGTATAAAAGGATGTAAATAACTGAAGGGAATAACAATGAGGAATAACTTTAAAAAGCTCACGATACTTGCAAGTCTGGTGTTCGGTATGAATATTTTTGGAAATTCTTTGACGGGATATTCGGGAATGATCAAGCTGATGGATCCTGAAACACACGGCAGCGGTTTCTTTTCGGTGAATCTGTCAACTTTGCTCGGGCCTGCGGCCGAATCTTCAGACAGCCTTGTGTCATCATCAAGCATAAACAATTATTTCCAGTCAACCAACCATGTTTCGCTAAATGTCAGTCTAGGGAATTATATTGACATAGGTGTGCAGACTTCTTTTGCAGTTGATTCCAGGGATGTGGAAAACAAGAATTATGATCTTACAAAATTAAATAATTTTGAAATAGGCGTAAAAGGAGCATTTAAAAGAGCGGGATTTTTCAGGATGGGGGTCTATCTCTACGGTCTTGTACCTGTAATCAAAGACTCTATCGAAAATTTTACCGAATTTTATGATGTGAATGAAATGGCAGCCGATTCTGCCGATTATGTAAATTATTACAATCACAGAAAATTCAGCGACGAGTTCCTTTTCAACCCGATGGCAAGTTTCGGCGGTAAATTCCTTGCATCTTTCGGCAATGACAGGTTCAGAATTCTTATGAACGGCGGATATTTGTGGAGAACAGCTACAGAAAGAGATTCTTCTCAGACCCCGGCTCAGGATGTTGAAATTCTGCCGGACGCCTTCACAATGGGTGCAGGTATGGATATTGTGTTCAACAAGTATGTGGGAATGTTCCTTGAATGGGATGCGGAAAAGCTTATAGATAAAAAAGATGTCATTGTAACAGATGAAGAATTTCTTCAGAAAGCAGGCGGCGGCTTCAAATTCATCGGAAATAAGAATTTTTCGGCAACGGTAGGAAGTTTTGCAGGATTGTCGGGGAAAGATACTCCTGACTGGCAGCTTTATGCCGGGATCACGCTGTCCGGGAACTGGATAGATCCTGATACAGATAAAGACGGTATTTTGGATGAAGTTGACAATTGCCCGAATGAACCGGAAGACTTCGACGGTTTCGAAGATACTGACGGCTGCCCGGAACTTGATAACGATAAAGACGGCGTTCCGGATATGGCTGACAAGTGCCCGAATGACCCTGAGGACCTTGACGGGTATCAGGATGACGACGGCTGTCCAGAAGATGATAATGATGCAGATGGAATAAAAGATACAAATGACAAATGCCCGAACGAGCCTGAAGACTTCGACGGTTATGAGGATCAGGACGGCTGCCCGGAATTCGATAACGATGGAGACGGCATTCTGGACAATGTAGATAAATGTCCTGCCGAACCTGAAGATTTCGACGGTTGGCTTGATACAGACGGCTGCCCGGAATTCGATAATGACGGAGACGGAATAACAGACAATCTGGATAAATGCCCGAACGAGCCTGAAAGCTTTAACGGATTCGAAGATACAGACGGCTGTCCGGACGCTGTGATCTTGAAAAAAGACGAAAGGATCGTACTTGACAATATTTATTTTAAACTGGCTTCGGCCGAACTTGAGCCGGAATCGTTTGAAACTCTAAATGCGCTTAAAAGAGTATTTCTGGACAATCCCGGAATTGTGGTTCAGATAGAAGGTCACACTGACAGCCAGGGAAGTGACAGTTATAATCTTGACCTTTCTAAAAGAAGGGCTAATACTGTTGCGGAATATATTGTGACGGTTCTCGGCGTGAGCAGACCTCAGGTAAGTTCGATAGGGTTCGGAGAATCCAAACCTATCGCAGACAATAAAACATCTAAAGGAAGAGCCCAGAATAGAAGGATCGAATTCAGAGTGGTCTCGACCGGAAGATAAAGAAAACAGGAGCCTGAATGCCTCGTGTTGAAAAAAGAAATAATGATGACTTGGATATAAACAAGTCTGAAATATTTAACTCAGATTATTATTTTGACGATATAATCGAAGAGCTGAGCGAATCAGGCTTGTACTCTGAAAGCGAGATGCAGCCTGTAACGCCAGAAGAAACTGCTGCTGAACTGTCTTCTGCGCAGAACAACGAGATCATAACATCCAAGATCGATGATGTCAATAAGGATATAAACCTAAGAATACAAAAGATAGAGCAGAGGGTATTGAACGCAAATGAAATGCTCTTTAACACAAAAAACGAACTTGTTCAGTCCATCCAAAAAATCCAGAACAGTATTCTTCTCATGAAATTTGAAACAGAAGAAGGAATAAACAAGCTTAGTGATCTCTTTAAAGAGAAATTCGCTACGGATTGCGTCAAAGAAAAAGCTTTTGACGAATTATACACTCAGCTTGAATCCTATAAAAGAAATTTTGTTTATTCAGCTCTGAAGCCTTTCGTCCACGACCTTCTCCTATTTTACGACAGGTTAAATACTGACATTGAGCATATGAAACAGGAAAAGTCGGGAGATTGTTCAAGGCTGACTACTTTCAAAGAAGAGATATTGGAGATCCTGTACAGAAACGATATAACTCCCGTTGAGACAAGTCCGGAAGGAAGTAAATTCAATCCCGAAAAAAGTAATGCTGTTGACAAGTTCGATACTGAAGATGTAAATATGGATAATACGGTAAAGAAAGTTTTACGGATAGGCTTCAAAAGAGGAAGCACAACCATCAGACCAGAACTGGTTCAGATATATAAACTTAACACAAAATAGGTTCTAACAGATGTCGCTGCTTGACAAGTTAAAGGAAAAGTTTCAGAAAAAAAAGGATACCGGCTCTCATCTCGATGAGATTAAGATCAAGAGAAGTATCCAGCTCTATGAGGCGGCGGTAGCTTATTATAAGAGAAAAGACTACGAAAACAGCAGAAAGTTCTTTGAAAAAGCTTTACAGTATGATCCTGAAAATAAGGATGCGCAGCATAATTTAGCCGTTGTGATAAAACAGATATCGCTTATCGAGGAAGCTAATAAGGCAAAACAGCAGAAAAAAGACAATGCCGTAAATAAAGTCATGTCACAGGACAGCGAAGACATCCTTAAGGAAGCGGCAAGCACAGAAGAGAAAGATAATGCATTTTATCTCAAAGCTCTTCGCCTTGATATTGATTCCACTCAGGAAGAAATAATTGCACGAGTCGATTCGGAATTCCGAAAATGGAGAACCAGGATCAATTCACCGAATGTCAGAATGCGTTCTGAAGCTGAAGAGATGCTTGCGATTATTTCTCAGGCAAGAAGAAAATTATTGAAATGAGGATGATCAGATGAAACTGATAGGAATAGACTTAGGTACAACAAACTCTGCAATTGCTATGGTCAATGAATTCGGTAAGGCTGAAATTATTCCGAATAAAGAAGGTGAAAGGATTACCCCTTCAGTAGTTTTATTTGATGACGACCAGATAATAGTCGGCAGTATAGCCAAACAGTCCTGTGTTGCGGAACCTGAGAGAACTGTAGCTTCGATAAAAGCACAAATGGGTTCCAGCGATTATGTATTTGAGTATAAACAGAACGAATATAAACCTGAAGATATTTCTGCCATGATCTTAAGAAAGCTTATTGAAGATGCCGAAAATTTCTTGAACGATAAGATCACGGATGTAGTTATTACAGTACCCGCTTATTTTAACGACAAACAGAGAAAGGCTACCGTTGATGCCGGCAAGATTTCAGGTGTCAATGTTCTCCAGATAATTAACGAGCCGACCGCAGCCGCTCTGACCTACGGACTGGATAAAAATATTCATCAGAAGATCCTTGTTTATGATCTCGGCGGAGGAACTTTTGACGTCACGATCATGAAAGTAGATAACGCCAGTTTTGAAGTTCTGGCAAGTGACGGAGACAGACAGCTCGGAGGTAACAATTTTGATGAAAAACTGATGATCTATCTGAATGATAAGTTCAAGCAGCAGCACGATATAGATCTTTTCGAGGACCCTGTTCTTGTACAGGATCTTAGACTCAAAGCGGAAAATTCCAAAAAGGTGCTTTCCACAAAATTAAGCACGACAGTATATCTTTCGGCAAAAGGTAAATCAGCCAGGATAACAGTTACAAGGAAGCTGTTTTCGGATCTTGTAGCTGATTTTATTACCAGAACAGAACTTCTGATCAATGCGGTTATGACGGATGCCGGGCTTGACTGGAAAGATATAGATCAGGTTCTGCTTGTCGGGGGTTCCACAAGGATTCCATCAGTTATCGATATGATCGTAAGGGTTACAGGGAAAAAACCTTCTACTCAGGTGAATCCCGACGAAGCTGTTGCACTCGGAGCAGCGATTCAGGCAGGTATAATATCGGCCAAGGACCAGACCGAGAATGTTAACGATATGGTCAGAATGAAATACGGAGCAATTAATGTATCTGATGTTACAGCTCACAGTTTTGGTGCGATTACTCTTGACGAATTTGATAATAAAAGAAATGCGATCATCATACCCAAGAACAGCAAGATTCCCGTAAGAAAGAGTCAGATATTCTACACTTCAACACCGAATCAGACGCAAGTTAAAATGGTTGTTATACAGGGCGAAGATCCAGATCCTGAATTTTGTACCACAATAGGGACAACGACCTTGGATTTTCCTCCAAAACCTGAGAATTCACCCATCATATTTAATTACGAGTATGATGTGAATGGAATTATCAATGCCACCGCAAAAGATCCGGATACAGGCAAGAAAAGCGAAATTCAGATAGCCCGAGAAGGAGCTCTCACTAAGGAGCAGATCGCCAATAAGAAAAATAAGCTTAATTCCATGTTCCCGAGGCGCAGAGAGTACATATCAAAAGAATCGTTTTCAGAAGACAGTGCCGACAATGTAACGGCTCATCAGAATGCCCGTAAGGATTCCGGGGCAAGCCTAGTAAATGATGTTTTTGTTGATGTTAATGATGATGAATCATTTGAAGATAAACAGATATTCAAAAAAATAGATAGCTCCGATCCGATCGATGTTATACTGGACAAGTCCGAGATCGGCACAGTTACATCAGACGATCTGAAAAAAGAGATGAAAGAGGAAACTTCCATTCTGGATAATACATTTATGAGGAACGAAAAAACCGCTGATAAAGAGAAACCGGCACAGGACGATGAGGAAATTATCGTCAGTTCCAATTTTATCGAAAGGTTTGATTCAAAAACTGAAAAAAGTAAAGATACGCCTAAACCATCCATGAAGGTAAAAATTCCTGATATTTCAGTAGATGAGCAGATAGAGAAAATAGACGAAAAAATTGAATATATGCTCAAGGAAGAAAAGAAACCCGCTGCCAATACTAAGAAAGTTATCGAAAAAGAAAGTTTTGACAGTTCTCTTGATGATTTAGTGCCTAAGCCTGTTAAAGCAGAACCAGCAAAACGGGAAATGGAAAAGCCTGATGAGCTCGACTCTTTCTTTGATGACCTGGAGCCTACCAAACCTGATCAGGAAATTCATGAACCCACGATACCAGAAGCTGAACCTGAGGACATTAATATTTCTGATATTGAGAAAAAACCTGCCGATAATGATTTTGAAAATGTAGCGATGGAGGATTCTTCTATCACTGAAAGCCAGTCTTTTGACGATGAACTTGATGAGATAGGAAAATCTGAGTTTATTATCGACAGAAGTGAGTATCTGACTGATGAAGATATTATGAGGATCAAGGAAGAGGGAAACATTAAGAGCGGAATAGATATTTCGGATATAAAAGCAAGTAGAGATGAATCTTTCAATGAAGAAGATGTCAATGAATTGTTTTCATCCAGAGATTCAAAGAAAAAGGTAAATCCCGATATAGATCCGCATAAATCATTAGAAATAAAAAAAGAAGATATATCTGATTGGATTGATGAGTAAAGGAAGATAAAAGAATTATGCCTGAAAGAAAAATATTATTCACCGTTATGGATAAAGTTAAATTATCCAAAACAATAAAGAGGATCGCATCTGAAATAGTAGAAAACCATCAGGAAAAATATCCCCTTGTGATAGTTGGACTAAAAACAAGAGGCGAGTATATCGCAAACAGAATTTACGCAGAAATATTGAAAACTGAAAACATGAAGCTCGAAAAAGGCGTTCTTGACTCAACTCTTTTTAGAGATGATTTCAGGATGAATCTAAAGGTTCCGAAATTTTCGGTGAACGATATGCCTTTTTCTGTTGACGATAAGAAAGTGATACTCGTGGACGATGTAATATTTACCGGAAGAAGCGTGAATGCCGCGATAAATGCTCTTATGGACAGAGGAAGACCAAAGATAATCCAGTTTGCTGTGCTTATTGACAGGGGTTTAAGAGAACTTCCTGTCAAAGCTGATTATATAGGAGAGATCGTTAAAACGCTTCCGACTCAGGAGATCCGTGTAAAACTCGAAGAGATCGATAAAGAAGATGCTGTATATTTGGTAGAAAAAAATTAGCGATAGAAATATCGCTTTTTTTTTGCAGGCTGATAGTTATAAAGCTTTAAAATAATGAGGGAAAGATGGACAGATTAGAGGATAAGAAACTTCTAAAGATCAAACACCTATTAGGAATAAAGGGTATGTGCAGGGAGGATTTGGAACTGATACTGAAAACTTCAGAAAGTTTCAAACAAATCCTTGATACTCCCAACAAAAAAGTAGCCGCTCTGAAAGGTATAACGGTAGTTAACATGTTTTTTGAGAATTCGACGAGAACAAAAATCTCCTTTGAGATGGCAGAGAAGAGACTGTCTGCGGATGTTGTAAACTTCGCCGCTTCATCTTCGTCATTAAAAAAAGGAGAAACACTCATTGATACAGCAAAAAATATTGAGGCTATGAAAATTGATATGGTAGTGATGAGACACAGCACGCCCGGAGCTCATAAAATGCTTATGGAAAATTTAAATTCGATCATTATAAATGCCGGTGACGGAGCTCACGAACATCCGACTCAGGCGATTCTGGATCTTATGACGATAGTCGAACACATTCCTAATCTGAAGGGAAAAAGGGTTACTATGGTCGGAGACATTGTACATTCAAGAGTGGCTATGTCGAATATTCACGCACTGAAACTATACGGCGCAAAAGTTCAGGTATGCGGGCCGGCTACTTTAATACCGAAAGATATTGAGAAAATGGGTGTCGATGTGACATACGATCTTAACGAAGCAATACAAAATTCAGACGCTATGAACATCTTAAGGATCCAGCTTGAAAGGCATGTAGGATCCTCTTTCCCGTCTCTAAGAGAGTATCATAACTACTGGGGTATAACCAACGAAAAACTTGCAAGGGCGAAAAACGATATTCTTATTCTTCATCCCGGACCTATGAATCGTGGAGTGGAAATAGACGATGACGTGGCTGACGGTGACCATCAGGTGATCTTGGATCAGGTATTGAACGGAGTAGCTTCAAGAATGGCTGTTCTTTATCTGCTGAGCGCTAACATTGGAGGTGAGAAATGAAGAAAATGATCAACAACATATATTTAAGCGAACCGGCTTTTAAACCGGTAGCTGCGCAATTGCTTATTAAGAACGGTACCGTAATTGATACTTCAACCGAAAAGCAATACAAAGCTGATATTTTTATATTGAACGGCAGAATAGAAAAAATTTCGGATAATATTAAAGTTGAGAAAGGCTTTGAAGTGATCGACGCCAAAGGTCTTTTTATCACTTCAGGTTTTTTTGATATGCATGTTCATTTAAGGGAACCGGGCTATGAACAGGCTGAGAATATAGTAACAGGAACTAACGCGGCTATGTCCGGAGGGATAACATCTATCGCTGCTATGGCCAATACCACGCCGTGCGTTGACAATAAATTTATTTTGAAAGATATTCAAAGCAGATCAAAAGAGCTGCTCGTTAATGTACATCAGATACCGGCGGTGACAATTAAGAGAGAAGGTAAAGTTCTTGTCGAAATGACAGAGCTGTTCGAGAACGGTGCACTGGCATTTTCTGATGACGGCAACGGTATTGTGTCCTCAGAAACAATGACAGGAGCACTGACCTACGCAAAAATGTTCGGAACGCCTATATTAGTTCATCCTGAAGACCATTCTTTTTCAGAGTGGGTCATGAACGAATCGCTTACTTCTACTGAGCTCGGAATGTCTTTTCTTCCCAATATAGCGGAAAGCATTAATGTAACAAGAGACATAGAGATAGCGCGTTATGTTGACGGAAAAGTTCACTTTCAGCATGTAAGCGCAAAAGAAAGTGTCGAACTTATAAGAAAGGCCAAAAAGGAAAACCTTAAGGTCACATGCGAAGTTACTCCGCACCATTTCTCTCTCACGGACGAGAAAGTCAGAACATTCTCCACAGACTTTAAAATGAACCCGCCATTAAGAACACAAGCAGATGTTGATGCGATACACAAAGGCCTGAAAGACGGAACGATAGATGTAATAGCTACTGATCATGCACCCCACCCCTCAGAAAAGAAAAATGTCGAATTCGATTTTGCACCTTTTGGGGTTTTGGGTCTCGAAACCATGTTCTCTGCGGGTATAACTTATCTGGTAAGGCCAAAGAAGTTAAGCCTGATCGAGTTTCTTAAGAAAATTACTGTAAATCCGAGAAAGATATTAAATCTTGATGCCGATCTTGTAAAAAAAGGAAAAATTGCCGAGCTTACTATTTTTGATGTAAACCAGAAATGGAAGGTTGACAGAAGAAAATTGAAATCGCTTTCTATAAACACCTGTTTCCACGGCGAAACCCATTACGGGAAAGTACGATTTGCAATTAACAACGGAAAAATCTTCAAAGCATGAGAAAATTAGCGGTTGCCGGGAATCCGATAGCATATAGCAAAAGCCCCGAAATATTCAAAGCACTGTGTGTAGTATGCTCCAATGATGCAGGATATGTAAGGATCAGTGCTGAAAGCCCGGAAGAAATAATGACCGTCGTTTCTAAATACGGCATAACCGCATTTAATGTTACATCTCCATTCAAAGAAAAAATGTCATGTTTTTTACATGACACAGACCATATCGCGAAAGATACCGGATCCGTAAATCTGGTTATAAATAGAAACGGAAAATTTTACGGTTTTAATACCGATGTTTACGGTGTGCAGCATTCTCTCCTGTTTAACAAAATCAGTGTTAAAAATAGAAAATGCATAGTAATCGGAGCAGGGGGAGCCGCAAGATCAGCAGTGTTCGCATTGAAAGGTCTTGGAGCAGAAGTTTATATCTGCAACAAAACCGATGAAAAGGCTGATAAAATATCATTTGAACTTGGTTGCAAAACTAAAAGATATTCGGATCTTAAAACTAGTTTATCGGATGTTTTTTTGATTATAACTGCCGTTCCCGAGATTTCTGCTGATATAAATACAGAATTAAAAAATATTATCATTTTTGAAGCAGGATACCGGAAAATCCAGTTTAAAGAATTCTGCAAGAAGCATATAGACGGTATGGAATGGCTTATTCATCAGGCTATAAGGAATTTCGAGTTGATTTTTGACATTAAACAAGAATTTAAAACCGTAAAAGAAGAGCTTCAAAGGATAAAAGAAAAAGAAAGCTTAGCTTTTATAGGACCTACCTGTACAGGAAAAACTGTCAAAGGAAAAATTGTAGCTAGAAGATTTGGAATGAAATTTATTGATACAGATGCAGAAATTGAAAATAGAACAGGTATGAAAATAACTGAAATGTTCGAAAAATACGGTGAAAAATATTTTAGAGAAAGAGAAAGCGAAGTCATAGCCGGATCGGTTATAAACCGGAGATCAGTTATTTCAATAGGAGCAGGAGCGGCGGAATCAGAAACCAACAGGAAACTGATCAAAGACAACTGTTATACGGTGCTGATAGATTCAGACACTGATAATATCTTATCGAGACTTAAAGATGATGATGTGAAAAACCGTCCTATGCTGGATAAACACCGTTTAAAAGAAAGTTTAGAAGAATTGTTCGAGAAAAGAAAAGACTGCTACTTTGCTACAGCCGATCTTGTAATACGTATCGGTTCAGGGTCTGTCGAAGAAGAAGCGGAAAAGATTATCCGAGAACTTAATGCAAGATAAAGTATTAATAAAACCAGGGTGGATATCCGGCAAAATAAAGGCATATCCGTCAAAAAGTTATATTCAGAGGGCTTTAGCTCTCGGACTTCTTAATACAAGGGGAATAGAGATAAGGAATTATAAGGAGTGTTCAGATTCAAATTCTGTTCTTGTTTCGGTAAAAAAACTTGGCGCAAAAGTCGAAGTGAGAGATGAAAATATTAAAATATCAGGACCTGAAAATTTCAAGGCGTTCGGGATAAATTGCAAAGAGTCAGGATTATGTATGAGAATGTTCGCTCCGATCCTTGCGCTTTCTGACAGAGGATACAATATAAAAGGCACGGACCTGCTTTTAAACAGAGGCAACGATTATATTCCGGCTGTACTGAACAAGCTGGGAGCAGAATGCAGGCCGGGCAAAGACTGTATGTATGTAAAAGGGCCGATAAAAAGCGGTAATATTCTAATTGAAAACCCTTCAGGATCTCAATTGATCACGGGATTGATGTTCGCTTTGTCTAAAGTTGAAGGAAACAGCATTATTAAGATTAAGAATCCGGTCAGTTTCCCGTATATAAAAATGACATCGGAACTGCTTAACGGGTTCGGAGCAGATATCAATATAACCGGTAATAATAAAATTCTTGTCTCGGGGAACCGCAGCTTCAGAAGCGGGATTATTGATATAGAAGGAGACTGGTCGTCGGCAGCATTTTATCTGGTTGCGGGAGCAATAAGCGGTCAAATATCAGTTTCAGGATTAAAACATGACAGTCTTCAGCCTGATGCGGTAATTCTTGATTACCTAAAGAAAGCCGGAGCGAAGGTAGAACTAAAAGATAATGCTGTCAGTGTGACAAAAACGGATCTGACCGGATTTGAAGCTGATATAAAAGATCATCCGGATCTTTTCATTCCGCTTGTTATTTTAGCTATGAACAGCAGTGGTATAAGCAGAATTTACAACTGCCAAAGATTGAAATTAAAAGAATCAGACAGGCCTTCAGCTATCATTTCAGAACTGAAAAAAGCCAAAGCTAAAATATCCGCCGGTAAAAATTTTATAAAAATCGAAAAGAGCGAACTTAATTATAGTGTCCTGGATACTCATAACGACCACAGACTTGCTATGGGATTTGCTGTTGCGGCGCTCAATTCGGTATCAGGGATTGAAATAAACAATACGAAATGCGTAAGCAAATCATATCCGGGTTTCTTCAGCGAATTTAAAAATCTAATCGCGGGGATAATATAATGAACAGTTTCGGAAAAGTTTTTAGAGTAGAAATATTCGGAGAATCACACGGAGAAAGTGTCGGGGTCATAATTGACGGCTGTCCCGCCGGAATCGATCTGAGTCCGGAAGACCTTCTGCCGGATATTAAAAGAAGGCAACCTGGAGGTCTGGGGACAACAAAACGGATCGAGAGTGATATTCCACATATAAAAAGCGGAGTGTATCAAGGCAGAACGACTGGATCTCCTATTATGATAGAATTCGTTAATGAAAATAAGGAATCATCGGATTATGACGAATTTAAAATGAAACCCAGACCGGGTCAGGTTGATTTCGTAGCTATGGCTAAATATCGGGGCTTTAATGATCACCGCGGAGGGGGACATTTTTCCGCAAGGCTGACTGTCGGACTGGTCGCAGCGGGAGCAATAGCTAAAAAAATTCTTGAGGGCATTGAAATAAAAGCCGGAATAATTGAAATCGGCGGGTCAAAGAATTATCAGGCTAAACTGGAAGAAGCAGCTGCAAAAGGCGATACTCTCGGCGGAATTATTGAATGCTCGGTATATAATCTTCCCGTAGGTCTAGGCGAACCATTCTTTTATTCATTCGAGTCGGTCATCGGTCAACTTCTGTTTTCAATTCCCAGCATTAAAGCTGTCGAGTTCGGTGAAGGTTTCAAATCGGCTAAGATGCACGGAAGCGAATACAACGATACTCTTATGGACATTTCAGGTAAAACTATGACCAACTACTGCGGGGGGATTACGGGCGGTCTAACGAACGGGAATCAGATCATTTTTCGAGCTGCTCTTCGTCCTCCATCCTCAATTTCGAAGAATCAGAAAACATTAAATCTTTTAAACGGCGAGGAAGAAGATCTGGTTATAAAAGGAAGGCATGATATATGTCCTGTGCTGAGAGCTTCGGTAATAATTGAAGCTGCAGCAGCGATCGGAATATGCGACCTAACTATGATAAATGACATGTATAAGCATAAATAAACAACAAATTTAATTTGCATTAGATATCAAAAATTGCTTATATTATAATTGACAGATAATAATCGAACAAGTGTTGTTTAGGAAATATAAATGGCGGAGGTAATGCTATGAAGTCAAAGAGTGTAATAGTATTGATACTTGTGATTCTTATTGTTTCCTGCGTAAAGAAGGAAAAAGAGGACACAAAACAAGTAGTTGTATCCGTGAAAGACTGGTCAAGTCCGGAAAAAATTGACCCGCTCGATCCTAAGGTCAACGAATATCTCGATGTGAAGATAAGGGATTATATGATCAAGGCAGATCAGGCCTACTGGGATAAGGATTATAAAAAAGCAGCCCAGTATTATCTTTTCCTTTTAAGCCATAACGTTTATGATATTGTTGCGACCTATAACCTTGCCTGTACATACGGGCTTATGGGAAATTCGGAAATGGCTTCCAAGTTTCTTTACAAAGCAATTGATCTCGGTTTCGTGGATTACAATTATCTTCAGAAAGATACGGATTTCGAAAAGGTCAGAGGCACGAAAGTATTTGATGCTGCAATAGACAGCATCGGTCAGATCATTAAGAATCTTGGGGAGAACATAATTTTTGAATCAAAAACACTTTTAAAATGCCGTATAGCTAAACCGCTTGCATTTTTTCCGGATAGAGAATATACCGCCGTGATCGGACTCCACGCACATTCGAGCAATCAGAACGAAATGGTAAAAATATGGAAACATTTTGACATTCCTGAGTTTATCTATGTTGTTCCTCAAGCTCCATACAGTGTTCCGTTCGGTCTTGCAGACGAATTCAGATGGAATATTGACGAAGTAGATAACCCGACTATATTAAAATCTGAGAAACTAAGCGAAGAATACATTGTTAATCTGATATCACATCTGAAACATCAGTACAAAATTAAGGATATATATTTACTCGGACTCCATCAGGGGAATTCCGTCGCATTTGAAATAGCGTTCAACAATCCCGGTCTGATCAAAGGCGTTGTAGCATTCGGAACCGAATACGATATTGATAAACTGTCTGATAAAACTTTTGAAGAAGCCAAAGGTCTCAGATTTTATATAGTGAACAGTATAAAAGACACTTATATAGATCAGGAAAAACCATTGAAGATCAAAAGCAAACTGGAAGAAAAAGGCTTTGAGATAGTTTACAAAGAGATTGACAGTCAGTACTCTATCACAAAAGATGCTTTAAAACAATCGGAAAAGTGGTTTTTGGAAAAAAACAAGTAAACCAGCGTGGGTGTAAACATCGGAGGTTCTATGAAGCAGGTCAGAGAGCTTGAAGAAGTTCTTTATAAGACAACAGGAAAAGAGAAATATAAGATTTTAAGTCAGCTTTCTGAAGTTTATGAAAAAATATCTATTCAGAAAAGCATAGATTATGCTCTAGAAACTCTGGATCTTCTTCAGCATGTAAAAGGCAATTCGAAGAAAGCTGAAGTTTATATCCGGCTAGGCGATCTTTTCAGACAGACAAATGAATATGACAAAGCTATGACATATTATCACACGGGACTCGAGTTGTCAAAATCGATGAAAAACGATAAAAAAAGAGCAGAATTACTAAATAATATCGGAGAAGTATCATTCAGGCTGAATAATTATGACCAGGCTCTGGAATTTTATCTTAAATCGCTTAAGATCAGGGAAGAGATCCATGATAAAAAAGGAATTTCAGACTCTCTGAATACGGTCGGTAATATTTATTTCCAGTTAAAAAACTATAATAACGCTCTTGACTATTATCAGAAATCCCTCAGCATAAGGCTTGAGCTCAAGGACGACATTGCTATCGCGAAATCATATAATAACATCGGCAATATGTATTCAATGATAAAGGATTACCCGAAGGCACTTGAATATTATTATGATTCTATCAGGCTCTACGACAAAGGCGGAGAAGAAAAACTCAGATCTTCTGTATATAATAACATAGGTATAATCCACCGGGAAAAAGGCGAGCTTGCACTTGCAAAGGAAAGTTTTGAAAAAGCTATAAAGATATCAGAGGAATTGGGGCTTGCGTACAATCATGCCAACGCTTCCAATGAATGTGCGAGAACATACCTTCAGATGAAAAAATTCAACGAGGCTGAAGAATTATTAAAAACTGCAATGAACGAAGGTAAAAAACTTAATGCAAGGAATGTTGTTCAGGAAAGTAATCAGATTTTATCGGAACTGTATAACGAAAAGAAAGATTACAAGAATGCTTATAACTACTACAAACAATATGCAGATCTGAAAGATTCGATATACGGAGAACTGTCGGGGAAGATAGCAGAGATACAGTCAAAATACATTGCCGAACAGAAGGAAAAAGAAGCTGAAATATACAGGCTGAAAAATGTTGAGATGGCAAAATATATAAAAGACCTTCAGAAAGCTAATGATATAATAAAAAAGAAGAATAGAGAGCTTACAGAAGCATACACAAAACTGGATCTTCTTGCAAGAACGGATCCTCTTACAAGATTGTCTAACAGAAGGGATATACTTGACAAGATAAAATATGAAGCACTTAAATATGAACGCAGCGGTGAGAAGTTTATTATTGTGATCTCTGATATTGATAACTTCAAAACTTTTAATGACAGCTATGGCCATGACTGCGGGGATTTTGTTCTTGTAAATCTTGCCAACCTTATGAAATCGGTACTCAGGAAGCAGGACTGTATAGGAAGATGGGGCGGAGAAGAATTTATATTTCTGATGCCTAAAACAGATCTTGAAGGCGGGTCGATGGTAGCTGAAAAAATCAGAAAGAAGATAGAGAGCGAAACATTTTATTATAGGGATGTCAAGTTAAATATCACTATGACTTTCGGAGTCAATGTTTTTGATTCAATAATGGATATAGATTATTGCATAAGCAAAGCCGATGAAGCTTTGTATCACGGAAAATACAAAGGCAAGAACTGCGTTGTAAGGTCTGATGAAATTGATGACTAGCTGCAATTCAAATATAAAGAAATAAAGTTATGGCAGATAATAAACAGGATTCTATTGTTTTCGGTGATGTTCCGGTAAAGGAACTTGAAAGAAAATACCGTACAGAACTGAAAAACGGTCATGCAGAAACAAGGCTGAATGCTCTGACAAACCTCGGCAGCTTATACTGCGAGACTAAGAAATATGACGAGGCGGAGAGTTATCTTTTGAAAGCTCTTGCCTTAGCTTTGGGCAGAAAGAATAATTCGAAGCTTTCTCTTATATACAAAACGCTTGGTACCATATATCTTAAGCAGTTTAAGATCGACAAGGCCGAGGAAAATTTCAGCAAAGCTCTTACACTTACTCCAGAAAAAAACAGAAGGGTAGTTTCATTTCTTTGCGATTCTCTTGGTGATGTTTTTACAAAGTCATCAAGGACAAAAGAAGGGCTTTCTTATTACGAGAAAGCTTTGGGTATCAGAAAAGATCTTGAATTCTGGAAAGGAATCTCTGAAACTCTGAATAAAATAGGTGTAAATTATTATTATCAGTCGGATTATGATAATGCTATCAAATTCGTGACTGAATCGCTTCATATCAGAGAGGAAAGAAAAGAAAAAAAAGAAGCCGTTGCATCCTGCTTAAATAATTTGTGTTTAGCATATCTTCACAAAGGCAACTATACTGAAGCTCTTGAAAACGGAAAAAGGGCGTTAAGACTTTTTGAGGAAGCAGGGAATATCGAGAGTCAGGGTTTGATTTACAATAATCTGGGACTGATCTATTTTGAAATGTCTCTTTTCACAGAAGCTCTCGAATGTCAGTTCAAAGCCTTAAAAATAAAAGAGCAGAACAGCAATAAGGCGATACTCGCAAATACTCTTAACAATATAAGTATGATATTCTCAAGACTTTTCAATCTTGAAAAAGCACTTGAGTATGCCGAAAAAGCGCTGACGCTCAGAAAAGAAATTTGTGATTCAAGAGGCATATCTTCCTCATATAACGAGCTCGGAAGAATTTATGACAAAATGAACGATTTCGATAAAGCAATTGAGTATTTCTCGGAATCTATAAAGATGAAAAGGGAACTTAATATTCAATCAGGTCTCGGTCAGTCTCTTGAAAATCTCGGAATGATCTATCTCAAACAAAAGAAATACGAGGAGTCAGGTAAATGCCTTACCGAAGCGAAAGGAATTTACGAGGAGCTTGGCGAACAGAAAGCGGTAACCGGAATATATAGAAATATAAGCAGTCTTTTCATTCAGATCGGTAAATACGAAGAAGCTCTTGTATATATAAAAAGATCGCATGACCTTTCTAAAACTTTAAATCTTAAAGATAAACTCAGAGATTCATATAGGCTTTTATCTGAGATATACGGTAAGCGTAACAACTTCAGAAAAGCTCTGGCTTATTATGTTATGTATTCAAAAACAAACGAGGAACTGCTCAATTTTCAGAAACAGCAGGAGTTGGGCAATATATCAGCCAGATACGAAAATGATAAAAAAGATAAAGAAAATGAGATATATAAACTAAAAAATATAGAACTTGTAAGAATAAATAAAGAATTGAAAAAATCAAAATCGGAACTTCAAAGATCGAATTCTGCAAAGGACAAATTTTTTAATATAGTAGCTCATGATCTGAAGAATCCATTCTCGATCCTTTATACCACTTCCGAACTACTTTCAACCTATTTTGATGAATTAACCGTAAAAAAACAAAGAGAATACATAAACACAATTAATCTTTCGACAAAACACCTTCTTAAATTGTTGGAAAACCTGCTTGAATGGTCAAGATCGCAAAGCGGGTTAAGACAATTCAACCCCGAAAGATTTGATTTCAACGAGATCATAGAAAGCTGCGTTGATCTTTCCAGGCCGAATGCGGATTTAAAGGGCATAACATTAGAATGTAAAGCCGATCCCAGAATGTTTATTTCGGCAGACAAGAACATGATAAAGACAGTAATTAGAAATTTTTTAGCAAATGCTATAAAGTTCACGAAAAACGGCGGTAAGATTTCGGTGACTGGAGAGGTTAAAGAAGGAAAGTTCATTTTTAAAGTTACCGATAACGGGGTCGGGATCAGAAAAAAAGATATACCAAAGCTTTTTGTTATAGACAGACACTTTACAACTATCGGGACCGCAAATGAAAAAGGCACAGGGATCGGGCTTTTATTGTGCAGAGAATTCATTGATAAACATAAAGGAAAAGTATTCGTAGAAAGCATTTACCGGAAAGGAAGCGTATTCGGCTTTGAAATACCGGTTTGATCTTATTTATTTACTTCTTCGGCTTTCTTTTCCGGCTGTTTTGGATCTTTAGTCTGATCTGCAGGGACTGCTTTATCTACAGTTTTCACTTCGTGAAAGCCATCAACACTTTTTGCAGCATCGAATGTTTTTGAAGATCCGTGAACCTGCTTTGTTTTCTGCCTTGCCATAAAATCTACCGGAGCACTTACTTTTTCTGTCAGGTAAGTTGCCAGCTTGTGAAACAGTTCGCTTGTTCCTCCGCCAAGGAACGACTCGGTTAATCCATAACTTTTAGGTGTTATATACTTTTCGGGAGCTCTTTTGAGAAGAGGAAAAGTATAAATAAGCCCGAAAATAACAGAGAATATCATAATTGTTCTTATAACAGCAAAAAAATATGTTAAAAACAATCCGGTTTTTTTCGGTATCTTTTTTCCATACTCGATAATTCTGTTCCCGGCAGCTGCGTTAAAAATGAAAAACAGCAGTATCAACAATGTAATATAGGCAGCAAATAATGCAAGGAATTCGCTATCGGTAATTTTTAAAAATAATTTTGAAGCGGGTTTATAAAAAAGTCCTGCGAACCTTATAATAATCAGAAAACCGACTGCGAAATTCAAGTCCTCAGTGCAGCCTTTAGCACTTGCTCTTGTCAAAGCTATTATAATTAAGATTATCAAAATCAGATCAAATATCATTAGTTTTATCCTTGTTTAAGTTCTTTATGGTAAAATAATTTTGTTTGGTATGTATGTCAAGTGCAGAATGATTTAATTTTAGTTTCATTTCTCAATTAAAAATGTAGCCGGACCATTGTTTATTAAGCCTATTTCCATGTGTGCGCCAAAAACACCTTCCGCGATCTTTAAGCCGCTATTTTTCAGATATTTTACGAAAGAATCATACAAAAGGAGTGCAACATCCGGTGCGGCTGAATCAGAAAATCCCGGTCTTTTTCCCCTGTTAGTGTCTGCGTACAAAGTGAATTGCGATACGACGGAGATCTCACCGTTGATTTCTTTAACCGACCTGTTCATTTTTCCTTCATCGTCTTCAAATATTCTTAAACCGATTATTTTGTCTGCAAAATGCGGTATCATATCTTCCGTATCGCCATTTTTGAATCCGATAAAAAGAAGCAATCCTTTTCCTGATGCGGCGTGGATTTTTCCGTCTATTCTGATAAATGTTTCATCTACCCTCTGTACTAGTACTCTCATAAATTTTTCCTTGCAAAATGGACAACATTTGGTGATTATACAATTTAAATAAATTTTAAAGGGATGTAAACATGAAAAGAACAGAAATAAAGATTTATGAATTCAATACGGAGATATTCAACCTTTGGGGAAAGCAGTGGATGCTGCTTACATCGGGCGAGTTAGAAAACGATTCATTCAACTGCATGACGGTCGCATGGGGAAGCATTGGAGTGATGTGGAATAAACCTTTCATTCAGGTCGTGGTAAGACCGACAAGATATACATTTGAATTCATGGAAAAATTCGAAACTTTTACGCTTTCGGCATTCGGAGAAGAGCATATTACTGACCTTTCTTATCTTGGAAGAGTGAGCGGCAGAGATGAGAAAAAGCTGAAGAAAACTTCTCTGACCGTAATTCCCTCACAAATTGTTAAGTGTCCTTCATATGATGAAGCTGAACTAATAATAGAATGCCGGAAGATCTTTTCCTCAGAGTTTATACCCGAGGATTTTACAGATGGTACGATATTGGAGAATTATCCGAAAAAGGACTTTCATAAGATTTATTACGGTGAGATTCTGAACATTTCCGGAACAGATAAATTCAGGAAATAAAAGATCGTACCGCTGTTAAAACAAAATATATTTGACCTTGACTATAGAGAGAATTTTAATTATTTTTGCTAATTCATAAAAAAGGTATAAGCAGCGAACAGATTTATGTTAGGATATATCAAAATATGCAGAGAACAAAAAAGCAAGTTTAAACCGCCTGAATCATGGCGGTTTTTCGCTTAAAAAGTGAGGATAAAATGAAAGAAAAAATATTAGGGCTTGGCTTGACATTTGACGATGTTCTTCTGCTTCCCCAAAAAAGTTCGGTCAGACCGCCTGAAGCCAATACAGTTACAAACCTGACAAGAAATATAAAGCTCAATATACCTATTATCTCAGCAGCAATGGATACGGTCTCAGAATTCCAGATGGGGATCGCTATGGCAAGGGAGGGCGGTATAGCCGTGATCCATAAGAATATGACACCGGAAGAACAGGCTGTCGAGGTGGATAAAGTTAAAAGGTCCGAAAGCGGAATGATCACAGATCCGGTGACAATAGGCCCTGAAGCCAACCTGAGAGAAGTATTCAAGCTTATGGAGAAATTCTCAATTTCAGGCGTACCTGTCGTTGAAGGCACAAAGCTTGTCGGAATCATTACGAACAGGGATATCAGATTCGAATATAAAGAAAACATCAAAGTAAAAGATATAATGACAAAATGTCCCCTTGTTACTGCTAAGGAAGGCACTTCTCTTGAAGAGGCAAAATATATTCTTCAAAAAAACAAGATAGAGAAATTGCCTATAGTTGACAATAATTTCAACCTTAAAGGCATGATTACCTTTAAAGATATCAAAAAGAAGGAAAGTTTTCCGAACGCGTGCAAAGATGAAGGAGGCAGGCTTAGGGTTGCAGCGGCAATTTCTGCGAACGGAGACGATAAAAGGATAAAACTGCTGATAAATGCCAAAGTCGATATCATCGTGATAGACAGTGCTCACGGGCATAATACCGACATAGCAAGAGAGATCGTAAGAATAAAAAAGAAATATCCGGGAGTTGAGATAATAGCAGGTAATGTTGCCACAACCGCGGGTGCCGAAGCACTGATCAAAGCGGGTGCTGATGCCGTAAAAGTGGGCATCGGGCCGGGATCAATTTGCACAACACGAGTAGTTGCCGGAGTCGGAGTTCCTCAGGTAACTGCGATTCAGAATGCAGCTATAGCCTGTAAAAAATACAATATACCGTTAATAGCTGACGGCGGAATAAAATATTCGGGAGATATAGCCAAGGCGATAGGAATGGGAGCTGACTGCGTTATGCTGGGCTCAATTCTCGCGGGAACCGATGAAGCTCCGGGCGAAATGATCCTTTTTGAGGGCAGACAATTCAAAACTTACAGGGGAATGGGATCTTTAGGCGCTATGAGAAAAGGTTCTGCAGACCGTTATTTTCAGGTCGGGGCCGACAAGTTCGTCCCTGAAGGGATCGAAGGCAGGATCCCCTACAAAGGAAAAGTCGGCAATACGATCTATCAGATGGTGGGCGGCTTAAGGCAGGCGATGGGTTACTGCGGTGTTAAGAACATTGCTGAAATGAAGGAAAAGACGCAATTCATTCAGATGACGCACGCAGGACTGATCGAAAGCCATCCGCATGACGTTCAGATAACAAGAGAAGCACCGAATTACGAGATCAGACATTAATTTATAAGAGAGCAGGATTAAAGAAATGGCGGAATTTAAAAAAACAGCGATACCTGTAACCAGAGAGGAAGATTATCCCCAATGGTACCTTGAAGTTATAAAAGCAGGCGAGTTGGCGGAAAACAGCGATGTTAGAGGCTGTATGGTGATAAAGCCATGGGGTTATACCATTTGGGAAAATATTCAGAGAGAACTCGATCAGATGTTCAAAGATACAGGTCATGTGAACGCTTATTTCCCTCTTTTCATTCCTTTGGAATATCTTCAGCAGGAAGCGGATCATGTGGAAGGATTCGCTAAGGAATGCGCTGTCGTAACTCATCACAGACTAAGCGTAAACAGCGAAGGAAAACTTGTTCCGGACGGGAAACTCGAGGAACCTCTGGTAGTCAGGCCGACGAGCGAAACTATAATCGGAGCATCTTACGCAAAATGGGTGAATTCATACAGGGATCTTCCGATACTCATAAACCAATGGGCAAATGTCGTCCGCTGGGAGATGCGTACGAGGCTGTTCCTCAGAACCGCGGAATTTTTATGGCAGGAAGGGCATACAGTACATGCTACTCAGGAAGAGGCGATGGAAGAAACTTATAAAATGCTTTATGTATATAAAGATTTTGCGGAAAGTGTGCTTGCAATTCCCGTGATCGAAGGAGAAAAAAGCGAAGCCGAAAGATTCCCCGGAGCAGTTTCTACCTATTCTATCGAAGCTATGATGCAGGATAAAAAAGCTCTTCAGAGCGGAACCTCCCACTTTCTGGGACAGAATTTTGCGAAATCATCAAAGATCAAATTCCAGAACAAAGAAGGGAAGGAAGAATTCGCTTGGACTACTTCTTGGGGAGTGTCCACCAGGCTCATCGGAGCGTTGATAATGGCTCATTCGGACGATAACGGGCTCGTGCTACCTCCCAGGATAGCTCCGGTTCATATCGTTATGCTTCCCATCTACAAGGATGAAAAAGAAAAAGAAACAGTTTTCAATTACATAAATGAGATCAAGTCAAGAATCTCAGATCTCAGGTTCTTCGAAAGAAAGATAGTAATTCACATTGATGACAGAGATATAAGAGGCGGAGAGAAGAACTGGCACTGGATAAAAAAGGGAGTGCCATTAAAAATTGAGATCGGGCCGAAAGATGTTGAGAACGAAACAGTATCAATGGTAAAAAGGACAGATCCCGATCTTAAAAAGAATTTCCTTCCCAAAGACAAGTTCATTTTCGATCTGATCGAAACGCTGACCGGAATGCAGAACGGACTTTTTGAGAAAGCTGACAGATTTCAGAAGCAGAACACTATAACAATCGACGATTATGAGAAATTTAAAAAGGTGTTCACTCCCAAAAACGAGGAGAAACCCGAGATACACGGATGTTTTGCAAGATCGCACTGGTGCGGAAAAAGAGAATGCGAAGATAAGATCAAGGAGGATCTGAAAGTTACCGTAAGAAACATTCCATTCTCAGAAAAGGAAGAAGAAGGGAAATGTATATGCTGCGGCGGTAAAAGCGGCAAAAGAGTAATATTCGCGAAGTCATATTAAAAAACGGATGCTTAAATGGACCTTTTAGGAAAAATAGAACCTTTCGACCGTGTGATAATTCCGGTAGAACCGATGGACAGGTTCGCCAGAAAACTTTCAAAGGAACTTGAGCAGCCATGGAAGCCCGAAGGACTGTTCGCTCATTTCGTTCATGAAGATGATGATTATGATCCGAAGCTTCTTCTTGAAGGAAAAGACGGGTTTAATGACGAACCTATGAACAGGTTAAAAGACAAGCATGTTTATCTTGTTGCGAGCCATAAAGAATGGAACCCCTCGCTGCTTTTTGAAAGGATCTGCCATACGGCCGATATCTGCCTGTCGAACGGCGCAAAAGAAGTAAATCTTGTTTGGACTAATATTAGGCTCAGCGGAAACCATTTAAGACCGGGTCACGGGTTAAATTTTACAGAAAAAGACATTAAGAAATATGACGGAAAATCGCTTTCAACCTTGAGGCTGGCCAAAAGATTTAAGAACGAAGGTATTTCAAAAGTGCTGACGCTGCATTCTCATTCAAAGAATCTGACTGAAGCATTCGGTGAAGTTTATTTCGGGGATGTGAGCAAAGGATCAAAAGTTCTAATCGATCTGCCGGTCGCTCCGATCGTGGCTCATTATCTTTACACTTATGGTAAGATCAAAAATAAAGGCGAAAAAGCAGTTTTTGTTTCCACTGATGACGGTTCTAAGGAATTAGGTACGGATATTTTAAAGAATCTCCAAAGCCTTCAGCCGGAATTTACAGATATCAGCTGGGTCAGATTCAATAAGGAAAGAGATCCTGTAACAGGCTATCTCAAAAATATTTATGAAGCAGAAAGTTCCCCGAATTATAACGGGCACGAGAATAAAGATAAATTCATTTTTGACGATATAGTAAGGAGCTTTGCATCTATGTACGGAGTCATCGATAAAATGGGCGGCGACAGATTCACGATGTTCGCTACTCATGCCCATATCACTGGGAGGTCTCAGAATCTTTTACGAAGCGAAAAAATAAAAGAGATCATTTTTACCAATACGATGGCAAACAATCTGGAAGATCCGTATTATGAGCATCAGTTGTTCGGAAAAACGACAGTTATCAAGATAGGAAAATATCTTGCAAATGCCGTTTTGAACATTGTCGAGGACGGAAATGACGCCGATGAGTTCTATACTATCAAATCACCGGCCGATATCCAGAAGATCGAACGGCTCTACGACTTAAGAAAACCTTTCAATTAAAATGGCGATCAAAAGATTAAGCATTAAAAATCTCGCAATAATCGAAAGCCTTGAGGTCGATTTTGAAAAAGGCCTTAATATAATAACAGGCGAGACCGGAGCGGGCAAATCGATTATTATTTCATCTTTAAAGCTGATCTTAGGAGCTAAGGCCGATGCGGATATGATCAGGGCGGGCGAGGATAAGCTTACGGTTGAAGCGGAGTTTTCTGAAATAAACCCCGAAACGGTTAAATTCATCAGGCAGAATGAGCCTGATTTCCAGCAGCCGCTTGTAATACGCAGGGAAGTTTACAAAAGTAGGCGCAGCAGGATATTTATAAACGATACACCCGTAAGCTCGGATATCATAACAGAGCTGGGAAATATTATGATAGATATTCACGGTCAGCACGATCATCAGTCGCTTTTAAATAAAGATACGCATATAAATTTTCTCGACGAACGGGCGGGAATATCAACATTAAAAGCCGCAGAACTTTATAATGAAGATCTGAGCCTGAATAAAGAGATCGAGAGGATCATAAAGAACGAGAACGACCTTAAAGGCAAGAGAGAGCTTCTCGAATATCATTATAAAGAGATCAATGAGATATCTCCAGAGGAAAATGAGGATAAAGATATTTCAGCCGAGCTTAAAAAGATGGAGAATATCGAAGATATAAAGAAGATATGCCAGGCTGTGACCGATACCGTCAGCGGATCAGAAAGCTCTCTTCTTTCCAAGCTTAATTATATCAAAAACAAGTGCGGGCAGCTATCAGAGATAGACAAGCAGTTCGAACCGTTCATAAATGACCTTGAATCAGCTTATAGTTCCGTTACAGAATTCGGCACTTCATCGGAGCTATTTTCAAATTCACTAGATTTCGATGAAGAGAAATACGGACGCATGAGCGAAAGATATTCGCAGCTGAAAAAGCTTATGAAGAAGTTCGGCCCCGAGCTGTCAGATGTGATAGCATATTTCGGAAGTATAAAGAGCCAGCTTGATTCTATAGAAAATGTATCATTCGATAAAGATAATCTTATAAAGAGATCGGAAGAACTGAAAAAGGAACTAGAGGAAGAATGCTCAAAACTGACTGCCAAACGAAAAGAAGGCATTAAAAAACTTGAAAAAGAGATCAACGCCGAGTTTGTGGATATCGGTCTTCAGAACGCCGAGATCAGCGTTGCGATGACTAAAAAGGAGATCGCGCCTGACGGCTGGGATTCAGTTGAGTTCTATATCAGAACAAATATCGGCGAAGAATCAAAACCGCTGGCCAAAATAGCTTCAGGTGGCGAGATATCGAGGATCATGCTCTCAATTAAGAACATCGTAAGCTCGGAAAAAGGTGTCGGGATAGCTGTCTTCGATGAAATAGATTCGGGGATTAGCGGACATATAGCTGAAAAAGTCGGAAGCAAACTTTTAAAACTTGCACAGAACAAGCAGGTTATCGCTATTACGCACCTTCCTTCGATCGCATCAAAAGGAAATACGCATTTTTCAGTCAGAAAAAAAGTTGTTAAGGACAGAACGCTTACTGAGATCATAAAATTGTCAAAAGCTCAGAGGATAGACGAAATAGCCGGCCTGATTTCAGCTGGAAAAACAGGCGCAGATTCAAAAAAAGTAGCTGAAAAAATGCTCGAATCAGTTTAGTATATTTTTACATTTTAATTCCATTTGACAATCGTCACTAATTCATTTAATATTATATAAGAAAATTTCATGCAGGGAGAAGGTTTGAGAAGTGAAGAAAGAAAACATAGCGATAAAGCCGGAATAATCTTTCTGTTTTCTCTTATCAGTGTTGTTTTCTTCATGGATATTTATATAGAATTAAGCAGAATCAAACCTACTTCAGCTACAGACAATAAAATACAAACATATTACTTTCCGTCAGTTGATTTCGAACTGTTATTATCAGATGAAGGAACTAAAAGCATAGCTGAAAAATTTTATTCACAGGTCGGTTATGATCCCAATTCAAATGGGCATTCATTAATAAAATTAAGCTTATTCTTTTTTCTTATGGCTTCTTTTTCATTTTATTACAACCGATTTGTCCGAGCTTCCGGAACAAAAAATAAGATTCTTTCACATTATGTTTCATTCGTAAACACAGGTCAAACAGGCTATACTTCACCTCGTTCACCTCCCGATTTTATTTAATATCCGTTGATAAAGATTGAATGTATATTAATTTAATATCTCAGGGAGTAATAAATGAATTTCGATTATGCAAGCACCGGGTTTATGTTATTAGCTACAAGTCTTGTAATGTTCATGACGCCCGGACTGGCTTTTTTCTACGGCGGTCTGGTAGGCAGAAAGCATGTTTTGACGATAATGTTCCAAAGTTTTGTATCTCTCGGTATTACAACAATTTTATGGGTCTCTTTCGGTTATTCTATGTGTTTCAGCGGATCTTACGGTAACGGAGACATTTTAGGTATAATCGGAAATTTTGATCTGGCGTTTCTTAACGGCATTCATCTTACCGATCCCAGCCCGGCCAATCCGTCAGTTCCGATCCTTGTTTTCGTTGCGTACCAGATGATGTTCGCTATAATTACACCCGCTCTGATAACCGGAGCTTTCGCGAACCGCGTCAGGTTTCCCGCGTATCTTATATTTCTGATCGTATGGCAGGTATTTGTTTACTTCCCTTTCGTTCACATGGTATGGGGAGGGGGGATCATGGCATCATGGGGGATCAAAGACTTTGCAGGAGGTATAGTAGTTCACGCTACAGCCGGAGTTGCAGCTTTGGCTTCAGTGATCTATATAGGAAAAAGAAGAGTGTCGGATAAAGGAATGCACAGCATTCCGCTTGTCGCACTGGGAACCGGGATCCTCTGGTTCGGATGGTACGGATTCAATGCGGGAAGCGAGTTCGGAGTAGATCCGATCACGACCCTTGCTTTTTTGAATACTGACATCGCAGCTTCTTTCGCAGGTCCGACCTGGCTTCTTTTAGACTGGGTATTTACAAGAAAACCAAAATTTTTGGGATTTTTAACAGGTTCAGTAGCCGGACTGGCATGTATCACGCCTGCCGCCGGATATGTCTCCACGCAGACCGCCGTTATAATCGGAGTTCTTGCGTCCGTAGCCTGCTATATTGCGGTATTTTACAAGAACAAGGCCGGTCTTGACGACGCTTTAGATGTTTTCGGTGTTCACGGCGTAGGAGGAATACTCGGAGTTATTCTTCTCGGCGTATTCGGAACAACAGCGATGACTTTTGAAGGAAGGGATGCGGCTCTGCTTGCAAGCGGGCTTGTTGACGGAAATACCTCATTTTTCTTCAAACAGACAGGCGCAGCTCTTTTTGCAGGATTGTATGCATTCCTCTTCACGATAGCTATGCTCTGGGTCATAGATAAGATCACTCCTGTCCGTGTTTCAGAAAAAGACGAAGAACTGGGTCTTGACGAAAGCGAGCACGGCGAAACCGCTTATCTCTAATTAGATACTAAAACATGCGGGTACAGGTTCAAATTCTGAGCCTGTATCTTCATGTCTTCGACGGCAAATTCAATAATAAATGCAGGGAAGTTTTAATGAAAACTATAATAAAACCAATTTTAATGATCTCATTCCTCATTGTTTCAGGAATATTATTATCGGTTATTGGATTTAACCCTAGACAGGTCGTTTCGTCGCTTGTTTTTTTGATCATTCTGTGCGGCACTCTTTTTTACTGGAAATTTCGCCTTGCATTCGCTTTTCTTGGAATAGCAGTTCTTCTTATAACCAGACTGCTCGATATTCCGAATTTAATTGAATTTGCACACCTTGACGTTATCTTGTTTCTAGTGGGAATGATGACTATCATCGGATTTTTGGAAGAAATGCATTTTTTTGAGTATCTTGTCGCAAAGGTCGTGGATGCTGTAGGTGAACGGCCTTATTTATTAGTGGCAATTCTGATGGTATTATCAGCTCTTTCGGCAGCACTGATAGATGAAGTAACATCGATTTTATTTATGATGTCCGCTATGTTTCACATTACAAAACGCTATAATGTCAATCCGATACCTTTTTTACTCATGATAGTTTTTGCAACCAACATCGGAAGCAGTGCGACAGCCGTTGGGAATCCCATCGGTGTAATGATAGCTATTCGTGCAAATTTAACTTTTATGGATTTTTTAAGATGGGCAGCTCCAATTTCGATATTGTGTCTGTGCATAACAATACCATTATGCTTCTTATTTTTTAGAGTACCTATGAAACAGTTAAAAACGGAAATGAAAAAGGAGGGTAACGAACCGCATGAGCTGCGACATGTCCGTTTTACTAAGGCTGGTATCCGCAGGAGCTGGGTACTCTTTTCATGTACAATAACCTGTCTGATACTTCATTCTAACATTGAAAAAATGCTTGACTTGGAAAAAAATACTCTTTTAATCGGAACAGCCTTGTTCTTCGGAGCAGTTTCACTTTTTTTAAAAGGAATTCGGGCACAGGAATTTTTTATGCGCCGTGTCGACTGGTGGACGCTTACTTTCTTTATGGCCCTGTTCGCCTCTGTAGGAACATTGAAGTGTGTGGGAGTTACCGAGCAAATTGCGAGCGGAATGATACGTATTTCTAGCGGGGGATCATTTTTCCTGCTGAATTTATTTACAGCTTCCATTTCTCTTTTAACTGCTTTTATGGACAATGTACTGGCAGTGGCAGCTTTTATCCCGATAATTTCAGAAATAGAGAAAATAGGCATCTATATTTTTCCTTTCTGGTGGGCAATGCTTTTTGGCGGTGCTTTATTTGGAAATGCAACAGTGATCGGGAGTACCGCAAACATTATTGCTATGGGAATGTATGAAAAAGAAACCGGTGGGCATATAAAATTTTTCGATTGGCTAAAACCCGGAATTATCGTGTCTGTTTTAACCATTACTGTTGCCATTACAACGCTGCTTGCTCAGTTTCATTTAATGCCCAACGCACCTTTAGAATTTTAAATATGTTTTCTTAATATACCTTCGCTTTCTATCTGATTGAAAATATCCCTCAAAAACATCAGATACATTTCCTCTGTCTTTCTCGTTTCCGGATGGAAAGGATAGACAACGGACAGAAAAAGCTGCCACCAGTTGGTGATCTCAAAGTTTCTTTCATATTTCGCGACGAATTTATTCGAGGAATCAAGCACTTCAGTTTTTATTGAATAATATTTGGTATATGGAACCGGAATAAGCGTTATCGATATAGTCGAAAATATCGACCCTACCGCCCATCTTGTAAAGTAGTTCTTTTTCTCGATCCTCGTTTTGATCGTATAGTCATAAACATTCATAAGAGAATCTTTCTCGGCTCTTTTTTTAGGATTATTGACATCTTCCGCTTCCTCAATGTAAGTAGCGTATTTTCCGACATTACTCAGTTTTTTATTAGCTTCATAAAAAATATCGTCGAATCCCGATAATCTCTGATACCTGTTTTCAAGTTTAGGTATCGCGTCAAAGCCGACAGTTTCCTTTATATGGCTGAATATGAAGAACACAGATACTTTTTCGGTGTTTGTATTTCTTTTAACTTCGCCTTTATATGCCATTCCAAGGTCGGATTTGGAAGATGCACAGCTGCTTATAAAAGTTATGATAATGAATAATAAAGCTGATGTAATTATTTTGTCTTTCATTTTCTCCTCCATGATGTATAAGGGTAATATACAAAAGGTTTAATTTTAAACAATAGATTTTATTCTTTTATGGATTGATAATCCGTCAGGAAATTCTTAAATATTACATAAAATTGGAAGGAAACCGATCATGGCAAATATCTTTAATCCCTGGCATCATGTTTCACCCGGGGACGACACTCCGGAATTCGTAAACGGCATCATCGAAATACCTAAAGGTACGAAAGCTAAATATGAACTTGATAAAGAAAGCGGTCTTCTGAAGCTGGACAGGGTGCTTTTTTCTTCTGTTTATTATCCAGAAAATTACGGATTTATACCGCAGACATTCTGCGATGACAACGATCCGCTTGATATTGTAATACTGTCTCAGGCGGAAATAGTGCCTCTATGCATCGTAAGGTCAAAAGTCATCGGCGTTATGAGAATGAACGATCACGGATTCGCAGACGATAAATTAATTGCGGTTGCTGCCGGAGATCCGAGCGTGAACCATTTTAATGATATTTCAGAATTGCCGCTTCACTTTATCAATCAGCTCAAGAACTTCTTTGAGGATTACAAGAAGCTTGAGAATAAAACTTCTGTCGTTGAAGATTTTCTTGAAAAGAAAGTGGCGATGGAAATACTTGAAGAGAGCTTCATTACCTACAAGAAGAAGTTCAGGGGAATGTAGAATATAACGAATTACAGATCCAATATACCAAAAGCGTACGCTTATGATTTTTTAAAGAACTTCATGCTGTTCTCAGGGGTACTTGTGCCGTTTTTCACCGTCTGGGGAGGTATAACTTTCTCTCAGATAATGATCCTCCAGGCTGTCTTTACGACATCAATGTTTCTGTTTGAGATACCAACCGGAGTTGTCGCCGACAGATTCGGCAGAAAAACCAGTCTGATCCTATCAAGCGTGGTCACAACCGCAGCCGTTCTTGTTTACAGTTCATACCCTTCATTCTGGGTGTTCGTATGCGGCGAGATCCTCTGGGCTGTCGGAGTAACGCTTGCTTCAGGGGCTGATACCGCTCTCGTCTATGATTCGCTTATACAGACAGGCGAAGATACAGGTTCGAAAAGCATACTCAACAGGGTCGAAAGCATCGGCCTTTTCGCCATGGTCATAGCCGCTCCGCTCGGAAGTTTAACCGCAAAGTATATCGGGCTTGACTGGGCAATGATACTTTCGGCAATACCCATATTTTTATCCGCAGCTATAGGTTTAACTTTCAACGAACCTCCGACACAGAAAAAGAGTGAAGAAAAGAATTATTTCAAGATCCTCAAAACCGGACTGACATATTTCAGGGATCATAAAATACTCAGACTTCTGACGATAGACTATGTGGCGATCATGATGCTCTCTTTTTTCATGATCTGGGTTTATCAGGTCGTGCTTAAAAGCCTCAATTTTCCGATAGAATATTACGGTTTTGTCCATGCAGCTATCGTAGTAGCTGAGATCATAGTGCTCAACAGCGTTATAAAATTCGAGAATGTTGTCAAGAGCAAGAAAAAATATATACTTTACGCATCGGTTCTTGTCGGAATATGCTATCTCGTCCTTTCATTCTCAACTCTGATAGCTCTTTCAATAGCCTGCATAGTCCTAATCGGCGGATTCGGCATGACCATGAAACCATTATACTACAGCTACATGAACAAATATATAGAATCAGATAACAGAGCCACCGTGCTTTCCGCAGTCTCAATGTCAAGATCAATCGTGACCGCGATCGCAAATATAATCTTCGGCTATCTAGTTGACTTAAATGTCAGTTATACCCTGTTCGGAATCGGCATCATCACAATAACTTTCGCCATCGTCTCAAGGGTCAAAGAAGAACATCTGAAGGATTGAGCTTGATTTTAACTAACGGTTTTAATACTATTCTAAATGATATAAAAGCGAGTAAAAGCGGAATGAGTAAGATCCTTTTTAACAAGTATTATCAGAACCTTGAAAGAGCGGTCTCATACCGAGATAGGGGAGAAAAAGTAAATTATTGTGAGGAGTGAAGAATGTCCGGCTATATTTACCTCAAATCAGCTAGATTATTGTATTTGTTAGCTTTAATATTTTTCCTTAATGAATCCTTTGCACAGCAAGTTGGATCAAATATACATATACAGCAAGGTCATACAGACTGTGTTACTACAGTGGTTTTTTTACCGGATGGAAAAACTGCCCTTTCCGGATCATGGGACAGAACTCTCAGATTGTGGGATATGACTACCGGAAAAGAAATCAGGGCATTTACCGGCCATGACGGATGGATTTATTCTATTGCGGTTTCCCCAGATGGAAAAACCGCCGCATCTTGCTATCGAACCGGGTTTTGTAAAATCTGGGATATTGCTAGTGGTAAAGAAATTCAAACTATCAGAGGAGTTTACCCGGTAACATTCTCTCCAGATGGAGAATTGTTAGTCGTTACAGAACAAAACGGCACGATCAGGGTGTGGGATTTTGAAACCAAAAAAGAGATTAAAGTTTTGAGCGGACATACGGAGTCAGTGAATTCAATTGCATTCTCACCAGATGGTAAAACTCTTATTTCCGGTTCTGGTGATTTAAGGGAGAAAGATAGTACTATTAAATTATGGGATATTGAAAAAGGTACTGAAATCCGAACTTTGACAGGGCATGGAAAAAGGGTCATATCGGTGGCATTTTCGCCCGACGGAAGTACTATCGTTTCAGGGTCTCAAGATAGTACTATTAGACTTTGGGATGTGGCAAGCGGAACTGAGATAAAGCAATTTAAATTGAATGCTCCCCGGACAAATGTTCTTTTCTCAAAAGACGGAAAAACAATCTATTCCGGCACTATAGAAATGGAAATAATTGGCTGGGACATTGCAACCGGAAAGGAAACTAAAATACCTACCGGATATAACAGACCTATAAATTACCTCGCTTTATCTCCAGATGGGAAAACAATTCTTATAGCTTCAAATGACAATAGTTTAAAACTTTTAGAACTTAATAGCGGTAAAGAAATACATCATTTTAGAGGACATTATAATCCAATTCGCCAAATTGCATTATCGCCCGATGGTAAAATGCTGGTAACTTGTGCCTTGAACGACACCACTATAAAGCTTTGGGACATAGCGAACGGAAACCTTGTAAAAACATTCAAAGGGCATTCCCAAGAAATATGGGCATTGGCTTTTTCGCCTGACGGACAAAAATTTGCGTCAGGATCAGCCGATCAAACAGTAAAAATCTGGGACATTTCTTCAGGGAAAGAATTATTAACTTATACAGGACATAAAATACCCTATTTTTTGGATTATGTATATAGCGTTGCTTTTTCACCCGATGGGAAAAGTCTTGCATCGGGAACATATACAATAAGGCTAATTGACACTAAAACCGGTAATGAAACACAAACTTTTGATGGACATGGGAAGCCATGCCGATCGATCACATTTGCTTCCAATGGTAAATCTATCTATACCACTGCAGCTGATAATACACTAAAAAAATGGGACATTGTTACAGGAAAAGAGATAAAATCAATCCCAATTAAAGCTCAGCCAGTTGCGTTGCTAAGAGATGAAAAAACCGCAGTTACCAGTTATTCCGACAATGGTGTTTATAACGCAGTTAATTATATCAACATATCAGACGGCAGCTTAATAATAACATTTAATGGGCAACATACCATGGGAACGGGCCAGATTAATTCACTGGTTATTTCTCCCGATGGGAAAACAGTATTATCAGGATCAGGTGATCATACCATTAAATTGTGGAACATAGCAGATGGGAACTTAATAAAAACTTTTAATGGGCATACAGGGGCTGTTAATTCAGCAGTATTCTCTCCTGACGGAAAAACAATTATTTCGGGATCGGAGGATAATACGATCAAAGTCTGGGATACAGAAAAGGGAAATTTGATCTACACTGCCCTGACCAATAAAGAAGGTTCCGAATGGATGGCTTTTAATCCTGACGGATATTGGGACGCATCCCCGAACGGCGGAGATCTGGTTGCTATGGTACAGGGATTGGATATTTTTGCTATAGACCAGTTCGCTACAAAGAATAACCGCCCCGATAAAATTCTTGAAAATATTCCCGAAGCATCTTCAGAGATGATCTCTTATTATAACAATCAGTATAAAAAGCGGTTGAGAAAACTCGGCCTTACAGAAGAACAATTATCCGCGGAGAGCCATGTGCCAGTCGTAAAAATAACCGACGCAAAGCAAAACGGTAAAACATTGAATATTAAATTCAGAATGTCCGACGATAAATACGATCTGAAGCGATATAATATTTTCATCAATGACGTACCTTTCTTCGGATCTTCAGGCAAAGAATTGAAGGGAAACAATATTGAATTATCTGAGAAAATCGATTTGAGCCAAGGCAATAACAAAGTAGAGATAAGCTGTCTGAATGAAAAAGGTGCGGAATCTTATCGCGCATTAACCAATGCCGGCTACAAAGAAGATGTGAAAAAAGATCTCTATTTGCTTGCATTTGGTGTTTCTAAATACGATGATCCGGAATTAAATCTTAAATTTGCCGATAAGGATGCTCTGGATTTAGAAAAAATAATGCTTAACATGAAAGGCATAGGTTTTGAAAATGTTCATACTAAAGTCCTGACTAATGAACAAGTAACTCCTAAATCTATTAAGGCTGCGAGGGATTTTGTCAAAAACGCAAAACCTGAAGACACTTTTATTCTCTTTATTGCAGGACACGGAGTCCATGACAATGATGCCGAGGCTACATATTATTTTCTTACCTATAATACAAATCTGAGCAAATTGAGTAGTACCGCAGCCGACTTTGAAACTATCGAAGATCTGCTTCAGGGGATACCGCCAAGGAACAAACTTTTTCTGATGGATACCTGCGAATCCGGCGAGATCGAGGAAGGTGTTCAGAATACCTATTACGCATCAGCAGATTCAAGAGGCCTGAAAGGAAGAGGTATCAGGATAAATGAGAAAGTATCTTCAGAGCCTGTAAAAGCTGAAAAGAGAACTTATTTATACGAGAAAGACCGCTACATCTACAATGACTTAGCAAGAAGATCGGGAGCGATCGTTTTCTCATCATCCAAGGGTGGTGAACTTTCGTATGAAAAGGACGATATTCAGAACGGGCTTTTTACAGAAGAAATAATAAAATGCTTAACTTCAAAAGAAGCCGATAAAGATAACAACGGAACAATCTCGACCGATGAACTGAGAGAGTTCGTAGCAAATGGTGTAGCTCGATCATCCGGGGATCTTCAGCACCCGACTGTTGACAGGGACAATATCTATCAGAAATTCGGATTCGGAATCGTGGAATAAAGTCAATAAACATTTGATTTTAACCCGATAATTCTATATATATTACTGAAATAAAAGCGAGTACAAGCGGAATGAGCAAAGTTCTAATTAATCAGTATTATGCGAGCATAAAATGAAAAATAAATTTGAAGACCAGAATACAGAATGGATGCTGGAGAACCTGCTCGGTAAACACTCTTCAAAACCCTATAACCCATTGATCGCAAATACTTTTTTTAGAGCCGGGCTGATCGAATCATGGGGACGCGGCGTTGAGCTTATAAACAGCGAATGCGAAAAAGCAGGTGTACCTAAACCGGAATACTCAAACAAGCCGTCAGGATTGACTGTGATTTTCACTCCAAAGGCGGGAGAAACTGTGGAAGAAAGTTCACAGAAAACTAACCAGAAAACTAACCAGAAAACTAACCAGAAAACTAACCAGAAAACTAACCAGAAAATTCTTATATTGTGTACTGAAAATCCTACTATTACGATTAAAGAACTTGCTGAAGCGATTGGAATTACGCCACAAGGAATTAAATATTCGATTCGAAAACTAAAAGAATCTAATAAACTTAAGAGGGTAGGCCCGGACAAAGGCGGCTACTGGGAGATAATAACTAATGAGTAAGATCCTTATCAACAAGTATTATCAGAACCTCGAAAGGGCGGTTACATACGGAAACCGTTTAGCTCTTGAATGGGTGCTTGATCAGTATAAAGAAAAGAAACCTTCCGATCCTACCATAGCCGAGAAATTCAACACATACCGCTTCGCGGATTACAAAGACCATGTGATTGATTTGCTCAAAAGAGTATGTACGGTAAGCGTTGAGACGATGAAGATTGTGGAGAGTATGGGGAAGGGAAGTATAAATAATGGTTGATCACAAAGATTTAATATTCAGTTCAGACATTTTACATAGAAAAGGTTTTATTTTTATAGATGGCATTGAAGATAGAGTGAAAGAGAGTTTAGACTTTATTAATTCAAAATATAAAAATATCAACCAATTAAAAAAATCAGCAGAATTTATTGAATACGATATTTCTGATGCAATAATTTCTGACTTTCAGCAATTGCGCTCTGTTGGATTTTTCCCTGTAACAGAAACAGAGATGGAGCTTGATCATTCAATAAAGCACGCTCTTATAGGATCTTACAAATCGGCATTTGCTGATCTAAGGCGAGCTTTAGAGTTAATTGTAATTTCAGTTTATCTTACTTCTGATAGTTGTGACGCTAAATCAGCTATAAAATGGGTATTGTCAAAAAGCGATACACCAGGATTTTCAAAATCACTGAGTGTTTTGGTAACAAATGGTAGATTTAAAGAATTCGATGAAACATTCGAATGGAAAAAGAGGATACAAGAGTTGTATTGGTTATTATCTGATTATAGCCATAACAAAGGACAGTTAAAAGGTTATAGACAATTAAACAAAACAAATCATTTCATTTCTGGTACTTCAGTTCCGACAATTAATGAAGAGACATTGGAAAGTTTTTGTGATTTTTATATTAACACAGTCAGCGAAATCATTGTAATTCTAGCATTGTATAATCCGATGATTCTAGTTGGTGTTCCATTAGACGAAAAATTCGGCTTAAACGGGCCTTTTTCTGGTTTTTTTTATGAAGGTCAGGCTGAATTAGTTCATCAATTGTTACCAAAAGATTATAAAGATTATTTCAAAAAGCTTGCAGAAAGTGATGTTGAAATTAGAAGTAATCTAGATTATTTTGAAACTCTCCCAGATTTAACAGAAGAAGACATAAAGGAGCAAATCAAGGAAGATGAAAAATTTAATAAGAGATTCAATATAAAAGTAAATGGAAAAGATTAAATTGAAAGAGACATCTAAATATTCAAGCAGAAAAATCAATATGAATGATACAATTGTTCTCAATTTTCACGGACCGTATAAATTTACAAAGAGTAATAACTATCTTTTCGATTCTGAAATTGTCAAAAATGAAGGTATTTAAATGGTCATTTGAGGCGAGGTAAAAGTAAGCTAAAAATGAGGATAATTTATGATCCCAATAGAAGCGATATACACTAAATTCGGTTTTGTTTCTGAAGCAGCTCAACTACTTGAAACAGAGCTTGGTAATTTGATTTTATATTCAGATGCCGAAAAAGAAGGATTAATGCAGAATCCTAATCCTGAATTAGCGAGGAGAATTTATGAAAGTGTTAATAAACAAACACTTGGAAGGTTAATTAACAACTCAAAAAATAAAGTAGAATCGGTCGAGAAATTGGAATCTCAATTATTATCAGCACTAAAAGAACGTAATCGATTGTTTCACTCATTTTTTAGACAACATAATTTTAGATTAAGGGCAAAATCCGACGACGGCAGGATCATTATGTTAAAGGACTTAGAGCAGATACATGCTATAATTTTAGACGCATATAAAGCTGTAATGTTAATATCGGGAATAGACTTGGATAAACTCGCTGCGGAAAAGAGTTCAAATAATGAACAGAAATTTCAAGATCATGTCAAAATTTAACAATAATATTATAAATCGCTGAAAAATAATGGCAGACAATAAAAAGCAACATTTTGTACCTGTATTTTATCTTAAAAGGTTTTCTGCGAATGAGGTAAGTATAAATATTTTTAATATTAGTCTGAAAAAAATAATTACAAACGGCAATCTGAAGAATCAGTGCTACAAAGATTATCTCTATGGTAAAAATTTGAAAAATGAAAAAGCATTGGGGAAAATTGAGACTGCAGCTTCACGTATTTTAAAAGAAATAGGCACAACCTGTAAATTGCCTATTATGTATTCAAATGATCATAATGAGTTACTATTATATGTTATTTTACAACATGGGCGCACAAACTATGCGATTGAAGAATTAAACGAGAATTATGACAAATTTTATAAATATTTCATGTTAAATTCAGGGAAGTTTAAGCAGGAAGAATTGGATCTTGTTAAAATTAGCAATAACAAATCACCTGGATTAAGCATCTTCTATGCTGTAACAGGATATGTTTTAGGAATAGATTTAAGTTATAAATTAATTACCATCAAAGGTAATTATGATTTTATTTGTAGTGATAATCCTGTAGTATTTTATAATCAATTTTTTGAATGGAGGAAAGAAACTAGTAATACAGGAATAGGATCAAAAGGATTACAAATATTTTTTCCTATAGATAATAAAAACTTGCTATTATTTTACGACTCTACAGTCTATGATGTTGGTGATAATGACACTTATACAATTTTTATAGATGACAAAGATATAAAAGAAATCAACAAGTTACAGGTTGTTAATGCTGAATTTAATCTTTATTTCACTAACGAAAAAGAAAACATAATCGAACTTTTCAATCAATCAAACGAATTTAGAAGAAATGAGAAGACAATTTTAAAAGTATTTTCAAAAAATGAAACAAACAATAGAAGGAGAGATTTTGTTACATTATCACGATCAGATATAAAGATAAAATTAAAATTGAGTTTTATTCAAATACATAAACACGCAATTGAATGGATGAATAATTTTCGAAAACTAAAAAGTCAACCAGTGATAATCCCAAGAAATCAGTATATGGACGATTGCCACAATGAGTTTTTAAAGCTCGTAGAAAAGAAAAAGTACAAAGCAACAGAGTTTTTCAAATTTATGGCTAACAAAGAAAGCAATTAAAAGGTAAGCTAGTGGAAACGAATGAACTTCATAGACATTCACACAAATTTTTCGTAAATTACAGTGTTTTAACTGAACAGGCGGGATTATGAAGAAGATACTGAATAAAATAATAATAAAGAATTTCAAATCTATCAGAGAAGCTGATATTGATCTGAAGAATCTTAATATTTTTATCGGAGGGAACGGGGTCGGTAAATCAAATTTTATCGGTGTGTTTAAGCTTTTGAATAATATTATTGAACAGAATTTACAAAATTATGTTGGAAATTCGAGCGGTGCGGATAATATTTTATATTTTGGAAGAAAAGTGTCGGATTCAATTGAATTAGAACTGTTTTTTGATAACAGTGTTAATGGATATGAGTGTACTCTCGCTCCGACTTCCGAGGGCGGTTTGTTTTTTGAAAATGAGATGATCTGGTATCATGATAAGCCTAATTATCCTACACCTTGTATAAAGGATTTAGATTCTGGCGGATTTGAGACAAAGATATTCAACTTGAGTAAATCTACACCACATAGAAATATGGCTGATCATCTTATTGACGATCTTACTTCGTGGACGATCTATCATTTTCATGATACGAGCGATTCTTCAAAGATGAAGCAGGCTTGTGATCTTGAGGATAATGTCAGGCTTAGAGCAGATGCCGGTAATATTGCGGCTTTTCTTTATGCAATGGAGAGAAATAATCCAGACCATTTTCAGAATATTGTCGATACCATAAAACAGGTTGCTCCTTTCTTTAATAAATTTAATTTGCAGCCTTCAAGATTGTATAAGGGAAAGATCATGCTTGAGTGGCTTGAGAAAGGAAGCGACAAGTATTTTAACGCCTCGGCTATGTCGGACGGGACTTTAAGGTTTATCTGTCTTGCGACTTTGCTTTTGCAGCCTGTATTGCCGAGTATTATTCTGCTGGATGAACCGGAGCTGGGATTGCATCCGCAGGCTATTAATGTTTTGTCGAGCCTTATAAAAAAAGCATCTAAGAAAGCTCAGATCATTATAGCTACTCAGTCAGTCACTTTTGTTAATCAGTTCGAGCCTGACAATTTGTTCATAGTGGACAGAGAGGATAATCAGACGGTTTTCAAGCATTTGGGAGACGAGGATATTGCATCGTGGAAAGATGACTATGCCGTCGGTGAGATGTGGGAAAAAAATATCATCGGGGGTCGCGCTAAATGAAGAAGGTGCATATTTTAGTTGAAGGGCAGACCGAAGAGAGTTTCGTTAATTATGTCTTAAGACCTTATTTTGAGACTAAAGATATTCTGATAAAACCGATTATCGTCTCTACGAAGAAAATTAAATCAGGTAAAAAATTCAAAGGCGGAGTTGCCACATATTCTCATGTTAAGAGTGATGTACAAAATCTACTCGGAGATACCAGCGCAGAGCTTGTTACGACGATGATAGATTATTACAGATTGCCTTCAGATTTTCCGGGTGTGAAATCAGCTGAAAACACAAAACCGCATTCCAGGATCAACTACCTTGAAAGGGCATTTGAAAAGGATATCGGGTCAGGCAGGTTTTATGCGTATTTCGTAAGACATGAATTTGAAGGACTTCTGTTTACAGATCCCGAAGAAATCGCAAAGAAAATATTGCCGAGAGAAAAAGCTTCGGAACTTCAAAAAATTAAAAAAAGTTTTGCTACACCTGAAGATATAAATAATAATCCTTCGACCGCACCGTCGAAAAGGATCGAAAAAATATTTTCTGATTACGATAAAGTGGCTGACGGGCCTGTGATAGCTCAAAGGATAGGTTTGGATGCGATCAGAAAAGCTTGCCCTCATTTTAACGACTGGATAGTTTATATAGAAAACAGATGTTCAAGTAAATAAAAATAAATCATTTACACTTTATTATCAAAGGCAGTTGCACTATAGCGAAACGTTTCGTATATTTTCGTTCAAGAGGTTTAAAGGAAGAATATGAAATCGAAAAAAATAACAACGCTTGATGAGTTCAAAGATAAGCATTACGGAAAAACCGGAACCATCAAGAGAGATAAATTCGAGGAAGGATATGAGAATTTTAAAGTCGGAGCTATGATACTTGAGGCAAGACTTGAAAAAGGTATGACGCAGGAACAGCTTGCCAATAAAGTCGGTACGACAAAATCATATATTTCCAAGATCGAGAATAATATTAAAGAAGTCAGGCTTTCAACGCTCCAGAAAATTATCGAGCTCGGTTTCGGCGGGCATCTTGAGCTTTCAATAAAGCTATAAGGTATAAATTATTAAGAAAATGAAATCGCTAATCCCAATATGAATAAAGGGCAATTTCTTGTATATGAAACTGAAAACGGGCAGTTTAAGATTGATGTTCGTTTGCAGGATGAAACACTCTGGCTGAAACAGAAGGCGATGGCTGAATTGTTTCAAGCATCAGTACCAAATATCAATATCCACCTTAAGAATATTTTAATAGTTCAATTTGAAGGCGGGCGGCAGGAAAAAAGGACTTAGAAATTGATCACGATTAATCCGTTCACACATGAAGCCACGGAAGAGCTTTGCAGTCTTTTTCAGAGTGATTCAGTACTCAGAACAGAGCTTAATATGCCTGATCGGTCAAACTTTTCAGCTGAAGAAGAATTCAGGTTCATTTCAGAATGGAATAAAAAAATAATTCCGAATCGTTCGTTATCAGATACGATAATGAATTTGCCGGAATGATCAGCCTTAGTCATATGGATCTTGCGAATAAAAAAGCAAGGGTCGGTTACTGGGTCGGCAGTGAACTCAGGAACAGAGGGATAGGAAAGGAGGCTTTTGAACTTATTCTAAGTATAGCGAAATCAAAAGGAATTGAAGTTCTTGAATCCGACATTGACAAGAGTAATTTATTTTCAATAAAGATTTGGGAAGATTATAATCCCGAAATCACTGAGAAAAATGAAAAGCAGGTTTCAGTAAAAATTAAAATATAGCTATATGATACTATCAAATGATACTATAATCAGGGAAGAAAAATGAAAACAATAATTATAATATTCTTGGGAGTTCTGATGACAGGATCAAAATTACAAGCGGATTTCTTAGCCGATCAAATGAAGTATCAGAGAGTACGGACTGCGATTTCCGAAAAGGAAGCTGTCGTAAAGGAGAAATTAAACAGCGAAAATATTAAATTTAATGAGCTTGAAATAATAATAACTGTCTTTAAGCAGGAAAAGCTGCTTGAGATCTATGCGAAAAATAAAAGCGATATAGAATATAAAAAGGTGGTATCATACGAAATCTGCCAAAGCTCAGGTGAATTAGGACCGAAAAGAAAGGAAGGCGATGGGCAGGTGCCTGAAGGATTCTATTTTATTGAAAAATTCAATCCTGTCAGTAATTTCTATTTATCACTGGGAATTAATTATCCGAATGAGTCAGACCGCAAAATAGGCACAGGTAGATTAGGCGGAGACATTTTTATACACGGGAATTGTGTGACAATAGGCTGCGTCCCGATGACCGACGAGATAATAAAAGAGATTTATCTCTATGCTTTGTATGCTAAAAATAACGGGCAGGAAAGAATAAAAGCTTACTTTTTCCCCTTCAGGATGAGTGATGAAAATATGGCTAAGTATAAAGAAGAATATAAAGCAGATATTTCGCTTATCAATTTCTGGGAAAATCTGAATGCCGGATATGATATGTTTGTTAAGAACAAAAGAGAACTGAAGTTCAGCGTTGATAACAAAGGCAGGTATATCTTTAATTAAATAAGTTAATTTTAATTCTTAAATAGCTTAAATATATATTAAGAAAGTGCAGGAGATGGTTATGAAAGAATTTATTGAAGATTCATACTGCGGTCTTTTCTGCGGTGCCTGCGAAATAATGCTGGCTTACAAAAAATCACTAAACACGAATTCCGAAGCAAAATGGGAAGATATACCAAAAGAATTTACTGATCATATAAGTGAAGGAGAGATCAGATGCCGCGGATGCAAGACCGATGATGTTTATATCGGCTGTAAAGGCTGTCAAATTAGAGTTTGTGCCATTGGCAAGGGAGTGGAATTCTGCACCGATTGTGTTGAATATCCATGTCAGATTACAGAAGCGTTCAAAAGGGCTATAGTAGAGTATAAAAAAGTTCTTCCTCATACCGAAGCGATAATCGGAAACCTTAGTGAAATTAAAGAATCAGGCAGAGAGAAATGGATATCGGATCAGGCAAAGCTATGGAGCTGTACTAAATGCGGCGAAAGGTTCGGATGGTATCAGAAGAAATGCGGTAAATGCGGAGCTGAACTCAAAAAAGAGAGGAAATAAAAAATTATGAGCAGATATTTATTGCTGATGAGAGGAGATCAAACCGGTTTTTTGGCCATGTCGCCGGCTGAAAAGACCGCTAAAGGTTGTCCTGCGCTTGCACACGGCGAGACAGTCGAAGTCATTAAACTCGGGCACTGATGAATCCTTTGGAGATAGGAAGTGAACTGAAATGAAAAAATGCACGATATATACTTTACTGTTCCTTGTGTTTACAGCATATTGTCAAGCGGATTTTTATTCCTCTTTAGCCGATTCAGCCTTCACGCTTACAAATCAAAAAGTCAGGTATGATGGTTCTTATAGAAAGATACCTTATCCCGGCGGCGATGTGCCTTCTGATGTCGGTGTCTGCACGGATGTAGTCATTAGAGCATACAGAAAACTGGAAATAGATCTTCAAAAAGAAGTTCATGAGGATATCGCCGCCAGCTTTGGAGCGTACCCGAAGATCTGGGGCTTAACGTGGCCTGACAAAAATATCGATCACAGAAGAGTGCCTAATCTGATGAAGTATTTTTCCAGGAAGGGAACTGAGCTTACCAAAAGTAAAAAGGCGCAGGATTATAAACCGGGCGATATTGTATGCTGGGATCTTGGCGGAGGAATTACTCATATAGGAATAGTGTCGAATAAGTTAAGTGAGGATGTCGGAAGATATCAGATGATCCACAACATCGGAGCAGGGCAGGTGCTTGAAGACTGTTTGTTTGATTATACAATTATCGGGCATTACAGGTATAAAAAATGATATTTCTAAAACGGTTCACATTAGAAGCCGCTGAAGAGCTTTGCAGTCTGTTTAAGAGAGACCCCATTCTCAGAAATGAGCTTAATATGTCTCATCGGTCAGAAGCGATATTGATAAAGATAATTTATATTCGCTCAGGATATGGCAGAAATACCAGTCGGATATAACTGAAAAGAATGAATAACAGGTTACAGTAAAAATTCTGCCGAATAGTGTGAAATAGAGGAATTGAATTCCCCTATTCCTTAGCTATCATGTCCGGCTTGACTTCAGCTGTCCTTTCGCAGTAATGGCACATTACCTTTACAGGTTTCTTTTCAACTACATTAAATTTGGTGTCAATCTTCTCGATATTTGTGATGCAGTTAGGATTAAGGCATTTGAGTATCCCGTGGATATCGGAAGGTATGTCGATAAGCCTTTTCTCGATCACCTTAAAATCCTTGATAATGTTGATCGTAGCTTCGGGAGCTATCAGAGCTATTTTATCCGTCTCCTTCTTGCTTATGATCTTTCCTTCGAATTTTATCAGGTCCTTTTTACCTACCCTTTTCGAATCGAAATTCAGTCCGATCGAAATAAGCGAATTATTGTTTTTTGAAAGCAGCCTGAAGACCGCAAGTCCTCTCGGCGATGGTATATGATCGATAACAGTTCCCTGCTCGATCTTAAATACTTTGTATTGTTTATTGTCCGGCATTTTTATCTCCATTTAGAATTTATATTGTACCAGTTACCAGGCCCAGAAGAGCCGCTCTTACGGGAACTCCGTTGTGAGCCTGTTCAAAATAAACGGCTCTCGGATCGTCATCCACGTCCGTGGCGATTTCGTCGACTCTCGGAAGCGGATGCATTATATAAGTATCGTGCTTCAGGTACTCGAGTGAGTTCCTGTCTATCTTATAGCTGCCTGCGACTTTTTCGTATTCCATAGGGTCGTAGAACCTTTCCTTCTGTATTCTGGTGCAGTATAAAAAGTCGAGTTCTTTTCCGCATGATTCAAGGCTCGAATGAACATATTCTATCTTTTTTTTCTTCAGATAATCGTAATAATGGTCCGGGATGTTCAGTTCTTTAGGCGATATGAAATGCAGCTTGACGTCAAAGTGTGTAAGCGCCATCGCGAGAGAGTGGATCGTTCTTCCGTATTTAAGGTCGCCCATCATGCCGATCACCTTTCCGTCCAGGCTTCCTTTTTTCTCAAGCATCGTGAAAAGATCAAGAAAAGTCTGGGTCGGATGCTGGTTCGCCCCGTCGCCGCCGTTCACAACAGGCACAGAAGATATCTCAGATGCCCTTCTTGCTGCTCCCTCTATGAAATGCCTCATAACTATCGCGTCGCAGTAACCCATAACATTTTTTATCGTATCGGAAAGAGTTTCGCCTTTCTTAGCCGAAGATGCTCCCGGATCTGCGAATCCGAATACTGTTCCGCCCTGTCCGAGTACTGCCGACTCGAAAGACAGCCTTGTTCGCGTTGAAGGTTCAAAGAAAAGCGATGCTATCACTTTGCCTTTCAGTACCTGAGTAAGCTTGCCGCTTTTGATCTCTTCAGCTTTCTTCATAAGATGAAGGATCTCCTTTTTTTCCATGTCCTTTAAGGACACGATCGATTTTCCTTTAAATTTGGGCATAGGCCCTCCGATATTTTATTAAGTTTGAATTTCTATGCAAAAAAAAAGAAGACATGTGTCTTCTTTTCTCTTCTCTATATTCTGCGGATCTTTTTAGTCGTTCGATCGGGTGCATTCAATTTCCGGTTGTTTATTGCTTTACCATACCGGAGTCAAAATATAAGAAAACACTTTGGCATTAGCAACAGATAAATCAGCTTTTGTCAAAGTATTTATTTGTTGATTTTACTTCCAAAATTAATTAAATATAAAGATCAAACAAAAGGAGAGGGCGTGGATAAAAAAATAAAAATGGCTGTTACTGTTTTTTTTCTGGGCATAATGGCCATGACCGGTTTACAGACGGGACTTTACGGACAGACGAAAATGATGATCCTTAAAAAAGATAAAACCGTCGTATCAATACCTTTAACGGAGATAGACAAAATAACCTATTCGGATCCGGAAGAGGAACTTAAAGCCAATACCATCACGGATATCGATGGAAATGTCTATAAGACCATAATGATCGGCAAACAGCTGTGGATGGCAGAGGACCTGAGGACTACAAGGTTCACGGACGGCACAGTTATCCCGCAGATCGAAGACAACGAGAAGTGGAAAAAGAACGGAGAAGTTCCGGCTATGTCGTGGTATGAAAATAGAAGAGACGGTAAATACGGTGCGTTATATAACGGATACGCAGTAGAAAGAGGATATTTGTGCCCGAAGGGATGGCGTGTGCCTAAAATGGCTGACTGGGAGGTCCTGATAAACGAATGCGGCGGAATAGGTGTTGCGGGAAGCAAGCTTAAAGAAAGCGGAACAACTCACTGGAACGGGCCTAACTTCGGATCATTGAACGAAAAAGGATTTTCAGCTTTCGGAACCGGATACAGAACAAGTGCCGGAGAATTCTCGTTCAGAAACGGAACAGGGATCTGGTGGAGCTCCAGCGAAGCCACATATTCAAATTACTCAACAATTGCCATGTATTATAATTACCAGTCCATAGCTAAAGGAAGTTTCTCCAAAGCGCAGGGAAATTGCGTAAGGTGTATTAAGGACGATTTGTAAACTCATTTCAGGAGTTGTCGTGAGCACGGCGGCATATATCGCAATGATAGCGGGAATTTGGGGGCTCGTAAGCGCAGTCTCACTTCCGATCGGAGCAGTAATAGGGATATGGTCGAAACCCTCGCAGAAAGTGACTTCATCCTTAATGGCATTCGGAGGAGGCGCTCTGCTTTTCGCGCTTACGATAGAGCTGTTCGCGCACTCGCTTCATCTTTCGCACGAAGGTCATGACAAAATAATAATTATATCGACAATGCTGGGTGCGATCGCAGGCGGTCTGATATTTGAAATGCTTAACCGGATACTTAACAGTAAAGGAGCATTTCTGCGTAAAGCTTCGCTTCTCAAAAGACATATTCAGGGGAAGAAAAAACACAACGCCAGAAAAATGATAGACAGCCTCAGCAATATAAAGTTTCTACATCAGCTGCCGCCTGAAGATATTACTCAGCTGATGCAGTTCGTTAAGATAAGGAAATATCATAATAAAGAACTTATAATAACACAGGGTAACGACGGGCTTGAACTGTTCTTTATTCTAAAGGGCAAAGTGGAAGTGGTCAGAGAATCCGAAGGAAGCATGAAAACAGTGGCTGAAATGGGCGCAGGCGACACATTCGGCGAGATAGCTCTGATATCTGAATGCAAAAGAACGGCTGATGTGCGTGCAGTGGGTGAAGTAGAAGTCTATGTACTGGAAAAAGGGGATTATGAAAACCTTGTGAAGAACTCATTAGCGCTTCAGGACGCAAGTGTCGAGATAATAACTGAAAGACTTCAGGACATTTCGGAAAAGGACGAAGCTTTCAAAAAAGAAGCTTTAAAGTGGCAGATCAAAGCTCAGAAGAATCTGAACAGGCTTTCTTTCCCCGTGACTAAGAAGGATATGGAAGCGGAAGTCAAGGAGCACGGCGGAGCGGCGCTGGCTATCTGGCTGGGAATAGCCCTTGACGGGATCCCTGAATCGCTCGTAATAGGTATGTTGACCGTTGCAGCGTTTACTGAAAACAAGGCAATGAGCATAGCTTTTATTGCAGGAGTATTTTTAGCGAATCTCCCTGAAGCTATGTCAAGCGCGGTAACCATGCAGAGGCAGGGATCGGGATTTAAAAAGATATTCTGGATGTGGATGTCTTTGTGCATCATGACCGGCGTCGGGGCTATGATAGGTGCAGTTGTATTTCCTGATAATCCCGAAGGTACGGTCCGCTATTTTGTGTCGGGCATTGAAGGCATGGCTGCGGGAGCTATGCTCACTATGATAGCGAACACAATGCTCCCTGAAGCATACGAGCACGGCGGAAGCACGATCGCAGGTCTTTCAACGCTGATCGGATTTATCGCGGCATTATGCGTAAAGGTACTGGGGTCATAATTATGCTGTTGAATATAATCAGATTTTGTAATACATTACCGGATCGATAAATTTACGGAGATCATTATATGAAAAAAGCCAAAGAATACGCATGGAAGATTTTACCGGAACTGCTTAATACGGAAGGAATATCAGGGAACTGCGGTAAAATAGCATCTATAATGGAAAAGAAACTGAAAGATCTTAAGATCAAATCTGAAATGACCAATAAAGGCGGAATAATTATAAAGCTGAAAGGTAAAGATAATTCGAAAGTCAGACTGCTTACCGCCCATGCCGATACGTTGGGCGGGATGGTAAAAAAGATCGGCGGTGACGGAAGAGTTTTCATCGTAGCTGTCGGAGGGGTTTATCCATACAGCATCGAAGGCGAATATGTTACTGTTGAGACCGTTAAAGGTCAGAGATACAGAGGAACCGTAGTTCACAACAATCCTTCGGCCCATGTTAACGCGACACTTTCAAAAGAAGAAAGGAATTTTGAAAATATAAGTATCAGGCTTGATGAAAAAGTGAAGAATGCCGAAGATGTTAAAAAATTAGGCATAAGTGTCGGAGATTACTGTTATTTTGATCCGAGAGTTGAAGTGACAAAATCCGGATTCATCAAATCAAGACATCTCGATGATAAAGCAGGAGTAGCTTCATTGTTCGGCGCGATAGAATATTTAGGCAGAACGAAAGAAGTTCCCGCTTATGAAACTTGGTTCTATATTTCCGTAGCTGAAGAAGTCGGGAACGGGACGATATCAAAGCTTCCTCAGAACTGCTTCGAGATCGTAGCTGTCGATATGGGCGCTCTCGGCAACGGACAGACTTCAGACGAATACACAGTTTCTATATGCGCTAAAGATTCTTCAGGCCCGTTCGATTACGAACTCAGAAAGAAGATCGTTAATTTGGCCGAAAAGAACAAAATACCGTATAAGGTTGATATTTATCCGATGTACGGCTCAGATGCGGCCGCCGCCCTCAGGACAGGAATAGATGCAAAGCACATGCTTTTCGGCCCCGGCGTTGACGCTTCGCATTCATTCGAAAGGATCCACAGGGACTCACTTGACGCAACAACTGATCTGACAATTAAATATATTTTGGAAAAATAACGAACTTTTTTAATAAAAAATATTTCGGGCTCGACAGGAATGTGTTTTACACAGGGCTGACAAGCTTTTTTACCGATACATCCACAAAGATGATCTATAGTGTAATGCCGCTGTTTCTGCTTTCTATCGGGGCATCAAAAACAAGCATTTCGCTGATCGAAGGGATCGCGGAAAGCACAGCTTCGCTTTTCAAAGCTCTTTCAGGGTTGTGGAGCGACAAAATAGGCAGAAACAAACCTTTTATGATAATAGGTTACGGCGCAACAGCCATTATAACACCGCTTTATGCGTTCGCCCGTCTGCCTGTTCATGTTCTGTATCTCAGGTTTACCGAACGGGTCGGAAAGGGAATGAGGGCAGCACCGAGAGACAGCCTGATAAGCGCATCCATAAAAGGGAATCATACCGGAAAAAATTTCGGGTTCCACAAGGCAATGGACAATTCAGGAGCGATCTTAGGACCTCTATCAGCCTTCGCCCTACTTTATTTTTTTCCTTTAAATTACACCAATATTTTCTTAATAGCTACAATACCTGCAGTGCTGGGTGTTCTTACGATCATTTTCATGATCAAAGAAGCACATCCGGATAAAGACAGAAAAGTTAATAAAGTCAGCCTGAAACGATTTCCGGGCAAGTTCTGGTTCTATCTGACCATAATTTTTATCTTTTCTTTGGGGAACTCGACAGATGCCCTGCTTCTCGTTAAAACTTCAGAGACAGGTATCAACCCTTCTTATGTGCCGTTCATTTACATGATCTTCAATACAGTATCAGTACTTTTTGCCATTCCGATAGGAAAGCTGTCAGACCGTAAAGGCAGAGGCATCATGATAATCTGCGGCTATCTTGTTTATGCCGCGGTTTATTTTTTGTTCGGCCGCTTCAACAGCGTTAGTATTTTTATAATGCTTTTCATGTTCTACGGGCTTTACAGCGCGCTTGCCGACGGCAGCCAGAAATCTCTTTTATCCGATATAGTATCAAAAGATATGAAAGGAACAGGGTTCGGAATATATCACGCGATTATCGGAATCACGCTTCTTCCCGCCAGCGTGATCGCAGGTTATTTATACGACAATGTAAATTCAAACGCGCCTTTCTATTTTGGCGGGGCAATGGCCTTAACAGCCGCGCTTTTAATGATCATCTTCACGCTCAAGTACAGAGTAAGGAGCAACTAGAAATGGCTTCAAAAATAATCACGCTACATGACAAGGCTGAGATTTTTTCTTATCTGAACAGGAATCCTGCCCTTCATGTTTATTCGATCGGTGATCTTGACGATTTTTATTTTTCGCACACGATCTGGTATGCAAAAGTCGTTGACGGTTCAATATCCGCACTCATACTAAATTACATCGGCATGAACCCGCCGACCATCATAAGTATCACTGATACGGATACAGATGAAACGATTTCGCTTATCGAAGGGATAAAACCTCTGCTTCCTAAGGTGTTCAATGCGCACTTTTCACCCGGCCTGATAGATGTTATAGGCAGAGAGAAAATAAATAAAGATTACGGCGTCCATTACAGAATGGTTCTTAAAAAAGCTCCAAATGATATAAATAATCCCGGATTTCAGGTTAGGATCGTAACAAAGACAGATCTGCCTGAGATCACAACATTTTATGAAATAAACTATCCCGACAACTGGTTCGACCCGAGAATGCTAGAAACCGGCAAATTTTACGGCTGTTTTGATAACGGCAGGCTGGTCGGGATCGCAGGGATCCATGTCTATTCACCGCAGTATAAAGTGGCGGCAGTAGGCAGCATATCAACTGCTCTTACACACAGAGGCAGATCAATCTGCAAGATACTTACATCGGCACTTTGTAAAGACCTGCTTAGAACAGTTGATGTGATAGGCCTTAATGTCAATTCAACTAACGAGACTGCGATCAGAGCTTACAAAGCTGTGGGATTTGAAATCTACTCCGAATATGAAGAATATCTCGTAAAGCTTTAACTTATAAATCATAATAAATATTATTTTAATAAACTGTTGTTTTTGTGCAAAATTGTTGTATATTAAAACAGAAATAATATTTTATGTTTGAAAAAGAAAAGCGAGTGAGGTGCACTATGAGAAAAGTTTTAGTATTAGTTGTTTTGGCTATATTTTCGCTATCTGCGGAAATACTTGTTTCAGACGATTTCGAATCCGGAACGGGGAACTGGACACTGACGGGCAACTGGGGGCTTGAAGAAGGAACTTCTGTTTCGGGAACGCATTTTTTAACCGAAAGCCCTACAGGGAATTATACGGCAAATGAAGTCTCATCTGCTGTATGGAAAAATCCTGTCGATCTGTCAACTTATTACGATGCAAATGTCAGCTTTTGGATCAAATTTAACATCGAAGAGGATTTTGATTACATGTTTTTTGAAGTTTCAGATGATAACGGTGCTTATTGGAGAAGATTAAAAACATGGACAGGAGAAGTTTCTGACTGGCAAAAAGAAACTGTTTCACTGGCTTTGTATGCCGGTCATTCGAATGTTACATTCAGATTTCTTTTTGACTCTGATCCGGGGCTTGAAGCTGACGGGATGCATATAGATGATTTTATAATTGAAGCAGGTGTTTTCCCGAATACAGGACCTTATATATATTTTTGGGACGCTCCTGTCAACTATGAAGGCGCGTTAAATGAGTTTAAAAGCGGTGCTGAAGTATATGATCCGGACGGCGTAGATTCAGTATGGGTTGAATATTCTGTAGATTTCTCAGATACAATTTTTAAAGTAATTGCGCTGAACACACTTGAAAACCTGTGGGAATTCACGATCCCTAATTATGGCCCCGGCAGTCAGATTGATTTCCGGATTTGTGCTCAGGATGCTTCGGACGAACATATGACAAGTAGTACTTCTGAGTATTCCTACATTAGCGGGGATTATAAAATTTACGATTCCGGTACTATAAGCTACTACAAACTCATAGAGAATGACCAGGCGATGGCAGTGAGAATAACCCCACATATTTATGCACAGACCGGGCTTGTATTTGCGCTTATAAGAAACTATATGGACTTAGATCATATTTCTGCCGACATGAAATTCCATGTATGGACAGATAATGATGGAGTACCGGGTGAAGATATGATAATACCTATTACGGTTACCCCTGAGGCTTATCTTGAAAATAATTGCGCATTTACCAGAGTTGATCTACGAAGCTATTATCTGCCGATGACGGAAGATTTTTGGATAGGGGTTTCAGCTTTTGAAGGCAATGTATATTCATTAATTGAAGCACCTTATGAGGAAGGTACTACTGCTTATGAAAGGTCTTGTTCCGGGTCATGGTCAGGAACGGAATGGATCTGGTTTCAGGATACTGATTACAACTATCATTTCAGAGCTATAATGTCAGAACCGGAAGGTATAGAAGAAAATCCCATTTTACCTTCTTCTACCGAACTCCACCAGAACTACCCGAATCCGTTCAACCCGAGTACTGTGATCGGCTACTCGCTCAAGAGCGAAGGAATGGTCATACTGTCGGTTTTTAACACGAAAGGCGAGCTTGTCCGTACGCTTGTTAATGAAAAGAAAACGGCGGGAAATCATTCGGTAAATTTCAACGGTGAAGGATTGAATTCAGGAATTTATTTTTATAAGCTTGACGTAAATGGAAGCAATGTTGATTCAAAACGTATGTTGTTGATCAAGTAATAAGTTGGAGGTAGAAATGGGGAGAATGCAATGCTTCCTAATTGTGATGATTACTATCCAATTGTTTTCACAGACAATTGACACATGGGAGAGGCGGTATGGTACTGACCTAAGAGAATCCGGCAAACAAATAATAAAGATGAATGACGGTAATTATTTAATCAGCTGCAGCGCCGGCCCAATGGCTTTTAAAGAGGTAATATGGCTTATTTCAGTCGATGAGAACGGCGATTCTCTATGGTCAAAAACAATCGATGGCGGAGACTATAATCTGTATATAAATGATCTTGCTTACAATTACGAAAACGGTATTTATGCCGTTGATTACAAAATTTCAAGAACAGATTCTGGCAGTCAAGGATATTTGTCTAAAAGATCAACTGATTATAGCGAAATCTGGAAGCAAGTATATACTGATTGTTCGCCTCTTTCATTGACATGTACACCGGACAGCGGATGTGCAGTAATAGTTTCAGATTTTATAGATATTGATGTTGGAATCAGTTGGATTGAGAAGTATGATAAAAACGGAAATCATCAGTTTTCATCAGGTGGTATTTTTACAAAAAGTGAAAAAGCTGTTGAAACAATCAGTGATATTACATTAACAAGCGAAGGAGATTATTTAACTTTATGGAAAAGAAGAAGTGAATCAGGTGAGTCACAATTCTTAATCTTTTTCGATGATTCATTAAATGTATCGTCGATTAAACCGTTTTATGGTTACGATTTATCAAAGATAGAGAAAGCAAATAATGATGATTTTGTTATTTCAGGTTCTGGAGTTGTGTTAAAAATTGACCAGTACGGAGATATAATTTGGGAATTAGAAATTCCTGACTATTTAGAAAATATAGTCAAATCTGTCGATGGTAACTATTTTGTATCAAACAGTACAAATACTTACAAAGTTGACGATGCGGGGAAGTTAGTATGGAGCAAAAATTTCGGGAGCAATTCAATGGTGCCGACAGATGACGGCGGGTGCCTGGCAGTAGGTACAAAATTCGATGATGTTTGGATATGTAAATTCGATCAGGACGGGAATTATACGAATATGAATGACTATGTATATCCTGATGCGGTGGAATTGCAACAGAACTACCCGAACCCGTTCAACCCGTCAACAGATATCAGCTACTCGCTCAAGAGCGAAGGGTTGGTCACGCTGTCGGTTTTCAACACGAAAGGTGAGCTTGTCCGTACGCTTGTTAATGAAAAGAAAACGGCGGGAAATCATTCGGTAATTTTCAATGCGGAAGGTCTGAATTCAGGAATTTATTTTTATAAGCTCAATGTGGAGGGCAAAGCTGTTCAAAGCAGAAAAATGATGATGTTAAAATAGAAGTTGCGGAGGGGAGTTATGAAATTAGTTTTGGTTATAATGATTAGCTTAGTATGCTTTTTATCAGCTCAGACGATCATGTGGGAGAAAATGATACCTTTTGAGACCGCCGATGACGGCCCTGTCGGAATTGATGTTGCTACGAATGGAGATATTCTGATCGCCTGCTATACTAACGGTCCGAATTATAGTCAATGGTTATCGGGTTCGGACTCACTTATTCATGCTCCTGAAACAAAAATGATCACCCTTGATGCCAACGGAAATTTGCTATCCTCAGAGAATTTCGGAGTTTTATTCAATAACGGTATAAAAGGAGTAGGATATACAGATGCAGGTTTTACACTGATAGGTAATTATGCCAACAATAATACCAATTATGTTCCAAGTAGTGCATGGCAGATTTATTTTGAAAATGATAATCGCGATACAATCAGCTACAATAGTGAAGGTATGACTATCGGGTATTGGTTCAACCAAATGAAGAATTCATTCTATCACAAGCCTATTTCAAAGCTACATTATAACGATTCATTTTTTAAGAGCAGTAATGGTCATGATATGCTGCTGGATACAAGTAGTCAATTAATTGCGAGTAAAACTTTTATTGACTTTCCGGATACTCTTTTCGTAGATAATATCGAAGAGTTTATTTATCACTTTTACATAAATGATTTCAACCAATCTCTCAGCAATGATATTTTTATTTCAGGCTCAATTTACGGTATGTACCTGAAATCGGATTATTACTACATTGTTAAGTTTAATAGTGACCGAGATGTTGTTTGGCAAACCTATTATTATGGCTATAATCATCCCGAATCTCAAAAACCATACTACATAAATTGCATCTCAGCTACATCGGACGGTGGCTGCGTTTACGGTGTTTGGATAGATGAAAATGATAACTATGATATTGATGAAAACGAAAATTATCTCGTTAAACTGAGTTCAGAAGGCAATACGGAGTATTCGAAATCCGTTGAACAGAAAGTAGAGTACATCCACAGGGTCGGCAGGAATGAATTCATTTATAAAACAGAAGATAGTTCTGTTATAACGAAAGTTATTGATACAGGAACAGAACTTCAGGAAGTATGGGTATATTCATTTCCACAGACAGGCGTAATCAGACCGATTGAAAACGGATTCATTACAGCGGGTATTAAGGATAATAATATTTATGTTTTCAAAGCTGCGACCGGAACAGGCATCGAAGACGCTTCGTTTCCTTCTTCAACTGAACTTTATCAGAACTACCCGAACCCGTTCAATCCGTCAACCGAGGTCAGCTACTCTCTCAAATCCGAAGGGATGGTCACGCTGACGGTTTTTAACACCAAAGGTGAGCTTGTCAGTACGCTTGTGAACGAAAAGAAAACGGTGGGAAATCATACAGTAAATTTCAACGGTAAGGGTCTAAATTCTGGGATATATTTTTATAAGTTGAGTGTGGACGGCATAATCGTTCAAAGCAGAAAAATGATGATGTTAAAATAAGAGGTAACATAATATGAAAAATATTGTTTTTGTGGTCTTGCTATTTACAATATCAGGCTATTCGGCTATCACCTTCGTGAGAACCTTCGGCGGTACTGGTGATGATAATGCAAATTCGATAAGACAGACTACCGACGGCGGATACATTGCAGGATGCAGGTCGGACTCGGTCGCAGCGGATTCTTCAAGTCAGATATATACTTTTATGACAATGAAGAAATTAAACAGCTACGGCGAATATGAATGGGATAAGAAAATAACAGGCATTACAATTGAAGATATGCCCAATGAAGGCTATTCTGCTATAGAAACAAAAGACGGAGGGTATGCAGTCGCAGGTTGTCTTTTGGGTCTCAATCATGCTTTTCACACTTTGATTTATGTTCTTAAAACAGATTCTTCCGGAGTAAAACAGTGGGATTATCGCTTTGGTTATGACAGTTCGGTCAGCAGTTTAGCGTACGATATGATCCAGACAAAAGATAACGGATACGCGATAGTTGGAGATAATTTCGGAATGATAGCATTTGTGAAATTGGATTCTGAAGGTAAGGAAGAATGGGTAAATTACGATCTTGGACCGGGACAGGCAAGATCAATAATTCAGACTGAAGATAAGGGATTTGTTTTTACCGGATACGACGATGAACATCTGATATTGGTTAAAACTGATTCTTTGGGAAATGAAGTATGGAATAAAAATTACGGAGGAATGATCTCGCAGGGATATTCAGTTAAGCAGTCATCAGACGGCGGTTTTGTGATTTTAGGAAAAACCGGACAGATGGATTATGCTGATGTAGCATGGTTAATAAAAACTGATGCGAACGGTGAATTGGAGTGGAGCAAACAATACGGCAGTATAGGCGGTAATATTCCGAATTACATAGGACAAAGCATAGATTTGAGTTCTGACGGCGGGTATATTTTAACGGGTTACAGCTATATGTATAGCATAGCCCAAGCATGGCTGATCAAAGTAGATTCTGAAGGAAATGAGATTTGGGAAAAGACTTTTGGAGGAGCAGGCGACGATAGACCTTCTTTCGTTCAAAAGACATTGGATGGAGGCTATATTTTAGCCGGCTACACGGACTCTTTCGGTGCGGGTGGAAAAGACATGTGGATAATCAAGACAGACGAGAACGGTACGGAGGTCGAAAGCCAGTTTATTCCACAGACCGCAGAGCTTCATCAGAACTATCCGAACCCGTTCAACCCTGAGACATCTATAAAATATTCACTTTCAAATGACGCTCAGGTAAAGCTGACTGTTTATGACATTGGAGGAAGAGAGGTTGCAAAGCTTGTATCTGAAAAGCAGGCGGGAGGAAATTACAATATTAAATTTAATGGCGGAAATATGACGAGCGGGTTATATTTCTACAGGCTTGATGTTGACGGAAAGACCGTTCAAAGCAGAAAGATGATGCTTCTAAAGTAAAAAACCGGAGGTTATAGTGAATATACGATCGTTAATGTGCGCGCTGATCCTTTTATCAGTTTCTTTATTCGGTGCTTATTTCAAAGATCTTGAAACAGCTGTTTACCAGCCTGACGGTACAAAACTTGATATTTTCTCTTCAGGGGATGAATTCTACAATTACCTTCATGACGCTGACGGCTATAAAATAGTTCAGGGTGCAGACAGGTACTACTATTATGCGGAATTGGTGAACGGCAAGTTCAGACCTACTTTATACAGGGCAGGAGAAGTTTCGGCAAAGGATATCCTTTCTCTTGACAAAAATATCAATATTTCGGCAGAGGAATATAAGCAGAGAGTTGATAGATTTAATGAGAAAGCGGATAAGGGTACCAAAGCGCCTTCGGCAGGGTCAATGAACAATATTACGATCTATATTAAATTTACTGATCAGGAAGAGTTTGAAGAACCGCGGTCGTTTTTTGACCAGAGGTTTAACGGGACGGGAACAGGCGTCGAATCACTGAAAAATTATTTTCTGGAAACAAGCTATAACCAGTTCACGATAAACACTACGCACTACCCGGTATGTGACGACAGTATATCGTTTTCTTATACAGCACCTAAACCGAGATATTATTATCTTCCATACGACCCCGTACTAAATCCCAGGGGATATACAAGTCAGGCTGATGCCGAACATGAACTTCTCAAAGGCGCGATCGAGGCTGTGGCAAGTCAGATTCCGACAACCATTAATCTTGATGTGAACATGGACGGCGATGTGGATAATATATGCTTCATCATAAGAGGTCCGCATTCGGCTTGGGCTGAGCTGCTGTGGGCACACAAATGGGCACTTTACAGCTATAATGTTATGATCAACGGAAAGTATGTATGGACTTATACTTTACAGCCGGAAAATCAGAATACTGTCAGAACCTTATCGCACGAGATGTTCCACGCAGTCGGGGCTCCAGACCTTTATCATTACAACTTTGACGGTATGAATCCCGCAGGTCCGTGGGATATTATGGAATCAGGCTACGGACACATGTCTGCCTATATGAAATATTATTACGGATACTGGATTTCATCAATACCGCAGATCACGACGAGCGGAGAATACACGCTTAATCCTTTAACTTCTTCAACCAATAACAGCTTTAAGATAAAACCTGATCCGTACAGCAATGATTTTTATGTGGTTGAATACCGCAAGCGGGTGGAAAACACTTTTGAGAAATACCTTCCGGGAAACGGACTGATCGTTTCAAAAGTAAATGAACTGTATCAGGGTGACGGAAATGCCTCAGGACCGCCGGATGAGCTTTTTATTTTCAGAGAAGGCGGTTCTTTGACAACTAACGGGAATACCTGTAACGCATTTCTTTCTGCCGATGTGGAAAGGACGGAGATAAATGATTTTACAGATCCTGCGGCTTATAACAGCAGCGGTTTGGAATCAGGATTGAACATCTATAACATAAGCACAAGCGGAGAAACGATAAGTTTTTATGTCGATCTTACAGGTACTAATTACCCGCCGCTGTGCAAGTTATCCAAATATAAGAACGGCGCATATATCCCGTACGGAGATGTAAGTTTCGACGCGGACGCTTCCGCATTGAGCGGAGAATTGGATAAAGTTGATTTTTATGTCAACGGCGAACTGGCATTTACTGACGACACCGCGCCATATTCTTATACAAAAAGTTTCAGCCAGACTGACCTCGGACAGTATAAAATTAAAGCGACCGCATACAGCGGAGTTCTGAAATCTTCGGATGAAATAAGTGTTAAGATCTATGATCAGGAAGTGCCGAACTGGTTCTATTACTATTCTGACGAACCTTACTACGGTCTGTTCAACAGAGGAACTATCGAACTTGGTATAGCTGCGGTCTATGACCTTGGAACTACGGAGTTCTATGCCAATAAAATATCGGTCAATCTGGAGCAGGATCCTTATGGTTTCAACGATGTGCCCGGCGAATTTGACTGCGCTATATACCGTTTTCAGGATGGGCAGATAACAACTGAACTGCTGGCTGATCTCGGCACTCACATTTCGCCAATGGATGGAAGGTTCGAAAAAACCGTTACATCTTACGATAAATTTTCTGGTCAGATAGCTCTGGTAATGAATATCGGGTACTATCAGTATATCAAATACGACATGAACGGAATTCCCGACAATTATTATATCATTGAGACCGACCGTCCCTGGACAGGCGTAGTGGCAAGAGGCGTTACCGGCGCATTGGATATGGCTGTCATGCTTTCAAAACATCCGACATCAATAGAGGACAACGCAACTCCTTCAGCAACCGAACTTTACCAGAACTACCCGAATCCGTTCAATCCAACGACTGAGATCAGCTATTCGCTCAAGGGCGAAGGACTGGTCACGCTGTCGGTTTTCAACACAAAAGGCGAGCTCGTCAGTTCGCTTGTCAACAGGAAGGAAACAGCTGGAAATCATACGGTAAATTTCAATGGCGAAGGACTGAATTCAGGAATATATTTCTATCTGTTAGAAATAAACAGATCAAAAATTGATTCAAAACGAATGTTGTTATTAAAATAATTTAAGGGATAGTTAAAATGAGAAAAGTGATGTTATTGGTTTTGCTGATAGTGAGTATAACTTTAATTAAGGCACAGGATTTTACCGAAGTAGCAGCAGGATTACCGGGAGTGAGTTACAGTTCGACTGCATGGGGTGACTATGACAACGACGGGGATCTTGACATTTTACTGACAGGTAATAATTATGATGGTTCAACTTACAGTTCTATATCTAAAATATACAGGAATGATTCGGGCGTTTTTACGGATATAAATGCGGGATCGACAGGTGTAGATTTTAGTTCAGTAGCTTGGGGTGATTACGACAATGACGGCGATCTTGACCTTCTGCTGACAGGATACACAGGTGATTCAAGTAACCAGTATATCGCAAATATATACAGGAATGACTCAGGAATATTCACCGATATAAACGCTGGATTGATAGGAGTTCGATTCAGTTCAGTTGCCTGGGGTGATTACGATAACGACGGTGATCTTGATATTCTTATCACTGGAAATTCTTATAGCAGCGGTTATATTTCAAAAATTTATAGGAATGATTCTGGAATGTTTACGGACATTAATGCCGGATTGACCGGAGTCAGCAATTGTTCTGCTGCCTGGGGAGATTATGATAATGATGGTGATTTAGATATTATCACGGGTAACTATATTTATAAAAATGATTCAGGTGTATTTACTAATGTAAACGCGGGTTTGCTCGGTGTGAATAAAGCCGCCTGGGGTGATTACGACAGTGACGGTGATCTTGATCTTCTACTTACCGGTAATATTACAAGCAGTGTTCGCTACTCAAAAATTTATAAGAACGAATCAGGAGTGTTTACCGATATAAATGCAGGATTAACCGGAATTAATTCTAGTTCGGTTGCCTGGGGTGATTATGATAACGATGGTGATCTTGATATTCTGCAGGCTGGATATACAGGTACAGGACAAATATCAAAAATCTATAGGAATGATTCAGGAATATTTACAGATATAAATGCGGGATTGACAGGAGTATATAACTGCTCAGTAGCCTGGGGTGATTACGATAATGACGGTGATCTTGATATTATGCTAACCGGTCTTTCAAGCAGTGGTGGAGTTTCAAAATTATACAGGAATAATTGTGTAACAGAAAATACTAAGCCAAATACACCAACAGGTCTTGAAGAGAGTCTAAATGGGGATACAATTAATTTTACATGGAATAAGGCTACAGACACTGAGACGCCACAGAACGGACTTTGTTATAATCTATATGTCAGATCAGATAGTCTGTATATAAAAAGTTCAATGAGCGATATTATAACAGGATATAGAAAAATCGTAAGTATAGATAATACTAATGAAACGAATTCATGGGCAATAAAGAATCTTCCTTCAGGAGATTATTACTGGAGTGTTCAGTCTGTGGATAATGCATTTGCAGGATCTGAATTTGCGGTTGAAAGAACTTTTTCGTATAACACAAATGTTCCATTTCCGCCTGTTGCTGTTTCAGCAACAAATCTAGGTACATACAGCTTTACAGCCAATTGGAATTCTACTGAATGGGCTATGGGTTATTATCTTGACGTCGCGACAGATATTAGTTTCACAAACTATGCCGCAGGATATCAGAATAAAGATGTCGCGGATATTTTAACATTAAATGTTACAGGTTTATCGGCTGATACAATTTACTATTATCGAGTTCGTGCGTATAACAGCGAAAGAGAAACAAGCGGAAACAGTAATGTTATTTCTGTTAAGACTTATATTTTGCATTTTACTGATATGAATGCTGCATTGACTGGAGTAAGTTCAAGTTCAACTGCTTGGGGAGACTACGATAATGACGGCGATTTGGACATTCTGCTGACAGGCTATACAGGTGACGGAGAAATTTCAAAGATATATTTGAACTATGCCTCTGGATCATATACAGGTATCAATGCTGGATTGACTGGAGTTGATAATAGCTCAGTCGAATGGGGAGATTACGACAATGACGGCGATTTGGACATTTTGTTGACAGGTTCGTTCTATGTACCGCTATTTTTAGATAATGTTGTTTTATCGAAAATATACCGTAATGATTTTGGAGTGTTTACAGATATAAATGCCGGATTAGCGGGTGTCCACAGGGGATCGTCATCATGGGGCGATTATGATAATGACGGCGATCTTGATATTCTGCTTACAGGAGAATTTTACAACGGGTCAGTTCTTTATAATGTTTCAAAAATTTATAGAAATGATTCAGGAGTATTTACGGATATAAATGCGGGTTTGATCGGAGTTCGTTCGAGTTCTGTAGAATGGGGCGATTATGATAATGACGGTGACCTTGATATTCTGTTGACCGGATATACAGGCACCGAAAATATTTCAAAGATATACAGAAATGATTCAGGAATATTTACGGATATAAATGCTTCGTTAATCACTAACATAAGATCTGCAAAGTTGGGTGACTACGATAATGACGGTGACCTTGATATTCTGCTGATAGGGCCTGTTTCAAAGATATACCGTAATGATTCAGGAGTATTTACTGATATAAATGCGGGTTTGCCAGGAGTTATCCAAAGCTCAGTTGCGTGGGGAGATTACGACAATGACGGTGATCCCGATATTTTACTTACAGGAGATACTGGGTCAGGTTTTATTTCAAAAATCTATAGAAATGATTCAGGGGTATTTACTGATATTAACGCGGTGTTGGCAGCTGTTTCTATGGGCTCTGTTGCATGGGGCGATTATGATAATGACGGTGATCTGGATATACTGATTACAGGTAATTCAGGCGGGGGTATAAACATTTCAAAAATTTACAGGAACAACTTAGTAACGGTAAATACAAAACCTTCTGCTCCTTCCGGACTTGCCCAAGATATCAGCGGAGATTCTGTAGTTTTATCTTGGAATAAAGCTACAGATACTGAAACACCGCAGGACGGACTTTCTTATAATCTCTATATCAGATCAGATAGTTTATATATAAAAAGTCCGATGAGCGATAATTCAAGTGGTTATAGAAAGATCGTTGCTATGGGAAATACCAATAAAACAAACTCATGGACAGTAAGAAATCTTCCTGTCGGAAATTATTACTGGAGCGTTCAGGCAATTGATAATGCGTTTGCCGGATCTGGATTTGCTCCTGAAAAAACATTTACAGTTCTTGGAATTCCTTCGAATGTAACAATATCAAATGAGACTGGTTATGTTACTGTTACATGGGACCTGCTGACTGGAGCAAAATCCTATAAAATATATGCAAGCGAAGATCCTTACGGGACATTTACCGATGTCAGTAACCAGGGTGTATTCGACGGAACAAGCTGGAGCCAGATAATAAGCGCAAGTAGGTTGTTTTATTATGTGATTGCTGTTACTGAAGATAAAAATGAAGATCAGAAAAGCGGTCAAGTAAAAAAATGATGCTGCTGAAGTGATCAGCTTAGTTCTTCAATAGCTGTTTTGTAATCGTAGTATTTAAGTTTTTTGTAAAGCCCTGTATATAATGTCAGGGCTTTCTTTTTGAATTCTTTACTGCCGGATATTTTATATACGGCTTTATAAAGCGAAGCTTTCTCTTCTTCCGAAAGAGAGTCTTTCTCCAGGCTGAGCAGGAATTTTACTCTTTCTGCGGAAGGTTTTCTGTCGTCAAGCAGGGTCTGTGCAAGATCGCATTTAAACAGAAAATCTTTTCGGTCAAGCTCAATGGCTATATTTCTGCATTTTTCAGAATAGGACAGAGCCTCTTTTGTTTTTTTCATTTCTGCGTAAACTTCGCTTATATAACAATATACCGAAACAAGGTGAAATTTAAGGTCGTGCTCTTCGCTGATGTCAATAGCCTTTTTGTAGAGTTCAAGCGATCTTGAATAATCTTTAAGGTATTTGTAGTTATCCGCCATATTTGAAAAATTAATTGCCATGCTTATCTTATCATCTGCTTTTGTACTTAACTGGACTGCCTCTTCATACATTTTATTGCTTTTTTCAAACTCACCGGTAAGAGTGAACATAAAAGCGATATTTCCGATAGCTATGGAATAGAGCTGCATCGCGTTCATTTTTAAAGCGAGTTCTTTTTGCTTTTCGAAGCATTCAAGACTCTTTTCAGGCTGGCCGAGCTTTCTATATATGACTCCGGCAGTGGAAATAATATGACACTCGTTGACCTCGTCACCAAGCAATTTTGCATTATCAATGCCTTTGAGACAATACTCGAGAGCTTTGTGATAATCGCCTTTGTAAAAATAGGTTGCGGCGAAATTCCCGAAGATGATCCCTTCATGCCTCTTTATGCCGAGCTTAAGAGCAAGTTCAAACGACTTACTATACAAATCAAGAGATCTTTTATAATCTCCCCTGTAAGAGCTGACCATTCCGGCATTGTTGTAAATGTTCATGAGGCTGAACAGATCGTCATGTTTTAATGCTGTTCCTTCAGCGAGTTTATAATAATATTCACCCTTTTTGTAGTCGCCCATATTTGAATATGTGACCCCGAGATTATCATAAATAGCGGTTATGTCGCTGAAGTATTTCTTTTTCTTAAAATAACGGAGAGACTCCTTATAATATTTTACAGCTTTGTCGTTACCGGCAGAAAGTTGTCTTATTACCACACCAAGGTTAACATAAAGATGATATTTCTGCTCTGTAAGGCGGTTTTTCTCAGCTGTTTTTAAAAAATTATTAAAGAGTATGACTGCTTTGTCAAACTCACCCTTTTCCCCGATAAGTTCAGCGAGAGAAATGCCAGATACAATTATCTGCTTAGGATCCCCTGATCTTTTTGCAGAAGCGAAGCTTTGCCTAAGGATCCTTTCGGCGGATTTCCATTTTCCCTGCCTGAAAAGTACATCCCCCAGATTTTTTTTCGCGATGGCTGTCTCAAGTTCAGTATCGCAGTAACCAAGCAGTTTGGTATAATATTTTTCCGCCTCGCTGTTCATGAAATTATTGGTACAGAAATCTCCGGCAAGATCCAGATATTTTTTAGTTTTTTCTCTGATCTCGGCTTTTTCGTAGTGGTAAGCCAGATCGCCTAAATGTTTTTCGATCTCGTTTGAATAAATCTTTTCTATTGTTTTCGCTGTCGAAAGATGAAGCTCGCGGAGAGTTTTTTTAAGCTGCATCTCATAAACGGTATCCCTTAACAGCGCATGTCTGAAAATATAGAAAATCTCAGATGTCTTATCCCAGATAGCTTCATTCTCTGCTTTATCAAGACTGGTCGAAAGATCCTTTTTGTTAAGCACTGCTGAAAGCAGCTTTACACTGAACTCTTTACCAAGTACGCTGGCTGTACGGATAAGCTTCTGCAATTCGGAGCAGAGCTTATCTATACGGGAAATTATTATTGAGGATATCCTTTCCGGTATCACAAGACCGGTTGACCTTAAGTCCAGTAGCCGTCCTTTTTTTATTACGCCGCCCGACTCTTTAAGGTAGAGTGCGGTCTGTTCGGCAAAAAAGGGATTTCCGCTGCTTCTCTGCCAGATAAGTTCTGAAAGAGCAGGTGATATTCTTGCACCGAGAATATTTTTCGAAAGAGAATATACGCTTTTCCGGTCAAGGGAAGTCAGGTTCATGTGAGTTACAGTAATTTCTTTAATTTTCAGATCGAATACCGATCCTCCGCTGTCGAATCTTGAAGAAGCGATCAGGCATATCGGGGTGATTGCGCTATTCCTGAATATTGCCTCAAGAGCTTCCTTTGAGCACTGATCAATATTGTGTATATCGTCAATTTCGATTACTGTCGGTAAAGATTTTGATTGAAGATGAAAAAAACTCCTGATCGAGAAGAGAGTATTTTCATATACTTCCTTTTTTTCAAGTCTTTCAAAAACAGGGTCTTTTATGTCTATACCCAAAAGCCTTCCTATGAAATATTTCATAGCCTCAAAATTAATCAATCCGTCGCCGGACATCTGTTTATTTAGATTTGAGACCTTAGAGGAGAATAACCTGAGATTTTCAGGTCCCGTATTACTATCGTCAATGCCGAAATAATTGTTAAAGAAATAAACGAACGGATTGAAACTTTTTTTCAGAGTATCATCGCATGAAAGATAAAACCAGTTTGCATTTCTTTTAACTATCTGCTGCCTTACTGCGTTAACAAGCTTTGATTTTCCTATTCCTGGATCTCCGTTTATCTGGATTATACCTGAAGAGCTTTTTTTTAATATGAGCTCTGCGAACTTTAGGATATCATTAATTTCTTTCACCCGGCCGACAAATATGTTCTTCTCAGACCTTCCGGTGTTTTTTTGAGATCTTTCGGGTGTGAATATTTTCAATTTACCTTCAAACCCTTTAAATTCGAATGATCCCAGTTTTTTTACGGCGTAATTCTTAAAACCGAAAAGCGCTGTCTTTTCATCGAGCACGATGCTGTTTTCACCGCATCTTGTTAACAGCCTCGCAGACATGTTCACCACTTTACCGAGAGCAGTATATTCGCTGCGCTCGGAGCTTCCTGCGAAACCGCAGAAAGCTGTTCCCCCTGCTATTCCGATCTTCAATCCTTTAAAAGTTTTCACAGTATCAAAAGCAAAGCTGACGGCGTTCTCCGGCGAGTTCTCGAATGCAGTGGGTGCTCCGAATATGATGAGAGCTATACCGCCTTTGTCTCCAAAATCGATCTTATTCAGATAACCCTTATACTGAACGCTTCTGTCGCATAAAAATTTAGAAAAAGCTTCTGTATTGAGCTTTTTCTCATCAAAAGATATAAAAACTGATACGATCTCCCTGAATTCGCCTGTGGTATTCATAGTTATCACATTATCGGGAATAAACCTTTTCAAAGTTTTTAAATTTATCTTATCTGCTTTCGAGTATTCGGGTTTTGCTATTTTTACAGACTGTTTTACACGGACTTTGCCAATTTTGTACCTGCCGGGTTCTGCTGACTGCTGAGCCTCGGCTGCGCTGTAAACAGTATCTCCGAAAAAATAATATACGCTTCTCTTATCTGAGTTAATTATCCTCCATTCGATGTTCCCGAAGGCAATTCCTATTCTGACTTCTATATTGAATCTGTTTTTTTCTACATTAATGGTCGCTTTCTTTTTAAAATCACTTAATATATTTTCAGCTGAAGCTCTTGAATTATCAGAAAATTCACCCGGAAAAACTGCAGTAATAGCATCTCCGATAAAAGCTGAAACGAAACCCCCGTTTTCGTGAATAACTCTTATCACAGGCTCGAAGACGGTATTGATAACATCCGAGAGGGTCTCCGCCCCGTATTTTCCGGTTTTCATAAGTTCCTCTGTCATCTTTGTAAATCCCTTCAGATCCAGAGACAGAACAGAACCTGTTAATGTACCAGAGTTCTCTTTGTTTTCATATTTATCAGCTATAAAATACGGTATAAGATTCTTCATCTGACTCTCCGTTCGTTTACCGATGAAATAATTTATATAAACAGCCGGATTTATACAAATGAAAAATTTGATTATTTTCAGGTAACAAATGTATTTGACTTAGATTATTAAATATATTATATATATTACCCCGTTAAATTAACTTAAAAGTGGTGGTAAAAATGAAAAAAATAGTTATAATAAGTCCTTACAGATCAGGAGTCGGTTCTTTCGGCGGTTCACTTTCCTCATTACCCGCAGTTGAAATAGGCGCAAGAATAGTTAAAGGCGTTATAGAAAGATCAGGTATAAAAGCGTCTGAAATTCAGGAAGTTTATCTCGGGAATGTTCTTCAGGCCGGGAACGGTCAGAATCCTGCAAGGCAGGCTGCTATAAAAGCCGGAATACCTGTTGAAGTACCTGCTTCTACGGTGAATACCGTTTGCGGATCAGGTCTGCATGCTGTAGGTCTTGCATTCAATTCAGTGATGCTGGGTCAGGCGGATGTGGTTCTCGCCGGCGGTATGGAAAGTATGTCCAATGCTCCGTATTATCTTAAAGGAGCGAGGACAGGATATAGAATGGGTAACGGTGAAGTCATTGACGCAATGGTTTATGACGGACTGACCTGTCCTATTAATAACTATCACATGGGAATTACAGCAGAAAACGTAGCTAAAGAATTTAATATATCAAGAGCAGAACAGGATGAACTTGCTGCTAAAAGCCAGCAGAAAGCCGGAAAAGCAAGAGTTGAAGGAAAGTTCGACAGCGAGATCATTCCGATAACGATCAAGATGAAGAAGGAAGAGATCGTTTTTGCAAATGATGAATATATCAGAGAAGCGACCACAGTTGAAAAACTCGGGCAGCTGAAACCGGCCTTCAAACCGGACGGTTCAGTAACAGCAGGTAACGCATCAGGGATCAACGACGGTGCTGCCGCTATGATCGTGATGAGTGAAGACAAAGCAAAAGAGCTCGGATTAAAACCGTTCGCATATATCAAGGGATTTGCGCTTGTCGGATTAAGACCGGACATTATGGGAATGGGACCTTTATTTGCTGTCAGAAAACTTTTAAAAGATCAGAATATGAAGATCGAAGACATCGATCTGTTCGAGCTTAACGAAGCTTTCGCCGCACAGGCTGCCGCGGTTACTAAAGAGCTTGGAATTCCGGCAGCAAAGATAAATATCAACGGCGGTGCGATCGCTATCGGACATCCTATCGGAGCGTCAGGAGCAAGAATTCTTGTCACGCTGCTTCACGAACTAAAAAAACAGAAAAAAAGATACGGAATCGCATCGCTCTGCATAGGTACAGGTATGGGAATAGCAATGCTGGTTGAGAACACTGAATTATAAAATTTAAAATATCACGGAGTACAGCTATGAAAGAAGCACCTCATCTGAATTTAACCAAAAGCATGGCCGAATTTGAATCGGCACAGGGCTTGACGCCGGGCGGAGTTCTCGGTATCAGAAGGCCTTACAATTTCGTAGAAGGCGAGTATCCTATCTACTTTGAAAAAGGAAAAGGATGCAGGGTTCAGGATATAGACGGCAACGAATACATAGACTATCTATGCGCTTACGGACCGATCATTTTAGGATACAGGGAAGAAGAAGTTGACGAAGCTGCCATCAAACAGATCAGAGAATACGGCAACTGTTTTTCGCTTACCCAGCCTCTTCAGAATGTTCTTTCAAAGAAATTAAGGGAACTCATTCCGTGCGCCGAAATGACAGTTTTTGTAAAAACCGGATCTGACGCTACTACTTTAGCGGTTAGAGTTGCAAGAGGATATACCAATAGAACAAAAGTTATCAGATGCGGATACCACGGCTGGGATGACTGGTGCGTGGAAGTAAAAGGCGGCGTTCCGAAAAAATTATATGAAGATACGCTTGAATTTCATTACAACGATTTAGATGAACTTGAAGCGCTGATGAAAGAGCATGGAAACGACACGGCCGCGATCATCGTTACTCCTTTCGGCCATCCTCTCGGAGAACAGCTACAGTCTCCTAAAAAAGGATTTCTGGAAGGCGTAAGAGCTTTGGCTGACAAATACGGCACTGTTCTAATATTCGACGAGATCAGAACCGGTTTCAGGCTTTCATTAGGCGGAGCGCAGAAACTTTACGGTGTAACTCCCGATCTAAGCACATTCGGAAAAGCTCTGGCGAACGGATACGCACTAAGCGCTGTCGTAGGCAAAACCGAATTCATGTCTAAGATAAAAAAAGAAGTTTTCGTATCATCAACTTTCTTCCCGAACACGATCCCGATGGCCGCGGCATTAAAGACCCTTGAGATCATGGAAAGGGACGATGTTCTCGGTAAGCTCTGGAAAAAAGGCGAGAAGTTCAACGCTGACCTGAAAAAGGTGTGCGAAGCCGCAGATATCGGAGCAGAACTATCAGGTATTCCTCCGATGCAGTTCATAACCTTTGAAAAAGACGTTTACAAAAAATATAAAGCTAGAAGAACTGATTTCTTCACCCAGCTCATCAGAAGAGGCGTATTCATGCAGCCTTTCCATCACGGATATATCTGCCACAGGCATACTGAAGCGGATCTGAATCATACCGTCGATATGGTCGCGGAATCGCTTGATTATGTAAAGCATAAAAATTACTAGACACCGGGAGTCGCATTATGGAAAAATTAATTATTACTGCGGCGATATGCGGCGCGGAAGTTACGAAAGAGCGTAATCCAAATGTTCCCTACACTGTTCATGAGATCGTAAGGGAAGCAAAATCGGCTGTTGATGCGGGCGCGGCCATCATCCATCTTCACGTCAGGTACGATGACGGAACTCCTACCCAGGATGTTGCCAGGTTCAAAGAGTGCATTGACGCGATCAGAAAAGAATGCCCGGATGTTATTATACAGCCTTCAACCGGAGGAGCAGTGGGAATGACCGATGAAGAAAGAATGCAGCCTTTACAGTTGAAACCTGAAATGGCTACGCTTGACTGCGGAACCGTAAATTTTGGCGGGGATGAAATATTCACCAACACTGAAAACACGATCAAGGTATTCTCAAAAAGAATGATCGAATCAAATATAAAGCCCGAGATCGAGGTATTCGATAAGGGAATGATAGATACTGCTGTAAGGCTGAACAAAGAGGGTCATATAAAATCGCCGATGCACTTCAACTTCGTTATGGGCACTTCATGCGCCATTTCAGCCGAAGCGAGAGATATTGTTTATCTTGCAGGAAGCATTCCTCCGGGAAGCACATTTACAGCATCAGGTATAGGCAGGCACGAATTCAACTGCGCCGCCATGTCGATCGTTATGGGCGGGCATGTAAGAGTCGGCTTTGAAGATAATATATACCTGTCAAAAGGGATTATAGCTCAGTCTAACGGCGAGCTTGTAGCTAAAGTCGTAAGACTCGCGAAAGAACTCGGCAGGGAAATAGCAACTCCGGCGGAAGCAAGAATAATTCTCGGATTAAAATAGAGGATCATAATCATGAAAAAAGTTGTAGATAAAAACGAATTAAGACCGCTTTTAAAGGACGGTATCAGCATAATGTTCGGCGGATTCATGGCCTGCGGAACACCTCAGGGGCTTGTCGATCTGCTCCTTGAAATGAATGTAAGGGACCTTACACTGATTTGCAATGACGCCGGATTTCCCGACAGAGGCATTGGAAAGCTCATAGTCAACAAACAGGTTAAAAAACTTATTACTTCGCACATAGGACTTAATCCGGAAGCCGGCAAACAGATGAACGAAGGGACGCTAGAAGTACAACTTGTTCCGCAGGGAACGCTGGCTGAGCAGATAAGAGCTGAAGGATCGGGGATCGGAGGATTTCTTACTCCGACCGGAGTCGGAACTTCAGTCGAGACCGGAAAGCAAAAGCTGACTATAGACGGAAAAGAATACCTTCTTGAAATGCCTTTAAGAGCTGATTTTGCAATGCTGAGAGGAAGCATTACCGATACCGACGGAAATATATATTACAAGGGAACAACAAGAAATTTTAATCCTCTGATGGCTCTTGCCGCCGACACTGTAATCGTAGAGACTGAAGAACTTGTCGAACGCGGACAGATAAAACCCGAGGATGTGATGACACTGGGAGTTCTGGTAAGATATATCGTTAAGGAGGAAAAGAAATGATCACTGATATAGAACTTGCAAAAACGATCATAGCTAAAAGAATAGCGAAAGAGCTTAGAGACGGACAGCTGGTCAATCTCGGCATAGGACTTCCTACGATGGTAGCCAATTATGTTCCTGAAAATATAACCGTGACATTCCAGTCTGAGAACGGGATGGTGATGATGGGTCCCGTACCTGAAAAAGGCAAAGAGAACATGGATATCACAAACGCCGGCGGGCAGCCTGTGACAGTACTTCCCGGCGGAGCATTTTTCGACAGCTCGATGTCGTTCGCACTTATAAGGGGCGGACATGTAGATATAACCGTTCTCGGTACGCTTGAAGTTGATCAGGAGGGAAATATAGCCAACTGGGTAATACCCGGCAAAAAAGTCCCCGGAATGGGCGGAGCGATGGACCTGGTCACTGGTGCGAAAAAAGTTATTGTAGCTTCACTTCATACAGAAAAAGGCCGTTCGAAGATACTTAAAAAATGTACGCTTCCGCTAACTGCGAAACATGAGGTCAATCTGATCGTGACCGAGCTTGCGGTGATGGAAGTTACACCCGAAGGACTTGTCTTAAAAGAGATAAATAAGGACGCGACAGTCAACGAGGTCATATCTCTGACGGATGCAGATCTGATCATTCACAAAGATCTGAAAACAATGGAAATATAAAATTCAAATAAAAAATGGAGAAAAAAATGAAAAAAGAAACAGCAAAGAAAGGGACCTTTAAAAAAGGATGCAAGTACGGAACGCACAGAGTTATATCACCCAAAGGTGTTTTACCTCAGCCCGCAGACAAGATCGACAACACAATGGAGATCTATGACAATGAAGTGCTAATAGATGTAAAAACCTTGAATGTTGACTCTGCAAGTTTCACACAGATCGAAAAACAGGCTAAAGGCAATGTCGAAGAGATCAAAAAGATCATGAAAGGCATCGTTGCAAAAGCCGGAAAACATAAAAATCCCGTAACAGGTTCAGGCGGAATGCTGATCGGAACAGTTAAGGAAGTCGGACCGAAATACCCGCACGACCTAAAACCCGGCGACAAGATCGCTACTTTAGTTTCGCTTTCACTCACTCCGCTCGTAATAAAAGAAATTCTTGCGGTAAGACCGGACATCGATCAGGTTGACATTAAAGGTCAGGCGATCCTTTTTGAAAGTGGTATCTACGCAAAACTTCCTAAAGATCTGTCAGAAACTTTAGCTCTGTCAGTTCTCGACGTAGCAGGAGCTCCGGCTCAGACAGCTAAACTTGTAAAACCGGGCGACACTGTTGTTGTTATCGGCGGCGGCGGAAAATCAGGCCTTCTCTGTCTGTATGAAGCACAGAAAAGAGCTGGAGTTACAGGAAAGGTCATCTGCATAGGCGGAAGCGACAAATCAACAGAAAGAGCAAGAAAACTAGGTTACGGCGATGTATTCGTTACCGGAAACGCCACAGACGCTCTTGAAATATATAACTTAGTCATGAAACATACAGACGGCCAGCTTGCGGACATCGTTATCAACTGCGTTAACATCGAGAATACCGAAATGTCATCAATACTTGCTGCAAAAGACGGCGGAACGGTTTATTTCTTCTCAATGGCTACAAGCTTTACAAAAGCCGCTCTCGGAGCTGAAGGAATCGGAAAAGATGTAAATATGATCATCGGTAACGGATATTCCAAAGGACACGCAGAAATATCTATTCAGATATTAAGAGAAAGCAAGGCTATCAAAAAGCTTTTTGAAGAAATGTACGCATAAATCATCGGCTATTGCCTAAAAAGGAGAATTAAAATGGCTGATGCGAATAAGAAAAGGATAGGAAGATCATACTGGAAGGATGCGACCGATGAACAGTGGAACGACTGGACATGGCAGCTGCGCAACCGTATCCAGAATGTTGATGAGCTTAAAAAAGTCGTTAAGCTGACCAAGGAAGAAGAAGACGGCGTAAATAAATGTCTTGAGAGCTTAAGAATGGCCATAACGCCGTATTATCTGTCTCTGATAGACAAGAACAATCCTGACTGCCCGGTAAGAAAACAGGCTGTTCCGCTTGTTAATGAGCTTTACAGATCTCCGGCAGACCTGCTTGACCCTCTTCATGAGGACGGCGATTCACCGGTACCCGGGCTCACCCACAGATATCCGGACAGGGTGCTTCTATTGATAACTGACCAGTGCTCTATGTATTGCAGGCACTGCACAAGAAGAAGGTTCGCAGGGCAGAACGATATGCCTCTTCCTTCTGCGCAGATAGATAATGCTATCGAATATATAAAAAACACTCCGCAGGTAAGGGATGTCCTTTTATCTGGCGGAGATCCGCTTCTATTCTCTGACGACAAGATAGAGAGGATCCTCAAAAAACTCAGAGCAATTCCTCATGTTGAGATCATCAGGATCGGAACGAGAACGCCTGTAGTTATGCCCCAGAGGATAACCCCGGCTTTTTGCGAAATGATAAAAAAATATCATCCGGTCTGGATCAATACGCATTTTAACCACACCGACGAGATCACCGAAGACTCGATAAGAGCCTGCAATATGCTTGCAGACGCAGGCGTTCCGCTCGGAAACCAGTCGGTGCTCTTAAGAGGGGTAAATGACTGCGTTCATGTAATGCGCGACCTGGTTCACGGACTGGTTAAAATGAGAGTAAGACCGTACTATATTTATCAGTGCGACCTTTCACTGGGACTTGCTCATTTCAGGACACCTGTTTCAGTCGGTATACAAATAATCGAAGGGCTCAGAGGACATACTTCAGGTTTCTGCGTGCCCACTTATGTTGTGGATGCGCCCGGCGGCGGCGGAAAGATACCGGTTATGCCTGACTATATGATATCTCAGGGTTATAAAAAAATCGTACTCAGGAATTTTGAAGGTGTAGTTACAAGCTATGAAGAACCGGGAAGCTATACTCCGGGCTGCAGATGCGATGTATGCACCGGTAAAAAGAAAGTCAGGCTTGAAGGCGTTGCCGGATTATCGAGCGAGCATATTTCGCTTGAGGGCGAGCAGCCTGAAAGAGTTAAGCGGAGCAAATGGCGTGAACGCTGAAACCTTCATAAAAAGGTTTCTAAAAGAGTATAAAGTAGTCTCTTTTGCCGGAATTGACAAGAATTCCGGCAAGACTACGGCTCTGAATAAAGTTATCAGCGCTTTTAAAGGCGAAGTCACTTTCGGACTAACATCAATAGGCATAGACGGCGAGGAAACTGATCAGGTAACGAACACTCCGAAGCCGAGAATATTCGTACCGCAGGGAACTATATTCGCCACTGCGAGAAATATGCTGAGATCATGCGATGTGACCAAGGAAATATTAGATGTGACCGACATCAGCACTCCCATCGGAGAAGTGATTATAATTAAAGCTCACAGCGCGGGATATATTGAGATATCAGGTCCTTCTACCGCCGCGCAGAGCAGAATAGTGATCGATAAAATGAAAAGATACGGAGCTGCGAAAATACTTGTTGACGGAGCATTGTCGAGAAAAAGCCATGCTGTACCTATGGTATCGGACTGCGTAGTAATAAGCGCGGGAGCATCAGTATCACCGGACATGACAGTTGTTATTGAGATTACCGGAAATCTGATCGCCAAACTAAGGGTCGAACAGCTGCAGGACAAGATAATTCTCAAAGCTGTAAAAAAGACGGACAACGAGACCAAGATAGTTGTATTCAACACAGAAGGGAAAAAGGTTTATAAAAGCGGTACGAATTCCTTTGCTGATGCAGGCAGAAGTATTTCAGACGCCGCGAATATAATATTCATCAACGGGGCGGTTCTGGACAACAATGTGGAAAGCCTGATAAAAAATATCGACAAAAGCAAAACCGATGTAAAAAAAGTTCAGATCATCGTGACTGACGGAACAAAACTTTTCATCAAGCCTGAGCTTATGGGGCTACTAAAAAAACTCGGGATCGGGATAAGAGCGGTAAATACGATAACGGTGCCGTTCATAACAGCCAATCCGCACTCGCCGCAGGGTCACAGCTTCAACAAAAGCGAATTCGTCAAAGCTCTGGGAAAAAAAACAAAGACATCGATCATTGATGTAGTCGGAGGGGATCAGTATGAAGCTCATGCGTAACGAAGATCTCGAAAGAATAGGCTTTAATTATGTCATCTCAAAGCTGAACACACTAAGCCCGTACGGAACTGCGCTGAAGAAAAAAACAGGCATTTACCCGAAGTCAGCTCATGCAAGACTGATCGAAGAACTGAATAATGTCGGAATATTCATTGATATCCTCAAAAAGGATAAGAATTTCAAGAACGAAATATTACACGCTTTACATACATTCAGAGATATAAAAAATACTATCAGGAAGCTTCATATTACAGACGATGTTCTGGATGAAGTCGAATTGTTTGAGATAAAATCATTTATATTATCCTGCGAGAATTTAAGAACAGTTATAAAGAAGAATAAAATTCAGATAGGACGGATGCAGATCCCGGAATTGTCAGCCGAATTAAAGCTGTTAAATCCGGACAGTATAATTCTGGGTTCGTTCAAAATATACGATACATATTCAGAGAAACTGAAAGATATCAGACTCGAAAAATTGAAGCTTGAAACAGAGCTTCTCAAGGAAAAAGGCGAAGAGAAAATATCAGTTCTCAGAGACAAAAGATATCAGGCGGTCATAAAAGAACAGAAAGAAGAAGACAAAATAAAAAAGAGCCTGACAGAAAAACTGCGCATAAGTCACGAGAAGCTGAAAGATTCAGCCGAAGCGGTCGGGCAGATCGACTTCGTAATGGCGAAAGCCATGCTTGCGCATGAAAATTCATGCGCAATGCCTGAGATCACTTCAGGATCGGTCATAAACATTTCTGACGGGATCAATCCGGAAGTCAGAGACAGGCTGATTCAGAATAAGCTTGATTTTGTTTCGATATCGATTGAATTGTCAAAAGGAACGAATGTGATCACAGGCGCGAATATGGGGGGAAAGAGCGTCAGTTTAGCAACGGTAACGCTAAATGTATATCTGGGCTTATGCGGATTTTATGTATTCGCAAAAAAAGCCGAGATACCGCACCTGGACTTCGTATTTTTTCTCTCTGACGACATGCAGTCAGTATCAAGCGGACTGAGCACATTCGGCGCAGAGATCGTCATCGTAAAGGAAGTCCTTGAACTGATGAAGGATCACAACGGGTTTTTTGCGCTGGATGAATTCGCGAAGGGCACGAATCCGCATGAAGGCAGAGCGCTGGTCAGATCGTTCTTTGAATATCTCACCGGTTTCGGTACGATATCATTAATGACAACACATTTCGACGGTGTTTTAGATGAAAGAATGACGCATTATCAGGTAATAGGTTTAAGCAGAGCTGATCTGAATGAGATATCGGATCAGATAAGCACAAAAACATTCGGCGCGATACAGAAACACATGGATTACAGGCTCGAAAAGACAAGCTGGAAAAGCGAAGTCTCCAAAGAGGCGGTAAGAGTCGCCCGGATGCTCGGATTTGAAGAAAAAATTTTAAATAGAGCACAAAGAATTCTGGAGGATAAAAGTGGAAAGTAAATTAAATCTTGATTTTAAATTAGCGGAGCACGCGCGGCAGACCGCGAAAAGGATCGCCGAAAGTACGCACGGTTTTATTGAGAAACATACAAGCGTTACGGTCGAAAGGGCGATATTAAGGCTTTTAGGCGTTGACGGCGCTGATGAAATGGGTATTCCGTACCCGAACATTATAGTCGATCATATCAAAGAAAAAGGCGGGCTTACAACAGGCGCGGCAGTTTATCTGGGTAATGCTATACTTCAAAAGAAAATGACGGCTCAGGAGATCGCGGAGATGGTCGCAAAAGGCGGACTTGATCTCGTTGCGCTTCCTATGGGAAACATGTTCGAAATAAAGAACACTATTTCCGCTATAGCCAAAAAGACTGTAGAAAGGATCAGATCGAACCGCGAACAGAGAGATAAATATCTTGAAAAATACGGCGACAAAAAGGGGCCTTATCTGTACGTGATCGTAGCGACAGGAAACATTTATGAAGATATCACTCAGGCGGTAGCCGCGGCAAAGCAGGGCGCGGATGTGATCGCAGTTATCAGAACGACAGGCCAGAGCTTACTTGACTATGTGCCTTTCGGAGCAACGACCGAAGGATTCGGCGGAACTTACGCAACTCAGGAAAATTTCAGGCTGATGAGAAAAGCGCTCGACGATGCAGGCGCGGAACTCGGAAGATATATAAGGCTATGCAACTACTGTTCAGGACTCTGCATGCCGGAGATAGCCGCGATGGGCGCTCTCGAAAGGCTTGATGTCATGCTCAATGACGCGCTTTACGGGATACTTTTCAGAGACATAAACATGCAGAGAACCATGGTCGATCAGTATTTCTCAAGAATGATCAACGGATTCGCAGGCGTCATCATCAATACCGGCGAAGACAATTATCTGACCACGGACGACGCTTACGAATCAGCCCACACCGTGCTTGCATCGCAGTTCATCAACGAACAGTTCGCCGTCATAGCAGGGCTCAAGGAAGAGCAGATGGGCTTGGGACACGCTTTCGAGATGGAACCTACAATGAAGAACGGATTTTTATACGAGCTGGCACAGGCGCAGATGGCGAGAGAGATATTCCCGAAAGCTCCGCTAAAATATATGCCTCCGACAAAATTCATGACGGGGAATATATTCAAAGGACAGGTTCAGGACGCACTTTTCAACATGGTCACGATCATGACAGGTCAGAAGATCCATCTTCTCGGAATGCTCACCGAAGCTATTCATACACCTTTCATGTCAGACCGTTATCTTTCTATCGAGAACGCGGCTTATATTTTCAACAATATGGAAGACTTGGGCGAAGAAATACAATTTAAAGAAAACGGAATTATTCAGAAAAGAGCCGATGAAGTCTTAAAAGAAGCTGATAAGATGCTTGAGGAGATCGAACACACAGGATTGTTCAAAACGCTTGAGCTGGGAAAATTCGCAGGCGTGAAAAGGCCGCTTAATGGCGGAAAAGGTCTCGACGGACTATTTGAAAAAGATGCGAACTATTTCAATCCCTTTGAAGAACTTATGCTGGGAGGTACAAAATGAGCGGACTCTATTCAATGGATAAAAAGGATTTCGATAAGAGCCTTGATCTGACAAAAGTTAAACCTTACGGCGATTCGATGAACGACGGAAAAGTCCAGCTGTCCTTCACTCTTCCAATAGCAAACGATCCGAAAGCTGAAGAAGCGGCTAAGCAGCTTGCTAAGAAAATGGGGCTTGAAGAACCGAATGTGGCTTATTCAAAATCGCTCGATAAGGAATTTACATTTTTCGTGGTTTACGGAAATCTGATCCACTCTGTCGATGTGACCAATATAAAAGTACATGTAGTCGAAAACGAAGTCATGGACATGCATCAGACAAATGATTTCATAAAAGAAAACATAGGCAGAAAGATCGTCATCATAGGCGCGAGCACAGGAACGGACGCACACACTGTCGGGATCGACGCCATCATGAACATGAAAGGCTATGCGGGACATTACGGTCTCGAAAGATATGAAATGATCGAAGCCTACAATCTGGGAAGCCAGGTAGCCAACGAAGATTTTATAGCTAAAGCAAAGGAACTCAAGGCTGACGTTCTGCTTGTATCCCAAACCGTAACTCAGAAAAATGTTCATATCCAGAACCTGACTGAGCTTGTCGAGCTTATTGAAGCTGAAGGTTTAAGAGAAAAAGTCATTCTGATCGCAGGAGGACCGAGAATATCTCACGAGCTTGCAAAGGAACTCGGATATGACGCAGGATTCGGGCCCGGCAAGTACGCCGATGATGTAGCTTCATTCGCAGTTGCCGAGATCGCGAAAAAGATGAAGAAGTAAGAAACTGTTTTATTTGCATTACGGTAATTTTATATTTAAATTTAAATTAAAAAAGCCCAGGTTGTCATAAATGGATATGCAGATTAAAATAACAACACATGAAAAACTTAGGGAAGAAGACAGAAAGTTTTGGAAAAGTCTCACTCCTGAAGAAAGATTAGATATAGTTGAACAGCTCAGAATCGAAGCGGGGAAATTTTTATATGAATATCCAGCCAGATTTCAAAGAATTATTACGGTTACTAGAAAAGCATAAAGTCGAGTATATGATAATCGGCGGTTACGCTGTCGCATTTTTCGGTTATCCGAGGTTTACAAAGGATATTGATATTTTGTTTGAGGTCTCAAAAGACAATATCTGTAATCTGATGAATGCTCTTACAGAATTCGGTTTTCCGAAGAATGATTTGCAGGAAAATGTATTTTTATCAAAAGGGAATATTATAACTTTCGGAGTCGCTCCTGTACGTGTTGACCTGCTTAATGAAATAAACGGCATAGATTTCAGCAATGCTAAGGGAAGAAGAGTTAGAGGAAAATACGGAGATATCGAAGTGTATTTTATTGGCAAAGAAGATCTTATTAAAAATAAATTATCAACAGACAGACTGCATGATAAGGCAGATGCAGAAGAACTTCAAGGATAAATGAGGAATTGTTTATTTATGAAAATTAAACTTATTTTAATCTTATCACTTACACTATTGTTCAATATTTCATACGCCAAACGCACGGCGATGCTGGTCGGGATCCAGAATTACGATGTTTTTGCACCTCTGGAGAACTGCCACGGGGATGTTGATGATATGAAGGAACTTCTTAAACAGGCGCGGTTCGAGGACGATCATATATGGGCATTAAAAGATGCCGCTTACGGCGAATTTATTACAGCATCGAAGCTGTATTCGAACGTGAATGCTTTCGCAAGAGGTATCAACGAGGGAGACGAAGTCATATTCTTTTTTTCCGGACACGGAATAGGAGGGAATGACGGTAATAATTACCTTCTCGGTTCTGACGGGAACATAGATAATCCGGAAAAGTACGGAAGTGTATCTGTCGAGGAGATAAAGCGGATAATCAAAGAAAAGAAACCCGCTGAAGTAATTCTGATCGTTGATGCCTGCAGGAACTTTATAAAAAAGGAAGGCAAAGGTATCGGTCAGGCTGTATCTTCAAAAATGAATATTTCAAAAGGTATCCAGGTTAAACCGGTTATCGGGACTAAAGAATCAAAACAGACAGGCAAAACAATAGTTAAGACAATATTCGCAGCAAGCGAAGGGCAGCAGTCTTATGAAAGGAAAGACAAGAACAACGGAGCTTTTACTTACTACATGACATACCTGCTCGATTCCCCGAATTCAGCCATGGACATCGATACTTCTAAAGACGGAATAATCACGATCGAGGACCTGATCCTGTTCACGGACAACAGGATAAACGACTGGACAAGGTCGCAGGATCTGCCTGCAATGAATCCCGTTTACCAGACCGAAGGCGGAGTAACATACGAGCCTTTCATGCTGTTCAGATACAATGCCGAACAGGTTATTCAGGAACAGAAAAAGGAAGGCTCAAAGCCGATATTCCAGTACGATGAAAAAGCCGAACTTGAAAAAATTAAGAAGTTCACGGAGAATAAAGAATATTTGAAAGAAGAACTGCCTGTATATCAACCGAAAACTTCCAAAGACCAGCAGATACAGGTAGATAATACCGATCTTTCAAGCTGGGAGCTGGCACTTGCTAATGAAAAGGAAATGGAGAAAGCCAAAGAAAAAGAAAAGCTTTTCAATGATCTGAAAAACAAATATAACGAAGCAATTTCGCAGCTTGACAAGACCGAAGATATTTTTGTAAAACATGAAAAGCTCGAGAAACTAAGAAATGAGATAAACAATGTTGAATACACTGATATCAAGCAGAAAATACTTCCCCTGCTCGAACCGGTTTATCAGAGAATAAGCGAAGAAAAAGGGAAGAAGCAGACTGAGGTGGACAAATTGAGGCCGCAGTTCGAAAAAGATATTTGCGATATGGAGAAAATGGTAGGATCAAGCCTCAGCAGTGAAACGAAGCAGAAGTATCTTGACGAATTCAGGAAAAAATGGCAGGATTACGCCAAAGTTCAGAAGGATGAGGACTTAGGCTACAGATTTTCAACTATCGGAGTTAACAAGAAGATATGCTGTAAGACTACTGATATCGAACTTCTTGCTGTCATAGGCGGAACATTTCTGATGGGAGGAACCGAACCTGACGATAAACCTGCCCACAATGTTACACTAAGCGGCTATTATATAAGTAAATACGAGATAACACAGGGGCAGTATCAGACCGTTATGGGCTCTAATCCGAGCCGTACTAAAAGCGAAAATAATCCCGTTGAGAACATAACATGGTTTGAAGCGATAGAATTCTGCAATAAACTGAGCGAAAACGAAGGACTTAACAAATGTTATACAGGCGACGGACTTAAAAAGAACTGCGATATCAAAGCTAACGGGTACAGATTACCAACTGAAGCGGAGTGGGAATATGCTGCAAGAGGCGGTCATCTGAGCAAAGGATATAAATTCAGCGGAAGTAACGATGCCAATGAAGTAGCGCAGTTCGGAGGCGATAAAAGAAGTACATCGAAGCCTGTCGGCGGAAAGAAGCCGAACGAAATAGGCATCTATGATATGAGCGGTAATGTCTGGGAATGGTGCAATGACTGGTTCGGAAAGTATCTCAGCGGAGATCTTGTTGACCCGACCGGAGATTATTCCGGTACAAATAAAGTGGCAAGGGGAGGAAGCTTCGATTCAGCTGCCGAATACTGCCTGCCCGGTCTGCGCAAGCACCGCGCACCTTCAAAAAGCAACGACAGCAACGGATTCAGAATTGTAAGGAGAGCTGAATAGGAACGCACAAACTTAAAATTGTATTAAATTCAATTAACTGATTGGAGTCAACTATGAAAAATTATATTTTTATTGCACTATTGGTTCTTATCACGGGACTGTTCGCCGCTCAATCAATAATTATCGAAGCTGAAGGTATAGCGAGCATGGGTGATACGAAGAGTAAAAAAGAAACTATGGATGAGGCTAAGAAAAACGCAATAAAAAATGCGAGCGAGAACGCGGGCACTTTTATTACATCCGAGACTACTGTCAGGGATTATGTGACGGAAAAGGATTTAGTTGAAGCTTTTTCGCAGGCTGTAATTAAAGTTCTAGCGGAAGTAAAAGGCGAATGGTTCAAGGACGAAATGATGGGCGAGAGCTATAAGATCACCTTAAAGGTCGAGGTGACTCCGAAAGAGATCGCATCAAAACCGGAAAAAGGCGATATGGCAGATTCCCCGACCGCTCCTTTAACAGTAAAGCTGTGGACTGATAAAAATCAAACGGAATTCAAGGCTGGAGAAAAGATAAATTTATTCATGAAGGGAAACAAACCTTTCTTTGCGAGAGTAGTCTATGTCCAGAACGACGGTACTCAGGTGCAGATACTTCCCAATCCTTACAGAACGGATAACTATTTTTACGGTGGCACAGTATATACTCTGCCTTCGGGAACAGATAAATATGAACTGACCGTCAATCCTCCTTTCGGATCTGAGAAAATTATCGTATATGCCAGCACGACCGAGCTTGGAGATGTGAAAGTTGAAAATGCCGATACTCTATATGTAATAAGTGAGAAACCTGAAGATACCGGAGTTAAGACAAGAGGCATTAAGATCACTAAAAAAGAAGGAAAAAGCTCAAAGGCTGCGGAATTTGATGAACAGGTCTTAGAGATAAAGACTTTTAAATAAAAAGTACAGTGTGATAATTTTTTATTAAGTGCTTATTCAAGGTATTTAAAAAACCTATTCCAGCGAAATTTGCCGTCAATGTCTTTTGATGCGTAAATTATAACCGCCTTTCCAATAACTTCTTCAGTATCCACGAATCCGAAATCCCTTGAGTCATAGCTGGTTAAAAAATTATCGCCGAGAACGAAAAGCTTATTTTTAGGAACTATAAAAGTATCATAGAAAGTGTTTTCATCCATCATGATTTCTGTCGAATCGCCTGCTGCCTCCGATTTGTTGTATTGAATGCCGTCAACAAAAATATTGTCTTCTATCATAGTTATCGACTGCCCTTCGACAGCAGCTACTCTCTTAACCAGGTTATTCACGCATTCCGGGTAGTTCCTGTTCTGAATAACGATAATGTCGCCGTCTCTTATCTTTCTTAGAGGCGGTATCTTTGCGGAAGGTATAGAAAAACTTTTATTAATAATAGGCACAGTTATTTTGTTCGGAGTGTGCGTCCCGAAAACAAGTCTGTTTATGAGAATGAAATCTCCGGGCAGGATACAATCTGACATAGAAGCCGAAGTGACTTTATAAAATTCAAAAACAATTACTTTGCTTAGGAGTATCAATAATAAAATGATTATAAATATTATATATTTAGACCTATTCATCAACTTTCAAAAGAGCTAAAAATGCTTCCTGAGGCAGTTCCACCGAACCTATCTGCTTCATTTTTTTCTTACCCTTTTTCTGCTTCTCAAGAAGTTTTCTTTTTCTTGAGATATCTCCGCCGTAACATTTTGCTAGTACATCTTTTCTTAATGCTTTAACGGTCGATCTTGAGATTATCCTAGAACCGATCGCAGCCTGGATAGCGCAGTCGAACATCTGACGCGGAATTATGTCTTTCAATTTTCTGCATATCTTTTCGCCGTAATGATAGGCCTTGTCCTTATGAATTATAGCGGCAAGGGCATCAACTTTTTCACCGTTTAAAAGAATATCCAGTCTTACCATATCCGTTGCCTGATAACCGGCCACTTCATAGTCGAACGAGGCATATCCTCTCGATATTGATTTAAGCTTGTCAAAAAAGTCGAATATAACTTCGGACAAAGGAAATTCATATTTTAAAACTACTCTGGTCTCATCAAGATAATCCGTGCCTTTATATGTACCCCTTCTTTCGAGGGAAAGCTTCATGATCGCGCCGATATGCTCCGTAAGCGTGACTATCTGGGCATGTATGAAAGGTTCTTCAACCCTTTGGATATTTTTGCTCATATCGAAATCTTTAGGGTTGTTTACCACTTCCATTTCCCCTGAAGTAAGATAGACATTATATGTAACGTTAGGAAATGTATTAATTACAGACATATCGTATTCGCGTTCAAGCCTCTCGTGCACGATCTCCATGTGAAGAAGTCCGAGATACCCGACTCTGAATCCGAATCCGAGGGCGGTTGAACTTTCCGGCGTATAAACAAGAGACGAATCGTTAAGTTTGAGTTTCTCAAGAGAATCCTTCAGGTCGTCATAATCCTCTGTGCTGACAGGAAATACTCCTGAATAAACCATGGGCTTAATATCCTGATATCCCGGTAAAGGTAGCTCAGAGCCGTTCTTAGCATACGTTACCGTATCTCCGACCTTGATGTCTTTTGCGCTTTTTGTGCCGGTGATAAGATATCCGACTTCGCCTGCGGACAGAACATCCCTCTTAAACCTGTCAAGTTTTAATATGCCGATCTCTTCAACCTCAAAATTAGAGTCCTGATTGAACATCTTTATCCTGTCGCCCTGTTTGATCGTTCCGTTCACAACTTTAATGTAAGCTACTGCTCCTCTGAACTGATCGTACATAGAGTCAAAGATCAGAGCCTGAAGAGGTTTTTCATCCCCGCCCTGAGGGGGAGGAACAGCGGTGATTATTTTTTCAAGAAGTTCTTCGACTCCAATGCCTGTTTTAGCGGAAGTGTAAACTATCTCAGAATCTATGCAGCCGATAAGATCTTTAACCTGTTTAGCCACATGTTCAGGCTGAGCGGCAGGCAGGTCTATTTTATTTATAACCGGAATTATCTCGAGATCATGACCCATAGCCAGATACAGATTGGATAATGTCTGCGCTTCTATACCCTGAGAAGCATCAACGACTAAGATCGCGCCTTCACATGCTGCTATACTTCTTGAAACTTCATATGTGAAATCCACATGTCCGGGGGTATCGATCAGGTTAAGTATATAAGTTTTACCGTCTTTTGCGGTATAGCTCATAGTTACCGCATGCGATTTAATCGTGATCCCGCGTTCCTGTTCCAGATCCATATTGTCGAGCGTCTGATTTCTCATTTCGCGGTTGGTCAGAGTTCCTGTGATCTCCAAAAGTCTGTCGGCAAGAGTTGATTTCCCGTGGTCAATGTGCGCTATTATGCAGAAATTTCTTATATTGTCTTTCATGGATCTTCTTTCTAATTAGTTCGGCGCAAATATAAAAATTTTAATCGTTAAAGTCAACAAACAAAAAGGACTGCATCCGCAGCCCTTTTAAGATGAAAATAAAAAATAATGTTATTTTTTGAGCGAGCTTTTTACCGCATTTTCAGTGTTTGGATGAAGAATATGTTTTTCTTCATATATTTTGGTTATGACGGATCCGTCTTTATTTATCGTTACCAAAGTCCTTTTACCGCAGCTTCCGCAGCCCATATACTTTTTTTCCGGCGACTTGTGCAGTTCTCCGATCTCTTCACCGCATGAAGCACATTTAATTCTTACCTTTTCTCTAATCATGATAAGACTCCCTGTTTGGTTTTAGGTGAAACGGATATTTACAAAATATCTCTTCATAAGTATATAATACAAAAAAACCGCCCGAAAACAAAGGAATTTATTATTATTCGTAATAAGTGATAGTTCTCACTGTGATAAATTTTGGCTGCCATATTTTATTCTCAAGACTTTTCTTCTCGAAAACTGTTTTAGTGACCCAATTACCCGCTTTGTCATACTCATACTCATATTTCAGGTACAGCACAGGGTCATTTCCCGTCTCTTCGATTACATTTCCGGACGAGTCATATTTGTATTCTGTAAGTGAACTTTTTTCCTCTCCCGCTTTTCCGTAGCCCTGGATTATCCTGTACCCTTCTCTGCTGAATTTCTCCCAGGAAATATTTTCGACCCCGTCAGTTACAAAGATATCTTTTACGGTACGATTGCCTTCTCCATCGGTCTCAATAATAAATCTGTGGCTGTCAATCAATTCACCTTCAGAGTTGTAGAAGTTCTCTTCAGTCTTATTTCCTTCGATATCATAACCGTAAAGTTCTATATTTGAAATACTACCTTCAGAATTGTACAGACAAGATTCAGTAAGTTTCCTGTCGATATATTTATATTTGTATTTGCTTTCAAGAAGTCCCTGCGAATTGTAGATCGTCTCTTCGATTATATTACCTTTGCTGTCATAGCTGATCTTTTTGGTGTTATCCAGTTTTCCGTCGGGTTTGAATACATTTTCGATCTTATTTCCTTTGCTGTCGTACATATTTTTTTTCGTGCTCAAAGGTTTTCCCTGTTGGTCAAAATACTGCTCTTCCTTTATCATTCCGGTCGTTTCAAACAATATCAAGCTGTTTTTTCCGGTTATCTGACCTTTAAATATCTCGCCGAACTTATCCTGAGCTTTATATGTAGTTTCAGACAGCGACCTGATATTTCCTTTCATTCTCATGATCTTAATATCGTTCCAGAAAGAATTCTCCGTTTGTTCCGGAGGAATAACTTTTGAGGTGTCGATGCTGAAAGAGTCTATCATGAGCGTATCAACGAATAATGTGTCCACCTCGATAATTTCAGTTATCAATGAATCGACTTTCAGCGTGTCGATTACTATGCTGTCAGGTGTAACGGGCTGAACTTCGGGTTTGGCAGGTAAACTGTCCTTCTTCTCCGAGCACGAAAAAATAAATGCAAAAATCAGCATTAAAGCAAACAACGAAATCAACTGTTTTTTCATACCAGCTCCTTTTAAATTTAAACTAATCATTTTGAAACGATCCTTATAAAGAACACAGCGCCGATAAGAGCGGTTATGATTCCCACCGGTATCTCTGCCGGCCACATAATCGTTCTGGATATCAGATCGCAGACAAGGAGTATTATCGCGCCTGTCATAAGCGCGGTCGGAAGCAGGGTCCTGTAATTTCTTCCGAAATATTTAGATGCTATGTGCGGCGCAATTATACCGATAAAACCGATCGGTCCCGTAAAAGATACTATCGAGCTGATCATTAGCGAAGAAAAGATAAAAAGGTATTTTCTTGATCTGTCGATATTAACGCCTCTCGAAACAGATATTTCCTCGCCGATGAAGAGAAGGTTGAGATCATCTCTGAAATTATAGATGGTGACAAATCCGGCTGCGAAGACAATCGCTGCGAAGAAAACGGAATTCATTCCGACTACATCCAACCCGCCCATCGTCCATCTGGTGATCCTGACCGCATTGGCCTGATCGGTAAGATACTGAGTGAAAAGTATTAGCCCGGAAAAGAAAAAATTAATTACGACCCCGGTAAGGATCATCGAATTGGGATTAAATTTGTTTCTGCCTGCCGATGCAAAGTAAACTATGGATACCGACAGGATCGCTCCCAGAAAAGCAGACAGTGATGTAAGCGACATTCCCATAAATCCGCCGAAGCTGAAAAAAGAAATGAACAGAGTTACCCCGAACGATGCCCCGCTTGCAGTTCCTAAAGTGAAAGGCGAAGCGATCGGGTTTCTGAAGAGGGACTGGAAAACGGCTCCGCATAAAGCGAAAGTACCCCCCGCAAGGATTGCCATTAACGCTCTGGGAAGTCTTATTTTAAAGATTATATCATTTGAGGTCTCGGATGAAAAAGCATTCAGGAAAGAATTTAGATCCGAGCCTGCCGTCAGATTCAAAATGAACGAAGTTAACAGCAGGAAAGTAAGAAAATATATTTTTTTTCTTTTTGATATCATACTCTAACAAAGACCGGTTTGTTATCCTCAGGGTTAGTCAGCGATAAAAATTCGATTCCGAACAGATCGCTCATATCCCCGGAATTTACAGCGGGTGAATCTTTCAAAAATACTATGCGGCCTTTTTTAAGCGCCATTATTTTGTCCGAATATTTAAGAGCGTCGTTCAGATTGTGTGTCACATTTATAACGGTAATGTTTCTTTTTTTATGAATATCGAATATCAGTTCGCTGATCTGGTGATCGAAATAGGGATCGAGATGCGTTACAGGTTCATCAAATAATATTATATCGGTTCCCTGCGCAAGAGCCGATGCAATAGCCACTCTCTGTCTTTCGCCGGAGCTCAGATCGCTTATCTTTCTTTTCGCGAACTCGGATGTGAAAGTTATTTTCATGCTCTCTTTTGTGATTTCCCTGTCAAGTTTGCTTATACCTGCGAAAGCTGAAAAATAAGGGTATCTGCTGAAAAGGATAAATTCTTCCGCCGTAAAATCGTTCGGCTGAAGCTGTCCTATATAGGTTATCTTTCGTGCCAGCTCTTTTTGAGAATAATCAGAAATCCTTTTATCAAAGATATTAATTTCACCGGAGCTTTTATCAATAATCCTGCACAGTGATCTTAAGATCGTACTTTTTCCGGCGCCGTTAGGTCCGATTATCGAAAGATATTCACCGCTGGATACATTAAAGCTCACGGAATCTATAATAGTCTGTTCGTCAAGAAAAATTGTCAGGTTCTCTGCTTTAATCATTTAACGAGTCTCACTATAAGAATTTCGGCGCATAAAAGCGTCAGTACAAGGATCAGAAGATGATTTTTCAGATCTCTGCTTTCAAAAGAGATCAGGTCAGTATCGCTATAATTCTTATATGTTATCATCTTTGAGTTAAAATTCTCTTTTATTACTTCTGTAAAGTCCCCGAAATTTTCCCGCTCATAATTAACAGCTGTCTGTTTGAGAAAAACACCGTCATCGTTGTAAGATCTGTAGAACCCGGGCGATTTGAGAAAGAATCTTTTCGATAGCTCGTCATGTGCTTTATCCAGGCTTTTTCCCGGTTTTGTCAGGTAGAAGTAGCTATCAGATTCAACAGTATCACCTATTGTTCTAGAAGCATCGTATTCGGATTCACTACCTGCAAGGTATAAAAGAGAATTAAGTATTACAGGTACAGAAATGCCGTTCTCGAGAATATTTGAGTTGTTTTTCTCAAGGCCCGTCGTAAGAAATAAGATACTGCCTCTTCCCAGCGATTTTTCTAAAAACAGCGGGTCTTTAGCTACAGTAATCAGACTTGTCCAGTTTTTGTTCAAAACTTCGTAATAATTGAATATCTCAACACTGTTCACGCCTGTAAAACCCTCAGAAAAAACATCACTGAAAACAGGATGTTTCATTTCTTCGATCCGGATCCCCGCATAGGAATCCGTAAGCTTTTTATAGCCAGAGACCGGAGGAAACCCCAGAGAACCGACCAGATTCGCGCTATAATCATTAAGGTTAAGCTTATCCCCGGCGGAAAAATATGCCGAACCTCCTTCAGCTATATAATTTTTAACTGAGGAAGCTGTAAAGGAGCTGAAGTTCGATATGCCGCAGAAAAATAACAGCCTGAAATCAGAGAGTTCTACAGAGTTTATTGCTTCAGGATCTATGACCTGAGGTATAAAGACCGAATCAGGATGTGTTCCTATAAGGCTCAGAATGTTCTTTACTGCTCTGGAGTCTTTGTCTCCAATAAGAAGCATTTTCTTTTTTTCAAGATCATTTATAGTAAAATTATAACTGTTGTTCAAAAGGTTTGAATTCTCGTCGTTTACTTCGGCTGTAATAGCTGCTCCCTCATTACCTATATCCTTAAGCTCGACATTGATCATTTTTGATCTTTCACTGCCGAAAACGACATCCTGGGCATATATCTTTCGTCCGTCCTGATAAATATCGAGTCTTGTTCCCTTCCCGCCTGCCGATGTTAAAGAAATACGCGCAAATGTTCTGTTTGAAATAATGACAGAATCGACCGATATATCTTCTTTTCCGCTTTCGTCAGAAGTGAACAGAAGAGCATGTCTGCGGTAATTGTTTTCAAAAGAAATATTCTCATCGGCATTTACAAGTCCGTCCGTCATAAGCAAAAGTATCCTATTAGTGTTGGAAATGTCATTAAAAAGCGAATCTGCGAATCCTGTAATTTCTCTCAAGGGGCGTTCTCTGCCGTAAATATCTACAGAATTTAGAAATTTGAGAGCATCCTTTTTATTTCCTTTGAATTTTTCACCGGGATCGGATGTCAGTATATAGACGGTTGTGTTTTCAGGAACACCGTTTATTGACCGGATAAGAATATTTCTCGCAGCGTCGAATTTTGTTATTCCAGACGACTCGTTCGCCATAGAGGAACTGGTATCAAGATAAAATACTGCTGAAGTTCTTTTCCCAGGATCAAAGTCCGATCTGTCGCCGATAAAAGGACCTGCGAAGATAAGTATAATAGACATGATCAGGATCGTCCGGACTATCAGAAGTATAATGTCTTTTATCCTAGTCCGCCTGTTTACATTTTTAGACAGGTTCTTCAAAAGAAAAAGCGAACTGAATAACAGTTTTTTCGGTTTTTTTCTGAAAATGATATAAATTATCAGCGGAAGTGCTGTCAGCGGCATCAGATAAAGATATTGAAGGTTTTCGAAATACATATCTTTTCGTTTTTTCTCTGAATTTAAGCCAAAGAAACAAAAAACACAACAGAGATATGAATATTTTTGATTAAAATATAATAAAAAAAATCTTGTATAAAAGGAATATGATAAATATATTTGCACAGCGATTTAAAGAAAAGTATGGGGTTATATAAATGAGCAATGAAAGAGATATACTGGACCTAAAAGCGAAGAATGAAAAAGCCGAGCTTGGAGGAGGTGCCCAGGCTATCGAAAAGCAGCACTCCAAGGGCAAATTAACTGCGAGAGAGAGAGTAAATCTGCTTCTGGACAGGGACAGCTTTGAAGAGCTAGATAAACTCCGTACGCATTCTTGTAGCGATTTCGGAATGGAGAAAAAGAAATTTTACGGCGACGGTATGATCACCGGCTACGGAACTATTCACGGAAGACTGGTTTTTGTTTACTCTTTTGATTTTACGGTAATAGGCGGAACATTATCTAAGACCGTAGGCGAAAAAGTGGCGAAGGTTATGGAAATGGCCGCAAAGGTAGGAGCTCCTGTAATAGGCATTAACGACTCTGGCGGAGCAAGGATCCAGGAAGGTGTTGACGCTCTGGCGGGATATACGCATATTTTTATAAAAAACATCCTTTATTCCGGTGTAATTCCTCAGATCAGCGCGATCGTAGGACCCTGCGCAGGCGGAGCAGTTTATTCTCCGGCACTCACCGATTTTATATTCATGGTCAGAAAAACAGCATATATGTTCCTGACAGGTCCGAAAGTTGTCGAAGAAGTCACGCATGAAAAAGTGACGGATGAAGAGCTGGGCGGTGCTGATGTGCACGGAAAGAAAAGCGGTGTAACTCATTTTACAAACGATACGGAACAGGAATTATTCGAGGGTATCAGAACGCTCATAGGTTTTATTCCGCAGAATAACACTGAGGACTCTCCGGTGACGCCCTGCGATGACGATCCGTCCAGAATTTGCAGGGAATTGAATTCAATAATACCGGATAACCCGAATAAACCGTACGATATGAAACAGGTAATCAAGAATGTCGTTGACAACGGCGTATTCTTTGAAGTTCAGAAGGACTGGGCCCAGAACATCGTCATCGGATTTTCCAGGATGAACGGGAAAAGCGTAGGTATAGTTGCCAATCAGCCTAAAGTTATGGCGGGTGTCCTTGACAGTAATTCATCGGTAAAAGGCGCAAGGTTCGTCAGATTCTGCGACGCTTTCAATATACCTATCATAACATTTGAAGATGTTCCGGGATTTTTACCGGGAACAGCTCAGGAGTTCGCAGGGGTCATTGACCACGGGGCAAAACTTCTATATGCTTACGGCGAGGCTACGGTCCCAAAAATTACCGTTATAACAAGAAAAGCATACGGCGGAGCATACTGCGTAATGAACTCAAAACAGCTCAGAGGCGATATAATATACGCTTGGCCTTCTGCCGAAATAGCCGTTATGGGAGCTGAAGGGGCAAGCAAGATCGTTTTCGCAAAAGAGATTGCGGAAGCTGAAGATAAAGAAAAGATGCTTGCAGAAAAAGTCAAAGATTATAAAGACAGGTTCGCAAATCCTTACGTAGCTACTGATAAAGGGTTCATCGACGGTATAATCGAACCCGAAGTAACGAGGTTCAAAGTGATAAAAGCTCTTGAAATGCTGAAAAATAAAAGAGAAACGAACCCTCCGAAAAAACACGGTAATATACCGTTATAATCAGGAGAAATCAGGAAAATATTATGACAAGATTTATTTTAATAGTATTGATCTCGGCTTTGACGGCGGGTCTGTATCCTCAGGATCAACAATTCAGAGAACTTCCCGAATATACTATAGAAGATTCTATGAACGACAGTATATTTTACCAATATACAGATGAGGAGTTCAAAAGAGCAGTATTTCAGACAATAAAAAAGAACAGCCTGACCAACTCCAAACTGTTCCTAAAAACTTTGAATGAGGTTAAACAGGGTAAAGTAGAGAAGAAAGATAGAGAATATGGAGTTGAAAATATCAGCAAAGAATTTTCAGAAGGACTGAACGGATGGACAATTACACTGAGCGGTATGCTTGTCGTATTTGTCGGGCTTATACTAATTCTGATCGTTATTCACATTTTCAATTTCTTCTTCAAAAATGACCTTATGAGCAAAACTGAACCGGCTCATGCGGCGAAGGAAAAGCCACATGAAATCAAATCATTTGAAAAGGAAGAAATTCCGGATGACCACCTTGCAGCAATAGCAACTGCAGTGGAATTGTATAAAAGGCTTTATCTGGTAAACTCGATGTCCAGTCTTACTTTTAAATCTACAGGCAACAGTGCGTGGAAAGCTGTAGATAAATTCGGCTTAAGATAAAAATTTAAAGGATTTTGCAATGAAGGAATTGAAACTCGACATAAGCGGTAAAGAATATACTGTAGGCATTGAGGAATTCGGATCCAGTCATGCAGTTATTACGGTTGACGGCAAGAAATATAATGTGGGATTAAAAGATCTCGGCGAAGAATTAAAGATCGAGACAGTTCAAAGGTCCGGATCGTCCGTTCCATCCACTGGAGCCGTTAAGCAGGTACAGTCTGCCCCTTCCTCTTCAGGTTCCTCAGGCTCAGGAAGCCATGAAGTTCTTGCACCTTTACCGGGGCTGATACTGAATGTCCTTGTGAAAGTCGGCGACAGCGTTAAAGCCGGTCAGAAGATCATGATAATGGAAGCTATGAAAATGGAGAACGACATCAATTCAACCAGAGATGGAAAAATAAAAGCTATTAATGTTCATAACGGGGATAATATTTCTGAAGGCGATATACTTGCCGTTATAGAGTAAAACGAGATAAAGTAAAATGAATACATTCATACAACTGCTTAATAATACAGGATTTGCTTCACTTACGTTTGATAATGTTATAATGTTGATCGTAGGAGCGCTGGCAATTTATCTTGCCATTGCAAAGAACTACGAACCGCTTCTTCTTCTTCCTATAGGTTTCGGAGTAATTATCGGTAATATGCCGTATATGGCGGGACTTCCAGTAGGTGTTTACGATAATCTTTCATCAGGAAACCCTCAAAACAGCGTTTTCAGCCTTTTTTACTGGGGAGTGACTTCGGGGATATTCCCTCCGCTGATCTTTCTCGGGATCGGAGCTCTCACAGATTTTTCAGCACTGATCTCAAACCCAAAGTACCTGCTTTTGGGCGCGGCGGCCCAGATAGGGATATTTCTGACTTTTATAGTAGCTCTTACTCTCGGTTTCGATTATTACGAGTCTGCTTCGATAGGAATAATAGGAGGTGCTGACGGACCGACATCAATTTTTCTTTCTTCTATCCTTGCGCCTAAACTACTCGGACCTATAGCTATTGCGGCATATTCATATATGGCACTTGTGCCGGTTATTCAGCCCCCGTTCATGAAGCTGCTTATAACAAAAAAAGAAGCTCTTATCAGAATGAAAACGCCGCGAAAGGTGTCACAACGAGAGAAAATATTGTTCCCTATAATAACTTTTATGGTTGCAGCTTTGATCGCCCCCGGCTCAATTACACTTATCGGCATGCTGATGCTTGGTAATCTGCTCAAAGAGAGCGGAGTAACAGAGAGACTTGCAAAAACAGCCGGGAACGCTATACTTGACACAGCTACTATAATCCTGTCCTTTTCGGTTGGCGCCAGTACTCAGGCCTCAACATTTGTAACAAAAGAATCTCTTTTAATATTTTTTCTGGGCCTGGCATCATTCTGTCTTGCAACGATGGGAGGACTTCTGTTTGCCAAATTTATGAATCTTTTCCTGAAAGAAAAGATCAATCCTCTGATCGGCGCCGCAGGTGTTTCTGCCGTGCCGGATTCTGCGAGAGTTGTTCACAACTACGCACAGGAATACGATAAAACCAATTTCATTCTTGCTCATGCTATGGGTCCTAATGTAGCCGGAGTCATCGGGTCCGCTATTGCGGCCGGTGTTTTTATAGCTATGTTCCCCCATTAGAAAATGCGTATCAGTTCTTAGACTTCAACGCATCAAAAAAATGTATAGCTCTAATACTCAGACTACTGCTTGTGAAAAATTCATTCAGGTGCTCGATGCATTCAAATGAAGAACAGATGATATATTCTGTTTTTTCCAGACAGTTCTTTTCATAAAATGACCGTGCGATCTTGCGGCGTATATCATAATTTGACCTGTCCAGCAATTCGGTACAGCCGCAGAAATCTGAGGTAAAATCCGGAATTTTTGTATAATCGGCATAAATGGATTTTACTAAATTCCTGTACAAGTCAGTTTGACCGCAACCCGGACACGAGTGAAATATGACTGAATTATCGTATTTGGGAGCAAACTCAATTTTATATTCAGATATAAATTCGATCCAGTTACTTACAGGGAGCCTTAAAGATAATTTAGGATCAGTTCTATCTAATTCTTTAAAAAGGTTCCCTGCCTTCGGGCATAGACTGACTATTAATTTAATATCTAAAAGACAGTTGAAAGCTTTTATATTTGAATTTAAGTTTCTTCCGGCTGATTTTAAAAGACCTTTGTACGATAAAGGATTTCCGCAGCAGACCTGATTTTTTGGAATAAGGATTTCAATGCCCTGAGCACGCATTATTTTTACAAAATTATCGGTACATTCAGGGTACAGGTGTTTTCCGCCGCAGCCTGTAAAGAGTGCTATCCTGATACCGCGGTCATTTTTAGTTTCATGTCTTACGTCCATATTAAAAAAATTGTTAATCGGAATTTCAGGAAATTTTGCAGCTAAGTTTGTTCCGGCGAGCCTGAAAATAATTTTTCCGAAATAATTCAGCGAATTGTTTTTAAAAAGAAGATTTCCGCATTTTCTGAGAAGCATAAAAAAAAGATCTGATGTTGACGGTTTAAAAGAAAAGATTCCCTCAAGAATTGATCTTTTTATATCGAATATTTTGTTTCTTGAAATTATCCTGCTCTTCGCGTTTTTTAGGATCAGAGAATATTCAACATCAGCCGGGCAAAATTCAAGGCACTGTCCGCAGTTAAGGCAGACGAACAGCTTTTCGCGAAGCTCCTTTGAGGTTTTAAGTTCTCCGCTCAGATAACCTTTGACCAGATTGATCCTGCCTCGAGTTGAGTAAATTTCTTCTCCGGTTATTTTGAAGACGGGGCAGACTGTCCTGCAGTTTCCGCAGTTCGTGCATTTGTCTATAATTTCTGTTATATATAAATTGTTTTTTTCCAAGCACTTTACCTCAAGATCAGATCGGATATATCGAATTCAGCCCTAGTATCGTCATAGAACTTTAGATCGATCTCTAGATAACGGATATTAAGTTCTTTAACTGAAGCCGGCGAGATCTTTACGAAATCTTTATAAGTAGTGATAAGAATATCCGAATCTTTTTTAAATCTTTTTAAAACAGCCAGTTCGCTTTCTGAATAACGGCAGTGGTCAGGAAAAGCTTTACTGTAAACTAACATGATATTATTGAAAATGCTGAAAAAATCATCAGGATTGGCTATTCCGCAAAATAACGAGATATTCGAACCGTAAATATCTTTCAGCTCGGTTTTTATTGTTCCGTCAGAGACATAAGAGTAGTCCAGCTTAGATATCAGTATTTTTTTCTTGAATTTATTGAGGTATTTCAGTTTTTCATTAACTGAAACTGAAGTAATATCATTTACTTTGGACAGAATAATAACATCCGAAGATCTTAACCTTGAGATCCTATCCCTCAAAATACCAGAAGGTAAAAGCAGACGGTTGCCGAGGAACCTGTTTTCATCAATAAGAACTATATCGAGATGTTTTTTTACCGCTCTGTGCTGAAAAGCGTCATCGAGAATAACAGCGTCATAGCTTTTCGACATATCTTTTATTACGGATGTTCTGTCTTTGTCGCAGACGACTTTTGACTTTGTTTTCCGGTAGATCGTTAGAGGTTCATCTCCGGATTCGATTACCTGTGTACTATCATTTATGACGACTCTGCCACGGCTTTTTCTGCCGTACCCGCCAGTGACTACCAGAGAGTTTAATCCCTTCTTCGTCATTAAATTAACAAGGCTTATAACTGTAGGCGTCTTTCCGGTACCGCCGACTGTGATATTTCCTACAGAGATCGTGAATGTGTCAGGCCGGTAAGAACTTTTCAGGCCGGAGTCGTATAAAAAATGTCTAAAAGAAACGGCAAAATAATATATGATGGTTAAAGGAAGAAAGGCGACGCATAGGAAAGCGGCAATATACGGGTTTTTTGTGAAAAGCATTATCTGAGACTCATTTTGAAACATACCAGTCAAGTTCGGCGGTGATAGAACCTATATAAACCTTTGTTTCCATTTTTACTGGCATTTTTTTCTTGTCGGCAGTCAGCCATACCTGGATCTTCCCGTCTTTTTTAAAAACGCCTCCGTCAGCCATTACCGGCTCAACTACGAAACATCGGAATTTGCCTGCAGGAACTTCAACTGTTTCTATTTTGTGTACAATGACTTTTATATCATATACTTTCTTGTTGTCGGTTGCAGGAATTATTATTTCGTCTCCGACTTTAAGATCAAGCGTTCTGACATAAAAAAGTGCCGAAAGCGGATCCATCACATTTTCCGGAATATCGATGACCGCGCTTTTGTTCTTTTTGCCTTTTCTCTCTCTGAAATATTTAGCTTTGTGCTCTGCCTGGTCGTAATCTATATCTATATCAACTTCGTAGCTGCCTTCCCTCAGCTGTTTTTCAAATCTTAGAGTGTGGACTTTTTCTTTATCAAAATACGACATCGTCCAGTCTCTGACCTTGAAAATCCAGTCGAATGCCCTTCTTGATTTCGCAGTAGTCTTAAAAATGAAACAGTCCCTTCCGTTGAAATTTTTGTCTTCATGTATCTCGATGGTAGCGTATCCAGCCAGCATTATGCCGTAATTGACCTCAAAGTGAAGATACTCCCCGCTGCTGAAAGGATAAACAGCCGTTTTGTTTAAAGCAGGTTTGCCAGAAGCAGTCGAATTCTGGGCAGAAACCGCCGCCGCGATAAGAATTAGAGTGATCATTATTTTTTTTATCATGATATTATAGCCCTGTTTCCGTCAGTTTTTATTATTTCGGTGAGCTGAATTCCCGGGTAGAGTTCTCTTTTAGTAAGAAATGAGAGAACCATCGAGATATTCACCCCCGAAACGGATGTTATCCTTTTGCTTGATGAAGCAACTTTTCTTGATGCAATAAAACAGCTTCCTCCCGGAAAGTCGGTGGCTATAATGTAAAAGGAATCAATATCGCTTTCCGTTATCATCCTGATGCGTTCAGCCAGTTCTGATGTTGACATATTCTCGTTTGAGACGGGGACAATGACTTCGTCTTTGACCTCTCCGATCACTTTTCTGGCTACATCAATAAGAGCGATTCCAAGCGATCCATGCGTTACGATCAATAGTTTATTATTCATAATCTTTATCTAGATACTGGGTAAGTTTCTGCTGTTTCTTCATTTTATTCAGAAGCAGTTTATTGAATTCTTTTGCAGCGTTATAGCCATATACTTTCAGGTGAAGATTAAGAGCTATGGTTTCCGCGATAACAGTAATATTTTTACCGGGGAATATCGGAAGTCTTATCCTCGGAAGATCGACATCAAGTATTTTTATTGAGTCATCTGCCATTCCGAGCCTTTCATATTCAACTTCCTTCTTCCAGTCGTCAAGCTGAATGACCAGCTCGACCCTTTTCTGCATCCTTATCGCCCGGGTTCCGAATATTTCCTTGACATTCAGAATGCCTAGGCCTCTTATCTCCATAAAAGGTGTGTAACCGCCACCGCTTTTGCCCATCAGAACTTTTTCGTCTTTTTTCTGTATCGTTACAACATCATCAGCTACAAGTCTGTGACCCCGTTCAACGAGGTCTAGCGCGATCTCACTTTTTCCGATGCTGCTTCTGCCCATGATCAGAAGACCGGTACCGTAAACATCGACCAGTGTTCCGTGGATCTGGGTCGAAGGAGCAAAGAAGTCGTCAAGATAATCATTGATCACTTCGTAAAGCTTGGGAAATGCCTTAGTGCTTCTAAAAACAGGTATTTTTTTTCTGACGCACTCATCGACAAATTTCTGGTTGATCTTTTGGCGCCCAATTATTATAAAAGCCGGAATTTTGAATTCCAGAAGTTTTTTGATGTCTTTTGTGTTGCCGGCCTGATACTGGTCGTTTATAAAACTGATCTCGGCAGCAGAAAGCAGCTGCAGGCAGCTCCAGTTAAAATCCTTGAAATAACCTGTAAGTGCAAGTCCCGGTTTATTAAGCCCTGAATGTTCTATCTTTCTCGATTCTGAAAAAGCTGCATCTGTAAGAAACTTCAGCTTTAATTCATCCTGGACATCTTTATAAAACTTGTTAACTGTCAAACTTTTATTCATATCAAAGACCTCATTATAGTGAACTGCAGTAAAATTTACTAATGATTGGCGTATAAAACAACATAATAATTAATTAAATCCGCGGAATATATTTTGGTTTTGCGGATAAATATTTGTTATATTTACAACTAACTTGGGCGGAGAGCATATATTATGGAACAGAAGAAAATTAACGAGCTCAGCGGACTTTTCAAAAAAGTGCTGGCTGAATTGGGAGAAGACACGGGTAGAGAAGGACTTGCCAGAACACCTGAGAGGGTAGCAAAAGCCTATTCGTTCCTGACACGCGGTTATGAAGAGGATATTGATAAGGTGATCAACGGCGCTGTATTTTCAACAGACAATGATGACATGGTCATAGTCAAAAATATTGAACTTTACTCTTTATGCGAACACCATCTCCTGCCTTTTTTCGGAAAATGCCATGTGGCGTATATTCCTGCGGGTAAAGTTCTCGGACTGTCCAAGATCGCCCGCATTGTGGATGTGTATTCCCGCAGGCTGCAGATACAGGAAAATCTAGTAAGGCAGATAGCGGAAACAGTTATGAAATATACTTCGGCTGAGGGTGTGGGAGTGGTAATAGAGGCGCAGCATCTGTGTATGATGATGCGGGGCGTAGAAAAGCAGAACTCGGTAATGACGACCTCATGCATGCTCGGCAGCTTCAGAGAAGACGGAGCTACAAGAACAGAATTTTTGAGCCTGATAGGAAAATAAATGGACAGAAATCAAAAGAAAGCCGCGCTTATAACCGGCGGGGCAAAAAGAATAGGAGCGGAAATAGCTTTAGGCCTTGCGGAAGACGGCTTCGATATCGCGATTCATTACAATTCGTCAGAACGCGATGCGATCGCAACACAGAAAAAAATTAAATCGCTGGGCAGAGAATGCGCGATTTTTAAAGGCGATCTGAGAGATGTTCATTTTATCAACGAGCTTGTAATGGCTGCATTTACAACATTTCCATATTTGAATTTACTAATAAATTCAGCTTCAGTTTTCAAAAGAGCTGAAATAAAGAACACTACACCTCAAGACTTTGACGAAATTATGAGCGTTAACTGTAGAGCGCCATTTTTCATCGTAAAAGAATACGCGAAATTCTGTAAAAGCGGGAGCATAGTAAATATTCTCGATACAAAAATATCAAAGCATCAGAACACATATTCAGCTTACATAATGTCGAGGATCGCCATTCAGGAACTTACAAGGCTTGCCGCAGTCGAATTCGCACCGTCGATCCGTTCGAACGGTATATGTCCGGGACTGATTCTTCCCGGAAAAAACGAGGATGAGGATTATATAAAAAGACTTGAATCTAAGATACCGCTCGGCAGGAAAGGAAATGCGGGAAATATAATTGAAACCGTAAAATTTCTGCTGAATAATGATTTCATAACGGGTGAAATCATTAATGTTGACGGCGGAGAAAATTTAAAATAGACCGGAAATGACATGAAAATATGCTTAAAAGGAATAGAGATACAGGCGGTGATCGGTACAAGGCATCATGAAAGGAACAGCCACCAGAAGATATTGATAGATGTCGAGTTTGAATATGACGCGAAAGCCGCTTCAGATTCCGACAGGCTTGAGGACGCTGTCGATTATTCTGCGATGGTTGAAGATATAATCAGAAATGCAAAAGAAAGCAGATGTCTTCTGCTTGAAACGCTGGCGGAACGCACGGCCGATCTTTTGCGAAGAAATCCGGTTATAAAATCAGGAAAGATCACCGTAAAAAAACCTTCAGCGATAAAAAATATCGAGTTTGTTTCTGCAGAAGCGAACTTTCAAAATCAGAATTAGTTTACTTAAGATTAAAAAGATTTGAATTTTATGTTAAAAATGTTATATTTGATACTCGAATTAAAAAGGAGAATGAAATGAAAAAATACATGTTTACTGCAATAACAATAATTGTCTTTTCACTTTACGGACAGCAGAAAATCGGAGCTATTAAGGCAGGGATGTTTTTTCCTCAGGCCTGCGACGGAGGTTTTGATCTCGGTATAGAATACGGGCTGCACATTGATACGAATCTTGATGTTTCATTGAGCCTTGACTGGTTCAAAAAGGAATTTGAAGATAAAGACGCAAAAGGCGAGTATGAGGAAATACCGGGACTGACAGCCGACCAGTTGGTAAAATTAAGCGAAACGACAATTTATGATTTCCCGTTGATGGTGGCTGTAACCGCCAAATTTCCTTATAATGACAAGATAAAATGGTTCGCCACAGGAGGTCTGGGAGCAGAGATGCTGTATGCATCATATAATACATTTGACGGCGATGAGCTGGATGAGAAATCAGAACTTGCGTTTGATTTTAACTGGAGGCTTGGAGGCGGGGCGATTTACAACCTCGGGCAAAGATCAGAGGTTTTCGGCGAAATCATATATCACTACTCTAAACCGAGCTATGAATATAAAGATGAGATCAGTGGAACTGAATATACTCTGGAAAGAGAATATGATATGAGCGGCATTATGTCAAGATTAGGCGTGAGATTTTTCTTTAATTAAAATTATAAAACAGGACAGAACAAATGAAATACGGAGATTTTTTATTTTCAAGCGAATCGGTAACGGAAGGACATCCGGATAAGATAGCGGATCAGATATCAGACGCGATCCTGGATGCAGCTTTAAAAGATGATCCTGCGAGCAGAGTGGCGATAGAAACTTTCGTAACTACAGGCCTAGTTGTCGTCGGCGGGGAAATGACCACAAAGACTTATGTTGACATTCCCGGGCTTGTAAGAAAAACCATAAAAGAGATAGGATACGATCACTCTTATAAGGGATTTGACTACAATACCTGCGGAGTGATATCAACTATAGATCAGCAGAGCGGCGACATAGCGATGGGCGTGGACAGGCTGGGAGCGGGAGATCAGGGAATGATGTTCGGGTTCGCCTGCGACGAGACGCCTGAGTTTATGCCCCTTCCGATCATGCTGGCACATAAACTTACAAAGCAGCTTTCAGAGATCAGAAAATCTGGGAAAATAGAATTTTTAAGACCCGACGGAAAATCGCAGGTTACAGTAAATTACAAAAACTGGATACCCGATTCTATAGACACTGTTGTGATCTCAACCCAGCACGATCCGCTTTTCGGAGGGGAGAACCCCACTAAGGCTCAGCTTGCAAAAGAGCACAAATTAATAGAGAAAGAAGTGACCGAAAAAATAATAAAGCCTATCATCCCGAAAAAGCTGATAAAAGGCGAATATAAGATCCATATTAATCCCACAGGCAGATTCGTGACCGGAGGTCCAATGGGCGATACCGGACTTACGGGAAGAAAGATAATAGTCGATACATACGGCGGATACGCTCGTCACGGCGGAGGAGCTTTCAGCGGAAAGGATTCAACAAAAGTTGACAGATCTGCAGCCTATATGGCAAGATACATCGCAAAAAATCTTGTAGCCGCAGGATATGCGCAGAAACTTGAAATTCAGGTGGCTTATGCCATAGGAATAGCAGAACCGGTTTCTATTATGGCTGAAACATTCAGAACAGGTAAAATCTCCGGTGAAGAGATAGTAAAACTTATCAGAAAGCATTTTGATCTGACCCCGGCCGGAATTATTAAAAAACTTCAGCTTAGAAAACCTGTATTTGGAGCCACTGCGGCTTACGGACATTTCGGAAGAGACGGATTTGCCTGGGAAAAACTTGATATGGTAGATAAACTTCACTCATAGGAGAATGCACTGATGAAATATCTTACGGTCGTGCTGCTTTTATCCGCGTATGTACTTGTTGCGGGTGAGTTTGATCTTTTTCAGGAAAAAAGCATGACCGACGAATCAGTTTTTAAAGATTATAAGTTCAATAAGTTCAGAGCATCATACAGTTTATTTCCTTCTGAGCAGAAAAAGATCGGTATAAGTTTTTCAAGATATTTAACAAGAAAGCTTGGTTTTATTATTGAGCTTGACCAAAGCGAATATGGAACCGGATTAAAAGAAAAATCGGAGTTTATTATAGCTGCGACTTACAAATTTACAAAACGCGCCAGAACATGGGTTTTTCTCGGAGATCTGGGATTATCGATAAATGATGATGTAGAAGACTACGAAGGAAATTCAAAAGGATTTAAAGCGAATCATCTTTACGGACGGTTTTGTGCCGAATATGTTTTCTCGAACGGCTTCGGAATTGATTTTTCGATGGTAGGCAGGATGCCTTTGGAATTCGATCTTGACGAAGATGTTTCTCCTATCCATTCTATAGGGATTTTATATCAGTTTTAAATAAACGGATTTATGAAGTACTTCATTACATTACTTTTAATACTTTGCTCGTATGCGGCTTATATTTTTATAAGGGAGAAAGCCCTTGAGGAGTACAGGCCGCCGGAACTCCGTTTCAAGAAATATCAGCAGAATGACTCTGTCTTGACCCTTAACGACAGGTTCAGGAAAAGCAGTGTGATTGTTTTTGATATTGCAGACCTGGTAAGGAACACAGTAAATGACTCAGCCTCTTCACCTGAATTTTTTGATATATTGAAAAGCTCAAGGGTTTACAGCTCTACTGTGGATCTTACACCCGATAGAGTTATGTGTCTGAAGAGTTTTTTGGGATGTCTGTCTCCGTATAAGTTCAATGACCGTAAAGAACCTTACAGGAAATTAAAGGATATTATCTCAGACAGCCTTAGAAACGGATCGGTTCCTCAAGCTTATGCCCGTTCAGGATATATAACGAGACTTTATACGGCCGACTCAGCCGTATTTTTATCGGCTTCAGGATATTTCTCGAAATCTGTGATCTTGAAGTCCAAGGAAGAAGTTCTTGAACAGCTTTACAAAGATATAATCAAAGATAAAGATACCCTGTTCTTCTGCTACGCGGATCTGTCAGGAGACCGGATCTCAAATGAAAATTATTTTACTGATATTGATAATCACGCAGGCCTGATGAGGAGAATGATCGAAAACAGGATCGGGATCGAACCTCTTATGCTTTTTGTTTCTACCAACAGGACAAATAAATTTTCAAAAGGTCTTTCATTTTTTCACCAGAAAGGCATGAAGCATTCAAATGAGGCAGGAAACGCGGCAATGACAGATATTTCAAAGACCCTTTTAAGCTATTCAAAGGTAATCCCGCCAGGATATTTCGGAGGATATGATCTTGATAACGACGAGGAATTTATAGAAAGGGATTATTTTGCCGGCAGCTGTTCTGACACTCTTATGCTCTTCAACGGCGACTATATATACAAACAGCTTAAATATTCTCCAGAATATTATTACTATGACAGGAGGAAAATGGCAGATGTGACTAATTCATACATAGGTATAAATGAAAAATTCGGTCCGCTGCTTTCTAAATATTTTGGCGGGGACTACGCTAAAGTGATTATACTGAAAAATAACGGGGAAAAGTTGAAAAATTTTAGAATAGGGTTAAGATCGAACAGGCGTTTTGAGGATTTCAGAACAATTACAGGTTACTATAAAGCAGAAAAAAAGAACGGAAAGTATTCAAAAGATCTGAATATAGAACTTGAACCGGGTAAAACTGACACTCTATTCATCTACTACTCGCATATATATCAGAATTTCGATTTCAGCTTCGGCGACAAATCAGTTTTGTCGTACGGTTCAACAGGAATTAATGCCGGGGCGGTTAAGAACTTTGAAGAGAATTCATATTACGGAATGAAGTATTATTATGCAGGGGATGAACTTTTAAAAAATTATGATATACGGATCTATAACATCAGAATAAATTATTAATATATGTTGCCAACCGTTTTAATTTTCTTTATTTTAAGCATTGAATAAAACAAATTTAAGAATTTAATTTATCGTGGAGGGAGAATAGTATGAAAAAAATGGTGATTCTGGCGGTTATTTCGATGATGTTCATTTTGAACGCCGCTATGGAAGAATACGACAGAAAATCTATCTCGATCTTTAAGATGGATGTTGCGGAAGCGGCAAGGATGGCTTCTCAACAGGATATCGATCTGGTTTATCAGATGGTGTTCGATAAATTTGTAGGCATGGGCAGATTTGACTACAATCCTATTCCGGCCGGAGTGAACGACCCGGCAGCGCTTTTCGAGATCGTAAAAGAATATACAGCTACAAAAATAGAGGAAAGGGCAGCTAAACAGTGGGACATAAAGAACGAGTATTACGGTTCTAACTTCATAACCGGGGAGAATGTCGATAAGATACTGAACGGAGCCTATATTTTCTTCCCCACTCTGGAAACTTTTGTATTGACTAAAAAGAAGGACAGTGATGATTTTACAGCGACAATGAGCGTGAAAATTGATATTTATTCAGCAACAAATGCAGGAACTTTAGACGCGCCGGTATGGGAACCTAAACTTACCGCTACCGTCAGAGCTTCAGGATCAAATGCTCTCGGGAGTCTTTTTGATCTTGCGCTTACCGATAAAAAGAAGGATAAGAGGATCGAAGCGGTCAAATCTGCCGCCAACGGTATGCTCATGTTTTTAGAAAAAGAGGTAAGAAAAGTTGAAGTATTCAAGATAAAAGCCCTTGTTACTAAAGCTGATGTAAAAAAGAATGAGATATCTTTCAATTTCGGTAAAAATGTAGGCGTGAACATGGATGATGCTTACACTGTAGGTTATTTTGAAAAAGATGCTTCGGGAAAAGAAAAATATAGAGAAACCGGCTTCATGAAGGTACGGAGCATAAAACAGCAGGAATCGGTATCGCAGCTTCTGATCGTGACTCCGCAGAAAGGAACCAAAGAAGCCGACCTTTTCAACGAATACGATCAGGTTTATGAATATCCTCTCGTAGGATTGAATATTTTTGTTCTCGGCGGTGTCAACAGCTTCAAATACTGGGGAGATCTTGAATTGGGAGACGAACCTCTTGATAAAGAAGAAAATTTATCTCCTTTTATCGGGTTAAATATGGAGTACGATATTGCTAAATTTGTAAATATTCCTGAATTATATGTGAATATTTCAGGGGATTTGTTATTGGCTCAACTGGGCACATCATTTGATATTTACGGAAATGAAATAGAATACGAAACAGCCACAGCCATTGTTGAATTTGGAATTACAAAAAAATTCTTCACAAGGCAGCTGGGGTACTATATCGGTGCGGATTTCGGATATATGAACATGACTATTACTGCAGGTGATTCCGAAGAAGAAAAATACTATTCAATGGGCGGAAAAGTAAAAGCCGGTATTAACTATATGATCAATAAAAATCTTCTTTTTGATGCAGGCGCAGGTTTCAGATTCTATGGAGAGTTGATGGATGAAGATGACGAAGTGGTTTTTGATGAGTATTCAGGTGATATGGAAGGCGAAGGATGGCTGACCCCGTCAGGATTTGTAGTAAGAGTAGGATTGGGATACACGCTTTAGAAACGTAAATTAATGCTGAGGTAGTGAAAATGAGATATTTAGCAATAATGATCATAACTGCAGGAATGATCCTGTGTGCGCAGGAGAAAGACAAAGTCGGTCTGAACCTTGTGTTCGGAGGCGGTTTTAACACCATGAAAAGCTGGGAGAACTATCCTGATGCTGCTGACAACCTCGACGATATTCCAGGGGCGGGTCTGATAGGATTGAGAGCAGAATATGACTTCGGGCAGCATATAAAATTCCCCTACACTTTTCTGACTTTCGGAGCTGATGTTCCTATTAGTAAGATAGGAAAAATAAGCATGTACGATACTGCTGGAGTACCCATCGTTGATACGAATGGCGACATGGAGTATTACGAATATTCGCAGTTAACAGTTTTTACGGAACTGGGACTGATAAAAAAATTCTTTATTCAGGACATGGGGATACTGATAGGCGGTGTATGGCTCCACGAAAGTATGGGTCTGGATAAAAAAGCCAGTGACGGTTCATTGAGCGAAAGTTACAGCCTTAGCTCGAACGGATTTAAAAGTATGATCGGTATGGATTACAATCTAGGAAAAGCATGGTTTTTTGAAATACTGGTTTCTTATACTGCTACAGGCTCTTTGTTAAATGAGGACGGCGACGGGGTTTTCACAGAAGATGACGAGGACGGGGTCTTTGAAAAATTTCCTATAGATGATGTCAAAGAAGACGAATATTTAGTGCCCGGCGGTCTGTCAGTAAAAGTGGGCATGGGATTAAGAATATAATTTAAATGCGGAGTAATCTATGAGGATCAGAACATTTTTATTAACATTTGTATTTTTGGCAGCCACGCTTGCATTCGGACAGACAAGCGCTAATATGCAGGACCACAACGTTACAGAAGTTGAAGTTCAGGGAATGGGAACATCGATGCAGACAGCTATTTCTGATGCTAAAAGGAATGCAATTTCTACTGCCATAGGGACTTATCTTGTTTCTGAACAGGAAATGCAGAACTACATGACCGTAAAAGATCAGATACTGGCTAAAAGCGAAGGATTCGTAAAGTCGTTTGAAGTAAAGGATAAATCAAAAGGGCCGGACGGACTTTGGACTGTCACTATCAAAGCGGCGGTAACGAAAGATATGTTATTGAACGATCTTGAAGCACTTGGGATACTTATGTCTCAGCTGGATAATCCTTCGATGGTTGTTTTCTATGCGCCGAAAGGGGTACCCTACGACCAGAGATTTACCGAGCAGGCGATCAATCAGATCAATCAGTATTTTACAACATACAGGTACAATGTTTACGATCTGGATCAGCTCGATGCGATGATCGAGGATGATATGAGCATGAAGCAGGTTGCACTTCAGGAAGATGTCGATATGGCACAGATGCTGGCTAAAAAATTAAAGGCAGATATTTATGTGACTGTAGCGCTTATACTTGAAGATGTGGGTAACGGGAAGAAAAAAGCCAAAGCGACAGCAAAGATATTTAATGCTTCAACCGCAAAGCTTTTGGGGGTTCAGAACGGCTATTCAGACGAAATATGGGGTAATACGACTGCATACGATGCCAATATTGATCAGGCCTGCACAAAGCTTATGCCGCTCATCATGAATCAGGTTAAAGGTTATTGGAAAGAGCAGGTGGATAAAGGTAAACAGTTCGTTTTATTATTCAGCAAGCTCCCTGAGGGCAGAAAGGTTAAGTCCGCGGTTCAGGCGGCTCTACAAAACGGGGCAAAAGAAGTAAAAGTCGTTATAGCAGGCAGCGAATATCAGGTATGGATAAATACTGATATTGACACATATATCAATGCGATCGGAGATCAGATAGAAGAAATTTACGGTAAAGAATTCGATTATAAGAACAGAGGTGACCGTATAGATATCTTCCCGGTAAAGTAAAAGGAGCTGAATATGAAACTTTGTCAGATGTTTATTCTGTCTGTTATTATAATACTTATCTCGGCTTGCGCTCCTTCAAGATCTGCGGTAAAGGATCCGATGGCGGAACCGAAACAGGAAGTTAAGGCGGAAAAAAATCTCTCTACAGGAAATCAGATCAGCCGATATTCGCACGATCACAACATCACTGAAGTTGAGGTTTCTGGAGTCGGAGCGGACAGGGACGCGGCTATTTCTGACGCTCAGAGAAATGCGATATCGACCGCGATAGGGACTTACCTTGTTTCGGAACAGGAAATTCAGAACTATATGACGGTAAAGGATCAGATACTTTCAAAAAGCGAGGGATTCGTAAAATCATATAATGTTGTCGATCAGTTCAGGGAAACCGACGGAAGCTGGGTTGTCAAAATAAAGGCGGCCGTTACTAAGGATATCCTTCTTGACGATCTTGAAGCGCTTGGCATTCTTCTTGCCCAGATCGGAAATCCCTCGATGGTTGTTTTCTATCAGCCGAAAGGTATCCCTTATGATAAAAGATATACCGAACAGGCTATAAATCAGATCAATCAGTATTTTACGGTCAACAGGTACAATGTTTACGACCTTGACCAGCTTAACGCGATGATAGAGGACGACATGAGCATGAAGCAGGTGGCCTTAAACGAAGATGTTGATATGGCGGAACTGCTGGCTAAGAAATTGAAAGCGGACATATATGTTACAGTAGCTATAGTTCTTGAAGATCTCGGGAACGGGAAAAAGAAAGCCAAATCAACGGCAAAGATATTTAATGCTTCAACGGCAAAGCTTTTGGGGGTTCAGAACGGGTATTCAGATGAGATATGGGGAAATAATACTGCATATGATGCTAATATTGATCAGTCGATCAAGAAGCTGATGCCTCTTATTATGAATCAGGTTAAAGGATACTGGAAAGAGCAGATCGACAAGGGGAAACAGTATGTTCTGATGTTTTCAGGACTGCCTGAAGGAAGAGAATTTAAGCAGGTTTTAAACGATATCGTGGCTTCAAAGGCGCGGGAAGTAAAGAAAGTTTCATACGAAGAATATAATGTCTGGATCACTGTATCTATTGACGAATACATTAATTCGATAGGTTCCCAGCTTGAGGAAAGTGTTTACGGAAAAGAGTTCGATTATGAGAACAGGGGAGACAGGATAAATATTTTTCCTGTAAAAAAATAAATTCGGATTTCAGGAATAAATAAAGGGCGGTAATTTACCGCCCTTTTTACTGTGCAAAACACTTATGTAGTACAAGAATAAACGAGAAGATCAAGGTAATTCGGACCGATAGATACCGAAAATGACATTCCTTATAAAAAACAGATTTAATGTTTCAACTTCAAAACAGCCAACGGTCATGGCTAAAAGCACCCACAAGTCACATAAACCAGTCAGTGTCATGTAGCCAATGTTATGTGCTGTTCAAAACTTCTACCTAAGACAACCTGCTCTTCAGCTCTGTTTCAATTTCTTCGATCGTAGGAAGTGAAGATCTGAAATCTTTCGGGAGTTCATCTGTGAGAATATATTCACTTACGCCGATTGGTTTATTAATATCTCTTAATGCGTATTCGACATCGAGAGAATTTTTGCTTCTACACAAAATTAGTCCGATTGATTGGTTGTCATGTTTGTTTCTAAGTTGTGAATCGACAGCTGAAAGATAAAAATTCATTTTACCGGAGTATTCTGGTTTGAATTTACCGGATTTTAGTTCAATGATTACATAGCATCTTAAGGTCATATGATAGAATAAGAGATCAAGAAAATATTCCTGTTCATTGACAATGAGTTTATACTGATTTCCTATAAAAGCGAATCCTTTACCCAGTTCAAGAATAAAATCCGCAATTTTTCCGACCAAGCCTTTTTCAATCTCTCTTTCCTGCGCTTCTTCCTCTATACCGAGAAAATCAAAATTGTAAGGATCTTTCAGTGTTTCCTGAGCTAGAACCGATTGAGGAGATTGAAGAGTGGAGTTGAAATTTGTGATAGATTTCCCGAGCCTTTCATATTCTTTTTTGTTGATTTTCAATTCTAGTAAATCTCTTGCCCAGCCATTTGAGGCTGTAGCAGCTGCATACCAAAGTGCTTTTTCAACACTTTTTATCTTAGAAACAATAAGCCTGTTATGTCCCCACGGAATTTGTGCCACCGCTTGTGGCACAAATTCAGAATGCTTTGAATAGAATAAGTACCACTGCCTGATAGCATATAAATTTCTGCGTGAAAAACCTTTAATATCTTTGAAATGGTCAGAAAGATCTCTAGATAATCTGTTTAAGAAATCCGATCCCCATTTAAACTGTTTTTCTTTTTCTATAATATCTTGTCCGATCTTCCAATATGTTTGCATAGCTATTTCGTTCACACTTAAAGCTGCTCTTTGCCGATTGCGGCTGATCTCTGCTTTAAGACTTTCAAGCCATTTCAAATATTCAGATTCTTTACTCAGTGCTGTTTTCTTTGTCATTTTTTATTCCCGCACAATTTTTAAAGAAAGATAAACAGAAAAAATGATCATATCAACCAATCAATAAACCAATCGAACAAGTCGAAGTTTTAGAATTGCACATAACGGTCATGGCTATAAGCGCCCACAAGTCGTAAATACCAGTCTGTGCTATATAGCCAATGTTATCTTTTGTAGTTTGCATCACATTTCCCTCACTCCAAGTAAAAATAGCCTGTCAGATAGAGAAAATCACATAGTACTCATGGTTTAAGTTCTTTCACTTGTACTTTTTTAAATAATGATACTTTAGGATTATCACCTAAGATCTGGAATTTGAATTGATGATCGTTGTTAATAAACTCAAAATCTAGTTTATTCTCAATATCTACCTTCATAACTAATCTACTTTCTGAGACAGGAATCAATTGGGATTCGCTATTTTCATCATGCCTGTAAAATAGTTTATTACTGTCTTTTATATATATTTTTCTAAGATATCCATTTTCTTTACACAAATATTCACCACAAAATTTTTCTAATTCACTAATATTCAATTCAATTGGTAGAATTTTAAAATATACTCCACCTTCTCTATATATGGTTAATGATTTAATGATCTTAAAAGAATTTATTTCATCATTTTCATCAGTAATAAATTTTAATACTATAGGGAAACCTTCAATCTGAAATTCATTATCTTTTAAAGGAACTAATGTTAGATTAGTCCAAAAACCATCCATGCACAAACGGTTGTTATTTATATGAATTATGATTCCGTTGAAATTACCGCAATATCTAATAAATGATTCATCAAATAAGTTTTCTTCTACCAGCGAAATTTCTAATAAATTAGCAATATTCTGTTGGTAATTACTCCAATCTTGTGCGGATGTTTCGATTTTAATTTTTCTGAAGGTGGATTCATTAAAAAGTTCCATTTCAAAATTTTGGAAATCATCCATAAATTTTATTGCACCTGCTTCTCCGCTTAAATCATGTTTCATGCAATACAAACTATTTATAGGGAGACTTGTAAACCACTGTTTCCAAGCAGTTCCTCTTCTTTGATAATTTAACTTCATCATTGATGCCACGTTAGCCTGATAAAAATAAATAATCACAGGATTATGCATTCTTACAGTGCTAAGAAGCATATGCGAAAATTCTTTTAAGATCTGTCTATCAAAATTATGATCAAAAACTGAATATAGTACTTTTTGGTAAAGGAAACTTTCAATAATATATACACAATTATCATTTTCAATCATTTTAGAAAAGGAATGCCATATTTCATGGTATCTTTTAAGATACTCATTTAAATATTCTGTTTCATCTGTAATATCGTAATTGTGATCCAAGGGATGATTGTTGTCAGTTTCGTTATAAATTCTTGTTTTGATACCATTTTTCTCAAGTTGTCTGGCTATAAATTGAGCAGTTATTGATTTCCCAGCACCTGGTATGCCATCAATAAGAATCAGCTTTGTTTCTATCATTACAGGACTCCTTACTTTTTATACTCTTCTGCTTGAGCAAACTCTTTACACTTAAAAGTCCTGTCGTTTCTCAGCCTGTATCTGTTCAAATTGCAGGATATCTTTCTCTTAGGATCTTTGTAGCTTTTACAGCCTTTGCATGTTTCAGGTATTTTAACGGATTCGATCTCTTTTACGATGGTTTTATTGCTGATCAGATAAGCTTTCCATTCGTCGATCAGGTCTGTCATTTTGTTCCCGAAGTAGTTCTCTGCATATTCGAGCCATGTATTCTCTTTGATCTTCTTTTTCGGGAAGAATAAGTTCTTTAATTTCTCATGCCCGAATTTTTCCTCAAGGAAATAGCTGAGCGAAAGCGCTAAAGAGTATGTATCGATCTTTTGATCTTTTGAAAACAGCTCAGCCCATTTATCTTTCAGATCATAAAAATTGAAAACTCCTTCTGAAGCTATACCCCATGAATAATAATCCGTCCGTTTTCTTTTCTCTTTATCATCATGACCGAATTTGAGTTCGATCAATTGAGCGTAACCTTCATCAAGCAGCTTGAAAGAATCCATATTCCAGTCGTATTCGAAGTTTGCGTTCTTTTTTATCATATTTGTATTCGTTAAATGGAATGTCTCATGAAAGATATCTCTTACCCCGGAAAGGACATCCTTCTTTTTCATACCTTTTACAGGCAGATATGTCTCATTCAAATAGATATTATACGGCCCCGGGCCTCTATGAGCCATAAATATCACTCTGATTACAGGAGGAAGCATTCCTTTCCATTCTTTTTCAAGGAATTTATCGATCTCTCCGGTTTTCTCATATACCCAGTTAGTAAAGCGTTCTACACGCTTATCATACTTTATTGAAATGTATTTACTTTTTAGCACCTTGCCCGAATCCTGATATTTGTGGAAATCTTTATAAATAAAATGGTGAGGACTGTCTTTACCTTTTTTTAGATGTATCTTTACATTTTCTATATCATTGAGATGCAAATACGATAGAAACAAACCTCCAGTATTGCCTGTTTTCTCACATATTTCACAGAAATCTTTCAGGGTCGGTTCAAATCGGGAGAGATGAATGATATATTCTCTGTTATTAAGAAAATACTCCTGACCTTCCTTTTTGAGCTGAGAAACTAGGATCTTTTCCATTTCCCAATAGTATCTGAAAAAGTCCTTATTCAGCTTTTCGATTTGGTTTTGAAATTCATCTTTCATCTGTTTTCTCCACTTTTTCTTATTACTTATTCAACCTAACGGTCATGGCTAAAAGCACCCCACAAGTCACAATGAACCAGTCAGTGTCATGTAGCCAATGTTGTTGGTTGCTGCTGCCCTAAATTGTTTACATCGTAACTACTTTACAATATTCAGGGTGTTCATTAGCTACTTTACAAATTAATTTAGACAATTCACTTTCTTCATTACTAAGATGAATTACCAAAGAATCAATAGCTCTAGTAAGTGGAATCATTAACCACTTTGATGCAAATTGTTTTTTTGATATTGCTTCATCCTCAAATAAATAATTAGAATGATTCACTGGACGTTGATATGAGTTTAATTTATACTCCCAAAATTTATCAAGGCACATATTTATCGTTATCCAAGCTTCTAGACCCCGACAAGAATCATATTGAACAACTCTTAATTGATCAAGATCAGTTGGAAAATTATTTCTAACATCATTTGAAGCTCCATCCCATGTTTTATATCCCCAATTTTCTAACTTCAAAGCTATCGTTGAATGAAAATTTTGTACCATACTTGGAGGCACACAAAAAAGCATATCAATATTTTTATTGCCATCTTTTTTGTTTATTTCAATTAATCGTGATGTAGCTGCTTTGGTGAACTCCCCAATAATAATTACAACATTTCCACCATCTATTTCATCATTTTCTTCTAAATCCCAGTCGGGTATTTCTAATAAATCAGCAATTATATTTACAAATCTACAAATATTACGTTTCTGGCGTAAACTTTTTGATAAAGTAACTACTTGGCGTGTTATGGTATTTAATCTTGTCCAATCACAATTATTATAACCTCTTACCATTTGGTTACGGCCATCTGCCACAATAATTTTTGATGGACCGTAAATATTAAATAATATATCACGTTCATCATCAGGCCAATCCTGAGCTTCATCAATTAAAATATAATCCCAGCTTAAAGTTAAAGGTGATTTAATAATCATATCACTTAAATCCTCTTTAGTAATTGCACCTTTTGAAATATATTCCAGAATTTCTTTTTTCTGTTTTGGGTAAATGGAATTGTAATAACTTTCTTCAATTTCTTCATTTTCACTTTCGTCATTTGTTAGATCGTCAATATTAGCTTCTTTAATCAATTCTGCAAAAAAACTAAAAATTGATCTAATTTGAATAGCTGTTTCTAAACCATCATGTATACGAAGAATTGAGAAAAGTCGTTTTATATCAGCTACAAGGGCTAAATTATAAGTCAAAATTAATACACGTGAAGATCTTGAATTATATAATTCATATGCTAAGTTTAATAATCTGAATGTTTTCCCAGAACCACCTAAACCACGGAAAATTAATAATTGTTTCCCCATTTTATCTGTATAATATTGTTGATCTTTCAAAATTTTCCTTGAAATTCTTTCAACTTTTTGACGATCAAGTTTTGATACTGGAAGTGGTTTACCTAGAAATTCTGTAATTCTTGATAAATTTGAATCAATTGTGTATCTAGATGAAGCAGAATAAAAGAGTGAGTTATGATATTCGTGTGGATATTTTTGGCTTGAGCTGATAATAGTTTCAAACAATTCTTCTATAGTACTATCATGAAATATGCAATTTTGTTTGTTTTGTAAAATTGATTTATTCGCTCCATCAAAAAAAATAACATGACCAATACTAGGAGCTTTAAAACCGTTGTGTTCCAAAAATCTAATCAATGAATATCTTTGATTTACGCTTTGCATTGTAACACTCTTCCATTTATCAGCCATTGCTACTTCTATTTGGTGCCCTGATGACCGAATCCCTTCAGGACCATGTGACTTTACTTCGATTGCAGCACAAAAATTAACAATTGATGTAGTACGTAATTTAACTAAATCGTTATCATTTAATTTCGATTTTACATTTAACAAGAAATTCTTACAAGAACCAATTATAACTATATCAATATCTTTTGTACGTTGACCATGGCATTGTACATGTGTAATTAAATAAATTTGTGACTGAGAATTTTTGAACGAATTATTGTTATCAATTAGTTTTTTTAAATGAACTGCAGCTTTATGTTCATCTGTATACTCACAATCTGATGGTGTAATTATTTCAATATTCATTACATATCCCTAATTATTTTTACTATAAGTATAACAAACTTTTCTAAGGACAGCAATATCCAACAACGGTCATGGCTAAAAGCTCACAAGTAAACATAACACGGTCAAGTCATATAGCCAATGTTGTGGGCTGTAGTAGTTTTTCTCAGGTACACTGGGACTTATGTCTAACAAGTTTGTTTTAATCATTGATCTCACATTGGCACATTTTATTTTAGAAATAACATCTTCCTTGTAATAGTATCATCTTCTGAAGTCAACTTATAGAAATATAATCCAGAATCCAATCCTGATGCATCAAAATTGATTGTGTGCATACCTTGCCCTTTTAATCCCTTGAATAGCGTTCTGACCAATTCACCTTTAGAATTATAAATCGTTAGATTTACATGACCTTCTTTTTGAAGATCGAAGCTAATCTCAGTAGTAGGATTGAAGGGATTAGGGTAATTTTGATATAGTTCTGTTGTTTGTGGCAGGAATGGGCTTTCGATTTCAGTACCGGTTTCGTCAGTCTTGATTATCCACATTTCTTTACCACCAGTGCCGATCGAATCCGTATATCCGGCTAAAATAAATCCTTTGTCTGTTGTTTCCTGGACAGAGTAAATTCTGTCGTCGCCTTCTCGACCGTACATTTTTTTCCAGATCTCGTTACCTTCAGAATCCGTTTTGATTAGCCATGCATCAGCCAATCCTGTTGATATATTTTCAGTATAACCGGCTAAGATATAACCACCATCTGAAGTAATATCTATAGAGCGACCGACAGTATTTTCGTCAGCATTTTCTAAGTTTCCGTAATATTTGTCCCATATAATTTCACCGTTATCGTCGGTCTTTATCAGACGGGCGAGGTCACCATAATAATTCTGATTTGACATTCCAAAGATAATAAATCCGCCGCCTAAAGCGTGCTTCAAAGAATATCCTAAACTATAAGAGAATAATCCGTTGTAAGTTTTTCTCCATGTCTCATTACATAAAGAATCTGTTTTAACAAGAGACTGAAGAGTGTTGTCGGATTCGTCAATTATTGTGCTTATAAAAGCTAAGCCATTATCTTTTGTCTGTACAATTGATCTGCCATTGTATAATTCTTGAGCATATGGTTTTATCCATTCAAAATATCCCTCTGAATCTAGTTTTAATATGATTGTATCAGCATTGTCAGATAAAAACATCTTCGATTCTCCAATTATGACAAATCCGTCGTCATAAGTCTGTATGATTTGAAAACCGAATCTATAGCCTTGACCTGTAAGGTCACAAAAACTATACCACTGCAAATTACCATTATAATCCGTTTTCACAATATACATATCAGTGCATGTAAATCCCATAGCACCAAATGTCTCAAGACTACCCGAAATAGCAAAGCCACCGTCAGTTGTTTCGATTACCGAATAACCTTCACAGGTATATTCATTATCACTCAGAAAACTTGTTGCAACTTTTTCCCACTCACTGTCTCCATTTACATTAAGTTTTGAAAGTGAAAATAATGTGAATTTGTAATCGGAAGAATCTCTTTTGCATCCGGTAAACAAATAACCACCGTCTGAAGTCTGTATAATCGCATTTGCATGATCATTCCATTGTTTGCCAAAAGTTTTTTCAAAGGTGACGGAACCGAATAATGAAAAGGAAAGAATCAGTAAAAACACAAGTCTCTTTTTCATGATAGAACTCCAACTGTTAATGTATAATAAATGTGCCAATGTCATAAAACAAACCTTTTTTTACTAGAATTAAAACTACTATTGCCCACAACGGTCATGGCTATAAGCTCACAAGTAAACATAACACAGTCAAGTCATATAGCCAATGTTATCTTTTGTAGTTTGCCTCACATTATCTGTCTCATAAACTTGCATAAAATGGATTGTTTTTTATAAACGATTATTACTCCTTCAATACGAAAATTGATGACAAAGAATTATTTCCGTTAACTTCGAATGTGAACTGCCACTTTTTATCGATCTTTTGAAAATCAAGATAATTTCCGGAATTATTACTTACAATAAGTCTTGTTTTTGTAACTGGAATTAAAAGCGATTCGTAACTTTCTTCACGCTTATAGAACAACCTACCGTCTTTTTGATAAATTTTTCTGCTCAGTTTCTTAGATTCACAGTAATAATCACCACAGAATCCGGTCAGCTCTTTCTTACTTATTTCATATGGAGTATATTCTTCAACTATTTCCTGCTCAGGATACCAGCATAAAGATTTTATGAATTTTAATTTTCTAATTCCTTTGTATTTATAGAATTTAATAGTAATCGGAAATCCCTCAATTTCAAATACATTATTTGCGACAGGCAAAAGTTTCATATTCGGATAAAATTCATCAAGATACAATTGATTATTCTTTTTATGTATTCTAAAAATGAAACCATATTTAAAATACTCTCCACAAAAACGATTTAAATCACACTTGAATGTTTTATCTTCAATTTCTTCCAATTTAAAAAATTTCAATATTCTTCTTCTATAATCTGACCAATCGCGATATGTAGAGTCGATCCTGATCTTTCTGAAATTGAATTCCTCATACAGCTCAGACATAAATTCATTGAAATCTCTGAGGAGCACTATACTCCCGTCAGCGCCTTTTAAGTTTCTGTTTTTACAGTAAACAGAATTTTCAAACATATTAGCAACAAAGTGATTCCATCTTTCACCCCGTAATTTCCAATTTGTATTTACGACTTTTTGAATATTATCATGATGAAATAAAATAAGAACCGGATTTAAAGGGCTAAGTATTTCAAGTATTTTATGATAATATTTTTTTATTGTCAGCCTGTTTAAATCATTAAGAAAATGAGGAAACAGAACAGCATTCTGAAACAAATAGCTTTCAATCAGATAAACAGTATCATCCGATTCTATCTTATTTACAAAATTATCCCAGGCTGCCTTATATTTTTCCATTATTCTTCGGGAATGATCAGGTTCTGTTTCTCCCTGCTGTTTTTCAAGTTCTTTATAATCTATCGTTATAGGATGAAACATATCATGTTCAAAGTACCATTTGACTTTTATTTTGTTCCTGTCCATCTGTTTTGAAATAAATTGAGATATTGTTGATTTCCCCGAACCGGGAATCCCGTCAACTAAAATCAGCTTTGTTTTTATCATAACTTTTTCCTTAAATAAATTTTTTAATAATTTGTTACCTAAACCAGTCAAGGCAAACTATTGAAGATAACGTCTGGAAAAACGAATCGTTTCGTTTTTTCCGCAATGTTTGAGCACGGGTTGAAAAAATATACGAATCATTTCCTTTTGCTGACAAGTTCCAGCATGATTCTGGAAAATATACGAATCGTGTCCTTTTTTTTCACTGTATATTGAGATTGTCGAGTGGGCTGACAACTTTATCCATCCCCTTTTTTGTTATATGAGTATATATTTCAGTAGTTTTGGAACTTTCGTGGCCGAGGAGTTCTTGAATGTATCTCAAGTCCGTTCCCCTTTCCAGCAGATGTGTGGCAAAACTGTGGCGTAAAGAGTGAACCGTAGCATCCTTTTTTATTCCTGATGCTGCGAGTGCTTTATTGAAAATATTCTGAATGCTCTTAACATTATACTGTCCACCGATCTCGCCTTCAAAGAGGTATTCTTTGGGCTTGTATATTTTGTAATACTCCCTGAGCATGGCGAGAAGTTTCTGTGACAGTAGGGAATTTCTGTCTTTTTTCCCTTTTCCGCCTCTTATTACGACGACATTTCTGGTTGAATCAATATCGCCTACTTTCATATTGACTGCTTCGCTAATCCTTAGTCCGGCTGAGTAGATCAAAAAAAGTATGCATTTATGCTTGATGGTTTTGACTTGTGCGAGTAATTTTACGATCTCTTCCTCGCTGAAAACTGTCGGGAGTTTCTGAGGTCTTTTAGCTCTGGGGAGGTTGTAGAATTCTTTCTGTCTGCCGAGGACTTTTTCATAATAGAACTTTATAGAGTTGACGAGCTGGTTCTGGTATGCTGCAGAAAAGTTTTTTTCACTTTCTATGAGCAGAAAATCCATGACTTCGCTTTTCGTGAGCTTATCGATCTCTTTTCCCTTAAAATAATTCAGGAACTTTTCAAAATAATAGGCATAGGTGTTTACCGTACTCAGACTGTAATTCTTAAGCCTTAATAAACGGTTATATTCCGTCAATGCGTTTGTCATTTTCTGCCTGTTCGCTATGTTTCTTAATATTTAACGAAATTTATTGATTTTGTCAAAAGAAAAATCATTTTTCGTTTTTGTACTTATTTTTGAGGCGTTCCATCATTTCGCGGATCTTTGATTTGGCGTTATCCGCCGATTTTTCGCCGGCCAGGGAAGGAGGATAGAGGAAAAGCTCTTCGGGTATCTCTTTTAAAAAGCGGGAAGGTTTGGATTTGGATTCCTCCCCGTATTTGATCCTTGAAGTGCAGGATGATATGAACAGCCTTTTTTTAGCCCTTGTAAGCGCTACATAACACAATCTTCTTTCTTCTTCGAGATTATCTTCATCCAGTGACCGCTTGTGAGGGAAGATGCCCTCCTCGAAGCCGGCGATGAATACATTCTCGAATTCAAGTCCTTTTGATGAATGGACCGTAAGGACGATTACCTGCTCGCCGTGTTCCGTATCGTCGCCTTCCTGAATTAGAGCGATCTTTTCAAGAAATCCCGCTATCGAAGCATTTTTCTTTTCATCGCGGAACTCTTTGATGGAATTTAGGAGTTCTTCCACATTGGCTTTTTTGCTTTCGACACCTTTATCATTTTCTTTTTCTAGGAAAGCTATATATCCGATATTTTCAACTAGTTTGACCGAAACATCATAAATATCTCTGCTTTCGCCCAGTTCGACAAGCCCGTTGACAGTATCGAGGAATTGGGCTATGTTGTGATGCTTGGATGAAGCTATTGAGTCAATATTTTTATAATCTTTGAGCGCATGAAAGAAATTGATCTTATTCTGCTCAGCGTAATTGGATATCTTAAATACCGTATCCTCGCCTATACCTCTCTTAGGTGTATTGACTATGCGGAGGACTGACACTTCATCAGACGGATTGATCATGATGCTCAAATACGCAAGGATATCTTTGATCTCCTTTCTGTCATAAAATTTAAAATCGCCCACTATCTTGTAGGGTATTCTGTGAGTTCTGAATGATTCCTCTATCGTTCTTGACAGATAATTCGTGCGCAGCAAAATAGCATGATCTGAATATCTTTTGCCGAATTCTTTGATCTTTTCAGCGATGAGATCAGCCTCATGTCTCTCATTTAGACCTGTAAAGTATTCAATAGGGATGTGTTCCTTAAAGTGCGTGCTTACATTTTTGGATTTTCTTTCCAGATTGTTGTTGATAACAGCTGAAGCTGCTTTCAGAATAGTAGAAGTTGAACGGTAATTCACATCGAGCACGATTATCCTGCACTTTTCCCAGTGCTTTTCAAAATCAAGAATATTCCTGTAGTCTGCTCCTCTGAACCCGTATATGGACTGATCGTCATCGCCGACAACGAATACATTGCCGTATTTCTGACCCAGCCCGAGAACTATCCTGTTCTGAACGGGATTTGTGTCCTGAAATTCATCAATAAGTATGAATTTGAACTTATCCTGATATTTTTCAAGTATGCTTTTGTCTTGGAACAGCTCGAGCATTTTCAAAAGAAGATCGTCAAAGTCCAAAGCGTTATTCGCTTTTAAGATCCTGTCATATTCGGGCATGATCCTCTTTGCGACCGATGTTATGGGGTCAAGCGCGGTCACGCTTCCCAGATCTGTATATCGGTTCTTGAAATATGAAATTTTGTAGCTGATCAGTTTTGGATCGAACAATTCGTCTGAAATGTTTAAGTTGTGCATCGCTTTTTTGATAGAAGCGTGCTGTTCAGCTGAACCGTATATCGAAAACCCTTTCGAATAACCGAGTTTTTCCAGGTTCTCTTTGATCAGTCTGACACCAAGCGCATGAAAAGTAGAACATGTGATCTGACCGTGATCTTTCACAGAGACGGCAAGTCTTTCGCGCATCTCTTCAGCTGCTTTGTTCGTGAATGTAACCGCAAGGATGTTCGAAGGACTGACCTTGTGTTCGCCGATCAGCTTTTCGATCCTGCCTACGATAACTCTGGTTTTACCGCTTCCCGCTCCGGCAAGAACAAGGCACGGGCCTTTAAAATGCTCGATCGCCTGTATTTGACTGTCGTTATAATTCATTTATTTGCTTATCGGAAAGCAGATCAGAAAACCCGTGCCGCTGCCGTAATCAGATTCGACTTTTATCTTTCCTTTATAGGAGCTGACCATCTGTTTTGTAATGACCAGTCCCAGCCCTGTCCCTTTTCCGTGTTCCTTGGTAGAGTATCCGATATCGAATATCTTCTCCAGGTCATCGGGTTTTATCCCTGTTCCCGTATCATAGATATAAAGGCATAACTTTTCGGATTTAACAAAAGTTTTAATAATAATCTTTTTCTGTTCTGAGTTCTGCATAGCGTCATATGCATTCTTCAGCAGGTTAGACAGTATCTGGTCAAAATGAAGAGGCACGCCTTTCATCAAAGGTATATCCTCAGGCATGAAATTTATTTCTACCGGATTTGTGTTATTATATTTGATCTGCATATGGGCTATGTTTTTTTGTATAAGCTCGTTCAGATCGAAATTAACAGGCTTTTCCGACAGGTTGTTATTGATCCTGTTCGAGATACTTTTTATCATACTCTCCATAGTTAAAAGGCTGTTATCTATCAACTTAAGTATATTCGAAGCAGAGTCTTTTTCAGGCATGCTTGCAGATATCTCATTCTCAAGGATCTCGTAACCTGTTATCAGGGTCTGTAGAGGGCTGTTCAGATCATGGACTATAGATGCTGAAAATTTGCCAAGCTCGTAGAATTTTTCCATCTCCATTATCTTCGTGCTTTTTTTCAGGACCTCTTTTAGAAGCTGTCTGTTGTTCGCCTCAAGGTTCCTGTTCTGTTCCTCGATCTTTTCCTTCATCCTTTTATGGTCGAGCCCCTGTTTTACGGCCTGTAAAAGCTGGTTGATGTCCACAGGTTTAAACAGGAAAGAAAAAATATGGCCCTTGTTTATCGCACGCACAATATCTTTCTTGTCTGAATTTCCGCTCAGGATGATCTTGCAGATATTCGGGTATTCATTATGCACATTTTCCGCAAGTTCGCAACCTCTTATGCCCGGCATCATTTCGTCGCTTATAAGAACATCGATCTTCCTGTTTTTCAATATGTCGGATACCAGAAGCGGATCTTTGACTTTTACGACATCGAAATATCTTTCAAGTACTAATTCGAGCGACTGGAGTATCATTTCCTCGTCATCTACAATCATCACCGACGCTTTTTCATCATCTTCAAGATCGCTTTCAAAACTTATATTATACATCAGCTTTCCTCATAAATAACATATTGAAGTTTAAATAAACGCGGAAGTATTTACAATCATAAAATAAATTTTATTTAATAAAAAAAGCCGGAAAAACCGGCTTTTTGTCGAAACTATATTTTTTATTCTTCGGGAATAACGCTTACTGTAATTATTATCTCGGTCTCAGAATGCGGTTTGTAGCTGATCTTGTGTTCTCCGAGATGTTTTATGTTCTCTTCAAGCTGTATCCTTTTTTTGTCGATTTCAATTCCCATCGTTTTCAGTTCGTCAGCTATGTTCTGGGATGTTACCGATCCGAATAACTTTCCTTCTTCTCCAACTTTCATTTTGATCACGACGGTCTTTTCAGAAACAGCTTTTTTAAGGAATTCGTCAGATTTTTTCAGCTGAGCTACTTTGTATCCCTTGGATTTGGTGCTTTCTTTATAACGGTTCATGTGAGAGTCGGTTGCCGGAAAAGCAAAATTGTTGGGAATAAGAAAGTTCCTTGCGAAACCGTCTTTTACCTTGATAACCTCGCCTGCCTTGCCAACCTTTTCTACATCCTGTCTTAATATAATAAACATTTTCGTCTCCTTTTTATCTTGCGGTGTTGTCAACGAACGGCATTAAGGCTAAAATTCTTGCTCTTTTAATTGCGTTTGTGAGCATTCTCTGATGCTTTGCGCAAACACCCGATGTTCTTCTTGGAATTATCTTTCCCTGTTCCGTAGTGAATTTTGTGAGCTGTTTGTCGTTTTTATAATCTATATAAACAACATTTTCCTCGCAAAATCTGCAGATTCTTTTTTTCTTTTCTTTTATCATTTTAAATTCCTCAGCTTAGGTTACCGGTTTCTTTTGCTGCAGCTTCTTTATCCTCTTCCTCTTTTTTGATCCTGCCTGCTCCTGCAATGTCAAGCTGTTCCTGCTTCATGGCGTTTTTGTCCACAACAAGCGTCATATAACGCAGAACGGAAGAATTGATGTTCATGTCGTTCACAAGGTTCTGAGGAACTTTGTTTCCCGCCGTATATTTATACAGCACATAGTAACCTGTAGGCTTCTTTTTGATAGGGTATGCAAGCCTTTTTTTACCCCACTGATCAACAGCTATTATCTCTCCGTCCGTTTTTATCATTTCCGTGTAGCGGGAAATAACGGAATCGATCTTTTCCTGATCGAGGGTCGGATCAATGATCAGCATAGTTTCGTACCTATTCATTTTACCTCCTTCTTTTGGTCTTAGGCCGAAAACATAATGTTCCCGGCAAGAATTTTGTACGCGCCAAATCTAATTAAATTTTGTCTTTATGTCAAGTTCTTTTCGTTATATGTATTCATTGCCCTGTCGATCCCGTTGTCAAGAAAGTATTCCAGAGCTTCAACGCTTTTATCGATAGATATCAGAACCTCTTCATGAAGCGCCGAAGGTATTTTTGCAAGGACAAGGTCGGGAAGTACAGCGGGATTGTTCGCCAGTATAGAACTGATCTGATCGGTCTTGAACCCGATCCTGAGTCGTGCGAAATCGAGAGTATCAAGCGATCCGATAACGGATTTAATTCCGTTGTGACCCCCGGCAGTTCCAGACTTTCTCATCCGGATAGTTCCAAGCGGGAGATTTATATCGTCATAGACCACAAGAATATCTTCTAAGCCGGTTTCAAAATAATTTATAACCTCTGAGACGGCTTCGCCTGACAGGTTCATGTATGTGGTCGGCTTTATCAGAATTATCTTTTTAGAATTAAGAAAGCCGGAGGCGGCATAAAACTTGCCTTTTCCGGCTTTAAACAACAATCCATGCTTTTGAGCAAAACGGTCAACCGATATGTATCCCAGGTTATGCCAGGTGTCAGTGTATCTGCTACCCGGATTCCCCAGACCGATTATTACCTGCATGGCATCTTCTTATTTCAATGTTACCGTTCTATTTCTTTGCTGCGGGCTTTGCCGTTTTATCGTCAGCAGGCTTAGCTGCTGCTGCAGGTGCCGCCGCTTTTGCTGCCGCTGCTGGTACCGGAGCTGCTCCGCCGCCTTCAGCCGCGTGAATATCGGCGCCTGCTGCTCCGCCGGCGTCAGAGACTGCGGCTCTTGTTATACCTACTCTGGCCAGCAGCATATCCGCAGGAGACACAAATCTGATATTGTCCCTTTTAACATCGGATACGTGAATAGTGTCTTTTAGCTTAAGAGGTTCTACATCAATAATGATTTCATTAGGAACAAATTCCGCCATAGCTTCGATCTCGACTTCTCTTGAGTTCTCGATAAGAACTCCGCCCATGTTCTTAACCCCGTAAGGAACGCCGACATATCTGACAGGGATCTTAACGGTTACTTTTGTGCCCGGAGCGAGAGAAAGCAGATCCACATGGACAAGTTTCCATGATACGGGGTGTCTTTGAATTTCTTTCATAACGACCTTGAAATCACCGATCTCTGAAGTGATCTCGTGGATCTTTTTGCCGGATTTGATCGCGCGGTTAAGATCGATCTCATTCACATAATACGAATGGCTGTTCTTTATTCCGGGTCCGTAAAGATTTACAGGAATCAGACCTGTTTTTCTTTTAGCTTTGATAACTCTTTTGCTATCTATGCTTTTTAATTGAGCTACTAATTTTTCTGACATCTTGAGTCGCCTCTTTTCTAGGTTTCTTAAATTTTGCAGGGGTAGAAGGATTCGAACCTCCGGAGTGCCGGGACCAAAACCCGGTGCCTTTCCACTTGGCGATACCCCTCTACTTATGGGAATCTATTTATTTTAAAGAACAGGGGTAGAGGGACTCGAACCCCCGGTGCCGGAACCAGAACCCGGAGCCTTACCACTTGGCGATACCCCAGTTAAACATTTATTCGTCTTCTGACGAGCCGCCCGTGCTTCTTCCTTCGACATGAGCTGAGAGTTCTTCGGCATACTTGTCGAGGATCTCCTTTTCAAGTTTTATCCTGAAATCATCCACTATCGGATGGGCTATGTCTTTATATGTGCCGTCGGGAAGTTTTCTGCTCGGCATACATACGAACAGTCCTTCCTTCCCTTTGATTATTTTCAGACCTCTGATTATGAAAGCGTTGTCGAATGTTACATGAACAAAAGCTTTCAGCTTCTCTTCGTCTCTCAGGTTTACTCTGATTTCGGTTATTTCCAATGTGTCCTCCGCTATAGTTTTACGGCTTTAACAAAGTAGTTCCTGTCCAGTTTGCCGATCAGCTTCTTTATCATGTCTTCGTTCGTGAAGAATCCGAAAACAGCCGATCCGCTGCCCGACATCGCCGCGAAATCCGCACCTTCGCAAAGCAATAATTCCTTGATATGACCTATTTCAGGGTATTCTTTGAACACCACACTCTCAAAATCATTTTTCAGTCCCGCACGGATACCGCTTAGGGACACCCCCGGTTTTGAGACTTCGGCAAATATAATATTATTAGATAAATTTGTCAAGTTTAAATTCAGTTTTCTGTAAGCATCCGGAGTGCTGATATGTATCTGAGGATATATCAGTAAGATAGACCCGTTTTTAAGAAGCGGTTCCATCGGTCTCAATAGCTCCCCTTTTCCTTCCGCCCAGGCGCATCCTCCTTTTATGAAAAAGGGAACATCAGCGCCGAGTTTAAGACCGATATGTTCAAGTTCGTTTTCCGTAAGTTTCAGACCCCAGAGTTCATTCAGGGCTTTAAGAACTGCCGCCGCATCGGACGATCCGCCGCCCAGACCCGCTCCGATCGGTACATTTTTTGTGAGGACGATTCTGCATCCCTTCTTAATTCCGTAAGTTCTTTTAAGGAAATCCGCGGCTTTTGTGCAGATATTATTTCCGCCGTCAGGAATTTTTATTCCGTCCGATGAGAACTCAATGCTGTCAGATTCCAGAACTGAAATGTCAAGCTCGTCATAAAAAGGGATTTCCTGAAAAATAGTTTCAAGCGAATGATATCCATCAGGCAGCTTTCCAGTCACTCTCAAATGAATATTAAGTTTACAATTGGCCCTGACTATCATTTCTTCTTTCTTAGATCGATGACTTCGACCCCTTCCTTCTTAACGTAATTAAATTTGTCGGGGCTTATCTCAGAGTTGATCTTAATATTTTCTAAAATATAGGCGGTCTTATTCTCATCAAGATCGTAACTTTCGATCTCATATGGAAGAAATTCACTGTTGATCTTTACTTTCAGCCTGTATATAAACCTGTCCTTTTCTTTCGGGGCCATAAGCTCAAGTATGTATATCTGCTTATCCCCTTCCTTTTTTTCGACAAAGTCTTTAAGATTGTATCTGTCGGTAAAATCAAAGAACAGCTTTCCGGGGATCATGGATTCTTCATTATCCTTTACATCTTCTATAAGTACCTGTGAATTTTCTGTCGAATATCTCCAAACAGTATTGCCGTTGCTGATGATATAATCGCCTTCAGGCATTTCAACCCGGAACGAATTATCGGAGTTCATAAATATCTTACCGCTGACCCTGCTTTCTTCAGAAGCGAGCTCCCACATCTGGATCTGTGTGAAATCGCTTTCAAAAGTCTTCATTTTTTTGTAGTTATCTTTGATATTCGATATGATCTTCTGCCCAGAAATCGCAAATGATGATGAGACAAGCAGTAATGTAAGTGCGGTAACGATAATATTTTTCATAGCGGGTCTCCGGTTTATTCAGAATGTAAAATAACGATTTAAAGTGTTCATGTCAAATTTAATACGATTTTGACTGATATTTGTTCAATAATTTCTTATATTTGGTTTTCTAAAATGCGGAGAACTCGATGGTACAGATGCAGCGTCTTGTAAATATTATGAAAAAGCTTAGGGACAAAAATGAAGGCTGTCCCTGGGATCTTGAGCAAACACATGAAAGCTTAAGAAAATACATTCTTGAAGAAGCTTATGAAGTGATCGAAGCTATCGAAGATAATGAGCCGACTGAACTTAAAAAGGAGCTCGGCGACCTTCTTCTTCAGATAATATTCCAGTCGCAGATAGCTGATGAGAAAGGGAATTTCAATATCGAAGATGTAGCCGAAAGCATATCAGATAAGCTTGAAAGGAGACATCCGCATATATTCGGAGAGAAAAAAACTTTAACTCCGGATCAGGTAAAGAACAACTGGGAGATCATAAAAAAGGAAAAGGAATGCAAGAAAAGGATACTTGACGGAGTTCCGAGAAGTTTCAATGCGCTTTTACGGTCATTAAGACTTCAGCAGAAAGCGGGCGCTGTCGGGTTCGAATGGCATAACGCGTACGATATTCTCGAAAAGGTCAAGGAAGAGATAACCGAGCTTGAGGAAGGGATCAAAAAGAGCGATCCTGAGAATATTGAGGAAGAACTCGGTGATATTCTGTTCGTTCTTGTTAACCTGGCAAAAAAGCTGAATGTCAATCCCGAGGATGCACTTCAGAAGGCGAATAACAAATTCATCGGCAGATTTAATTATATTGAAGAAAAAGTCGAAAGATCAGGCGGAAAATTACAGGACAGAACTCTTGAAGAGCTTGACGCGATATGGAACGAAAGCAAGAGGCATGTAAAATGAAAGAGATGATAACGAGCCTTCAGAACCCGAAAGTTAAGGAACTTGTCAGATTCAGGGACAAGAACGGTAAAGTTTCAGCCTGTGACATTCTTATCGAGGACGAAAGAGAGATAGTAAGAGCGATCGACGCCGGGATTAAATTCAGGGATGTTTTTATCTGCGAAGAGATTTTCGGAAAATACGAAAAAGATATTTTAAACGAGATAGCGAAATTAACGGATAATATCTATTATCTGACCAGGGCTGTTTTTGAGAAAATAGCTTACAAAAGTGAACCGTTCGGAATAATCATAAAAGCCGAATTTCAGGCTTTGAACTTACAGGACATCGACCCTGAATGTTCATTCATTTTAATAGCTGAATCAGTCGAGAAACCGGGTAACCTCGGTGCGCTCATCAGAACGGCGGACGGAGCGGGGATTGATACGATAATTCTGGCTGACAAGATCACCGATTACAGAAATCCGAATGTCATCAGGGCATCGACCGGAACGATATTTTCAAAGAAGATCATCGAGGCATCAACCGATGAGACAGTCGCGTATTTAAAATCTAAGAAATTTCAGATAGTATCAGCCGATCCTTACGGCAAAACGGTCTATTCAGATGCTGATTTCACAAAGAAAACAGCCATAGTAGTAGGTTCTGAAGCGTTCGGACTATCCGAATCCATGAAGAAAAATGCCGACATTTTAGTCAGCATTCCCATGAAAGGCGTAGCAGACTCACTCAATGTCAATCAGGCCGCCACGATAATTTTATACGAAGCGTTAAGGCAGAGAAGCAGATAAGGCTATTCGAAATATTTTTTAAGGAAATATACCTTATTCCATGTTTCAAAACCCCAAATTGTATTATTATAGATAATCACTCCGGAATTGCCATGTGCAGGAGCTATAAAATCTTTTGTCCAATTAATTCCATCATCTGAAATCCACATCAGCCCTACACCATCTATAGTATAGAATTTGTTATTAAATTTAAAAACTATTAATTCGTAAGGTTCCCAAGGCGACTGGTCACTTACAGTTGTCCAGTTAACAAGATCCTCTGAGTACATTATATCATTACTCCCTCTTTCATAAATATAAATCTTGCCTTCATGTTCAACTAGTTGTTGAATCTCTATATTTACTTCGAAACCTAAATCACTGGACACCGCTGTAAAATCGTTATTTATGTATTTATATATTTTGGTAGTTGAGCCATCATTAAACAGCGCATGCATTGAACCATTGAACATAAGTAGTATTCCCTCAGAATAAATAGTTGAAACATTTTGATCTATCCAATTAACACCATCAACGGAATTCCATAAAATACCATCACACAGAAACCACATTTTACTATCATATTCTTCGTTTAGAAGAAAACCATCCAAGTACTCGTCCCACGGTAAGCTGTCAGTTACCAATGTCCAGTTCACACCATTAGCAGAAGAATACATAGCTTTTGGGTTTGAATAGTTACACACATACATCTTATCATTAAATACTACACCACCAATATACCTAATAGACCAAGGTGTTGATGATGTTGCCGGTATCCACTTGTATCCATACAACTCATAATTTACACTATCAACCGAGAAAGCTCCGTCATCGTCAAAAGCAACGGCTTTTATTGCATGAAATTTAGTCGTATCTGCGATCGTCCAGCTGTAAGTGCCCATTGAAGTGCTGTCTTTCAGTACATTATCTAAGTAAATTTTCACTTTTGTTACTGAACCGTCCGTGTCTGATGAGCTTATCTGAAGGGTTGCCTGCGAACCGATCACAAGCGGTTTACCGTCCAAGGCTGAAAGAATGTCTGACCCCTGAATGCATTGTAGTTTAGTGATCTGGCAAGTCGGCAGTTGATTTACCCATATGTTATTGATGTACTGTTCGAAATTCGGAATAACGGTTGTTAAACCTAAGGCTTCATATCTGTCTTCAATGTTCTTTCTTACGCTTGGTAAAGAAAGGAGTTTTGCGTTTTCTATTACCTCATTTTTGGAAGCTGTATCATTCAAAATGCCGTCTATTTTAATGTCTTCTGTTATCGTTGATAATAATAATGAAAGTTCAGCGACTGTGTTGTTTCCCTGTAATATAGCAGAAATAGCCAGCAGCATTCCGTTGCTGTCTCCGTCAGAGCTGATGTCCATATCCTCAAAATCCGCAGCTCCTGTTCCATTTATACTAAATATCGCCAGAATTTCATTCTGCGCCTGTTGTTTTGCTTCTGCGAAAGTCTTTCCTTCAGTCGTGATTAGATATACAATTCTTTTCTTAGCCAGGGATGTCAAAATATTGATATTGCAGTTCAGTGTATCGTTGACTGCCGTAATTGCTCTCAAGGTCAGGTTAGCATCGGAAAGGCTGCCGGTAACTTCGTTAAAATAAAATCCGGTAGCGATTACCTCAATGTAGTTTGTGGATATCTCACTCTCCAGGTAGAACGAACCGAAATTGTCTTCTGTTGAAATATTATAACTTGTACCGTTCGGTGATAATGCAGTATTCAATTCCTGTATCAGAATATTTGATCCTGTTATAAACGGACCCTTCTGAACATATCCATGAATATAATTAGCAGATTCGCCATATTGCAAGGCATGTATCGGGCTTTCCCAGCTTTCGTTCCCTTCGGACGGCACTGTAAAAATCAGAGTGTCTAAAAATGTTTTATACTCACCTCCGGGAGATATTATTTTTACTTCATAATTATTGGTTAAGAATGTGCTTTTTTCATTCAGGCTGTTTTTAATATCACTATCTTTTGTAAAGTCAGGAGCATTTGAACTCTGTCCTTCATAAATATTAGTTTTTAAGGTAAGGCTTCCGTCAGACCTGATAACATTGACAAAATACATACCTGAAGATAATCCGTTAGTATCGAAATAGCCCTGAGTTATACCGTTTTTCACAGAGAAATTAACTTTTTTAACTAGTTGACCTCTCGAGTTGTAAACATCTATCTTTTTTACATCACCGCTTCCGACGAAAATGTTGTTCCCGAAAACTCTTGCATTATAACTTACAGTTGTGTTGACATTTATGCCGGATAGATCAACATCAATGCTCAATGCGTATTTCCCATCAGAACCTAAAATTGCGCTACCTGCGGTCTTGCCTGAAGCAAGTTCTTTATATTCGACTGTAGAGCCAACAGTGCCCGGACTGCTGTTGGGCAGAACAGTAATGCCGTTTACATGGATAATCCCTGCCTGATACAAAGGGCTGAATAAGCCGGTTGTAAGCACTGCTGCTAAGGTTAATATTCTACTGAATTTCATCGTATGACCTCTTTTTTTACTAGAATTCTATAATTCGCACAATTGGAAAGTAGTTAAAATTATTTCTAAAGTCAATTCAAATCAATAGTGATTTTATATGAAGCGTTAAGGCAAAGAAGCTAAAAAATCAACCACAAAGTTTGCTTTTATAAAAAAAAATCATTATATTCATTATCAAGTTAAATAAAATTGGAGTGAATTATGTTCAAAAAATTAATGGTGTTTCTATTTGTGATGATTGCCTTTACGGGAATCTTCATATCATGTTCAGACGATGACAGCAGCTCATCAACAGGACCGGACACTACTGCTCCGACCGTCTGGATAGCCGCTCCTGCGGACAGCTTCGAAGTTATAGACGGAATTCCTGTTACAATTACGGCAGGTGTTTCGGACAATAAGGGTGTTGTCAAAGTGGAGTTTTATGTTGACAGTATTTTAGCATCAACAGATTCTGTACCTTCAGTATTTGAGTACATATGGGGAACAGTCGGAAAAGAAGGCGATCACATTGTATATTTGCATGCTTATGACGCAGCTGGTAACATTGGGGAGTCGGAAGTAATTACTATTACAGTAACACCGCCTCAGACTTTAACAGTAAATTCACCTAACGGTTCTGAAACATGGAACAGGGGTACTTTGCAGAATATAATCTGGAATGTTAATACTGTTGACACTCTGGTGCGAATAGAATTATTGGGTGCGGCAGGTTATGTTCTGAGCGCTTCCACGGCAAATGATGGATTATATGAATGGCAGATACCGGCAGAGCAGGTACCTGCAAATGACTATATGATAAAAATTACCGGGCTGCAGACAACGATAAACGATACAAGCAACTCAACATTTACCATTACTGATTCACCTTTTATTCAGGTGATGTCGCCGAACGGAGGGGAAAGCTGGGCTATGTCAACCGATCAGACTATAACATGGCAGGATAATCTTACTGAGGATGTGAAAATCGAACTGTTCAAGGGAGCAGCTCTTGAATTAACGATAAGCGACTCAACTGCCAGCGACGGGTCATATTCGTGGTCAATACCTAATAATTTATCGGTCGGATCGAATTACAAGATAAAAGTTACAAGTATTCCTGTAAACACTGTTGCCGATCAGAGTGACGCTACATTCTCAATAACAGCAAAATAAGAATTATCAAGATATAATCAGTAAAAATCCGCCACGATGGCGGATTTTTATTATTTCAACATTATCATTTTTTTTGTCTGAACTTTTCTGTTAACATCGAGTCTGTACAGGTACATTCCGGAGTTGAGTTCGGAGGCGTCGAAGTTGATCGTATGATAGCCTTTTTCGGTCTTTCCGACTATCAGAGTGCGTACAAGCTGGCCGTTCGTGTTATAAACGGAAAGATTTACTTTTGAATCTTCAGCAAGGCTGAACTTTATCTCGGTCGCAGGATTGAACGGATTCGGGTAGTTCTGGTAGAGAACAAATCCTGACGCGATGGTTTGGTGATCTTCAATTCCTGTGGGCAGGTTGATATCTGCGACGATCCCTTCAAATACGGTCAGGGAATAGGGGAACCCTTCAGGCAGGCTGTACCAGCCGTCAGAGCTGCCGCCCCAGCCGAAATTGAGTCGGAAGAAATCGTCGGAACTGTACCCGTCGCACACTACATTATGACCGGAAGTCCATGTTTCGTTAACAGTGGCGAGATGAACCGGCAGTCCGATCTTGATATTGTCCGCCATCTTTGTTTTTATGTCTTTGTCAGAATATAAACTGCCCATCAGCACCGAGCTTGTGAACCCGAATTTTTGAAATGCATCATAAGCCTGATCTACACCGAAAGTTCCGGAACCGTAAGCCGAAAACACCGACTTTGTAGCGATCCCGCAGGCCCAGTTCAAGGCCGCGATATCATCTTCGGTAAGTTCTCTGCCTTCAGCCCATTTGACCTCAATACTGTCGAGATAGACATTCACTTCATCGAAATTGAGAAAATCGTAAGTTTCGTAGGCATCGTCCACCCAAAAGCTCTGAGTGTAATCGTGATAATATCTGTCTTTACGGTATTCGAATCGGGTGCTGTTAATGGTTTTATGATAGAAAAGAAGCTGGGACATTGCGGTCGCGGGGCATCCTGTGTATGACCTTGAATTGGCTGAAAGGTCCATCGGACAGAATTTGTTGTACGGCACGTTCTGATTCCAGTGGGTTTCCGTCCATCCGCCTGTTGAAGTTGAACCTTCGGGAGGCCATTGTTCGTATTCAGGAACAATTTTAGTATCAGAAGAAAGCATTCTCCATTTTTCTTTTATCGCCGCTTTTGATTCCTCAGACATTTCGTCATAATTCTGAAGCCGCAGGCTGAGATCGCTCTTTATCAGTGAAACGAGAGGCGATGCAGGATCAAAGCCGTTTTTATCGCTGTATGCGATCACCGGAGGCAGTTTTTCATCGGCGCTGACTACAATAAAGCCGGCAGGTGAGCATAGAAATGCGTAGGCTAAGATATTATCGTCGACAGTTAAGGTCGTACTCTCTGAGCATAAAGATATCTCAAGATCGTGCATCCGGATAAAGTTCGCTGCGATCGTTTTTGAAATTTCATACGCATTTACAGAGAATATCAGAATGAGTATAAAAATCGATAAAAATTTCTTCATGAAAACAGACCTCGTTTTTAATAGTAAAACTATTACTCTCTACAGTAATATATGCAATGGAGGTCAATTTACAATAAAAATAAAATTAATTTTCGAGGATCTGTTTTGCTGATGAAGTGCCTATACGGTCGGCACCGGCCTTTATGAACTCCAGCGCCTGTTGTTTGTTTTTTATTCCGCCTGAAGCTTTGATCTTGATCTTATCGCCGTAATTATCTTTGAGGAATTTTATGTCGTCTAATCTCGCTCCGTCGCCGACCATTCCCGTTGATGTTTTGATATAATCAATTCCGTTGTCGATCAGAACCTGCGTAATTCTGTCCAGCTCGTTCCTTGTGATGATGGAAGTTTCAACAATGATCTTCAGTACTCTACCCGAGCAAATTCTTCTGTATTCGGACATTTCGTTGCCGATAAAAGACCACTTTCCGTCCTTTACAAAAGTATGATCAATAACAAGGTCAATTTCGGCAGCTCCGTTCTCAAGGGCATCACCGATCTCAAATATTTTTGTTTTAAAGGTCGAGAAACCGAGAGGGAAGCCGATGACGGTGCAGACAGAGACAGGTTTTTCCGGTCTAAGCGAAGAGGCGTATTTAACAAATGAAGGCGGCAGTACTATCGTATGAATTTCATACTCTGTGCAGACATCGAAATTATCCCTGATATGGTATTCCGAAAGTCCCTGCTTTAAGATCGTATGTTCAAGATGTTCCGACAGAAAGCTCATTTGAACATCAGCATTTTATTGTTTTTTATGTAAGCGGCGGTTTTCAGGCTGTAGTAATAAACTCCTGATGAAAGACCGGACCCGCTGTTGTCTCTGCCGTCCCAGACTACTGAATAACTGCCTTTTTTTAATTCTCCGCCAACAAGAGATCTTACAAGCTGACCGCTGCTGTTAAAAATGTTCAGTTCTACAAAAGTATCATCCGCGTTATCGAATCTTATCACGGTTTCAGGATTAAACGGATTTGGGTAATTCTGATAAAGTTTTGTAGTAAGCGGTATATTTTCATTAACTCCTGTCTGCAGCACAGTCCAGACCATTGTGTCCTCGTTGTATTTGTCGTTCACATTTACTTTTATTTCATAATTTCCAGCTTTGGCGAAAGCCGTGCTGAACTCCGGTCCGCCGGTCTGGATCAGGTTATCGTTGATATACCACAAATAAGTCAGACCTGAAGATCCTGTATCGGCATCTTCAACAGTAACCGAGAACTGAATGTTCTCATAGCAGTTCAGAGAGACCTGAGGATCTTCGGGAAAAAAGTATGTTATTACCGGAGCTGAAGTATTCATGGTACCGGTAACGGAAACATTGTCGATCCCGCCGCCGCCCATAGCCCACTGATAATGATTATCCATTAAAAACGCGAACTGAGTATAATTTGATGAAACAGCTTCGGAAGGTAGTAAAATACCGTGCGATATCCAGTCAGGGGAATCGGACAGCTGTTCAAGCAGTTTCCATTCCTGATCAAGCCCTGTTCTGTACAATACCGAAATGTCGCAGAAATAATACTGATCTGTCGAGTTATTCAGGATATAGTCGAATTCAAGTTCCACTCCGCTGTAATAACTTATATTGAAAAGCGGAGTAACCGCGTGATCCTGAACAAAAATCCCGTCTCCGGCCAGATCAGGATTGGCAAGAAGGAACTTTGTGTCATTCCCGGTATAATCGCAGAACTCCGAGCTGTAAGTCATGTCTCCGTCCAACCAACCGGAAACATTGTTTCTAAAAGTCCAGTTTTCAGACCCGCTTTCGAAATCAATAAAATAGGGCAGAGCCGAGGGTTCTTCCGGCATTACCTGAACCTGGTAAGAAAATGTCTCGCCGGTAAAGGTTCCCGAAAAAACCGCAGATATCTTATATGTGTATAAAGTTCCGTTCTCGACATCTTCATCGCTGAACGAACATGAATCCAGACCGCTTTTATAAAGCAGTCCGTTCTTATAAATGCTGTAACTTTCAAATGCGGTAGATTTAGCTTCAGCACCTGTCCATTCAAGTCTGACGATCCCGTCTCCGGCGTAAGCTTTTGTATTTTCAGGAATGAAAGTATTTTCATCAACAATTACAGATACTGTAGTTTTACCGTTATTTGTCATAACCGTACTGCCCGATGTGTTATAATATCTTCTTCCTGTTGCCTTTTCAACTACCGTTACGGAGATTATCTCTCCGTTATACCGGTTATATGAGTCGCTCTCGTCTATCATAAAGAGAAATTTGAACGGTTGTGCAGGATCGATATTGTTAACAGTTTCTGTAATATCTATTGTGAATTCTATGTATTTAGAATCCTCATATTTTCCGCCCTGAGGGTAAAAATCCCCGCCCTGCCAGCTCATAAAAGGAAATCCGTTAGAAAATTCCGGCGCGGATGAAATAAGATCCTGAGAACAGCCTGCGCTGATCCTGAACATATCCCTTCTGTCGTGCTTCATCTTTATCTCGAGGGTGTATTCGGGATCATAAACAGCCTGCGGATGAACCACATCGGCAAATGAATAGAATATGCCCCCGTTCTCGTAATTCTCAGCGAGAAGTTTGTACATCTGATATATCCTTCCGCTGTCGCCGAATGAATCCCCCCAGCTGTTCGCCACTATCATGCCGCCGATCTCCCAGTCCTTCATATCAACAGTGTGGTCATGGTTGATGTCGAGGTCGTTAGTATATTTCCCGTCACCGTTATAATCGTATCTTATGCTGTCATCGTAGCCGATATATGTCATGGCGTGGTTCACATCGGGACCCCATTTTGTGATCACCTTCTTACCGCCTTCATGCGTACCTGCGGGAAGAGTGGTCTGAATGTAGCTCGTAGCCCCTGCTGCGAACACTGCAAGTCCGCCGTACAGTGAATCCTCAAGATGATTATGAAGCCAGTTCTTTAAAGTATTCAATCCTTCAGGAGTGCCTACATCAATAGCGTTGTATGATTCAACTTTATTATAATTGCCGTTAGCCCATTGGTTTACTCCGGATATCCATCTCGAGTTTCCTCCGGTAGCGAATGATCCTCCGTAGTCTTTTACATTCATGATCCCGACCGATTTTATGATATCCCAGCCGTCGCCCCACCATGACCCGATCTCACCGCTTCCCTGATTTAAGAAATTATAGGTAAAATGAGTCGGGTACTGGTTTTCGATCACATCTGCCGGAAGGTCTCTGAGCCTGTTCATTTCATATGTAAAGGTATATCCTACACCTGCAGCCTGCGAGCAGCTTCCGCCAACCTGATTGAATATCGGCCTGAAGTATTTATGAAGGGAATTATCTACTCTTGAAGGCAGTTCCTTGCCTTTTGAAGTTAAAGCGGGAATAAAATTCAGTTTTAACCTGTCGAAATCAGAAGGGGCTTTGAAACCGCCTGCGATCCAGGGTTCTCCCTTCGGATCAGGATTAACGTTCACAAGCCCGGCAAAACCTGAACTTAATGCAGAAATCAATGCTGTGAGAATTATTTTTCGGATCATTTATATTCCCTCTTATTTTATCATAAGCGATTTATGCGTGAAATTTTGGTCTTTTGTTTCCAGACTGATATAATAAATTCCGCTCGACAGCTGATTATTACCGTTGTCTTTTCCGTTCCACAGGATCTTATGCGATCCGGATTTAACTTCTCCTGAAATCAGTGTTCTTACAAGTGAACCTTTCATGTCGTATATGTTCAGTTTAACATTCGAGTCTTCCGATAAGTCAAATGATACTGTCGTTTCAGGATTGAACGGATTCGGGTAATTTCCGTACAGTTTAGTCTCAGCAGGCATCAAACCCTCTTCGATCGAGCTTGGAGTTTTACGGGCGATCGAAATATCGTCAAGATACCATCCGTCGTAGCTCCACTGATTTCCGTCGAGTACCCATGCTACATAGAGCGGGTCAGGGAAAGCAGTAAGCTCTATGTTTACGGTTTCAGGACCGGCATCACCGGTAAAATCAGCGAACGACCAGTAAGTGTCCGTCCAGTCGAATTTGTTGGAGCTTACCTGAACTTTGTAAGTGACACCGGTGTCGTATCCGTCATAAAAATGTTTGAACGATATTTGGAGAGTATCGATCCCGGCAGTTGAAACCGGCGGGGAAACATATTTTGATACCGCCGGGTTGAAATTCTCAAGTTCAGCCATCATTTCGGGCGCTGTTCCTCCTGCAAAAGCCGTGTTCGAAGCTATCCATCTCGGCGTGCAGTCAACAGATATCTGCGTCCAGTCCGTGCGGGTAGCATAATCGGTTGTGTATGGTGCCGAATAAGGCGCTTTATAGGTTATGCTCTCGGATTCAGTATATGAAGATTCGCCGGAAGTTGTTCCGGTATAGTAAGCCGAAACTGAGTATTTGTAAGCAGTGCCGGCAGATACTGTAGTATCGTAGTATTTTGTCTGGGCGATGTTGTCTGCGATCGGATTTCCATCCCTGTAAACTTTGTAATGGTCAACAGTAAGTCCCGCTACCGGGTCTGGAGCTGTCCAGTTGAGTTCTATCGCGCCGTAACCGATCGATCCCATAATGTTTTTCGGAGGCAGAACATTCAATGCTATGTCGAAACTGATCGTTTCTCCGGCATAACCGATATTAGCTATATTTATACCTCCGGCCGCGCCGCTGGAAAGGAACGGATAAGGATCGGTTGAGAAGTTGAATGCGGTTCTTCCCAGACCTTTGCTGAAAAGGGCCTGACTCAATGAACCCCATATTGTCGGAGTTCCTCCCGGACGGTAGATATATACTTCATCAGGAGGTCCGTCAGCGTTTCCTTCATACGCGGAATTTATTCTGTAAATGAGCATACCGTCGTCGGATCCGGGAAGACTTGACTCATATAATCCGGCCTGTTTTCTGTATTCGACCACAAAGAATTCATTAAGAGAAAACGGGGAGTTTATTCTGAAAATGTTACCAGTCGGCGAAGAAAGCGGGTTCAATGTATAAGTTCCCGGTTCGCTTATGACAGGAACATCGTCTATCCATCCTACATACTTGTATTTCATCCACGCTCCCATATATTGAGGAGGGTTGGATGTGTCGTTCATTACATCCCAGCCTCCTACGGCATCAGGCGCGGTATCATCCCAGTAGTGGTAAAGATCCGGTCCTCCGAGCGTGTGAAAGAACTCATGGCATATCACACCGACAGTAAAATAAGTGGAAGTTCCCGTAAGGTCAAAATTATAATTCGCAACTTTTTTTCTGTTGATAAGTACATCTCTTGTGTAAAGATACCACATGTGAGGCCAAAGTAGTGAAGCCCATGCTCCCGGTGCTCCGCTGATCAGAAAAACCACATTGTCAACATTACCGTCATTATCCCCGTCAATGTCAAGTGTGGTCGGTACTTCTGATGACACGGCGTTTACTGCTCTTTCAAGCAGCGCATGTTCTCTTTCTGTGCTTTGTGAGTCGTTCTGGTACCCTAAGGTGTTGGTGGTCGCGTTATAGGGCTGATAATAAGCTCTCGGATAAATGTCCTGATAAGAAAGATTGGTCGTAAAATCATCGACATGAGGATAATAATATGAAGTTACATCGAGCTTGTTGTATGAAACTTCGTCAAAATAATCTTTTAGCGATGATGCGCCAGTTTTATTGAAATAGGCATCGTAATATGATCTTTCCCTATTAAATATTGAGGCTGCTTCGTCCGAGAATCTGATAAAAATAACGATATTGTTGACCGGTCCTGTGGTTGGAGCTGCTTTGCCGTAAGACGGTTTAGCGGATGTAAAAAGATCCCTTCTCTGCTTATAAAGCTTTTCGGATATTACCGCCCCCTTTTTCAGTCCTGCTGCGGACGGATCTGTTTCTCCTGTCCTGAAATTTGAGGGTATTACTTCTTCTCCAGAACGGATTCCGTAATAATACCAACCGTCAGATCCCTGAATTACTGTATAATCATCCGCATCGTGAAGCCTGTTAAAAAACTCATCGCCGGTCGCAAGAAGTTCCAGGTTTGTTCCGTCAGGCTGAGTTACAGTAGTCGGGATATTTTTGAGATAAGCTCCGAACATTGAAGCAGTTAGTATCAGAATGAGAGCGCTGATCTTGGTTTTCATTTTGTATCCTTCAATTTATTATTTCAATTTGAAAACTTTACAATATAATTTAGTTTTCAGTGAAAATGTAACTAATATTTCTGAAAATAAACACAACATTTATCATATTTTGGTTGGAAAACCGCATAATCTTTAATATATTTCTTCTCAAGCTTTATATGATAAGCTTTAATGAACCGGGGTTGTTATGAAAATAAGATATCCGGCCGTAGAGGGCAGTTTTTATCCGTCGGACGAATCAGAACTTGATCGGATGATGTCAGAGTTCGACAAAATGGTAAAAGTTGAAAAATCCGGCTGTCCGAAGGCTTTGATCGCCCCTCATGCGGGACTGTTCTATTCAGGACTGACAGCGACCTACGCATACAAAGCTGCCGCGGGATTTAAATACCGATCGGCAGTGATATTTGCCCCATCCCACAGAGTCGCGTTCACCGGCATGAGCGGGGCAGGATTTGACGAATACCAGTTCGTTGGTAAAAATTTTAAAGTGAACAGAGAACTGACCGATTCACTGATAAAAAAACACCATCTCACTTCAATAGATCAGGTTCATCTTTATGAGCACAGCGCTGAGATACAGCTGCCTTTTGTAAAAAAACACCTCGATGTTGAAAGCATTTCGGTTTTTGTCTATGGCGATTACAGTCATAACAAACTTTCAGAAGTTATAGATACTGTGCTTGAGGAGGGGAAAGATCTGGTTGTAATATCGTCCGACCTGAGCCACTATCACGCATATGAAAAATGCAGAAAGATAGACGGGAACATAGTAGAGGGGATAAAAAATCTCGATCTTTCGGTTATAGATATGGGAGAAGCATGCGGCATGACAGGTGTAAAGGCAGTTGTCGGCAGCGCAAAAAAAAGAGCTCTAAAACCGGTTGTTCTCGATTACAGAAATTCGGGAGATATTGTAAGCGACAGATCAGGCGTGGTCGGGTATCTTTCGGCAGTGTTTTATTAAAATTTATTACTCAAGAGGATAAATGAAGATTACACGGGAAAAGCTGCATGATATGTTCGGAGTGATATTTATAGCCTTCGGTATAATGGTCCTGTTCGGGCTGATATCGAAAGATTCGCTGGGAAAATTCAGCGGAATGGTACAGTTCATCTATTCTCTGACTTTCGGCGATAAGATAAGCTATCTCATACCTGTATTTCTGTTCATTGAGGGTTACTATTTTATAAAGATGGAGTCTTTTTTCAAACACGCGAGGAACGTCCTGTCGTTTTTTGTTCTTGCTTCAGCCTTTTCATCGGCAATAGGAGTTATTAAATACGGAATTGATAATGAATTTTTCGCTTCAACAAAATATGAATACGGAGACATAATCGGTTATCTCGGTTTTAAATTCAGCTGGAAACTGATCGAATATCTGGGTTACTCAGGAAGTCTGGTTGTACTTCTGTCATTGTTTCTGATAATAGTTCTTTTTATATCCAATTTCAGGGTTATGCAGATCGCAAAATTTGTAGCTTATCCGTTTGTTAAAACTTTCAACGCAATATATGCCGCCTATAACTGGTTCAGAAAGAATCAGGCAAGAAAAAAACTTGAAAAAGAGATGAGAGAAAAAGAAGAAGCGGCACAAAATCCTGTTGAGGAAGCAAAAAAAGAGGAAGAAATAACGCCTGTTCAGATTTCGGTTTCTCCTGTTGCAGCCGATCATAAAAATCACGATAAAACTTATAAGATCGAAGAAGCCGTAGTTGAGAAATCGGTCGAATACAAGGCCAAAATTGATAAAAAATACAAATATATACCGCCGGATATAGAATTTTTGAATGAAACGAAGACCAATTCGAACATAATCGAAGACGAACAGAAATTGAGAGAAGTCGCGACAAAGCTGGAGGAGAAACTTAAAGAATTCTCCCTTGAAGCTAAAGTTGTCAAGATAAATCCGGGACCGGTGATCACTCAGTACGAGATCGAGCTGGCGAAAGGCGTAAAGGTTTCGAGGGTGACTTCCTTAGAAGACGACCTTGCGATGGCGCTAAAAGCAAAAAGTATAAGGATCGTTGCTCCGATACCGGGCAAGGGAACTATAGGTGTTGAGATCCCGAACTCGAATCCGTCGGTCGTGTATCTCAAATCAATTATCGCTTCGGAAAAGTTCGTTAAGCATAAATCAAAACTTGCAATAGCTCTGGGAAAAATGATAAACGGCGAGAATTATATTCTTGACCTTGCAAAGACTCCTCATCTGCTCATAGCAGGTTCGACAGGTTCGGGCAAATCGGTCTGTATAAACGGACTGATAGTATCGATTTTGTACCGCGCGACTCCCGAAGAGGTTCAGTTCTGCATGATCGACCCGAAAAAGGTGGAGTTGTCGGTTTATTCAGGACTTTTGAAACATCATCTGCTAAAGGTTGACGGAATAGATGATGCCGTAGTGACCAGTCCAGAGGATGCTGTCAGGCTTCTAGAAGCGCTCGTAACTGAAATGGAAGGGAGGTATGAACTTCTAAATCAGTCGGGAACCAGAAATATTGAAGAATATAATACTATGATAGATAGCGGAGAACTAAAGTTAAATGAATTTAACAATGAGCTCTTCAAGAAACTTCCTTATATAGTCTGCATTATGGACGAATACGGCGACCTGATGATGACATCCGGTAAAGCTGTCGAAGATCCGATCTGCAGACTTGCCCAGATGGCTAGGGCTATAGGAATTCACCTGGTTCTGGCTACTCAGAGACCTTCGGTCAAGGTAGTTACAGGTTCGATCAAGGCTAACTTCCCGACCCGTATCGCATTCAGGGTGATAAGCCAGATAGATTCAAGAACGATCCTTGACGGTAAAGGCGCAGAATCTCTGCTTGGAAAAGGCGATATGCTTCTTATCCCTCCGGGCGATTCGGATCTTGTCAGGATACAGAACGCGCTGGTTGAAACAAAAGAGATAAACAGGGTTGTCAGCCACATTGCAAGTCAGCCTCATGATTTTGATAAGATATCCATCAAAGCCAAACCTTCCTCGGCGATGATAGCCGCGATGGATGCTGAAGAAGATGACTTCGGCGGTTCTCCTTCGGAAGATCCGAAATATACTGAAGCCAAGAGAATGGTAATAAAAACCGGGATGGCTTCCGTCTCTATGCTTCAGAGAGGACTTTCAGTCGGTTATGCAAGAGCCGGCAAACTGATAGATCAGCTTGAAAGGGATAAGGTAATAGGACCCCATCAGGGTTCAAAACCGCGCGAGGTTCTGATCAGTTCACCTGATCAGGATTAGGTGATTTTTCAGGTTTACAGGTAACAATCAGTTTATGCAAGCTGTCCATAAAGTGATTTACGAATTGGGCGTGAGTGTTTTTTGCCGTTAAGAAAATACATCGTCCCATTTTTTTTGGGACATATGGATTTTTAGGCTAAAATACCGTAAGCCCGTAAATCAGCTTTCGGACAGTGGTATAAACTGATCAATTTAATATTATACAAGTTTATAAAATCACTTGACCTGAACACAAGATTGTCATATATTTCAATCTGAATTTTGCCCGGGTGGTGGAATTGGCAGACACGCCAGGTTCAGGGTCTGGTGGTAGCAATACTGTGCTGGTTCGAGCCCAGTCCCGGGCATTTTTAATTTAAGTTCTTTTTTAATATAGAGGTGTGCATGGAAGGTTTAATGGTAGGGCTTACATCAATGACCTGGCAGATGTTTGTCATGATGATAATCGGCGGAATCCTGATTTTCCTTGCTGTTAAAAAGAATTACGAACCGACTTTACTTCTGCCGATCGGATTCGGCGCAATTCTGGCGAACATACCGTTTTCGTCAGTCCTTGATCAGACTGAACCTTCAGGACATGTAGTTGAAGGCGCACTTTCCATATTTTTCAGGGTCGGAATTTTGACTGAGATATTTCCGCTCCTGATATTTGTGGCGATAGGCGCAATGATAGATTTCAGCCCCCTTTTCAGAAACCCGAAACTTCTTTTATTTGGAGCCGCCGCTCAATTCGGAATATTTTTTACAATGATCCTTGCAACACTACTCGGTTTCGATATAAAAGAAGCCGCTTCAATAGGAGTTATCGGTTCGGCGGACGGCCCGACTTCGATCTATGTCGCGACAAGATTTGCGCCAAATCTTCTCGGCCCGATATCGGTAGCGGCGTATTCTTACATGGCGCTCGTTCCGATAATTCAGCCTCCTATAATTAAAATGCTTACAACCAAAGAAGAACGAATGATGAGAATGGACGGCGGCGGCAATGACAGAAAAATATCAAGGGCTACTCTTGTTCTGTTCCCGATACTTGTTACAATTCTTACAGGCTTGTTCGCACCTACAGCAGTCGCGCTGATAGGATTTCTGATGTTCGGCAACCTCGTAAGAGAATGCGGTGTGCTCAACAAACTTTCACTTGCAGCGCAGAATGAACTTGCCAGCCTCGTTACCCTTCTTCTGGGAATCACAATAGCATCAACGATGACCGCGGACAGATTCCTTCAGGTCTCAACACTTTTTATAATCGGTCTTGGACTGATAGCTTTTATGTTCGATACGGCCGGCGGAGTACTTTTTGCGAAGCTGTTGAACTTCTTTCTTAAAAAGAAGGTAAATCCAATGATCGGTGCAGCAGGAATTTCCGCTTTTCCGATGTCATCCAGGGTAATTCATACAATGGGGCTAAAAGAAGATCCGACAAATTATCTTTTAATGCATGCCGTCAGCGCGAATGTATCCGGACAGATCGGTTCGGTACTTGCTGGCGGACTGATTTTAGCGCTGGTACACTAAGGAGAAAATAATGACAAATGAAATAATTTCGGTTTATTCGCAGGCGCTTGATATATCATTCAAAGGTATGACGGCTTTATTCTTATTTATGTTCATCTTTTTTATCCTGATCGTAGCTATTGACAAAATATTTCCGCACAAGGAAGAACCGAAGAAATAGATCAAATATATCCGTATGGTATCTGTATTACATCCGTATAATTATATTTTGAACTTAAAACTTTATCCTCTAATACTGCAGATATCTGTAAGAATAAAGCTCTATGTCCGAGAAGAAAAACCGGATCTCTTTCCTTGCGTTATCGACTGAATCGGATGCATGAACGCCGTTCTGCTCCACAGTAACGCCGACAGCTTTTCTGATCGTACCTTCCGCAGCTTTTGCAGGGTCGGTAGCCCCGATGAATTTTCTGAGGTCAGCGACGCAGTTATCTTTTTCAACGCAGATTGCCGCAACAGTTCCGGTACTCATATAATTTATAAGCCTTTCAAAGAACTCTTTCCCCTGATGAACGAAGTAGAATCTTCTGGCCAGCTCAGGAGTCAATTTGATGGATTTTATACCGACTATCTGAAAATCATTATCTTCGAGCATACTGATTATCGTTCCGGTCTTTTTGGCGGTGAACGCATGGGGTTTTACCATAAGAAGGCTTTGTTCGAGCATAAGATCCTCTGGTCATTTTATTTATAAGAACGGCTGCATTCAGCAGCCGTTCATATTACTAGTCATTACTGTTGTGCAGCTTGGCGTCCTCGATCGTTAATTTCACGATCTTTTCTTTCGATTCAAGAGCTCTTTTACCGAGCTCAATACCGATCTTCACAGCTTTGAGGTTATCCATCTCAGTGCCTTTAGGAGCGTTATCGATTACTGCTTTCTGAATATTACTTTCTTTAATGACCTTCGTGATTCCGGCGAACAGTCCGACCGCTATAACTGCCGAATATAGGGTTTTACCCATTTCTTTTTTGGCAATATCTATAAGATCAACCAAAACTAACTTCTGAGGCATGTTCTTAGGTATATTCGGATTCAGATTGGGATCTACGACAACGATAGCGTCATCTTTTATTTCCTTATAATATATATTCAGCGATTTCTGATGAAGCGAAAGAAAAAAATCCAGATTCTCGGTTCTGGGATATTCAATGTGGCTTTTGTCGATAACTACATCCACTTTTGTCGCGCCGCCTCTTACCTGCGCCGTGTAAGTAGGGGTCTCGATAGCCTGACATGCCTCAAAGCTTACCATTCCGTAGGCAAGGATCTTACCTGCAAGAATAACTCCCTGTCCTCCTACTCCTGCGAACCTGGCTTCATAATGATCTACTTTCATTTATTCTCCCCCTCGCTTTTTTTCTGAGCTTTTTCGATAATCGTCTGATATGCTTCAGAATATTCATGAATAGGATGATTATAGTTTTCCCAATAGGTCTGTTCCGGTTCTTCTGAAATAAACTCGCCTGTGATTATTTTATCGTCAAGCTCTGCAGCCTTCATATTTCTTGCTTTGTCAAGAGGTATTTCTCTTGTTTCGATCCATTTTCTTGAAGAGATCGGATCGCCCATCTTGTTCTTTCTGCCGAATTGTGTGTGGCAGTTTGCGGTTGCCACGATCACTGAGAAACCTTTATGTTCCAGGCCTTTCGTAATATATTTTTCAAGAACCTTACCTTTATTTACTGTTGATCTTGCAACATAAGATGCGCCTGCAGCCTTTGCGAGAAGACAAATATCGAAAGTAGGATCGATATTTCCATAACTGGTAGTACTTGTTTTATAACCTATAGGCGTAGTAGGGGAGTGCTGCCCTCCGGTCATTCCGTATGTATTATTGTTTACAACGACCAGGGTCATATCAATGTTTCTTCTACATGCGTGTATAAAATGGTTTCCGCCTATAGCGGTGGCATCGCCGTCACCCGAGAAAATTATTACATGCTTTGCGGGCTTTGCCATTTTAATTCCTGTCGCGAATGTCAGAGCTCTTCCGTGTGTGGTATGAAGAGTGTTGCAGTCAATATAACCGGGAGCTCTGCTGGTACATCCGATACCTGAAACAAAAGCGATATCATTCTTATCCCAGCCCATATTATCTATCGCTCTAAGCATTGCTTTAAGCACCACGCCGATCCCGCATCCGGGACACCAGAGGTGAGGGATTTTATCCATTCTAAGATATTTTTCATATTCGAAAGCCATTATACAACCTCCTTGATCACGTTGAGTATATCGGTAGGATGGATAGGAACTCCGCCCACATGATTAATCCTCATAATTTTTGTTCTGTCAGCGGCGTATCTTTCAATTACTTCGCTCAGCTGCCCCATATTCATTTCTGGGATTATTATGGCTTTTGCTTTGCTGCATATTTTAAGTATCTCAGCTTCTGGAAGAGGCCACAAAACTCTGAAGCGCATCATACCTACCTGTATTCCAAGTTTTCTGGCATTATCAATTGCTACTCTTGCTGCCCTTGCAGTAGAACCGTATGCGAAAATGATGATCTTTGCATCTTTCATCAAATATGATTCATAGTCATAGATCTCTTCCGCTTTACTTGCGACTTTTCTGATCTGCCTTTCCTGATCTGCCTGAACCAGGTCAGGATCAGTTGTCGGAAATCCTGTTTTATCGTGGCTGAGACCTGTAACGTGATATCTGTAGCCTTCAAAGAAGTTAGCCATAGGAGGAACATCACCGTAGGCAGTGTCGTAGGGGAAATATTTTTCCGGGGGAACAAGAGGTTTTCTTCTGTTCTTTATTACCATAAGGTCTTTATCAGGGAGTTCTATTGCCGCACTCAGATGTGCAATCACCTCGTCAAGTAAAAGCATAACAGGCATTCTGTATGTTTCAGCAAGGTTAAAAGCCTTTATGGTCATTTCATAGATCTCTTCAAGATAAGCCGGCGTCAAAGCGATTACAGGGTGGTCTCCGTGGGTACCCCATTTAGCCTGCATGATATCAGCCTGAGCCAGTGCTGTCGGAAGACCGGTGGAAGGACCGCCTCTCATAACGTTACAGATAACGCATGGAACTTCTGCCATATAGGCGTAACCGATATTTTCCTGTTTTAGAGAAAAGCCTGGACCGCTGGTCGCTGTTAATACTTTCGCCCCCGCAAGTGAAGCTCCGATAATGGAACCCATTGCGGCGATCTCATCTTCCATCTGCATATATGTTCCGCCGTGTCTGGGCAGGTGTATCGACATATATTCCGCAATCTCTGAGGAGGGAGTAATAGGATAACCGCCGAAATAACTGCAGCCGGCATCTATAGCCGCTTTACCTACAAGTTCCGCTCCGGAGTAAAACCTAACTGTTTTCTTCAAGGATATACCTCTTTAATTTTTTTAATAAATTTTGATGCAGAAATCCGGGCAGTGCACTTCGCAAAGCATACATTTAATGCATTTCGCAGCGTCGGTCACCTGAACGACCTGTCCGTTCCATTTGTCTTTGGCCTCTATGATCTCCCATACCTGTTTCGGGCATACGTCAACGCAGATACCGCAGCCTTTGCAGCCGTCTCTCCAGTATCCGATCGTGACATGGTCTTCTTTTTTACCGATCTTTATATCGGCTTCCCACCTGGTGTGACTTTCGGGGATATTGATTTTTTCACTCATTGCGATTTCCATCCTGAGTTTTTTTATATTAATCCGGTATAATGCTTGTTCCGTCTTTGCCGTCAATAGCATCTACAAGCTTGTCTATTGCAGTTATTATAACTCTTTTTCCGCCGTTTTTTAAGAACATTATGGCCGATTTCATCTTCGGACCCATACTGCCGTAAGGGAAATGACCTTCGTTAAGATATTTGTCCGCATCAGACATCGTTATAACATCAAGGTCTTTCTGATCGGGTTTTTTAAAGTTCAGAGAAACTTTATTAACCGCCGTCATTATATACAGCTCGTCCGCGCCTATAAGATTTCCGAGCAGCGCGCTGGCCATGTCCTTGTCTATAACGGCGTCAACCCCTTCAAAATGTCTTTTTTCATCAAGATAAACAGGTATTCCACCGCCGCCAGCAGCTATAACTATATTCTTCTGGTCAAGAAGTTGTTTGATAATATTTTTGTTTACAATATCTATAGGTTTAGGCGACCCGACAACTCTTCTCCAGCCTCTGTCGGCATCCTGTTTTACTATCCATCCGTTTGCTGACGCGAGTTTTTTTGCTTCTTCTTCGGTGTAAAAGCTTCCGATATACTTTGTTGGATTTGTGAGAGCAGGATCATTTTTGTCAACCAGTACCTGTGTTAAAATAGTTGTAACCGGTATTTTGAGCCCTTTGTCAAAAAGTTTGTTCTGCAGAGACTGTTCGATCATGTAGCCCATGCTTCCTTCAGTATCAGCAACAAGAACTCCCAAAGGTATCTCAGGAAGTTTATCCCTTGTTTCTTCGACCCTTCTCAATGCGATCCCTACCTGGGGTCCGTTGCCGTGTGTTATAGCTACAGAATATCCTTTTTCCACCAGCGGGATCAAAGATTCTATGCTTGTTCTTGTGTTTTTGAACTGCGAACCTATCCAGTTCGAATTGTCGGTCGGAGTAAGAGAATTGCCGCCGATCGCTATTACCACTCTTTTGTTGAACATGTATTTTCCTGTCCGCTATTTAAACAAATAACCATCCCTTCCGATTTTTTTTCAGGGAAGGGAATGAAAATATAAAGTTTGTTCAAAATACTGTCAACAGATTTTATTACTTAAATTAAGAAGTTATTTTTTCATTATTTATAAACTTGCAATCAAAATTATGAAATCTTATATTTACCGCTTACTTTTATGTGAGGTTATTATGTCTTCCCAGATACAAAAAATATCAGTAATACCTGTCGTAAGCGACCCGAAAGAAAAACACATTTCAGGTCAGATAAGAGAGTTTTTGTCTGTGAAAATCAGCAAAATGAAGATCGTAAAAAATTTCTACATTCAGGGAATTTCGGAAAATGACGCGGAAAATATCGCAAAAGAAATTCTTTCTTGTCCAATTACAGAGAGATATCTTGTTAATGACGGTTTTTATAAGGATCATCCGAAAAAGATAGAGATTGCTTTTCAGCCGGGAGTTATGAATCCTGAGGCTGAAACCATTTCAGAAGAGCTGAAGGATAAGAAATTCGCTCATGACGCGGTCATGATATCCTATACCTATTATTTCAAAGACGATCTGAGCGATAATGATCTAACTGCAATAAGGGACAGAGTACTTATGAACGCCCAGATACAAATGGAACTTTTCAATAAACCGGACAGTCTGCTCGTCAATCTTAAACCTCAGAAAACCGCGATAATTCCGATAAGAACGATGTGCGATAAAGAACTTATGGAAGCATCAGACTATAAATTATTTCTCAACCTGAACGAAATGAAGACCATTCAGGAGTATTATAAGAAAGTAGGCAGAGACGCTTATGATGTTGAGCTTGAAACTCTTGCTCAAACGTGGTCCGAGCATTGCGGGCACAAAACATTTAAGGCTAAAATGATACTCGACGGAGTCGAAAAGAGGTCGATAATCGGTCTTGTCAGAGATACCGAAAAAACTATTGCCCACCCGGATGTAATTTCAAAATTCGAGGATAATTCCGGGGTTTTCAGGTTCACGAAAGCCGACGGAGAGGAGTACGGGATATGCATCAAGGCGGAAACCCATAATTCGCCTTCAGGTCTGGATCCTTACGGCGGAGCCATGACAGGCACGGGCGGAGTTTTGAGAGACATAGCCGGCACAGGAAAAGGCGCGAAGAATATTTCATCAATAAACATATTCTGCTTAGGCGATCCCGACATGAAAATGGAAGATGTGTATCCGGGCTGTCTTCATCCGAGAAGGATACTTACCGGAGTAATAGAGGGTGTCAGGGATTACGGGAACAGGATGGGGATCCCAACCAACAACGGATCATTCCATTTCCATAAAGATTTCGGCCCGAAACCTACGGTTCTCGTCGGCGCGGACGGTATAATTCCGTTAAAATACGCAAAAAAAGGGCAGTGTAAAAAAGGCGACCTGTTCGTGTCATTCGGCGGAAAAACAGGCAAGGACGGGATCCACGGAGCGACATTTTCATCAGCAGAAATGACAGAGAAAACTTCATCACTAAACAGCGGAGCTGTCCAGATCGGAAATCCCATCGAGGAAAAAAGAATGTTCGACTGCCTGATAGAACTCAGGGACATGGATATTTTCACGGCTCTAACAGACTGCGGAGCGGGGGGGTACTCTTCAGCCGTAGGTGAAATGGGTGAGAAAACAGGCGCAATTGTTCATCTTGATCATATTCCGTTAAAATATCCCGGGCTATCTTCATTCGAGAAGTGGATATCGGAATCACAGGAGAGGATGGTCGCAACGGTACCGAAAGAACATTTACCGAAGATTGAAAAAGTATGTAAAAAGTATAATGTTGAATATTTCGTTCTCGGAGAAGCGACCGATACGCGAAGACTTACTATATACGACGGCGGCGAGCTTGTCTGTGATCTTGATATGGATTTTCTTCATGACGGGCAGCCGCTTGAGACTATCACTGCGACCACAAAGCCGAAGGCAGGTCTGAAAGACGCCGAATTCTATGAAGAGGAAATAAATTACACCGAAGCTTTCAAAGATATAATTTCTCATTTGAATGTGTGCTCTAAGGAGCCTGTCATCAGACAGTATGATCACGGCGTTCAGGGAACCTGCGTCGAAGGACCGTTATGCGGAAAGAAAAACGACGGGCCGACAGGAGCATGTATTTTAAAACCGCTTAAAAATTCAGATGCGGCGCTCGTTTTCGGGCACGGACTAAATCCCGTACTCAACAGAATTGATCCCTATAAAGGAACTTTATGGGCATATTACGAGGCTATTAGCAATGTTATAGCTTTGGGAGGCGACCCGAAAAGAACATTCCTGATCGAAAATCATATATGGCCGAAGCCGACCGAAACAAATCTTGCCGACCTTTATCAGACGGCAACCGCACTTAGCGATGCGTGCAAATTTTTCGGAACACCTATCATATCGGGAAAAGATTCTCTTTCATCAACCTACAAATCAAAGGATGTTACTATCGAAGTTCCTCCGGTAGTCTGCATTTCCGCAAGATCAGTTGTCGATAACTGGAAAAAAACAATTTCTCCCGATCTAAAAAGATCCGGTTCGCCGATCCTTCTTGTCGGGGATTATTCAGGAGCGAATTTAGGCGGTTCGATATTTTTCGACAGGCTTGACCAGCTGGGAACAGAAGTTCCTGAAGTCACAATGGCAACCGCGAAAGAGATATATGAACTCATGCATAATAACATAATGAAAGGGAATATTGTTTCAGCATCTGACGTGAGTGAGGGCGGAGCGCTTATCACGCTTGCCGAGATGTCGATCGGCGGCAAAAAAGGATTCAATATACATGTAAACGATAAAGTGAAAACCCTGTTCGCGGAAGTTCCGGCTGCATTCGTAGTCGAAATGAAGGATGTCGAATCGGCCGAAGAACTTATAGACACGGGACTGGCCGTGCAGATCGGTACTTCGACAGTTTCCTATAGAGCGGTTGTGAATGATTTCAAAGGTAAAATAATCGATATTGATATGTTCGAGATCGAAAACTGCTGGAAAGCACCTTTTAAGAAGTATTTTAAATAATGGTAAAAATCGTAAATATTGAGAAGAGATCCGAAGCGGATAAAGCGGGTATCAAAAAGGACGACAAACTGATCTCTGTAAACGGAAACCCGATCGAAGATGCTATCGATTTTAGTTTTTATTGCGCGGACGAACCCCTCGAGCTTTTACTTGATGGCAAGAACGGAATTTACAAAGCACAGTTCAGCTCAGCCGGAAACAACGGGATTGAAGTCGAAGAACTCAAGATAAAGCACTGCGGAAACAACTGTATATTCTGCTTTATTAACCAGAATCCGAAAGGAATGCGCAAAACCATATATGTTAAAGACGAAGATTACAGATTTTCGTTTCTATACGGCAACTATTTTACTTTGACGATGATTACTCAGAAAGATCTTGACCGGATCGTAAGAATGAGGCTGAGCCCTCTATATATTTCAGTTCACACCGCGGACAATAAAGTGCGGAAGAAGCTGCTCGGAGTAAAAAAAGACGACGGTCTATTAGAAAAAATGAAATATCTCACAGATAACGGCATTGAACTTCATACTCAGATCGTGCTTTGTCCGGGATACAATGACGGAAAAGTGCTTGAAGAAACTGTTACAACTTTAAGACAGTTACATCCGATGGTGAGATCTGTAGCCGTTGTGCCTGTAGGATTGACGGGGCACAGAGAGAACCTGCCCGTGATCGAACCCGTATCAAAAGAATCTGCGGAAAAAACTGTAAAGCTGATCTCAAAATTCAATAAAAAATATAAAAAGGAAATATACACTAATTTCGTTTTCGCTGCCGATGAGTTCTATCTTAAATCAGGGACAGAATTTCCGGATGAAGACTATTACGAGGATTATATCCAGTACGAGGACGGCGTAGGCATGGTCAGGAATTTTATCGAAAGATTTAAAGAGTCAATTGAGCTAATACCTGATCAAATTGCGGAAAAAACTTCAGTGACTATAGTAACAGGCGGGCTTTTCTACCCTGTAATGAAAGAGATCGTTCTACCGGAAATGAAAGAAGTCAAAAATCTGACGGTAAAACTTATTAAAGCTGACAATAAACTTTTCGGTCGCAGCGTAACCGTAGCGGGACTTCTGGGCGGCGCGGATATAATTTCTGCGGTCGGAAAAGCTGAATCTGAAAACGATGTGCTTTTAATACCGTCAACATGTCTGAATTACGACGGCAGATTTCTTGATGATCTGACTATAGACGATCTGAATAAAAAAACAGGATATAAAGTTCGTTTGTTGGAGAATCCCGTTGAAATATTTGAAAAAATCTGATTTTTATCATTTGCTTTTCTATATAGTAATTTTTATATTTAGCAGTGTTAAATCAAATTATGGATAAAATATGTTGACAGTAACTGATACAGCTGCAATAAAAGTGAAAGAAGTTCTTGAGCATCCCGAGAACAAGGGGCAGTTTGTAAGGATCTATTTTGACGGGATAGGATGAGGAGGTCCGAGGCTAGGTATAGCCTTAGACAACAAAAGTAATGAAGACAATGTGATAAATAAATCGGATATTGATTTCATAGTGGATCAGAGAAGCGCGGAGCTTTTAAAAAGATACGGCGGAGCAAAACTCGATTATAACGAACAAAGATATTATGGTTCCGGATTTTCTTTAAAACTTAAAGATGTGGCTGAATGTTAATGATTAAAGCGGGTTTTGACCCGCTTTTTTTATGTAGAAAAGAAAATGATTTTCTTTTTAACTTTTTAGGATTAACTTTCAACCCGTTATGAATAGAACTTTAATAATATTATTTGTTTCGTGTCTGACCGGGCTTTGGGCTTCGGGAGGCGCCGATTACTCAGGCAGGAAAAATGAGATCACTGCAGATTCGGTATTTATTAAGAACATCTCAGACTCTATCAGGTCGGATTATGTAAAAGATGAAATAAAAGCACTTCTCGATAAAATATCTCAATCAAAAAAGATTTTCGGCAGATTCGGAATTGATGTTTATAAGAGACAGAAATTCAAGTATATAATGTCATATCAATCCGAAATGACCATTAGCGACCTTCTCGATTCTTTGTCCGATGTGATCGGCAAGGCCAGAATTTTAAGAATTAACAAGCTGGATCTTGACAACGGAAACGGTAATGGAAACGGCAACGGAAAAAAAATATCTTTTTCAGACAATTCTTTCAAAGATCTTGAAAAGGAACCGTCATATAAGAGCAAGGCAAAGATCCTTGATCTGATCGAAAAAACGGCTCTGACATCATTCCAGAAGAGCTCGCTTGAGTGGATCTGGGGTAAAAGCCCGGAATCCGATGCATATTTTTCTACAAAACTGACATTCTTCGACGACCATTTTTCGCTCTATCCAGAATACAGATTTTTTGTGGGGAACGATCCTTTCAGAGACCCTAAAAGCTGGTTCTTTTCGCTCGAAGATTATATCGCACCGGGAGCACCTCTGCCTGTTGTAGCTGAGGTTAAGACGGAAAAGATAAAAGAAAATGGTATAAAAACTGAAGATATTAAAACGGAACCTGTTGCGGAAGCGCCTCTTACTGAAACGAAAGATTCTGTTGTTTCAGAGCCTGCTAAACCTGAAGAAATTCCTTTAATCGCAGAGCCTAAGGAACCGGAATTCGACTGCGGCGGATCAGATGATATCTCAGATTTTACTCTGGATGCTGTATTTTACGAAAAAAATTACAAGAATGAGCTACAGCCGGTAAGCAAAACAGTCAGATCGGACGAAATGCTGAAAGAACTTTTCAAAAGCGGAGCAAGGATAAAGTTCATAAGGCTGACAGGTTCGGATTTTATATTTGAAGGAAATGAAGTCAGAAAAAGCAATTCGGAATCGGTTATTGAAGTTGCTGGAGATATAAATATTTGCCTCAACAGACTGAAAGCCTATTTGTCGGAAGGCATATCTGAGCCAAACAAAAAAAGATCGATCGAGCTTATCACAACAGCGAATAAAGATAAACTGTCATATAATGCCCATATTTTAACTGTTTACGACGGACAGACCACCCTGTTCACCGATTATAAAGTCTATGCTTCATCCGAGGTCAGAAAAGCCAAGAACAGCTGGTTCAATAAGCTGTGATCGAATTTTTCCACATCAAATTAAATATTTTTTTCCGCTTGATATTATGGTTATGTTTTTATATATTCAGTCACTTTATTTTACAGCAGAGCTGTTAATTAAATTATAAAGGGAGGGTTTAATGGGAAACCTGAGAAAATCTGCATTGACGATGGCCGTTCTGGTAATGACAGCTTTTGTTTTTTCTAAAAATTACTATGTTAAGCAGATACTTATAGCAGATGCGAACGGTGACGGAAAAATGGATACGACTTACCAGGAAACTTACATTTCTGACGAGCTTATCATAATATCAGACGAATTCAGCAGATCCTATATAGACAATGATTCATTTACGTTTTATAACACATCGGACAGCTCGTACTTCAAAAAAACGTATAAAGAATTGGAAGAAGTGATGAATTCAACAGACTCGCAGTTAAGCAATTTTGAACTTACTAAAACTGCGGAAACAAAAAAGATAGGACCGTGGCAGACAGCCAAATATCTGGGTAAAGCTAAAGTGATGGATATGGAGATGACCCTTGATATGTATATTGCCAAAGATACCGGATTTCCGGTCGATCTCATGATAAGGCAGCAGGATAAAATGCAGAAGAAATCAAAAAATATTAAGATCATGACCGATAAGATCAAAGCTACAGGCGGGATAGTTGTTAAAGAAGTTGCACGGATCGGCGGTGAAGTTGTGTCTGAAAAAGAGATCAAGACGATGAAAGTAATAGATAAAATAGAGAGCGAAGTGGCTCAGAGACCGAAAGGTTTTAAAGAAATGAAGAAGTAGAGGAAGAAGAAGATGTTTAAAGAAGTTGACTCAAAGGTAAATTTTCCAAAACTTGAGGAAAGAGTCCTCAGATTCTGGAAGGAGAACGATATATTTAAGAAATCCCTTGATCAGCGTAAAGGGGAAAAAGAGTATGTATTTTATGACGGACCGCCGTTCGCGACAGGTGTTCCGCACTATGGCCATCTTGTGGGCGGAACATTAAAAGATGTGATCCCGAGATACTGGACCATGAAGGGAAAGTATGTTTCTAGAAGGTTCGGTTGGGACTGCCACGGGCTTCCGGTTGAATACGAAGTGGAGAAAGAACTAAAATTTGAATCAAAAAAAGATATAGAAGCTTTCGGAATAGATAAGTTCAACGAATCATGCAGGAGCATCGTTCTTAAGTATGTTGACGAATGGGAAAAGATCGTTGACAGATCGGGAAGGTGGGTTGACTTTGAGAATGATTACAAGACCATGGATCTTGACTATATGGAATCTGTCTGGTGGGTCTTTAAATCCATCTGGGATAAAGGGCTTATAAAAAGAGGCTACAGGGTAAATCCTTTCTGTACAAGATGCTCTACTCCTCTATCCAAGCATGAAGCCGGAACCGACTGCTACAAAGATGTACAGGATCCGTCCGTAACTGTTATATTCAAAGTAAAAGGCGAAGAAAATCTATATCTTACAGCCTGGACAACAACCCCGTGGACGCTGCCGTCAAACGCGGCTCTCGCTGTAAAGAACAGCATAGAGTACGCTTATGTAAAAGACATAGCGAACAAAAGAACGCTAATACTCGCCGTTGACAGGATCCATCACATATTCAAAGAAGGCGAATTCGAGATACTGAAGACCGTAAAAGGTTCAGAACTCGTAGGATTAAAATACGAGCCGCTTTTCGATTATTATAAAGACATAAACGAGTTCATACATACCGTAATTGAAGCTGAATATGTCTCGACCGAAGACGGAACGGGAATAGTTCATCAGGCACCCGCTTTCGGTCAGGAGGATTTTGAGGCAGGAAAGAAGTATAATGTGCCCGTACTGAATCCGGTTGACGATATGGGATTGTTCAACTCGGAAGTTCCCGATTATCAGGGACAGAACATAAAAGCAGCCGATAAGCATATAATAAAAGACCTTAAAGCAGCAGGTAAGCTAATAAAACACGATACCGTTCAGCACAGTTATCCGCACTGCTGGAGATGCGATACTCCGCTTATCCAGAAAGCGACCGACAGCTGGGTTATGGAAATAGAGCCTGTAAAAAGAGACATGATAAAAAACAATGAACTGATAAACTGGATACCGGATAATATAAAATACGGAAGATTCGGAAATCTTCTTGAACAGATGCCGGAATGGCACTTGTCAAGGAACAGATACTGGGGCTCGCCTCTGCCGATATGGGTATGCGAAAAATGCGGCGGGACCGAGTGCGTAGGTTCAGTTCAGGAACTCAAGGAAAGAACCGGAATAAAGGAGATCGTAGATATACACAAACATTTCGTTGACAAGATGACCATGAAATGTACATGCGGCGGACTCATGAAAAGAACTCCTGAAGTCCTCGACTGCTGGTTCGAATCAGGTTCAATGCCATATGCCCAGAATCACTATCCATTCAAGGATAAAGAAAGATTTGAAGAAAACTTTCCGTGTGATTTTATAGCTGAAGGGATAGATCAGACCCGCGGATGGTTCAATAAACTTCATGTTCTGTCAACTACTCTTTTTAACAGCCCGGCATTTAAGAATGTGATCGTCAACGGCACGGTGTTGGCCGAAGACGGAAGCAAGATGAGTAAATCCAAGAGGAATTATCCTCCGGTGTCGGATATTCTGGACAAATACGGCGCCGACGCGATGAGAATGTATCTGATAAATTCTCCCGCAGTAAGAGCGGAAAATTTAAGGTTTTCCGAAGCAGGTATAATGGAAGTAATAAAAAAAGTAATGCTGCCTTTGTGGAACAGCTATAGTTTTCTTGTCACTTACGCCAATATAGACAACTGGCATCCGCAGCCGGAATATTTCAAACCGGAAGATCTTACCAATGATCTTGATAAATGGATAATGTCGTACTTACAGAGTCTGACAAAAGAAGTAAACGAGCAGATGTCGGCATATAAGCTTTACAATGTGCTGCCGGCTATGGTTGATTTCATAGACAATCTTACGAACTGGTACATAAGAAGATCGAGAAGAAGGTTCTGGAAAAGCGAGAACGATCAGGACAAGAAACATGCTTACGAGACACTTTATGAAGTTTTATCGATACTCACCAAGCTTATAGCTCCGGTAATGCCTTTTATAGCGGAAGAAATATATCAGAATCTCGAACTTATGGCTTATCCGAAAGCGGCTGTATCAGTTCATCTCCGGGATTACCCGGAAGTTAACGAAATGTTCATAGACCTTGAGCTTGAAGAAAAAATGTCGTTCGTGGAAACTGCCGTTAAGCTTGGAAGAATACTCAGGAACGAGAAAAATATAAAGATAAGGCAACCGCTCTCAACCTTCACAGTCGTCGCGAATAAAGAGATCACGCAGAAAGCTGTTGCTGAATACAGCGAACTTATAAAAGAAGAGCTGAATGTAAAAAATGTTGTAGTAATAGCCGACGAGGAAGAACTCGCCAAAATAACCGCTAAACCGAATTTCAGAGTTCTCGGTAAAAAATACGGACAGAAAGTAAAAGCAATAACTTCTGCTATATCAGATCTTCCGTTAAAAGATATAAGAAAAATAGAAGCCGGCGAAAGTGTTATGATAGAAGGAGAGCAGATAACTCTCGAAGACATATCAGTTCATCACGAGTCCAAAGAGGGAATATTTTCGGCTTCCGAGAAATCAATAACCGTATCTCTCGATACGACGGTCACTCCGGAACTTCTTTCTGAATGCCACGCAAGAGAGCTTATAAACCGCATCCAGAATTTAAGAAAGGACAGCGGTTTTGATATTTCCGACAGAATAAAAGTGACATACTTCGCTGGCGACGACCTTTCAAAAGCAATAACTGCACAGAAAGACTATATAGCATCGGAAACATTGTCCGTTGATCTAGTCAGGGATGAGAAGGTGAAAAGTACGGGTCTCGAAGTAGAGATCAACGGGCTTGACTGTCATATAAAAGCAGAAAAAATAAATTGATATAAAACACAAAGGAGCGCAAAATGACCGACAAGAAGAAATACAGCAAAACCGAGCTGGAAGCCTTCAGAAAGATCATCATCGAGCAGATAGAGGAAACCAAAGAGATAATTGATCACAGCATAGAGACGAACTCTGAATCTATCACTGAGCAGACAGGAGAGACGCATACCGAAGAACTCGGGACAGAACATCAGGCCAGAGAGATGGATTTCTATATGGCTCAGAGAGAGGGGAAATATATTGCAAACCTGGAAGGCGCTCTTAAAAGAATTGAGAACGGCAGCTACGGAATATGCAGAACATGCGGTGCGCTGATAGACAAGAAAAGACTTAAAATAGTTCCGCACGCCACTCTCTGCTTCGAATGCAAGGCTAACAAAGAGAGAAAGGACTAATTGGGTTTTCTTCTTTCAAAAGATGTGATGAAGAACAAATATCCGTTCTTCGCGATAGCCGCTTTAATAATATTCTGCGATCAGATATCAAAAAAATATTTTGAAGATTTTCTGCTCTCGGTTGAAGGTTATTCTGTAAAAGCGGTCGGGGATGATTTCGCCAGATTTACTCTGGCTTACAACACGGGAATAGCTTTCAGCATTGATATGGGCGGAAGATTTGTTCTTGCTTCTGTTTCATTCCTTGCTTCACTTGTTATAATCTATCTGATATTGAAGACAGACATCAAAAAGAAGCTTGAATTGTGGGCATTCAGCTTTATTCTTGGAGGAGCGGTCGGGAACATGATCGACAGAGCTTTTTATGGAAAGGTAATTGACTTTATTGACTGTGACTTTCCCGATTTTATTATGGAGAGATGGCCAATTTTCAACATAGCCGATTCGTTCGTGACCATCGGGATGGTTTTTCTTGCTGTGCAATATCTGTTTTTTGAACAAAAAAAGTCTGATATTCAATAGATGTTTTTTCTTGACTTGTAAGGTAAATAATTATATATTAACGGGCTTGTGTAAAAACAGGTAAGCTAAAGAAGAAGTAAGGCTATGATAAAAATTAAATTTCCTGACGGAAACATAAAAGAGTACCCGGAAAATGTCTCGGCGATCGAAATCGCAAAAAGCATCAGTCCGGGGCTTGCCAAAGAAGTACTCGGTGCGGAGATCGATGGTAAATTATACGATCTGAGCTATAGATTTAATAGCGATGCTAAAGTGAAATTCGTAAAATTCTCAGACCCGAAAGGACAGGAGATATACTGGCACTCCACTTCGCACATTATGGCTCAGGCTGTTATCAGGTTATTCCCGGGTACCAGAGTAGCTATCGGACCGGCTATCGAGCAGGGATTTTATTACGATTTCGATCACATTCCTTTCACTGATGAGAACCTTGCAAAGATCGAATCCGAAGTTCAGAAGATCATTAAAGAGAATCAGAAGTTCGAAAGAAAGGAAGTTTCAAGAGAGGAAGCTCTCGAATTCTTCAGAAGCCGGAACGAGATCTATAAAGTTGAGCTTATCGAAGCGCTGCCTGAAGGCGAAATAATTTCAATGTACACGAACGGCGAATTTACCGATCTTTGCAGAGGGCCGCATATACTAAGCACAGGTACTATTAAAAAATTTAAAATATTATCGAGCTCAGGAGCATACTGGAGAGGCGATTCAAAGAATGCAATGCTTCAGAGAATATACGCAATAAGCTTCCCGACTTCAGAAGAACTTGATTTTTTCCTGAAAGTCAGAGAAGAAGCGGAAAAAAGGGATCACAGGAAACTTGGCCGCGAACTTGACCTGTTCAGCTTTCACCAGGAAGCACCGGGAATACCATTCTACCACCACAACGGCGTAATAGTAAAGCAGATGCTGATCGACTATTGGAGATACGAACATAACATAGATAATTATAAAGAGATCCAGACTCCTCAGCTCATGACTAAATCGCTTTGGGAGACTTCGGGGCACTGGATGAATTACAAGGACAATATGTTCGTGACCGAGATGGAAGATATGGAGAATGCATTAAAACCGATGAACTGTCCGGGCGGTATGCTCTGGTACAAAGCCGGGCTGCATTCATACAGGGAGCTTCCTATGAGGATCTCGGAACTCGGTCATGTTCACAGAAAAGAATTTTCAGGTGCTTTGTCAGGATTATTCAGAGTGATCGCGTTCACTCAGGACGACGCTCATATTTTCATGCGCAAAGACCAGATCAAGGATGAGATTTTAGGAGTTATCAGACTTACCGACCGTATATATAAAACATTCGGACTTGAATATACTCTCGCGCTTTCTACCCGGGGCGAAAAATATATCGGCACTTTAGAGAACTGGGAAATCGCGACCGCAGGACTTAAATCAGCGCTTGATGAGTATGGTCAGGAATATACAATCAATGAAGGCGACGCGGCGTTCTACGGGCCGAAGATAGATATTTATGTTAAGAACGCTCTCGGGAAAGCATGGCAGTGCGGAACTGTACAGCTTGATATGAATTTGCCTGAGAGATTCGATCTGACCTATATTGACGAAAATTCAAATAAAGAAAGAGTCATAATGATCCACAGAGCACTTTACGGCTCTCTCGAAAGGTTTTTAGGAATTATTCTCGAACACTTCGGAGGTTTTTTCCCGCTGTGGCTCGCACCGATACAGGTTTCCGTCATGCCTGTAAGCGACAGGTTTAACGAATTCGCGAAAGAAGTAAGGGACAGGCTCGTCCGTGCCGGTTTCAGAGTTGACTTTGACGAAAGATCGGAGAAAATCGGATACAAGATCAGAGAAGCCGAAGGCGAAAAAAGGGTTCCTTATATGCTTGTGATAGGCGAAAAAGAGAAAGATACCGGAATGTTCTCAGTCAGGCAGCATAAAAAGGGAAATATCGGAGAATTCCGGCTGGACGATTTTATAGAAAGGATCAAAGACGAAAAAGAAAAAAGAACCCTTCCCGAGGGATATAAACTTGAACTGTAAAATAAATCATGAGGTGAGATATTAAAAAAACCTTCACTCCCAAGAAAAAAGACGAGAACGAACTCCCGATCAACGAAATGATCACCTATGAAAAGGTAAGACTGATCGACGAGAATTCTCAGCAGTTGGGGATTGTAAGTTCAAAGGAAGCAAATGAGCTCGCGGCGTCAAAGAACCTGGATCTTGTTGAAATAGCTCCGAACGCAAATCCTCCCGTATGCAAAATAGTTGATTACGGAAAATTCCGTTATGAACTGGCAAGGAAAGAAAAAGAGACTAAGAAAAAACAGCATACGGTCTCTCTAAAAACGATAAGGATCATGTCTGTGAATATTGATAATCATGACATGGAGATCAAATCAAAAAAAGCGAGAGAATTTCTTGAAGAAGGCAATAAAGTTAAAGTGTTCCTTCAGTACAGAGGCAGAGAGATAGCTCATAAAGACATGGGAACTGTGCTTTTAAAAACATTCTACTCTTTCGTTGAAGATATCGCAAAAATGGATAAAGAGATAGAGCAGGAAGGGATAAGAAGAATATCAATGATACTTACAAAAAAATAACGCTGAAAACAAACGAGCAAGGAGTACAGTAAATGCCAAAGATCAAATCGCACAGAGCTGCGAGAAAGAGAATGAGGCTGACATCGAGCGGAAAAATTAAGATAGGTTCCGCTTTCACAAGCCACCTGCTGTCTAACAGATCGCAGAAAAGAAAAAGAAAATCAAGAAGAGGCGACATTCTGTCTGAAGTTGATTCCGTTAGAGTAAGAACACTTTTAACAGGCGTGTAAGACAGAAACCGTAAAAAAAAGGAGAAAAAATGCCAAGAGCTAACACTAGAGTAGCCTCCCGTAACCGTAGAAAGAAGGTCTTAAAGGCCGCGAAAGGTTATTGGGGAAGACGGAGTAAGCTGCTTGAAGCAGCATACGACGCGACCAAGAAGGCGGGTCAGTACGCCTATCGTGACAGGAAAGTCAAAAAGAGAAAATTTAGAGAGCTTTGGATAATCAGGATCAATGCCGCCGCTAGATTAAGCGGTCTGTCATACTCCGAGTTTATGCACAAACTTTCACTTAAGAATATCGAACTGGACAGGAAGGTGCTCGCTTCCATGGCAGTCGAAGATCCTGCAGGATTTGCAAAACTTGTTGAAAGCGTTAAGTAAAGGAAAGGGCGGTGTGAACCGCCCTTTTTTATTTATATGAGTATTTCTTTTTATTTATTGCGGTCGGCCGCTATTGAAAATTCATTTTCGAGCTCTTCGAACAATTCATGAACTGGAACTATCTTGTCAACTCTGTATGCATTAGCTCCGCAGAATGCGTAACCGTTTTCAAGATCTCCTCTCTTCGCATTAGCTAATGCCATTCCTATGCAGTAATGGGCGGTTTTTATATTGCAGCTGTTCAAACAAACCCACGGACACCTTATCTTAGGTTTGTTCTCATCATCAACATGTTTAAGAAAATAGTTGTTTATGGCTCTTCCGGGAAGGCCGACGGGGCTGTTGATAATAACGATATCATCTTTTTTACACTTGATGTACTCGTTCTTGAACTCATCAGTAGCATCGCATTCGGTCGTTGCTACGAACCTGGTTCCCATCTGAACGCCCTTTGCCCCGGTATTTTTCATAATATTATAAATATCGCTTCCGGTAAAAATACCGCCGGCAGCAATAACGGGAATTTCTTTTTTATACTTTTCTTCGAAAACTCTTACTTCAGCGATCACTTTAGGCAGAAGATTTTCTAACTTGTTACTTTCAAGCTCAAGCTCGTCTTTTTTATATCCGAGGTGTCCTCCGGCCAGAGGACCTTCAACTACAAAAGCATCGGGAATAAACCCGAAATTCCTGTCCCATTTACGGAGAATTATCTTCGCCGCTATCCCTGATGAAACGATAGGGATTATTTTTACATTTGACTCTTTAAGCCTTTCTATCCCGACTTCATTCGGAATATCTATCGGAAGCCCTGCTCCGAGTAGAAGAACATCAACTTTTTCATCAATTGCTATGTTTAAAATCTCTTTATAGTCGGTCAGAGCCATCATTACATTCAGACCGATAACACCTTTTGTGTTTTTCCGGGCTTTTCTTATTTCATTTCTTAAGGCTCTCTGATTCGCTTCCTGATAACTGACGGCGAAGTCTTCCTCTAATAATCCTACTCCGACAGCAGCTATTACACCTATGCCGCCTTCATTGGCGACAGCAGTTGCCAATCCTGAAAGAGATATACCAACTCCCATACCGCCCTGAATAATAGGTTTCGGAATGACAAGATCTCCTATTTTTAAGGCCGGCATTACATTTTTCATCACTAATATTCCTGTTCATTAAATTTACTTTGCGTAATATAAGAAAAAAAAGTGTGAAATGCCACTTTTCAGGACAAATAATTAAAAAAAAGTTCTATTTGAAGAATTTTTTATCGTTGCTTATTCTGATCAAAGCATTTGAACTCGCAACCTGTTCAGCCTTTTTTTTGGAATTCGCTTTTCCATCCGCAATAATTTTGCTTTTTATAATGACATTAACAGTAAAAATCTTGTCATGCTCAGGTCCCTCTTCCTTAACGATTTCATAAGTCGGAGGTTCTATCCCATGCGATTGTACAAGTTCCAGCAGTTCAGATTTGTAATTCGAGTTCTTTTTCTCTGAAAGAACTGTCTCGCAATTCTCAAGAAAGATATCTTTTATCATTTTTTGAGCTTTTATTACCCCGCCGTCTAAATATATTGCGCCGATCACAGCCTCCATGCAGTCTTCAAGGATCGAGTCTTTTTCCCTCCCGCCGGATTTATCTTCATATTCGCTGACGAGGATGAACTTTCCGAGATTGAGTTTTCTGGCAATGCCGCAAAGGTTGTCGCCGGATACAAGTATGGATCTCATTTTACTTAACTCGCCTTCGGACTGATCTGAAAAAGATTTATAAAGGTGTTTTGAAACTAAGAAGCTTAGCACGGAATCGCCTAAGAATTCCAGCCTTTCATTCGAACTGTTTCTTTCTTCGCTTTTTAAAGAAATATAGGATCTGTGCTTTAACGCCTGGATCAGCAGGCTTTTGTCTTTAAAGGAATATCCAAGCCTCGCTTCAAGTTCCCCGACAGATTTGAGGAGTTCCTTTGAGTAGTGCCGGTTTTTATTTAAAAACTTTTCAAGAAGTTTAGTGAGCAAAATTATCCTTCAAACTTTTTTACAAGAATTGAAGCGTTATGCCCGCCGAATCCGAAAGTATTGCTGATCGCATATCTTACTGTTCTGCTGATAAACCTATTAGGAGTATAATTCAGATCGCACAAAGGATCCTGGTTGTCAAGGTTTATCGTTGGATGAACCGTATCAGTCTGAACGGCTTTGATAGTTCCTATCAGTTCGATCGCTCCGGCTGCCCCGAGAAGATGTCCCGTCATCGACTTTGTTGAGTTTACCGCGATCTTGTATGCGTGGTCTCCAAAGGCCAATTTTATTCCGGCAGTTTCAGCGATGTCTCCGGCTGGTGTTGATGTCCCGTGAGTATTTATATGATCAATATGTTCCGGTTTTATTCCGGCATCATTCACTGATGCAAGCATAGCTCTTTTTGCACCGTTCCCTTCAGGATCAGGAGCAACAATATCTTTCGCATCGCCCGAAAATCCTATTCCGGCTATTTCGGCATATATTCTTGCGCCTCTTTTGACTGCATGCTCATATTCTTCAAGGATCATCATTCCTGAACCTTCGCCCATAACGAATCCGTCCCTGTCTTTGTCGAACGGTCTGCTTGCTTTCTGCGGTTCATCATTTCTCGTTGAAAGAGCTTTCATGTTAGCAAATCCGGCAATGGCGAGATCTGTTATCACAGCTTCAGCTCCGCCGCAAACCGCGAAATCCGCATCACCGTATTGGATCGTTCTGAACGCAGTGCCGATCGCATGACCGGATGAAGCACAAGCGGATGTAAGAGAATAGTTAGGTCCTTTAAGATCCCATTTCATTGAAATTCTTCCGGCGGCTATGTCCGAAATCATCATCGGAATAAACAAAGGGCTGACCCTTCTGGCACCTTTTTCAAGCATGACCTTGTAGTTTGACTGCCATGTTTCCATCCCGCCTATGCCTGAAGCTGTGATAACGGCAAATCTGTCCCTGTCAACGGAATTTAAGTCCATTCCGCAGTCTTTGATCGCGCTTTCGGCAGCGATCAGAGCATACTGAGTGAATCTGTCAAGTCTTTTGGCTTCATTTTTTTCAAAATATTTTTCAGGATCGTAATTTTTGATCTCTCCAGCTATTTTTACGCTCATTTCTGCTGTATCGAACCGTTCGATCGTGCTTATTCCCGAAACACCGTTCAGAAGATTTTTGTAAAATTCCTCAATATCCGTTCCAAGCGCAGTAAATACGCCCATGCCAGTGACCACAACCCTTCTTTTCATAATCCAACTCTTTAGTTATGTTAAATTGCAGTTATCTTATAAAAAATAAGGGAAACATTTTCCCTTATCCTTTATTTCTATATAAATAGACGGAGTTTATTCTCCGAGCTGTTTTTTTATAAAATCTATTGCAGATCCGACGGTAGTGATTTTTTCAGCTTCATCTTCTTCGATCTTTATATCAAATTCGTCTTCGAATTTCATAACAAGCTCTACAGTAGCCAGAGAGTCAGCTCCAAGATCGTTTATGAAAGATGCTTCAGGAACTACAGCGGCTTCGTCAACTCCAAGTTCGTCCATTATAATTTCTTTTACTTTTTGTTCAACTGACATTTCATTCTCCTTTTGGGTTTTGTTTAATTATCAATTCCGTTGAAATATAATCGCTGAGATTTTTGATGTCAAGAAATTTATCCTTTATTATAACAGGTGATATTTAGCATTGACTTTCATAATAAACCGACTTAGTTTTGAGGCAAATTTACAGAGGTCAAAGATGAAGAGATTACTGATTGTTATTATTGTTTCGTCAATATGCGGCCAGATGCTTTTTGCGGATTCAAGCAACAGGAATTTCCGATACGGCAGGATATCTTCAACAGAATCGGATATAGTGTTCTTTCTTGACGATTTTAAAATAGAAGAAACCGAAATAAACGGAATGCAATACACCAGAATAATGATAGATCATGGTTCAACCACTAACAAAAAAGGTTATGCTGAACTTCCATATTTCTCAACGGCAGTACAACTGAAAGGCGAAAAAAACTCTGACCTCAAATACGAGATTGAAGAGTATTACGATATAGAATTAAAAGCTCCTCTGATTCCTTCCAGGGGTATTCTTACAAGAAGCATGGATATAGACAAAATTCCTTTTGAAATAAGTTCCGGATCTGTCAGTAATAAGTTCTACCCCGGAAAAATTGCCGAAGCGACAACCCCTTTCATTTTGAGAGATACCAGGGGTATGAATCTGATAGTATATCCGTTCCAATATAATTCCAGAACGGGGATATTGAGAGTTATAAAAAAGATCAGTTTAAAATTAACCGAGAACGATTCGGAACCGATCAATGCTCTTTTAGATAAAAATAATATCATTGCTGAAGAAATGGAGTCTGTGTACAGTTCTTTATACATTAATTATAATGAAACAAAGTCTCTTCAGGTAAGTGATACCGGTGAAATTCTTGTTGTTTACACCCCGGAAAATGGCGGAATAATTGCTCTTCAGCCTTATATAGACTGGAAAAAGCAGCTCGGCTATACCGTCAATACTCTCGAAGTTCCGAACGGAACGGATCTATATGCCGAGAATACAATAAAAAGCGCATATGAATCAAATAACAATATCCTGTTCGTTCAGCTTGTAGGCGACTGGGCTAATCTCAAATCAAAATTTGAATATTACGATGTAACATCTTCGGATGGGAGCGAGGATCCGGTTCTTGGGCATATTGTAGGCAGAGATGAATATCAGGATGTGATAATAGGCAGGTTTTCAGTTCAGAATGAGATAGAGCTTGCAAATCAGATTAATAAGGCAATTAACTATGAAAAATATCCTGAGGCTGAAGGGGAATGGTATTCAAAAGCTCTCGGAATAGCTTCCAATGAAGGTGCCGGCGCCGGCGACGACGGAGAAAGCGACGAAGCCCATAACGACATAATAATTAACAATAAACTTTTACCTTCTTCATATACCGGAGGTATGACTTGCTACCAGGCTGACGGAGCTAATTCAACTCTGATCGCAGGTTATATAAATCAGGGTGTTTCGGTGATCAATTACACCGGTCACGGTTATTATCAGGAATTCTCTACACCGAGATTTACTAACTCAAATGTAAATTCTCTTACGAACGGAAATAAACTGCCTATTGTCATTGCAGTCGCGTGCCTTGTCGGCCATCTGAACTATTATTCAGACTGCTTTGCAGAAGCATGGCTGAAGAAAGTTGACGGCGGTGCGGTCGCAGGATGGTTCTCTTCAATAAGTCAGCCGTGGGTTCCTCCGATGAGAGGGCAGGATTATTTCAATGATATACTTACAGGCGGTTACGATTACGAAACCGGTCCGGGAAGCGGTTTTTCCACTACCGAAAAAAGAACTACTTTCGGCTCGCTCACAGTAAATGCCGCTGTTCTCACTTTAGCCGAAGCCCCGCTGGACGAATCGACACTTGCCACTATTGAAACATGGACGCTTTTCGGTGACGCATCTCTTATGGTAAGGACGGATAAACCCCGTATAGTTGAAAATCTTAACGAAGTGATCTTTATTGAAAATTATACAACAAAGATAATGTCCGGAGGCCAGCCTTATGAAGGTGCAAAAGTAACACTTTTCCAGAATGGAACTGTTTATTCTTCAGTAAGCGACTCAAACGGGGATGTTTCCATCTATCATTCTTTTCTTGAGGGCAATGTAATTCTAACTGTATCCGGCCAGAATGTAAATACGATTCAAAAAGAGATTCAGATCCAAAGTGCTGAGGGGCCTTATGTAATTGTGAATAATTATTCAGCGTCAGAAAATTATTACGGATCAACAGCATTTATCAGCATGGAATTAAGGAACGCAGGTTCGGCTGCAAGCGAAAGCGTTTCTGCACTAATATCAACTGAAAGCAGATTTGTAACTATAAAAGACGCGGAAGAATATTTCGGAAATATTGAAATTGATTCGGTAAAGTTCAAGGAGAACTGCTTCTCAGTAGAAATAAACCCCGATACTCCGGACGGTGAAGTTATAAGATTAAATTCTATAATCAGTGACAATTATTCAAAAGGGACTTATAATTCAGTTATAAACATGGTTGTAAATTCACCTGTTATACAAACATCCCATTCATTCAATACAGAGACCGCGCTTCAGGGTCAAAGCCAGGAAGTAAAATTCAGACTGGAGAACAAAGGACATGCCGACCTTGTTAATGCATCAGCTGAGCTTAAACAGGTCACATTTTTTGATATAATGGTTTCGGACGCTGTTCAGATAACGACTTTAAATGTTGGAGAATTCACAGAAATATCATTTACATGCATATACGGGGAAGGAATAACGAACTCTTCATTTGCCCAGTTTGAGCTTGTTATAAATTCTGAGAACGGTTTTTCGTCAAATTATAGTTATTCAGTGGTTGTAGGTATGACAGAGAGCTTTGAAACAGGAGATTTTTCCCGGAATCCATGGGAGTTTTCAGGGAGTAAAAACTGGGAAACTGACGCTGAAATATTTTACGAAGGCGGATTTTCTGCGCGGTCAGGTAACGTTCTTGACAGTGAATCTGCAACTATTTCACTCCAACTGGATTATATAACTGACGGCAGCATTAGTTTTTACAAAAAAATATCTTCAGAATTGATCTATGACAGATTGAGTTTTTATATTGACGGTGTATTGATTAAGAACTGGAGCGGAGTATCGGACTGGTCTAAATTTTCATGCAGTGTAAACAACGGAATCCACAAGTTAAGCTGGACATTCTCAAGGGACAGCAGTTTGGGCGGAGGTTCGAATTGTGCATGGATAGACAATGTTCTGGCTACAGGAATATCAACAACAGGAATTGAAGGACAAGAAATATTACTGCCGACTGAAGCTGTTCTTTATCAGAATTACCCGAATCCGTTCAACCCCGTAACACAAATAAAATTCGATCTTGCAGAAAAATCCGATATCAAGCTGAATGTTTATAATGTCAGCGGACAGATCGTAGATCAGATATCTTCAGGTTCATTAGACGCAGGATTTCACACTGTCGAATTCGATGGAAGCAAGCTGAATTCAGGCGTTTATTATTACACTCTAGAAGTTGACAGAAAATCTTTTACTCAAAAGATGATTCTCATTAAATAATTATTTATAAGGTATAAAAAAGGGCGGTTCATTGACCGCCCTTTTTCATTATGCCAGATCTTTTCCCCATAAAAATATCAGGAATATTATACCTATAAATATCCTATAATATCCGAAATGCTTGAAACCGTAATTCTCTACGATCTTCAAAAATATTTTTACGGCAAGCCATGCGGTGAAAAACGCTATCACAAATCCGAGGCCTAGAAGGAATATTTCATTCCCGGTGAACTCGATCCCGGTTTTTAAAAGATCATACCCCGAAGCGGCGAACATTGTCGGTACAGCGAGCAGGAAGGAAAATTCAGTAGCCTGTTTTTTGTCAAAACCGTTAAAAACTCCGCCGATTATCGTAGCTGCGGCTCTCGAAACACCCGGAACCATCGAAAAGCACTGGATCAGGCCGATAAAAAAAGCATTTTTATATGAAATATTCTCAAGTACGTCCGTTTTGCTTTCGCGGCTGACGACCTTTTTATCAATAATGATCAGAATTATACCGCCTATTATGAGCGACAATGAAACCACGGTAGGATTGAAAAGGTATTCCTTTATAGTTTTATATGCAAGAAAGCCGATTATTCCTGTCGGCAGAAACGCGACAGAAAGTTTATAATATATTGTTAAACCCTTCAAAAACCTTTTTGAGTAAAGCATTACGATCGCGAATATAGCTCCAAGCTGAATGAATATTTCAAAAGTTTTTACGAACTCGTTCTCATGTATCTTCATTGCCGCTGAAGCGAGGATCATGTGTCCTGTTGAAGAAACAGGAAGAAATTCGGTCAAACCTTCTATCACCGCGATCACTATTGTCTGTATAATATCCATAAGTTAAGCCCCTTTAAAGATTTAATGCCGGGATATTTAAGAATTATATCTGATTAAGTCAAATCATTTTTATTGTCGAGCATCAGCACGAAAGGTATGACAAGAAAAGCGAGATATCCCGCGATATCGTAAGTGAGAGCAAGCCCGAGTTTATCGCTCAGATAGCCGATAGTGAGCACCATCAGAGAACTGCCGAGAAAGCTGATGGTCATATAAGTGCCGTTAAGGAATGAAAGGTTCTTTGAGTCTCTTTCCTGAACAAGTGCAAGGATTATCGGATTGAATCCAAGATGGGCGAGACCTGCCATTATCAGAACCGGATAGACCCAGAAGCCGGATGAATAATTAAAGGCGAAAAGCAGGATCGGATTTATAACGGCTAAGATCAGAAGACCTTTTTTACGCCCGATTTTATCAGACATGAGTCCCATAAAAAGCGTTCCGAATACGCCGGCGAACTGAAATATCGAAAGCGATATTCCGGCAAGCCATAAAGAGGCTCCTTTTGAAGTCAGAAATGTCGGAAGGAAAAGGGTAAGAGCAGAGCTCATTCCCGATCTGAAGACCGTGATCCCGGCAATTATAATAAAAAAATTAATGTACTGACGGTAATTCCTTTCAGGTCTGTTGTGCTTTTCCACATGTTCATGAACATTGATCTTTCTGATCTTGAAATATAGAATTACGGCTACGACAAGTCCGAGAGGCATAACACGCCAGCTGCCTTCAAATGACCACAGGGATATTGCGCCTAAGATCATCATAGGTCCCAGCGTCCTCGCCAGCTCGCCGCCTATCATGTAAAAGCTCATACCTAATCCAAGTCTGTCGCCGGCTGTCTTTTTAATTATGACAGGCCCGGGAACATGGAAGATGCTTGATCCTATTCCGCCGATAAAGATCAGAGCGAACAGGCTCACAAAGTCAGGAACAAGGCCTAGAAAACTCATTGACACGGTCATTATTATTATCCCGAGGATCATAAAATATTTTACATCGATCTTGTCAGCGACAGCTCCGAAAATAGGATTTAGCAGAGAAGGTATCTTGATGGCGAAATCAAGCCAGCCGGCCTGAAATTTAGTAAGCCCTATTGTTTTTATCAGTATGGGAAGCACCGGAGCTAGAAAACTTGAATAAGTGTCATGCACCATGTGGGCCGCAGAAACTGTGACTACAGTGCCGAAATCCTTTGATTTAATATCGTTTTTATTTATTTTATCTGTCGGAATATTTTCAACAAGCCCGCTTTCGATTTTATGCTCCTGAAATTTCGCTTTAAATTAAATGATTAATTTCTGTTTAAACAATGATAAATTATATATAATACAATCTGAATAAAGCGGGAGACAGAATGGAAAGCGAAAATGTTTTAACTCTTCTTGAGCAGCTCATAAAGATCGATTCCAGAAATCCTTTTAAAATTGAAAAAAAGAAAGGGAAGTATTTTCTTGAGGGAAATGAAACTCAAGTCAATCAATTTCTATCTGAAAAGCTTATTAAAGCAGGTTTTAAGGTAGAAAAGCAGTTCGTACACGAAGATGCTGCTGGTAAAAAATATTATAATATTATAGCTGAAAAGGGCAGGGGCAAAAAGTCTATCATGTTCTATGGTCATTCAGATACCGTTTCATCAACGCCATGGCTTTCAGAAAAAGACGCATTAACTCCGAGATCCGGCGAAGTCACTTTTCAGGGAAAGAAAAGAAAGGCGATATTCGGGCTTGGATCGAATGATATGAAGACCGGCCTGGCTGTCATGTGCCTCGCTTTCAAAGATATTGACCCTGAAGGTTACAAAATAAAGGTGGCATTCGGGTGCGATGAAGAATTTTATTCTTTAGGCGCGAATGTATTGGCGCAAAGTTCTTTCATGGATGATGTTGCGGCGATCGTAGTACCTGAGATCGGCGACGGCCCGAATAAATTTTACGGGCATGAAACTATAGGTATCGGCAGGCTGGGGAGATGCGAATTTGAAATTGAAATATTCGGCACGGGCGGTCACGGCGCGATCTCAAACGATAAGACTTTTATAAATGCCGCGGTCGAAGCATCGAAATTCGCGGTGGAATTTGAAAAGTTAAGAAAAAAGCATAAAGATATTTTTAAATTTGATACTAAAAGCTGCATAGAAGGATCATTTTTCATTTCAAAAATAGACTGCGGCAACGAAAGCCTTTCAATTCCCTCTTCCGGCAGAATTGTTATCGACTGTACCTTCACACCCGGCATGTCAATTCAGAGACTGCAGAAAATACTGCAGGAATTTGTAAGCAGTCTTTACGAAAGGAAAGTTCTTAATCCTGTTACGGTCGAAGGAACAAACAGAAAATTCAAACTTAAACTGAAAGAAAGGCCGACACCGTACAGCGAGGCCTATCTGACTCCATCGGAACACAGTTTCACGCAATTCATAAAGAAAAGCGTGAACAGGATCGGAAAATTCAGAAATTATAATATGGGTTATTCTGTAGCTGACGAGAATGTCTTTAAAAGATACAATCCTGATGTGCCTGTGATTGTATCAGGTCCTGTCGGCTGGAATTCTCACCGTGCTGATGAATGGGTGGAGATCGAGAGTGTGATTAAACTTTATGAATTGTACAAAGTAATAGGGCAAGATTTCGGGCAGTATATAAAAAAAGAGCGGTAACAATACCGCTCTTTTTTAAACCTATTTAGCAAGGATCAGTTTATTCGTAAGTACATTATCACCGTATTTTAGAACAGAGTAATAAATACCGCTGGAAAGTCTGCTTCCGTCAAAGCTGAATGAATGTGTACCTTTTTCAAGCTCTCCGCTATAAACTTCCTCAACAAGTCTGCCCTTTAGATCAAACACCATTAATTCTGCTTTTTCATTCTGAAGCAATTCAAAGCTGATCTCCGTAACCGGGTTAAAAGGGTTCGGAAATGAACTCAATTTTATAGTTTTCCCTGCGGTTATATCCGATACTGTCCTGTTCAGCTTATCGGGAAGTACGACCATATCAAGCCAGACTATATCTTCATTGAAAGGATCATAAGGTCCCTTTATATATTCCCATCGGATGCTTCTCAATCCTGCTCTAATGCTGAAAGACATGATCCTCCAGTCATTAACACCTGACCAAAATTCAGTAGATTCAGTATCGCTGTAATCGAGGTCATCTATAAAAAAGTGAAGTCTGTCAAAATAAGGTCTGGTTGAAGTTTTATATGCAAATATTAATGTTCCGGGTTGTGCAAGATCAAGCTTAAGGCTTATTCCCGAGATCTGATTTGGCGAAATTCTTCCTGATCTTACGGACTTGGCATTAAAATATGACTGATCAGATGTCACTGTCCAAGGAAGAGAACCTGTCATCTCCCAGGATATTTGAGACTCGGTCAAGCTTTCTTTCTCAAAATCCTCATAAAGAGAGGACGGGTTAATAATTTTAATATCAAGTTTAGCATAGATCTCTTTTCCGGGAACCCTGGCAATAATTTCCATATCTGAGTAACCCACGACAGAAGTTCTGTTGAGGATCAGCTTAGTGTCTTGAATATCAGGCTGAACTACATATGGATTTGAGGAGTTTTTAACAATAAAATCGATATCGGCATAATTTTCACTGAAAAAATATTCTTTCAGATCCAGTTCAAGCGTATTTTCGGTAAGAAGTATATTCTCTTTTTCCTTTGTCAGATATATGCCGTAGAAAGAGGCCATTGTGCGTTTTAGCATAGTGTCAATCTCTTCTATAGAGGTTTCGGCCCCAAGAGTTCCTATTATCCGGTTGTTCTTTCCAATAAAAGTAAATACATTGCTGAAGTCAGCCGGGTACCTGTATCCGAGCTCATCTTTTGTAGCAAGAGGGAAATTTACAAAATTTACTACCTTGAACTCGAGGAGGTCCTGATAAGTGTTCAAATTAGTAGAACCGCCGACAATAAAAAAATCCGAGGATTCTTCCTGGCTGTAATATGCTTTATTCAGATAGTCTGCCTCCGGCAGAATTCCCAGCCCGGTTCAGCTGAAACAGGCTTCGAACAAATAAAGAACAACGGCTTTGTCCCTGCCTGTAAGCGCTGCAATGTTTTGTCTTGAGTAAGAAATATTAAAGGAATTATCCCACCTGGCTGCTGTAAAGGAAACTCTTCCCACACTTATCGGATCGTCAACCAAACCAGCGAATAAATCGGTAAAAACAAATGAGATTAAAAGAATTATTATTTTTGCAGATATTGTTTGCATATTTGAATATCCTTTTTTTGTTTTAAGTATATAGAGAAAATACTATAAATTCAATGAAAAAAATCATAATTTTGCTGTTTATATCTGACTTTCATTTTATTTGCATTTAAATGAAAAATTTAATATTATTAAACTTTGTTTTGGAAATGAACAAAATAATTTTGCAAAAGTTAATAATTCTAATCCGGAGAGATTATGCTGAAAGTAGCTATAATTATGGGCAGTGCGAGCGACGGCGAATGTATGAAAAACTGCGAGGAATATCTGAAATATTTCGGAATTGATTTTGAAATCAGAATTCTGTCGGCTCACAGAAATCCTGATGAAGTGGCCGATTTCGCAAAGAATGCTGAGAAGAACGGGATAAAAGTCATAATAGCTGCTGCGGGTATGGCCGCACATCTTGGTGGTGTTGTAGCTTCTCATACGACCCTGCCTGTTCTGGGAGTGCCTATGAAAGGGGGTGTTATGGACGGTCTTGACGCACTTTTATCAATGGTGCAGATGCCTGCAGGAGTACCAGTGCCGACTTTAGCGGTAGGTAATGCAGGAGCCAGGAACGCCGCGATAACAGCCGCTCAGATATTGGCGTTGTCAGATGTAAGTATAAAGGAGAAATTAATTGAATTCAAAAGAAACAGTTGCAAAATATAAGAAAGCTCTTGTAATTATACCGACTTACAACGAGATCGAAAATATTGAGAGAATGATAGAAGTCGTATCGTCACTGCCTGAACAACCCGATTTATTGATTGTTGATGATAATTCACCAGACGGTACAGGCTCAAAAGTGAATGAGATCAGGAAATCGAACACAAAAGTGCATCTGATTAGCCGGAGCGGTAAGCTGGGACTGGGAACAGCTTACATTGAAGGATTTAAATTTGCGTTATCCGAGGGATATGATTATATAATAGAGATGGATTGCGATTTTTCACATGATCCCCAAGATATATCAAGGCTGCTTAATGAAATTGATAGCTATGATCTTGTAATAGGATCAAGATATATTCAGGGCGTGAATGTTGTCAATTGGCCTCTAAAAAGACTTATTTTAAGTATGGGAGCGTCATTTTATACAAGGGTTATCACAGGAATGCCTTTAATGGATGCCACATCAGGATTTAAGTGTTTCAGAAAGGAAGTGATTCAGTCAATCGATCTTGATAAGATACATTCGAACGGATATTCATTTCAGATAGAAATGCATTATAAAACATGGAAGAAAAAATTCAGAATAAAAGAAATGCCTATAATTTTCACCGATAGGATAGACGGTCATTCAAAAATGGGTAAGGCTATAGTTAGAGAAGCTATATTTATGGTGTGGAAACTCCGGTTCCCATTTCTGATACGGAATAAATAATACAGGGAACTTCCTCAATGGATCTGTCAGTCATAATCGTTAATTATAATGTAAAGTACTTTCTTGAGAACACTATAAGGTCGGTTAAAGAAACCGTGAGAGGCCTTTCTTATGAGATAATTGTTATTGACAATGCGTCAAAAGACGGAAGTATGGAACATATAGTTTCAAAGTTTTCGGATGTCAATTATGTTTACAACGAATCAAATCTCGGGTTCGCAAAAGCCAACAACCAGGGTTTGAAGCTTGCCTCGGGTAAGTATATCCTGATCCTCAATCCTGATACTATTGTCAAAGAAAAATCGATCGACATGCTGATCGAATATCTTAAGAAGCACCCTGAAACGGGGCTTGCGACCTGCAAGATAATCGGACCTGAAGGAACACTTGACGCATCCTGCCACAGATCCTTTCCTACTATATGGAACTCGTTCTGCCATCTATCAGGCTTAAGCAGGCTTTTTCCCGACTCAAAGGTTTTTGCCAGCTATAACCTTTTGTATCTTAAGGATGACAGGATAGCAGAAGTTGACGCCGTATCCGGATCGTTTATGCTTTTCTCTAGAGAAATAATCGACAAAGGCGTTTATATGCCTGAAGACTATTTTATGTACGGAGAAGATATTGATTTCTGTTACCAGATAAAGAAAAAGGGCTACAGGATCGAATATGTTCCTATCGCCGATGTGATCCATTACAGAGGTCAGAGCTCAAAAAAAGACAAGATCAAGTTAAGAAAATATTTTTTTGAATCAATGAAGATTTTCGTAAAGAAAAACTATACCTCAAAATATTCTTTTTTCTATAAATTCATACTCGATATAACCATCATGTTCTCTTATCTGATCTCTATAGGGAAAATAATTTTCAGAATATATCTTCTTCCGATAATAGATATAATATCTTATGCGGTAGGTTTATGGACTGCCGTATTTCTTTACAGACCTGTCCTTCTCTTCCTTGGAAAGATCGATAAAAGCACATTTCCGGATATAAATCTTGAAATGTACCTGGGTGTATCGGGGATTTACATAGCTATAATTTTGTTGATATTTTACCTTACCGGAATATATAAAGAATCCAAGTTCTCCTATAAAAAATTCATACTTTCCGCGGTTTATATCGCTTTAATAACTTTAAGCATCACATACTTTATGAAAATATTTGCTTATTCGAGGATCACTCTTGCCCTGCTTCTATCAACAAGCATCCCTTTAATGCTGGGTTGGAGATATATACTTCTCAGAAAGATGAAATTTTTTCTGGACAAGACTCTAATAGTAGGTATAGATGAAGTGTCAATGGAATTGATTCGGCTCGAGGATGATTTGGCAAATGAGGGAAAAATCATTGTGGGTTATGTTGACACAGATGACAAATATCTTGGAAAAAGCATAGATAAATTTGCTGTGCTCGGCAGTATCGAGAATCTTAAAGAGATAATGAAGATAGAAGAGGCAAGCAGCATAATATTTTCACTTAAAAGTATTCCGCTTTCCAAGATACTGGTTTTCAGAGATATGCTGGAATATGCGAAAATAAGCTATAAAATACTACCTGATCTGATCCAGAAAAAGAACGGCAGGATAAATTATTTAAACATGTCTCAATAGGGAGAAACAAATGGATACTATCAAAAGCGCTGTTAAATGGTTTTTTAAAACAACATTCACAGTCATAATCGTATTTGCGGTGTTATTTTTCTTTATTGCGGCATTCATAGCTAAGATAACATACGAGAACATAAGACCTGATGAAATATTAAAAGGATCATATCTTGTGCTTAGTTTTCCTGAAGGTTTGACTGAATCTCCATCAGATCAGATCACTTTACAGGGATTTCGCGCAGGCGATCTTAACAAAAAAGCACTAACGCTTTACAATGTGTTAACAGATATAGATCATGCGGCCGGTGATTCAAGAATTAAGGGAATATTTATAGATCTTGATAACTGGAGCATCAGTGCTGAGCACACAAATGAAATATCATCATCACTTGTGAAGTTTAAAGAATCAGGAAAACCTGTGACTGCACTGGGAAGCGGGCTTGACAAGAATAATTATCTGGCCGCTCTGGCTGCGGATGAGATAATTATGGATCCTTCAAGTTCCTGTACGATAATTTTGAACGGTTACAGTGTTTCCGTGCCATATTTCAAAGACATGGGAGACAAGCTTGGGATAACGGTCAATGCTATTCATATCGGGAAGTATAAAGGTGCCGGAGAAAATTTTTCAAGGAACAGCATGTCCGATCAGTATAAAGAAAGTATCGAAAAGATTATGAATGACAGGCTTGATCTTTTTTCCGGTTCCGTTTCCGAAAGAAGAGGAATAGACAGAACTGTTTTTACCGGCAGGATTGATAAAGGTGAAATGGTTTTCATAACTCCACAGCAGGCACTTGAGTTAAAACTTGTTGACAAGCTGATGTCGTTTGATGATGTTGTAAAGGAAAAAAACCTGAAAACAAAACAGCTTGTCGATGTCAGTGATTATGTAATTCCGGAAGATAATAACGGTAACGCGCATATAGCTTTAATTTTTGCCGAAGGCAATATAGTTGACGGTTATATTGAAACAGCTTTTGGCGATGACACCATAAACCCTGATAAGTTTGAAAAGATATTGAGCAGGATCAAAAAAGATAAGGATATAAAAGCTATAGTTCTCAGGGTCAACTCACCCGGCGGATCAGCACTGGCGTCAGAGAAAATACTTAGGAAAATTAAAAACATCAAACAGGAAATGCCGGTCGTTGTTTCAATGGGACCGGTCACGGCTTCCGGCGGGTACTACATATCCTGTCATGCCGATAAAATATTTGCAGATCCATACACAATAACCGGTTCGATCGGAGTGGTTTCTCTATTGCCTAATTTTAAAGGCATTTCGGAAAAGATCGGCATAAAAAATGAAACAATAGTTAAAGGAAAATACTCAGACATTTTTGATCTCACTAAAGATCAATCTCAGGACGATATACAAGTCATCAGAGGCTCGATGGAGAAGATATATACTGAATTTAAAGCCCGAGTCTCTGAGGGTAGAAAAATAAGCGAGATTGATCTTGAGAAAATAGCCCAGGGACAGATATGGACGGGAAGGCAGGCAAAAGAGAACGGTCTTATTGATGAGCTTGGAGGTCTCAATTCTGCGATTGACGAGGCAAAAAAACTGGCGAATTTAGATGATTATAAAATTGTGACCTATCCTGAAAATAAATCAATTGCCGAAAAGATATTTAGCGCGGAATTTGAAGAGAAAGACATTTTCAGCGGATTTGAAAATTCGGAGTATTTTCAGAGCGAAATCGCTATGATCAAGAATGCTTTTTTGTTCGCGAACAGGCCGGCATTGATACTTCCGGTCATAATAGAATGAGATATCAGTATTCGACTTTCCATAAAAACAGACCTTTTGGAGATATAGTTTTAGGCGACAGTCTCCTATCTTTTTTATCGAGCATGTTCAGGATGTCATTTTCAGATATTTTGTTTCTGCTCAGTTCCAGAAATGCCGATACGATAATTCTCACCATGTTGTGGAGAAATCTGTTAGCGGATATTTCCATTACGACCTCTTCTCTCTCTCGAAAAAATTGAAGCTGAGTTACATCACAGATGTAATTTTTAACTTCAGCCTGAGCAGAGCAGAAAGACGTAAAATCTCTCCTGCCTTTAAAAAGTCCGGCGGCCGAATTCAGCCTGTCAATATCAATTTCGTAAGGGTAAAACAGTGAATATTTACTGCGGAACAATTCAGGTGATGTGCGGATAAAATACCTGTATGTTCTTTTTTTCGCATCGAACCTCGAATTAAAATCCTCATTAACTGGTTCAGAAGACAGAACAAGTATGTCTCGAGGCAGCAGATTGTTCAATGGATGTTTGATTTTTTCAGGTGGTACAGAAAGGCTGTCTGTGATGAAGTTCACGGTCTGTTCTTTTGCATGCACTCCGGAATCCGTTCTTCCTGAGAAGACTGAAGTTGTTTTCTGACCGAAAAGTTTTTCTAGCGCGGAATCAAGTTCTTGTTGAACCGTTCTCTGATGTTTCTGCACCTGAGAACCGCAAAAATCCGTTCCGTCATATTGAATTATCAGTTTAATATTCATAGTGTAGTAAGAAAAAATAGGATTATAATTACGACCAATGTAAGAGTTATTAAATCGAATTTATTTAATGTGAATGATATTGTTCTGCTTTTACCGAAATCGATTTCTTTACCGGAGTATCGCACTTCCATCTCAACAGCTTTTACAAAGCTGAATTTGAAAAGACCCGTCAGCATGGCGGTATTTTTTTTAACTATTGCAGCTCTTCCGGATTTATCAGCTTCTTCTCTTTCCGATTTTATTTTTTTTGCGCCTGAAAATAGTTCTGAGATAAATTCTATCCCAAGAAGAATTGAGAAAGAAGCTTTTCTGATCGCTTTTCTTATAAATACCGGTTTTATGTTACTGAAATATTCATCCATTTTTTTTAGAAGAGATTTATGATCGATAAAATAATTGAACCATATGCTTAATATAACTAGCAAAATCACTTTTGTAAGGAACATAATAGAAATTTGAAGATCATATGAAGCTAAATATGAAAAAACAAATGAGAACAAAAAAAACACTCTGAAAGCGAGAACCGGTTTTATTACTAGCGGGTTAAGCTTTTTAATAACTGCTGATATAATAATTATAATTCCGCCCCAGAACAGATAAAAGTTCACTGAATCTGAAAAGCTTAAAAGCATTAGAGAGGTTATGAATAATACAAAAACGAGAACCGGATTAATTCCTAATTTATCGTATAGAAAAAAACGGGCAGAATTATTCTGCCCGTCAATGGATTTAATTATATCGATCACAGATTCTCGTATAAGTATTTTACCTGTTCTCTGAGTTTATATTCAAGGTCTCTCGAATTTTCATAAAGAGGTTTCAGCGTTGTTTTAGCTTTTTCGACTTTTCCTGCCTGTGCAAAGCTGTTACCGGCATTGTAAAGACATCTGTCCCTGTGAAGCTCTCTGTCGGTTTTTGAAGCTTTCAGGTAATATTCGCCTGCTTTTTCTGCCATTTCAGGTTTCTTTTCGGATAACCATTTATCCATATATAAACCTCCGAGCAAATTATATACGGCAAATCTGAATGTTTCATTTTTTGCTGTTCTCTGATTGCTTTCAAGAAGTTTAACAGCCTCGTCAGATCTTTTTTGCCTTATGTATGACTTGGCTACGAAAATTACAATGTCACCTGTTGAATCGAAACCAGAGTATTTGTCTATATATTCGTTTCCTTTTTCGATAACTGCAGTATCGTTCATGTTCCTGTATTCACGGCTTATCTCAAAAAGTTTATCAGCTGAAAGAATTTTGTTCTTTTCACTGCTTGCCCTGTAAAAATTGACGGCAATAATTATTACGGCTATACCTGCAAGAATTCCGATGATCTGGTTTCTGTGGTGTTTGAAAAAATCGTATGTGACCATCATTTCTTCATTTTCAGGTTTTCTTTTGTACTTAATGTTCATCATGCGCTCCTATTCTTAAATAACAAACTTTTTCCGTGCTCCCGAGAGGAGTTTACACCTTTTTGAGGTTGTTACTCCTTCGGTCGTTGTACTCCCGAGAGGAGTTGAACCTCCGACCAAAGGTTTAGGAAACCTCTACTCTATCCACTGAGCTACGGGAGCATTTTCTATTTCAAAAGAGTATCGAATATAAAAAATACAACCGCTTTTGTCAAGTTATAAAGCATATGGTTCTTTGAGCTTGCTAAAGCTGGTATTGCCGACAGATGAGATATCTGTCCATGTTCTTATGTACCAGAAATGTCCGTCAAGTTTTATCAGATCAAAAATAAAATTACCCTTTATTTCTCTGGTTCCGGAACTGTCGGTAACTGTCATTAGGTAATCAATAGATAAATCAAGCGAATCCGCCGTTTCATCTATCGGTTCGTTCGTCAGGCTTATATCTGAAAACGAGAAGCTTTCTGATTTTAATCCGTTAAGAAATTTTTTTTCATCTTCAACATCCCATTCGTCGAAAATATCAGGCTGAGGAATATCAGAAGCCTCAGATACGAACTTATATACGAATTCCGAATTAATAGAATTTAAGAAAAGAGATTCGTAAAGGTATGTATCAAGCCCTAAAAGAGATGTCTTAAAATTGGTTTTCAGTTCAAGCACAGACTCGTTGAAATAATTATCGGTGGTTCCGTCGGGATCTTCCGGTGACCGAGTAGAAAAAATATCCGAACATGATGTAAGTGCCGCTATAATTACGATATTAAATAAAAATCTTGCCATAGAACCTGCGATTTGCTATATTCCGCCGTATGTAAATATAAACTGAACTGCAGTTTTAGTCAATAATAATAACAACCGGAGAAATATATGCTTTCATTCAGAAAAAAAGACGGAGCAGAACCGAAACTGGATCTTTCTGTCGAGAAACTTACTCTAACCAACACTATAACGATAGAGGCACTGATACAGACTCTGTTAAAAAATAATGTTATTAAACAGGAAGAGCTTCTTGAAGAAATAAAGAAAATGAGAAAAAGCACAACCGTTCTTAAAGATGAAGTGAGGGATGCTGATACAGACAGCAGGAAATAACCAAGGCGCCTGTTATGAAAAAAAAAATAATATTAAATATTCTGAAAGCTGCTCTGCTGGCAATTATTTTCTGGTATATCGGAAAAAGTATTACAGGAAATCTGGATAAAATTAAAGATATTGAAATCTCAGAATTTGATCCCAAATATATGTTTTTTTCTGTTGTCACGCTTTTCATTTCTTTGCTTTATCCTGTATTTGCGTGGAAATTTTTAATATTTTCTCTCGGCGAGAAAATAAACACTCTCAGCGCATTAAGAGTCTGGTTCATATCAAATCTAGGAAGATATGTTCCGGGAAAAATCCTTCAGTTCGCCGGTCTTGTTTTTTTTGCAGGTAGGGAAGGCGTTAACAAAAGTAAGGCGTTTCAGAGCGTTCTTTATTCTCAGATAACAGCTAACGGACTAGGTATTTTCATGGGTCTGACGCTTTTAACGCTTAAAAGCGGTTCAAACAGATTTCCGAATGAATTTCACCTTTCACTTATTATTGCTGCGGTTTTTATAATAGTTCTCTGGTTCCCGAGTCTTTTTCTAAGGTCGTCAAATTATTTTCTTGAAAAAATGAAAAAGCAGAAGTTCGAGCAGACGCTTACACGGAAAAACTATCTTGTATATATCCTTTTGCAGCTCATAAACTGGTTCGTCATGAGCTTTTCGTTTATTCTTTTAATTAATTCTTACACGACCCTGTCTGTTACAAAGCATCCTGAAGTACTTTTCATTCTTCCGATCAGCTGGACACTGGGACTTATAGCCATTTTTGCCCCCGGAGGTTTGGGCGTAAGGGAAGGATCAATGTCCTATTGGCTCAGTCATTTTATACCGATCGAATTTGCGCTGATAATTCCATGGATATACAGAATACTGATAACTTTATCAGAGATTATCCTGACTTTTATATTTGTTGTATCTTATAAAAAACCCGAACTGCTCAAAGTTTTGAAAAATAATGAACAAACAAAAAAACTCTGAAGTTTAAATAACGAAAATTAGGAAAAGACGGTATGGCAGATATAAAAAAACTTTCAGACGAAGAGCTGATGTTTAAGTTTCAAAAAGGCGATGAGTCAGCCTATAACGAAATAGTTGAAAGATATAAAAACAAACTTCTGAACCATATTTTTTACTATATGAAAGACAGAGAATGGGCGGAGGATATTGTTCAGGATACATTCGTAAGGGTTTATCTGAACAAAGATAAGTATAAAGAGATAGCTAAAGTATCTACATGGATATATACGATTGCTATAAATCTTGCAAAAACAGCTTTATCAAGAAATGGAAAGATGAACGCCTTTTCAATAACAGGAAAAGACGGTGAAAATGATTACGAAATTAAAGATAAACATACTACAACAGACGGTGATGTATTAAAAAATGAACTTTCTGATGTCATCATGAGTTCAATAGACGAACTGGAAGAGAAGTTCCGTGAAATAGTGATGCTCAGAGATGTGGACGAGATGAGTTATGAAGAAATTGCAGCGCTCCTTAAAATACCGACCGGAACCGTAAAATCAAGGCTGAACAGGGCAAGACTGAATCTGAGGGATGCTCTTTCGGAATATATCAGATAAGAAAACAAAGATATTGGAGAATAGAAAATGGAAAAATGCAGCAGGATCGAAGAAATGATAATAAGCGGAAATTTGGAAACTGACCTCGCAGCCGAAACTGAAGAGACTGTCAGAATCCATATATCAGAATGCGCGGAATGCCGTGCGCTTATTGAGGATTTTAAGAAAATTTCTTCAAAAATATCCGGCAGGGAAAAGATCAAAGTTTCCGACGGATTTGATCAGGCATTGAAGATCAAACTTCAGGCTGCTAAGAATGAAATCAGTGCCTATGAAGTTAAAACGGTTCCTTTCTTTACAAGAATGGTTTATTACGCATCAGGCGTGGCGGCTGTCATGATAGCTTTTATGTATATCTCTTCTTTAGGTGTTTTTGATAATAATAAAAACAATGATATTATTACTGCCCCGGTTACTTTTACAGTCGCCTCAAACAATGACGGGACAAAAACCGTTACAGCGGATTCTCTTGAAAACCTGAGAGAGAATGTCGTGAACGATGAAGAACTGAGACTGAAAGTAAACGCCGGTGAATGAGCCGGAAACGAGCCGGATTTTGTTATATAAGGGCGGAAACATTCCGCTCTTTTTTATTTGCTAAACCTGCGTTGTTTTAATATATTTATGGCGCTTAAGAAACCTAAGGAACCCATTGTGATAAACAAGCTTCTGCCAATAGTTGATCCGACCAGAAAAATGCCGTCTTTCTATGCCGCAAAAAATCTTTCCAAAAATGAATTAGAAGATGTAATAAAACTTTATGAATATATTTTAAATCCTGAAATCAAGAGTATTAAGATCCAAAAGGAAGAAAGCGAGCAGCTGGAGAATTGAAGATATTATTTCTCGGTATAGGTAAGACTAAACATAAATATCTTATTGAGGGCATTGAAAGATACAAAAAACTAGTATCTCCTTTTGCGGATGTCGAAGAAAAATATCTTAAAGAAGAAGAAGACAGACCGGATTGCGTTCAGGAGGAAAGCCTGAAGCTTTTAAAGAACATTCCGTCAGGATATTATAAAGTGCTTCTTGATATAAAAGGTAAAAAATTAAGTTCAGAAGCTTTCAGCGATAAACTGAAAAATCTGAGAGACAATTCAACATCGGGCATAGTTTTTATTATCGGCGGTTCGAACGGGGTTGGGGGAGAAGTAGAAAAGGCGGCTGATCTGAGGATGTCATTTTCCGATATGACTATGACTCACCAGATGATAAGGCTCTTTCTTGCTGAACAGTTATATAGAGCTTTTTCAATTATGAACAATAAAAAATATCATAAATAGGGTGAATTAGATATGCGTAATATTATAATTACAATTTTAACAGCCGTAGTAGTTTCGACGGGTCTGTATTTCTTATTCAGCGACTTTCTTGCATTTTCAATTCTTATCGGAATTATAGCCGGAGCTGCAGTTTTTATTTTTTTGGTCAGAAGCGCATCAAAAGAGCTTGAAAAGTTAAATGATAAAGCACAAAAAGCGCTATATTCACAGAATTTTGACAGAGCGCTCAGGATATATGAAAGCGGTCTTGCTCTCGGTAAAAAAAGCCCGTTCATAACAGGTCAGATATACGGAATGATAGGTATGATCCATTATATGAGAAAAGATTTCGACAAAGCTAAATCTGCGCTTATAAAATCATCGTCAATGAACTGGGCGGCAAAAGGTATGCTCGGAGTCATTTATATGAATGAAAAAAATTATACAGAAATGGATAATACTTTTAAAGTTATGATAACCTCGGGAAGAAAGGACGGTCTTTCATGGGGTCTTTACGCTTACTGCCTTGAAAAACTGAACCGTAAAGAAGAAGCTTTGAAAATTCTTGAAGAAGGAAACAAAAAGCTTAAAGATTCAGATGAAAGAATAAAATCGAACATTCTTGAGCTTAGGAACAACAGGAAAATGAGAATGAAAGTTTTCGGGGACAACTGGTATCAGTTCATGCTGGAAAGACCGCCGATGAAAAGAATGATGCAGCAGCCCGGAGTTGCACATCAGACCGGATTTAAAAAGAACGCTCTTTATAAAGGCTAAAAAAAGCGGAGATTATTATGAGATTAGGCGTAAATATAGATCATATAGCTACTATCAGGGAAGCAAGAAAAACCTATGAACCTGATCCGGTGGCGGCGGCAATAATCTGCGATCTGGCAGGGGCTGACGGTATTGTCTGTCATTTGAGAGAGGACAGAAGGCATATAAACGATGATGATCTTCGCAGAGTCCGTGAGACTGTAAAGAGTCATCTGAATATGGAAATGGCGGCAAATGACGAGATGGTAAGGATCGCATCAAAGATCAAACCTGAAATGGTTACTCTCGTTCCGGAAAAAAGGGAAGAGCTGACGACTGAAGGCGGGCTGGATGTAGTTTCTATGAAAGATCATTTAAGGGACATAGTATTCAGAATTAAAAGCGCGGGGATCAAAGTGTCAGTCTTTGTAGATCCTGATATAGCGCAGATAAAACAGTGCTCAAATGTTGAAGCAGATCTGATCGAGATCCATACCGGTCATTACGCGAACGCTAAAACCGAAGCGGAACTGGTTGAGCAGTACGAAAAGATCAAAGAAGCTGCGATCTATGCCGATAAACTCGGGCTCGGGGTGAGTGCAGGGCACGGTTTAAATTATCATAATGTAAAAGATATAGCAGAGATAGAAGAGATAGAGGAACTTAATATAGGTCATTCTATTATTGCCAGGTCCGTACTTGTCGGTCTTGACAGGGCGGTAAGGGAAATGATAGACCTGATAAATTAGTATTATTATTTATAGATTAACACTATGCTGAATTCATGGAAATAACCCTAACAATATCAGCTATTTTATTCAGCATCACAGCCGCTGTATTCCCCTTCAGAATAGGTAAGTTGAAGATCGACATGGTCAACGGGTCGATCATTTCGATTATGTTATTAATAATTTTTCAGGTAATTGATTTTGAAACTATCAGACTAGGTCTTGCAGGTGCGGGAAGGCTCAATCCCTGGGAGATCATCGTTATATTCTTTACGGTAGCTTATGTGAGCGTCAGCCTTGATATCACAGGCATATTCGATTATCTGGCATACAGGATTGTTCTGTTTTCAAAAGGGAATGGCATAAACCTGTTTATATTTTTTTATCTTTTCTCAAGCATTCTGACGGTCTTAACTTCGAACGACATTGTGATTCTTACGCTCACACCTATAATTTTCTATCTCGGCAAGCATGCTCATCTGAACGTAATTCCATTATTGTTCGCAGAATTTTTCGGAGCGAACACATTAAGCATGTTCCTCTACATCGGGAATCCGACAAATATCATAGTCGGAAATTCTATCGGGCTGGGTTTTCTTGAATACACTCAAGTCATGTGGCTACCTTCCCTCGTTGCCACAGTCGCGAATCTTATTCTGCTATTCATTTTTTTTAAAAAAGAGTTAACAGAAAAGTTTGAGCAAAAGCTTGAATCAGTCTATGAAGTAATTAGCTGGAATGATGCTGTGATCAGTTCGGTACTTACTCTTATCATGCTCGGAATATTAACTTTCTCTCAGCATCTCGGTCTGGCTATCTGGGAAGTAACCGCTGCATTTATGGTAATATTCGTTCTTAAAGATATCATCTTCAGTTTAGGAAGTTTTCAGAAAACAATCAAAAAGATACCGTGGCAGATACTACCGTTCATTCTGGCTTTTTTCATACTGGTGGCTAATCTGAAAGATCTCGGAGCAGTTGATTCACTCGCAGCTTATATTTCAGATCGTTCAAGCGGTCTAGGAAGCAGCATTTTTTTCAACGGAGCGATAGGATTTCTGCTCGTGAATATGATCAATAACCAGCCTGCGACAATACTTTACAGTAATATTTTGATCAGCGACCGGTTCATAGCTCCGGATGCATCATTCTACGGAGCAGCCTACGCGGTAATAGCTGCGAGCAATCTCGGCGCAAACCTTACTCTCATAGGCGCGCTGGCCGGACTCATGTGGAAAAGGATTTTGAAAAAGAAAAAACTTACTATTTCATATCTGTACTTTTTTAAAGTCGGACTGATCATCACTCCGGCAGTCTTTTTTCTGACGCTTCTCACGCTGTATTTTGTGCTTGTGTAAAAAAGGATTTTTCAGTTAAGGTTAAGTATTCAAAGAAGGTAAAAAGGGTATTTACTACAAGAGCATAGACTCGGACCCATAGATACCGAAATATTTCCTTTTTTAGGGGATAATGGTAATTATTTACTTGATAGATTAAATGAACCGGCTATAACAAACTCTTCAAGAACTTCTCAACGATGTAGATAAATATATAAACCAGTCAAATACTTTAACTTTAAATGCCGTTATACAAAGGATTTTACTAATCCTTATACGGCAGTACATGCACGGCTTTTACCGCGAGATTTACAACGCTTCCTTTTTTCAGTTTAAGCCCGTTGAGAGATTCGGTAGTGATAACAGAAGCCATTTCAGCGGGAACTTCGATCTCAAATTTGATAAGCGACATGATATCGCCTTTCTGGATGGATGTTACTTTGCCCGTTAAAGTATTTCTTGCGCCATGTTTCATTTAAGACCTCCTTTTTTTTATTTGTAGGCTTTTATGCAATATAATCATAATTATTTAAAAACCAAAAATTAAATTGACAAATTCTTCATGATAGGATAAATTTAGCGATTATGAGAAACGAGAAAGACACAACATTCGCAGCAACGTTTAAACAAGGTCATGGCTGAGGCAGCTTAAATCCTGAATTGGTGTCTTTCGTGTAAAGGATTTTTTAGTTTTTTTCGCAGTAATTATATAATACAAATACGAAAACACATAAAATTTAATTAAAGAACTAACTTAAAAAGGAGTTTATTATGTCAGATTACAGAGAAATGTGGAAAAGTCTGGGACTCGATCTTGATACTCACGATGCCGTCCTGAATATAGTGGGTAAAGCTTACGGTGATGTTTTCATGTCGCAGAAAAACAGACCGGAAGGAATGGGTTATTTTGATTTCGTGATAAGCGAAATTCACGGATTGAGGATCAAAGAATTGCTTGACGCGAAAAAAGAAGGAAAGAAGATCATCGGTACATTCTGCGTATTCGTACCTGAAGAATTGGTTCTTGCAACAAACAATGTTTGTGTGGGCCTTTGCGCCGGAGCCGAACTTGGATTTGAAGCTGCTGAGCAGTACCTTCCTAGGAATACCTGCGCTCTTATAAAATCCGCTTTCGGGTTCAAACTCGCAAAAGTCTGTCCATATATCGAATCAACAGACCTGATCGTCGGCGAAAACACATGCGACGGTAAAAAGAAAGCTTATGAATCCTATAAAGATATTATCGGAAATCTTTATGTTATGGATATTCCTCAGATGAAATCCGAATCGGGCAAGCAGCTTCTTAAAGCTGAATATCTGCGCTTCGCAGCCAAGCTTGAAGAGATCTCCGGAAGAAAGCTTACGGTAGAAAATCTTAAAAAAGGTATCGAAACAGTTAACAATAAGAGAAAAGCCATGTTAAGATTAGCGACTTTGAGAGCTGCGAACCCCGTTCCGATTTCCGGGCTTGATGTCTTATTGGCTAACCAGGTATTTTTTTACGATAATCCGGAAAGGTTCACAACTTCAGTCAACGCGATCTGCGATGAGCTTGAAGAAAGGATCAAAAATAAAATCGGAGTATTCCCGGCAAATACGCCAAGGATACTTATCAGCGGATGCCCGATGGCTATTCCTAACTGGAAGATCCCGCATATAATCGAAACTTCAGGCGCAACAATTGTGGGCGAGGAAATGTGTACCGGAGAAAGGGGAACTCAGAATCTGACGGCTGACAATGCAAATACAGTCGAAGCACTGATAGACTTGATTGTTGAAAGATATTTCCAGATCGACTGCGCGATTTTTACGCCAAATGAAAAAAGACTTGAGCATGTAAAAGAGATGGTAAAGAAATATAAAGCTGATGGAGTTCTTCAGTACAACCTGCAGTTCTGCCAGCCTTACCAATCAGAATCAATTCATTATGGAAAAGAACTCGAAAAAAGCGGAATACCTGTGTTGAGCCTCGATACCGATTACAGCCAGGAAGATGTAGGCCAGCTTAAAACAAGGATAGAAGCGTTTATTGAACGAATTAAAAAATAAAATACGGTAAAACATGATAACAGCAGGCATTGATCTCGGCTCCCGAACTATAAAAGTCGTTCTGATGGAGAACGGTAAAATTATTCACAGCGATGTTCAGGAAAACAGTTATAACTCTATAGCGCAATGCAAAAAAATGCTTGAAGGCCTGAATTATGATAAAATAACATCAACAGGGTACGGCAGGCATTTATTTGCAGAATATTTTCCGCAGGCTGAAGTAATGAGCGAGATCAAAGCTTTCGCTCTCGGGATAAACCATCTTTTTCCCGAATGCAGGACGATCCTTGATATAGGCGGGCAGGATACAAAGGCCATCTCTCTTGATTCAAACGGGCGTATTCTTAATTTTGAAATGAATGATAAATGCGCTGCGGGAACGGGAAGATTTCTCGAAATAATGGCCACGGCGCTCAGATACGACCTAAATGAATTTGGAGAAAAAGCTCTTATGACCGAAGAGACGGTGAATATCAGCAGTATGTGCACTGTGTTCGCTGAATCTGAAGTTGTTTCGATGGACGCTAAAGGATATGAACGGGAAAAAATAGCAAGAGGAATTCATCATTCCATTGCGAAAAGATCAGTGTCTCTTTTGAAAAAAGTGGGGATTACAGGTACAGTCGCTTTCGTAGGAGGGGTAGCTAAAAATCCGGCAATGAAACCTATGATCGAAGTGTTGCTTGATAAAGCTGTAGTGACCTACCATAATCCCCAGATCGTCGGAGCGATCGGGTGTGCGCTCCAGCGGACAGAATAATACAAACAACAAGGAGAAGATCATGACATTTTTATATTTGAATTCAGACAAAATGGGTGAAGGCGATCCCGTTCTCGGAAAGAAACTTATGAAGATATTTCTTCAGACCTTATTGGAGAACGGCGAAAAAATTGATATGATAGGATGCGTAAACTCGGCGATAAACCTTACAACTGAAGGCAGCGAAGTTATTGACACGCTGAAAGAATTCGAAAAAAAAGGCGCAAGAATAGCCACCTGCGGAACATGTCTGGATTTTCATAAGCTGCGCGAGAAGGTAATTGTGGGTGAAGTCGGCACTATGAAGACCGCAGTTGAAGTTATGGTAAAAGCTGATAAGATCATCAGACCTGGCTAACAGTCATGGTAATAGGCATCCACCAGTCGTAACGGTCATGGCTAAAAGCACCACACAAGTCACACAAACCAGTCAGTGTCATGTAGCCAATGTTGTGCACAGTCAATTCTCGATTATATACATTAGTACTAATTTTATTCAGAAATCCATTCATGTTTCATCATCTATTCATAAAGTTTAACTTTTAATGCAAATGAACCAATGGTCTCTTCATTCACAGGTTCAACTTTTAAGTAGAATGGTGACCAGTCAAAATCAAGACTGTCGTTAGTTAGGTCAATTATTTCTCCACCTTCAGACATTATACTTTTCGGACCAAATATTATTGAACATTTATCTTGTTTGTAAGCAGTAACTTTTATGTTTGCATCATATAGATCATTTTCTTCAAACCATTCAACAATGAATTTATTTTCCAATTCGATTGCATATGTAGAAAACCACTTAGATCTTTCATCGGTTACTTCATTTTCCATCAATCGGTCAAGGAGTAATCCATGAGTTTCAAATATTTGATAAAGTGGCTTAAAAGTTCTAATTGCAAAAGTGCCCTGAATATTGTTGTTTGTAGTAACTTTAATTTTTAACTTTGTTTCAGTTATCGGATTATTACACCACCAGGAATAATATGAGTTGTTTTTATCTTCAAAGTATGGTGTAACACCATCTTCATAATAAGCAGAGACTTTTATATCTCCTGTGTATTGACTATTGCTCTCTTTATCTTCCCATAGGACAAAAACAGAGTTATACCCAGTAAAATCTACATCATACCATATTTCCTGGTTGATCCCGATTATATCTGTTTTTAGTTCATCGAATATTAATGTTTTATTTATGATTTCAGGTGTCCCTGTTTCCGGATCACTTATGTTAGTACATCCAATAAACAGAATAATTGCCAGTGAGATCAAACAGAATACCGTCAACTTCTTAGATTTAGTTTGTTTCATCTTGATTTTCCTTTTTGTTAATCTAATTAATCCTCATTTTTTACTGAATAAATTATTTAATTGACTTTTGCCTACAACGGTCATGGCTATAAGCACCACACAAGTCACAATGAACCAGTCAGTGTCATGTAGCCAATGTTGTGGGCTGTAGTAGTTTTTCACTGGTACTCCGTGACTTATGTCTATCAGGTTTGTTTTAATCATTGATCTCACATTGGCACATTTTTTTTTAGTTCCCTAACAAATTTACAATTTTATTTGTATTCTTTTTCTTTGCAATATCTAAAGCAGTGAACCCATTCTTATTCTTCCTACTTTTTTCAGGATTATATTCTAGTAATAATTTTACAATATCTATATTACCCCAGTCAACAGCGTACATAAGTGCTGTCCATCCTTTTACATCAGAAGCATTTACATTGGCACCTTTTTCAAGTAAAAGTTTTACAAATTTTGTATTGTTCCTATTTACTGCTAAAAGCAATGCCGTTTTACCAAAATCATTTTTCATATTTACATTAGCATTGTTTTTTATAAGAAGTTCTAAAGCATCCAATTTGTTATTTTCAGCAGCAATCATTAAAACTGTGGTTTTGTCTTCCAATGCAGTATTTACATCACCGCCATTAATAATCAATACTTCTAATATTTCTACATTTTTATGTAGAACAGCTTCTATCATAGTATTATTCATTGTTACGGTATTTACTTTCAGACCTTTATCGAAATAGGATCTAATAAAAGAAATATCATTCTTTTTAATAGCTTCTAAGAAAAATGAATCGTCAGTGAATGCGGGTGATGTATCTATTTCAGGATGATCGGATTTAAATTTTATTAAGTATTCGGACAAACCAACCCTTTTTTTATCATTTGCAGACTTAATAGCTTGATTAAGGACATTTGAATTAATAGCATACTTACTTTCAGTTAATAATTTAACAACCTCAAAATAATTTTTCTCAACTGCTTTAATTAATGGGTTATGTTCTCCCGTACCTACATTTGGATTTGCTCCAGATGTAACCAATAACTTTATTAGTTCTAAATCCTTCTCATATTCTTCTACTGCAATAAATAATGCTGTTTTACCTTCACTACTCTGATTATCAATCTCTGCATTTGCATTAATCAATAATCTTGCATTTTCAATTCTTTCGCTATCAACAGCTCTAATCAAAGGAGTTATTTTCTCGTTAGTTTTTCTGTTTATATCGGCTCCATAATTAAGTAAGAGTTCAACACCTTTGGTATCCTCCTGATATGAGGCGTGATAAAGGGGACCGCATCCACAAAAAACACATCTACTTTCCGTATTTGCTCCAGCTTTAAGTAGCAGTTCAAGTATATCAATATGACCTTTACTAGCGGAATAATGTAAAGCAGTCCAACCTTTTCTGTCAATAATGTTGATGTCAGCTTTATTTTCAATTAGATATTGTGCTATTTCCAGATTTCCTGATTCACTACTCACCATCAAAGCAGTCATACCTTTATAATCCTGAAAATTCTTATCGTTAATTCGCTCTTTAACAGCTTTAAAATTATTGTATTCAGCAGCATTGACTATATCATAAATGATCTCAGCCTGCAGAAGCGACACCATTATTAATGATAGAGTAATAATCGTTTTAACATAATATATCATTCTGTTTTCCTTCTAATGCTAATGATTACAAATATAATAACTACGATTGCGAGAATTGATATATATATTATTGTACTGTGTTCATAATAAAAAAACATCAAGCTTTTTGATCTTTCTTTACTAAAATACTTTTCAGAATCGTCATATTCTTTTTCAGCACCATATTTTTTTAGGAGTGCTATTATATCTTTATTCCCGTTTTCAATAGCTACTTGCAAAACTGTCTTATCAGGGCCGGAACATGATTTTACGATATTTGTTTCGGCTCCTTTTTTTAATAGCAGCTCAACTGTCTCCACATTTGAAAAAGGAGATTCTATAGCATACATTAAAGGTGCTTGATCATACTTTTCCTCAGTGTTTACATTGGCACCTTCATCGATAAGTAACTCAGCTATATTAAAATGACCTTCATAAGCGGCATACATTAAGGCTGTTTTCCCGTATTTGTTTTCGAAATTTATTTTAGCTCCATTTTCCAGTAAAAGTTCAACAGTTTCATAAAAACCGTATTCACTCGCAAGGATTAAAGGCGTACTTCTTTCTTCATTAAGAGAATTTACATCTGTTCCTTTGTTCAGTAAGTCTTTGATAGTCTTGTTATCTCCATGTCTGGAAGCATTTATTATATCATTTGCATAAAATGTCTTATAATTACCTTGTATCGCTCCGTATTCTAACAATAATTTTACAATATCGGTATGGAATTCAGAATCTGCATACATAATTGCTGTTGAATCAGCATTATTCTTAATATTTGGATCAGCACCGTGTTTAAGCAATGATTCAACCACACTTATTTTACCCATTGATGCTGCGGCCATAAGAGGGGTAAATGATGAATTAGATTTCCAATTTATACTGCTTTCATTTTTTGAAGACATTCCGCCGGTTGACATTTTAAATTCTACTTGTTTACCTTTATTTATCAAGATATTAGGTTCGGCACCGCTCTTTAATAATATATCTATTCCTTTTATTTCACTGAAACTTTTACTGAAGAGCCATATTAAAGCCGTTCTGCCTTGATTATCTTTGATATTCGGATCTGCTCCATTTTCCAGTAATGATTGTATATTGATGGGATGTTTTCCTGAACAAGCAACCATTAAAGGGGTAATGCCATCCTTATTCTGGTAATCTACTTCAGCTTTTTTATCAATTAAGTATTTTACAATTTCATTTTCTCTGTTCATAGATGCAAAGTGTAAAGCTGTATTACCGTCTAAATTTACCAGATTGATATTAGCACCATTATCAACAAGAAGTTTTACGGTTTCGATTTCACCTCTTGAAGAAGCACACATTAATTCAGAGATATTAATAATAAAATGGTCATCTTCAGTAAATGTCTTGTTTATTCCAATTTTGTCAATTGTAGCTTTATTATCTAACAACAGCTTGACAATTTTCGGTTGTTTTAAGTAAACAGCTTCAAACAAAGGTGTGGCTCCGGCCTTTACTTTTGATTCAATATCTGCACCTTTATCAATCAATAATTTAGCGATATCATAATTTTCTCGCTTAATTGCCAGGATTAGGGGAGTTTCGTAATCACCTTTCTCGTTGATGTCTGCACCAGATTCTATCAGTTTATTAACTTCCCTTATGTCATCGTCATAGATTGCATCGAACAAAGGACTGAATTTAGCATTGACGAGTGAAAAAAGCATGAATATCATTAATATCAAATAAGTTCTTATTGAATTCAATTGTTATCCCCCCAGTCATGCAGATTACTAAAATAAAAATATATCCCGTGAACTTCATCAAATAAACATCCCGTATGAGAATCATTTATCGTTTTTAATTTAAAATATTGAAGACTATCAAGGTAAATGAGATCCTTATCTCTAAAGAAACCGAATATCCCGTCATCTTCATATCTTTTCTTTAAGATACTGGCGAATTTTTGTATCGATTTTTCATCATATACTACACTGTACATACTATCACTGCTTAGAATTACATTCCCGTCAGCTTGAAATTTTATCCATTCTTCACTATACGGGTCCATAAATCCACTCACATAACCTTCGCCATTCAATCTTTTGATTTCCGAGATATCAGTTAAAAAATTTCTTTCGAATATGTCTTCTTTCTTAATTTCACTGTGAAACATTGATTGAAAAAGATAAGCCATTCCACCGAGGATAATTACTACAACATAACTGCGTATAATGTTTTCTACTCTTTTATTTACAATTCTACCAGCTTTTTCATTATGATAATTATTATGAAAATATTTTAATATTATGTAAATAAACAATACTGAAAGAATCGGAAGCCCTGAAATTGTAGAAATCAGATTATTATCATTTGTTAAGACAATATACAAATAAAACACAATTACCAGTATATAATGGATTTTTCGGATTAGGGCTAAAAGTAAATTATTTCTCTGAATTATAGTTCTGTAAATATTCCAAAGCATATAAAAAATAATCAGATTGAAAAGTAAAAACCTTCCTAAGTTTTCATTCGTTAAATATGAATGACCATAGAGAATTCCAAAAAAAAGACCGCTATAATGAAATAAAATTATTAACAGAATTATTATCGGCAATTTTTCTTGATTCAAAAACTTAAAGAAAGTATGATCATCGTTTACAGCTGGTGATTTATATAGCTTTAACTTAATGAAGAAAACTAACTTTGTTAGTAAGTATATTATTAAAATTATCGGTACACCATACAACAAAATTACAAAAAAGGTAATGCCTGAGTAATCAGTTAAAAAAAATACTATCGGTATAACTGGAGCAAATACAATATAAAATTCTGTTTTTTGTTCTTTAAATAATGCTTGAAGTCTATGGGAAAAAATATTTTCAGACTTTTTAGTTTGTACATAAGATTTTACAATTCTGAGAATACTTCGTATAGTTTCTCTTGCGATATATAACAAAGCAACAAGTAGAAGTATTCCAAAAATTATATGCATTTAATCTCTCCTTCAATGTATAATAAATGTGCCAATGTCATAAATCAAACCCTTTTTTACTAGAATTAAAACTACTATTGCCCACAACGGTCATGGAAAAAAGCTTACTAGATAAAACATCACACGGGTCAAGTCATTTTTCCAATGTTGTGGGCTGAAGTCAATTTTTCCTTATATCATTAAACCAAAGAGTATTATATGGAGTTACTCAATTTTAATATTTATAACATAAGACACCATATGCTACTTATCACCATATATTATTCTTGTTTGGGATTTAATACACATATCTTTAATAATCAAATACAGGACCTATGAGTGATGGTATTGTTACTAATACAGAATTTCCATTAGCATCTTCAATGATTAGAGAATCCATCAATACGTGATTATTGGTATCACGTTCATAGCCCTGAAAATCATCCCAACCACATGAGAATTGGTGATATTTACCAACTAATTCAAAATATTCTTCTGATTGTACTTCTGGTAGATAATGAATAAATTGTAATGGAGAACCATTAATATTTATACATGTACCATTCCATGGATCTGAGAATGATAGATATAGCATATCAGTTACGGCGAGACTGTCTAATTGAGGATATTCCCAATTGTCTCGATTGCTAAAATAATCATAATTATAAATTTCTGATGCATCAATCCAATCAGAATCTACAAGATATGGTAGAAAATTCTGACACATTGCCATTAAACCACCATAATATAAGTTTTCGTTAAATTCTGCTGCTGTAAGATAGATGCTTATTGAGTCTTCAAATGTTTTACCATAATCATCTTCAACAATGACATTTATTAAATGATTTCCTTCAAAATATGTGTCTGTAGGGATATTAAGTAAATAGGGATATTCTTCATCAGTACCTATTAGAACTCCATCTATATAGAACTTCATGTCTTTTATATTGTCATCGACATCATAAGTATAAGTACGAACAGTCAAAGGGGTACCGATATTATATTTTATATTGTCTGGAGGATTTGTAATATTACATCTCGGTGCATGATTATCGGAACCTGAAGTGACATCATCCAAGTCGTATTTTATGAGTGTTTTTTCCCATTTAAATGTAAAAGTACCCATTGGAGTTCCATACTCATCTGTTACTGTACCTGGTGCATCTTCCCACGTCCTTTTAACCAATCCTATTTCAGAAATATGATCAAAGTAACTAAAATCAACATCTTGGAAATCAGGATAAAATGTTTCCACCTTCCAGCAGTCGAATCCTCCTGCTTGAGTTATCACTTTTTCCAAATCAGAAACTTTCTTTATCATTCTCCATGGATATGATTGTCTGTAAACCCACTCGTTATCAAGTTCAAAAGGGTATTTATATACTGTTACAGGGTCATAATATGTACTATCCTCTTTTAAGTATGTTTGATTTGAAAAACCATAATTGATCCATCTTATAATATCTTTTGGGTCTTGAAATGTTTTCCCGGCAAAAATGTAATTCTTTTTAGAAAGTTTTGGGCTTATCCCAGCACCTGCATGATAGTATCCGAACTGTATCAAGCTATCGCCAGAGACGTTATAATAGTGATTCCCGGAAATTTGCTGTTCTCCATCATCTTCGGTTGTATAGAAATTATAAACCGGTATACTGTCTTGAAACATTTTTTCATAAGAAATAATGTCAAGTGTTTCTAGATAGTAATAGATTTGGTCCGTATAACCGTTTGATTCAGCTATTGAATCGTAATCAAAGGATACGACATAATCGTACTTCCAGCTGTTACCGACTTTTAGGGGGTATTGAAAATCCATGTCATTTGAAGAATCATCATCGTCTTTATCACAGCTCAGTAGAAATGCAATGCATACGATTGACAACAAAATTGATCTTACTTTTACATTTAATCGGTTTTTCATTTTAACTCCTTGTTTTATAATAAATTGACTTTTGCCCACAACGGTCATGGAAAAAAGCTCACAAGATTAAAATATAACACAGGCCAAGTCATTTTTCCAATGTTAGGGGTCTGTGTGTAATTGTTCTCTTTTCCTCATTGACTTACCTTGTATTCTACAACACTAGAATTATAATAAAAATTATTGATATTCCAAAGGGATAATTTACTTGCATTTGAATAATTATGACACTATAATTCTACTCTAATAGTTTGAACCACAAGAGGCTAAGTTGAAACAGTATCAACCGATATGTAACTACAATTCAGCAATTCAGCAATTCAGCAATTCAGCAATTCAGCAATTCAGCAATTCAGCAATTCAGCAATTCAGCAATTCAGCAATTCAGCAATTCAGCAATTCAGCAATTCAGCAATTCAGCAATGAAAAGGCGCGGAAAATATCTATATTATGACTTATTTCAACACAAAGAGTATGTATTTAACTTTTTATAAATAAAACAAGGGGAATCCAGATGAAAAAATGGATTGTGCTATTATTAGCGATGATGGTTGCAGGATTGGTTTTCTGGTCATGCAGTGACGACAGCAGTTCTGAACCGGAGAATAAAGCGCCGACATGTTCGATAACATCGCCGGCAGCCAATGCAACATTTACGATCGGGAACAATGTAACAGTAAATGTTGATGCTACGGACACAGACGGAACAATAGCGGAAGTCAGGTTTTACTTTGACGGCAACGGTCTAGATGCGGATACAAATTTTCCATATTCATACTCAATACCTACAGGATCTTATAACGAGGGTGCTCACACAATCAAAGCAACCGCAAAAGACAATGACGGTGCAGAGACATCAAGCCAGATCAATATTACATTAACAACAGGGATCACACCACCACCGACACCTACGCTTGTATCACCGACAAACGGGAGTACAGTTGAAGATTTGACACCGACATTTGACTGGAGTGATGCGACAGGAGCTACCTCGTACACAATACTAGTTGACAACAATTCAACATTCGCATCGCCTGAAATAAACCAGTCACCGACGATAAGCATATACACACCCGGCAGTAATCTAACAGCAGGCACATATTATTGGAAAGTTCTGGCGACGAATGAGGCGGGATCGAGCTCGTATAGTACAGTATGGGAAGTTTTTGTCATAAACGGATCTACACCCTCTGGCTTTGTCTATGTACAGGGCGGTACTTTTACTATGGGCGACCATTTCAGCGAAAGTGACTCAGAAGATGAACTTCCGTTACACAGTGTAACTTTAAGCGATTACCACATTGGAGCTACAGAAGTTACTCAGAAAGAGTGGACTGATATTATGGGAAGTAATCCGGCGAGTGGATACGGACTAGGCGATACTTATCCGGTTTACTATGTAAGCTGGTATGAAATAATCAAATACTGTAATTTACGGAGCATTGCTGAAGGACTGACTCCTGTTTACACGATAAGCAGTTCAACTGATCCTGCAGTTTGGGGGACTGTCCCGACAAGCACTAATACAACATGGAATGCTGCAATCTGTAATTGGAGCGCAAACGGATACAGGCTGCCAAGCGAGGCTGAATGGGAATATGCTTCGAGAGGCGGGATACACAATGCGGATAATTTGAGGTACAGCGGTTGTAATCTCGAAACCGATTTAACAAACTACGCATGGTATTCAGCAAACTCGGGAAGTTCTACTCATCCTGTCGGCACAAAGCTTCCAAATCAGCTTGGCTTATATGATATGAGCGGCAACTTGTGTGAATGGTGTTGGGATTGGTACGGTTCGTATACAAGCGACAGTGTTACTAATCCCTACGGAACTACTACCGGTTCCTACCGTGTCGGGCGGGGTGGAGTTTGGTACGCCATTGCCCTCCACTGTCGGGTTGTGGATCGCTTCTACAGCTTCCCGTACTACAGCAACTTCCCCCTCGGCTTTCGTCTATCGAGGACGCCTTGATGCAAATGGGTACTTACTTGCGGGGGGTGTGGAAATTACCTTCTAGCCTTCTTACTTTTTTACCTTCTGCAAAGTTTCTAAACTCCGGAATCGGCAGGCAGCGAAGCGTAGCCGCAGCCGATTCCGGAAAATAACACAGATTGATATAATTGGAAAGATTTAGTATATTACAGGAAAGTAAACGGAGAATGAAGATGAACAAACAATTAACTGCGATAATAGAAAAAGAAGATGATTACTATGTGGCATTATGCCCGGAAGTTGATGTTACAAGCCAAGGAAAATCAATCGAAGAATCATTAGCTAACCTTAAAGAAGCTATAGAGTTGTTTTTTGAAGTTGCATCACCCGAAGAAATCAAGCTTAGAATGCACAGCGAAGTATTTGTTACTCATGTCGGAGTGGAAGTTGAGTAAGTTAAAAATTTTATCAGGCAAGGAAATTTGCCGTATCTTATCAGCCCACGGATTTTTTGAAGTAAGACAAAAAGGCAGTCATATTGCTATGCAGAAAAAGACTCCAGAAAGTACTATTACTGTTATTGTTCCCGACCATAAAGAAGTAAAGATCGGGACACTGATGTCAATTATCCGCCAGTCAAATATCTCTAAAAGGGAATTTGAATAAAAGTAAGTTATAAAAGATCAAGATATAAACTCCTCTACTCTGAATTGCTGAATTGGGTAACATATTCTCTAAATTTGCCTCTTGTGGTTCAAGCTTTTCTATAAAACAAGACTACAATTACACATTGCCCCTAACGGTCATGGCTAAAAGCACCCACAAGTCACATAAACCAGTCAGTGTCATGTAGCCAATGTTAGAGCCTAGTATGTTTATTTAAGCCTCAATCCTGTTTTCAATATCCATACTGCAATGAAGAATCCTGATAACGATAATGAATCCATCGGGATCATTTTTGTAGAAAATAAGATGCGATTTCACTCTTGAAACTCTATAGCCTTTTCTAATATGATCAGCAATCCTACCGGCTGAGGGATTTTCTGAGAGGAAAACTATTTCATTCATTATCAAATCATAGTATCTGTCAGCCTGTTCCAAAGACCAGTTTTGAAAGGTATACAACCAAATGCTTTCAAGGTCAGAGCCAGCCTTTTCTGTTATTTTAAAATTTTTCATCAGGCGTTATATTTTTTATGGAGTTTTTGTAAATGTTTCTTTTGATTAAAACTCTCAATTATGCCGCTTTTTTCTCCTTCAACAAGGGCACTTCTCAAAATCTCAAGTTTTTTTTCTTCACTTTCCAGAAGTCTGAGTCCGGCTCTCACGATCTCACTTGCAGATTTATACCTGCCTGAATCTATTTCTTTTGTCATGAATGTTTCAAAATGGTCACCGAGATATATTGAAGTATTTTTACTCATCGTTCCTCCACATTTACTTAAAATAAATATACCAAAATTTGGTATTCGATGCAACATAAAAATCTACAGAAATACCAACTCAATTTCAGAACAGGCTAGAGATTCATACATTGCTTTTATAACTGGTAAGAATAAACATATTGGCTCTAACGGTCATGGCTACAAGCGCTCACAAGTCGTAAATACCAGTCTGTGCTATGTAGCCAATGTTAGCTGACAGTAAACTAAACGAAAACATAGACAATAACAAGATCAGAATTGAAATACTCCAAGTTAGAAATCTAAACTCGACCACTGGAGCAACATTGGCACAAATGGAATCTCTTACAAGGCAGAATAAATACAATTTAAGGGCTTTTGCAGTCGATATTACTGATATAGGCTGCGTATTTACGCCTTGTTCTGAACAAGAAGAGAGATTTCATTTGCACCAGTAAACAACTTGACCAAGCGTAGCTTCAAGGGCAAGATTTCTAATCCTCTGAGCCTGTAAACAACATGGTTTTTTCTATTTCAAATCCAATTCATTATAAATCTTTTGTGCCTATATGAATTGAACCAGACGAATTGTTCTATGTTTAAACCAGTCAATTTCAGCTAACGTGCGGCTATACGTTACGTGAGATGTAGCCGCGAAGTTTGGGCACGATTTAGTTGGATATACGTTACGTGACATGTAGCTTTCCTTATAAATCCAGATTATCCAGCGGACTGGCAATTTTTGCATCCTTTAAATAATATTTAAAGAATTAGTATTATAATCTTTGCTAATAGTAATAACAAGATTATTTTTAGTTTTATTTCCAACCGTATGGGATGGGAAGCAGTTTTGATTCAAACGGATTTTCCAGACTGTCAGCAAGTTCATGAAAAAAATCTATTCCTGTTAGGTTTTCGACGCTGTCGATGGTAACAGTATATTTTTCAAGATCTGTGCTTTGCGATTCCATATCAAGAACAAATGCAACAGGATGAAAGTTCTTTCCCTTTCTAAGTATGGCAATTTTATAAAATCCGTCAGGGATTTCAATTCTGTTCTTAAGCAAAGCGATATTTTCATCAAAATAAGGTCCGGTGATAATCCAGGATTCATCGTAGCGCATTGTGAGATCATCAACGGCTCTTTCAAGATTGTTCCATGTTTCTCGGTTGAAATCCTGTTTCTGGGGTGATATATTTGTGAAATAGCATGATTCAAGCTCGCATTTCTTACTTCTGCCTCTCATGTCAGCCTGTCTGGCTAGATGCCCTCTATCGTATCCTGATTTTGTATAATCTTTATTAGCTGCCTGAAGATCTTTATCAAGCGAAGGATCAGGCGCGAATTTTCTTTCTTTGAGATATTTCTGTCCCTTGAGATATTCTTTTTTAAGATTATAGCTTACCCACAGCGGATTTAACTTTACAGTGTCGTAGCCAGAAACAAAGCCCTCATACTCAAAGATCATATCGTTCTCACAAATCGGGTAGCCCCAGAGAATGTGTTTCTGTTTTGAATCAGAAATATCCATTTCTGAAAGTTTCTGTTTTTCAAGCCGGGGTTTGTATATTAAAAAATACCACAGCAGGAAAATTATCAGGATTATTAAGAATATTTTGAATTTAGTTTTAAATCTCATTTTGCACCGCTAAAACTCTAACAAATATCCTCATCCATTTTCTGCCTGACTGATGAGATTGTATTTTACATGAACACTCATTTTCAATTATAAAATTGTTCTCTTCTATTAATTTATCAAGTTTTTCAACAGCAAAATCTCCGCTGTTATCCGAAAATGCGAGAAAAATCTTTCCCTTGCCCGAAAGTCTTCGTTTTGCCTGCATAAGAAATCTTCCGACAGTTTTCTGATCCTTATCATTCAACGCAAGTTCGCTTCTGTTATTGGAAATTGAATCTATCCATGGCGGATTAAAAATTATAATATCATATTTGTCTTCAGTATGTTCAAATAGGTCTCCCGATCCCAGACAGATTATAGCGTTATTTTCAGTCCTGCAGGTCAATCTGTTTTCCATTTTCTCAAAATGTACGTTCTTATTTTTTTCAATATTTCTGATTGAGGAGGCCAAAGCTTCTGGAAGAATATCCGAGAAATATATTTTTGATTGTTCAATTGATGCATCGGCAAGAAGTGTAAGCACGCCGGATCCGCAACCCATATCTATTACGCTTAGATCCTTTTTTATGGGTAAGTTTTCAAAAGCGGATCTAAAAAGCTCTGTAGTTTCCTGCGATTTCGGCAAAAGAACATTTACTCCGGTCGATATATTGATTTTTAAGGATCTTATCTCGATATTATCCTTTAATGAGCTTTCAAGTTCAAGATAAAAATTATAGGGTAAAAGGAATTCAATATCTTTATTATCTGTATTCGGGTCTTCACCGCAGAATGAGGCAAGATAAGGTATGGATATTTCTTCATCATCGAATGAAATAAATCTGTCGTTTTTTGAGATTACGAGCAGCCTATTAAATATATCTGCCTTTATTTTATCATACTCCCTCTTTCTGTTCCTTGAAAAATCTTTCGAATTTATTCTCTGAAGTTCTTCAAAAGGAATAAGTTCATCAATACGTTTAAGGATTTCCTTATATATTTTGTCAGCGAAAATTTTCTTAGAATTAGTAATAATTATAAATTTTCCGGCTTTGATATCTTTAAAAACCTTATTATAATTAACGATCTCATCTGATTCGTAAATTTTGAAAGACGATCCACCGGAAATCAGTTGAACAAAGAGTTCGGGTATGAAAAAATTTCTGTCTTTAAATTCTAACTTGTGCATTTCAGCCTTGCTTTTTTTGAAAGATAATTTAAAGAAATTGTTTAATCAAGCGTAAAACTTGAGAACTGTAATATTGCTTAAACTGAAACTAATATTTATATTTATTACCTATGACACGAAATAAGAAACAAATATGGTTTTATTTAATTTTTCTGATTATGAGCTTACAGTCCGGAGTATTTTGTCAGACAGAAGATACTTATCCCAGGATCGGAATTGCCTTATCCGGCGGAGGAATCAGAGGGGTTGCTCATATAGGTGTTCTAAGGAGACTTGAAGAAGAGGGAATAAAGATTTATATGATCTCAGGTTCAAGTATGGGAGCTTTGATCGGGAGCTTATACGCTTTAGGATATGATACATATGAGATAGAAAAAATCATAAAAGAAGCTGAAACAAAAGAAGTATTCACCAATAAACCCGAGAGAGATTACACTGAAAATTATTTGAAGAAAACATCCGACAGGACAGTTATCGAGCTTGAAATGACTGACGAGGGAATTCACCTGCCCAACGCTTTAAATAACGGACATAAGATATTAAAAAAACTCAGAAAATATATGCTCACTTCCGAGCATTATAATAAAGATTTTGATGAACTTAAATACAAACTTCGAGTGGTCTGCTCCGATATTCAGAGTGCGGGTAAGGTCGTTTTCAAAGAAGGCGATATCCCGATGATCATTTTAGGATCTATGTCATTTCCCGGTCTTTTCAAACCGGTTGTCTATAAGGAAATGCGTCTTCTTGACGGCGGCCTTACAGACAACATTCCTACAAGTGTTCTTGAGAACTGCGACTTTATACTCGCGTCGGATACAACTCATGACACTCCTACAAAAAGTCAGGAATATAATTTTATTGAGCTTTTAGACAGAATTTCCGTAATGATGACAAAAACAAATACCGATCAGAGCCTGTCTCTGGCTAATGTAGTCTTCAAACCCCGTATCGAAGATATTTCGCTTACGGAGCTTGAAGACCCGGATTCTTTGATCAAACTGGGTTATATGGAAGCGGACAGGAAAATAGATGAGATCAAAAAACTGATAAATTTTAATACTTACGAAAAAAAATCAGCAGATGACCCCGGATTATTAAATGTTGAGATCAAAGGGAATTCTATATACAGCGACCAGGAAATATTATCTGAAATAGCAGGAATTATCAATGCTGGCGATATGGTCAGACATGTCGAAAGAAAGTACAGAAAGAACGGATACATCCTGGCAAAAGCTGATGTGGTCGAAGGTTCAGAACGGGATACTTTAGTTATTTCGGAAGGTGTATTAAAAAAAATAGATATAATAGGTGATTACTCAACAAAAAAGAGCTATATAAGAGAAGAACTTGCGATCTCAAAAGATAAAATATTAAGACTGACAGATATTGAGGGAAGCGTAGATAATTTATACGGAACAGGTCTGTTCAGTAAAGTTAACTACGATATAAATTATAAGGAGAATAAAGTAACCCTATATGTCGAAGAGCAGCCTTATTATATAGTAAGACTGGGAGCAAATTATCAGACTGACCGGGGATTCTTAGGTCTCGTAGAGCTTGCAAATAAAAACCTTCATGGAAAAAGAGCAGAAATCTATGGAGGTCTCACATACGGTGAGAAATTTAACAGGTTGGAGTTCTCGTATTACAATCCTTTCTTAAAAAAGTCTTCGCTCTTTTTTGAACTCCTTCCGTACTACCAGATGAAGGAAAGAGAGTTTTATACGGCCGATCATCAGAAAATCGAAGAAAATACATCAAAAGAAGAAAGGGTCGGAGCGAATTTCAATCTAGGATTTCAACTGTTCGATAATTACCAGGGTACGGTTTCGGTAGGACAGGAATATATAGATTATATGGATATATACGGTCACAAAACTTCAGGCATTTTCAGGATACTTGCAGACAGCAGGAACGATCTTATTATTCCTTCAAGAGGAGTATATTTCACATGGAACATGGAAACAGGTATTCTCGGAGAAAGAGTTTTTGATTTTAAAAATCAGGAAAAATATCAGAAGATATGGTGGGAATTTTCGGTTTACAGTAATATCAAGAATAAATTGAATTACGAGGCCGGCGTGTGCGGCGGTACTGGGGATAAGCTCGTTCCGTTGACCGAAAAGTATTATATAGGCGGTATAAAAACCGTTCCGGGAATATTCTATGAAGAATACGCGTCCACTCAATTTGTAAGGTTTAAACTCCGGCAAAATCTGCTGATACACGAAGCCACCATATTTGATACTTATATAACGGCGGGTTACTATTTTAACGGTTTCTGGAATGACCCGGAAATCGAATGGAATTACAAAGATTTTCTTAATTCATTCTACCTCGGACTGACCTTGAATTCGGCATTCGGTCCTGTCGAAGCGGGATGGGGTGTCACAGCAGGGAACGGTTCAATCGAGAAAAGCAACAGGTTTTTTATATCTTTCGGCTACCCTATTCAGTAAAAAAACATGTTAAATATTTTATATTTTTCTATTGACAATAGTTGAACTATATCTATATATTCGCAAGGAAAAAAATCGGGCAGCAGGAAATTAGAATAAGGAAATAAAATGGTAGATTTTGACATTGATGAGATCATAAGAGCGATGCACGAAAAAGCAGAAGACATTACTTATTACCTGAATAAAGAGACCGGCGAAATAGTCTATATAGATGAAAATATCGCTACCGGTGTTGAAGATGAGTATGAACAGACCCTCACTGCGCTTGAAGAGTGGAGCACTGATATGGAGGACGATGATATGTATCATGAAAAAATATATTCCCCCAATGAGGAAGTTGATGAAAAAGAACTTATTAAAAGGATCAGATTTATAAAACAGGACGATTATGAGCCTATCCCGACATTAACTATTCTTGAAATAAAAAAGATAATCGAACAATACATGGACTCAGTAAAAGGATTCAACAAGGATCTGAAGGTCACAATAAAAACATCAATATCCAACCTCAATAATCTGGAAGAGATCGAGGAAGTTCTGATAAAGCACATCGGCGATAAGGAAAGATGGGACAATTACTATCAGACTGTTATAAGAAGCAAAGTGCAGAACTGGCTGAAGGGCTTGGGATACGATTCATAATTTTTTTATACTTTATCTGTCCAAAATTATTTATAATACGGTATGTTATACGAAAAAGATATAAATACCGCTGCTGAAACCGTCTTAAAAGGCGGTGTGGTTATTATACCCACAGACACCATCTACGGTTTTTCATGCGATCCGAGAAATGAGCAGGCGGTCGGCAGGATCAGACAAATAAAAGCTAGAGACTCAAAACCGTTTATAATACTGGATTCATCGTTAGAAAGGATTAAATGCCAGTATTTTAACTCTGATAATTGCATTACCGAAGTAATAGAATTAATGATTTTGGAAAAATTATGGCCGGGAAGCATTACCGTGATCGCCGATAAAAGCAAAAATCTCGAAATGGAGTTTTTAAAAGAACATAAAAAAGTCGCCGTAAGATTTACAGATACTGAAGTGATAAAAGCCATTTGTGATAAAATCGGCTTCGGAATTATCAGTACAAGCATAAATATTTCAGGCGAACCGGAGATTAACGATATAGACAGGATCAGAGCCGGTTGGAAAAGTACTGCGGATTTTATACTTGAGAGAAACATATCGAAAAAAAAAGCTTCAACTATAATTGAGGTTTTCTCAGTTGATAGGAAGATCAGATTTTTAAGGGAGCCGGACAAAGAATCAGCGGGAAAAATAAAAAGACTTATTTCAGACAGGTTCGAGATATGTCACTGATGATATATTCCCAATATACAAAACCTGAAGGAACGATCAAATTTGACGATCTGGTCATAAACGCAAAGAAAAAAGGGATCAAATACCTATCGCTGACCGATCACGGCAATTTTTCCGGCATCACTGAATTTTATTTAAAATGCCTTGATTCGGGAATCAAACCGATAATAGGCATGGATCTTTTTACAGAGCTCGAAAACGGAAAATATATAAGAGTTCAAATATTTATAAGAAACTTCGACGGGTATAAATGCGCAGTAAAATTAGCAGATAAGATCAGGATAAAAGGCAAACTGCATATCTGTTCGATCGAAGACATTTCTGATCTTAAAAACTGTTACATATGCCTGAGCTGCTATAAAATCGATCTCATATCGATCCAGGCAGATATCGAAACCGATTTCTACTATATCAACGATCAGATATCCGAAAAAGTAAAGGAAAGCAGCGTGATTTTCTATCACATTCTGTATGATGAACATCCTGAAAACGAGAATATTACAAAAAAACTCCTTTCATTTCATTCTGAAACCGGTGCTCAACTTCTTGCCGCAAATCCTGTATATTACATCGAAGAAGGCAGCCATAAAATAAAAGAAATGGGCGCTAGAATTTCAGGCGAGAAATGCTGCGAAAAGCAGTTTAGGTACCAGTACCTGGGATGCACAAATGTCCTCGCTGAAAAATTTCCGTCTTCTGCGCTGGAAAACAGAGATAAAATATCACGGTACTGTCATTTTATAATTGATGATGCGCCAGTTAAATTCCCCGAATTTAAATTAAAAAGTAAAATTGAATATTCGTGCTTTGAAACTCTAAAGGAGAAAACATACAGACTGTTGTCTGAACGGGAAGAAGAGGCAGATGAGATCATTTTTGCAGAACTTGCTTATATACGAAAATATAATATTTCAGACATTATTCTTTTTCTTATCGAAGTAAAAAATGATTTTTATGAAAAATACGATCAGAATCTTTTTTTCTCGGGTTTTGTAAACGATCTTCATTTGGCTTACATATTCAACCTGACACTGTCATCACCTGTTTTTACTTCAAAAGATTATCATAGAGCCGTTCTTGCGGGGAAAAAACTTCATCCACTGATCACAGTAATAGTATCCCCGGAAAACAGATCTATGCTGTTTTCGTATCTGTCAGAAAGATTCCCTGCGGAATCGATCTGTTTTTTAAGTGAATATTCAAAATGGCATTTTATTTCTATCATTAGTTCTCTGGAAAAAGAATACGGTATTCCAAAATCAGTTTCAGAGGTAATGAACAAGTATTACAACAAGAATTACAGGTTGCCGGGTCAGATGAACGAGATAATAAAAGCTGTTGAAGTAGAAGAAGAATTAAAAAAATTCCCCGAGCATAAAGAGGTTCTGATCCTATCTCTTGCTATAGACGATATGTTCAAAAATTATACGACAAATACTAATCAGCTTGTTTTAAGTAATGAGAATATCGGAAATATTTTGCCTGTGACAAGCAGAATTCCGGAGCAGAAAATTCCGGTATCATTTTATAACATGAACACTGCAAAACATTTCGGCGTTTGGAACATAAATATCGAATCAAACAATTATCCTGAGATCAGAAAATATTTCAGGCTTGGACCCGCAAAGGAACCGGGACTTAGGAAACTTTCAGAAGAACTTATTGTCAGAATCAAGAAAGACGAACTTTCAATGATACCCTATTTCACCTATAATTACCAGAGAGAGAAATTTCTTGAAATAAGCACTGATCCGATCGCAAATCTGATACTCTATCTGGAATCAGGCAGGTCAAATCTGTCTTTTATTCTTAACAGACCTGCTCCCGAATATTCCGGCAAAAAGTTTAAAAAGGAACTTAATATCACACGAGGTTTTATAGTTTTTAAAGAGCAGTTCTACTTCGTATGCGATAAAATGTTTTCCTCAAAAGATGTTGCAGCATTAAAATCAAGGCTATTAGAATCATCGGGGCTTATTCAGTTCAATTCAATTCTTAACCAGATATCGGAAAAAAAAGGTTATTCGGAAAAATGCGAATATTTAAAAGCCGCGCTTCAGCCTACAGTATTTTATTCGTCACTTTCTGAAATATCAACCAAAGTGATAATTTCTCTGAGAATGCTGGAACTAAAAACCAGAGATCCGAAAGAATTCAAAAAATTCATATTTCTGCGTGAGGTAGATTCTGATGACGAATGGAGGAAATATATTCATGACATGCAGGAAGAAGGCTTTGTTTTTCAAAAAATAGCCATAACAAATATAACGAAAAGGGCTTTCTGTAAAGATGTATTTATCTTTTTACCGCCTTACTGTGCGAAAGGGATCTCGGTAAAAGTATCGGATTATATTTTTGATTTTGTGGATTCCAGCCGCATAGACGGATTTCAGGAATTTCTTGAAAAATGCGATAAAAATATTGTTAAGCACAACATTCTGGAAATACTGATAAAGATCGGATTTTTTGATATATTTAACCCGAACCGGAAGGAATTGGAAAATCTGAATGACGATTTTTTCAAATCGCTAAAAAAGGACGATAAATCCCAACCTGAACTGTTTGAAGCTTCATCGGTAGAGATGAGCATTCCCACAACATCTGACTATTCAGTCGAAACAAAAATGAATTTTGAAGAAGAATATACAGGGATCATCTTCAGTTGTATCGATGAATGTGACTGCGAGTTATGCAGATACATAAAGATCAGAGATGGGCAGAATGTTAAAATCAATCGAAATATATTTTTAGAATATAACTTTGTTCTGTATATTTCATTAGAGAAAAGCGACGACAGGATACTGACCGAGCTATGCTCCGGTCTCTCTGAAGAAGGTAACTGCGGCATAGAAATATATTTTTCCGATACCAAAGAAGTATTGACAATTAAAAAGAAATTATCTTTGAGCGACGGGGTCCTGTATAATCTTATAAGATCACTTAAGGAAATCCCCTTTTATATAGAATTGAAAGAAAAAAGAGACACATAGGTCTCTTTTTTATCAGTTTATTTTTTTCTCGACTAAGTTCAGGATGGTTTCTACCTGGTGATCGACCGCAGATAGAATATCATTCATTTGTTTTAGAGTTGACAGCTTATAATTATCGGTACTATCAAACCCCGAAAGGTTGATCTTTACATTCAGACCGGCAGCTTTTACACCGGATTCTATTAAAAGCGCAGCAACGCCTGCGTCGCTGGCTGCGTTTTTGTTCCCTATCTCTGCTACTCTCTTTACAATAGGGCTAAGTTCCACGATGCAGTTCATTACTTTAAGCGGTATATCAGTAGCCAGCACGGTAGCATTATAGTACTGATTATCGGCTTTTTTGATCTCTTCCGGGTTTTCTGAAGCTTTCGCTTTTGATTTAGCGCTCAGGGCGTCCATAAGGATATTAAAGGCGTCTGTATCCGCATCGATCAGGTTCAATAGTTCGTACTTTCTCTGCTGCAGATTTTTTCCGAGTTCATTTACTTCAGCATTATACTGTTTATATCCTTTTTTGTCGTAAGTCAGATTCAGGACCATCGCTCCGAGGGACGCGGCAAGACTTCCGCAAAGAGCAGCAACAGAGCCTCCGCCAGGTGCCGGAGCATCGGAAGAGAGCATATCGTTAAATTCTGTTATCGTCAGATCGACAAGTTTATTCGGTTTAGAGATCATATACTCAATTATTTTTTCTTCCGGTTTGAACTCAGCGACATCGGAAAGTCCGAGAGACTGGGTTGCTATCTTGATCAGTTCTTTTTCATCTGCTGCTGAGCAGGATCCCTGCTTTTCCAAATAATGGATTCCGGCTTTGATAACCGCATCTTTCGGAACGACTCCGACTATCTCGCTTCCGGTCACCCTCAAACCCTTTTCAGCGGCCTGCTTTGAAATCTCATCGAAAACATGATGCATTGAAGTAACATGGTAATTTGTAAGATTGATCGATATCTGAGCTCTTTTGTAATCGTCAACATACCAGCCGATAGCCTTACAGTTTTTGAACATTCCGGGCTGTTTCATTTTATTCCCGTCTTTATCTTTAATGAATTTATCGTTTTCATCTTTCAAAAAACGGCCCTGCTCCCTGATATTTAGCGCTATGTCATGAGCCAGTTTTTCGTTTTTTGTATTCAGATTAACATTATAAGCAATTAAAAAATCTCTGGCCCCGACTGCCGTAGCCCCGGCTTTAGGTCTAAACTCTGACGGACCCGCATCAGGTTTTCTCGCAGGATCTTTCAGATTCGATTCAAGAGCTTCATATTCGCCCTGTCTGACCCATGCAAGGTTCTTTCTATCTTCGCAAGTCGCTGCGTATTCATAAAAATAAACCGGATAATCAAGTTCCTTTCCTAGCCTTTCTCCAAGTTGTCGGGCAATTTCTGCACATTCTTCCATTGTTATTCCGCTGACGGGAATTATCGGGCAAACATCACAGGCTCCAAATCTCGGGTGAGCGCCTTTATGTATAGACATATCTATCAGTTGATGAGATCTTTTTATTGCATTAAAAGCAGCTTCTTTAACGCTTTCGGGATCACCTACAAAAGTTACTACAGTTCTGTTCGTATCAAAGCCCGGATCGACATCAAGCAGCCTTACGCCTTTTATTTTTTTAATTTCTTCCGTTATCTGATCGATCACAGACATATTTCTTCCTTCACTGAAGTTAGGTACGCATTCTACAATTTTCATGATATCCTCTAAAGTTAATTCTTACAGGGTAGTAAAAATAACCAAATTAAGAATATATTCAAAACAATAATTTTATAAATAATTACTGTAGAAATTGCTTTTTCTGTATTTTTTAATTGACAATAATTCAGTTTAGTAATAAATTTACTTTCAAAAAAAGGTGAAGAATGATGAAAAAGCTTTTTATATTCATTGTATTGTGTTTGTCATTATCATTGTACTGTCAGGATATGAAGAAAGCCCCTTCTTTCAGGCTTGAGAATACTGACGGCAGGACAATAGAGCTTGACAGCCTGCTGATAAAAGGACCCGTGCTTTTGAATTTCTGGGCGAGCTGGTGTAAACCATGCAAAGAAGAACTTCCTGAGTTTAACAGAATAAGCAATGAATTTTCCGGCAAAGGCCTTAATGTCGTATTGATTACCATTGATAAACCATCTACTGTATCAAAAGCCAAAAGCTTTCTCAAAACAAAAGGTTTTAATATGGAGCTTTTAAAAGACTGTGACCTGAAAGTTATTAAAAGTTTCGGCGGCGGGGAATCAGTGCCTTATACTTTCCTTATAGATAAAGATAAAAATATACTTTTTAAAAAAAAGGGTCAGACAGGATACGCAGAACTCCTGAAAGAGATAAATAAGATTATCAAATGATTTTTACCGACCAATCCCTTCACTCGATATATGTGCAGCTGAAAATGGAGCTGGCTTCGTGCGGTATAAACGATACGATCGAATTTGAAGTTATAGATCCTGACATTTCAAATGAGTTTTCAGGAACAGAAATAAGCATTCTCGGCCAGAAATATATTTACCGGCCATTTAAAGTCTGGGTAGATCTGGCGGAAGTGCTGCACTGCAAGATCCACACGCCACGGCAATTGAAACCCAACCGCATACTGATTAGATATTCTCCTCTTAATTTGAATAAATCCTGGCATAATCACTCAGGCGTTCATATTACAGAAAAGTACGGTGTCGGTTCGGATTTCTCTAAAATCTTTAAATTCGAAGAACCGTATTTTTTGAACGATTATTTAAGATCGCTAAAAGAAATACAGGTTAACACCGGAATGAAAGTATTAAATCTCGGCATAAACAGGGGAGATGAATTCAAAATATTTAAAGAAGTTTATAACGAGATTTCAGATAGAATTAAATTCACAGGCATAGACCATTGTCCTTCCGCCTTGAAAATAGCCAAAAAATATTTTCCGGTTAACAATTTTAATTTCATAAATGAAGATATTGCAAAGATTGGTGATTTAGGATTGCAGGAACAGGACATCGTTATCTCTATAGGTACGCTTCAGAGCCCCGATATAGACGGAAAAGAAATATTCAGGTATATTGTTCAGAATGTTCTAAGTAAAGAAGGAAGCGTGATCCTGGGTTTTCCGAACAGCAGATATATTGACTGTGAAGTTGTTTACGGCGCAAAAACAAAGAACTACTCCGAGTCTAATTTAAATCTTCTTTTCAAAGATATCAGTTTTTACAAAAAATACCTTCAGCAGCACGGGTTTAAAGTGCTGACATTCGGTAAATATTATGTCTTTCTTGTAGCAAAGAAAGACTGATTAATATTTTTAGTAAATTATTCAAAAAAAGTCTTGACAATAAAAGTATTTTTGAATAACTTTCGACCCGCTTTACTGCTTAGATTGCGAATGCGTGAAATTTAAGTAATAAAGTCTTGACAACCGAAAAAAAAATTCTTAAATTAGCGACCCGTTTAAGAATTATGGTGGGAGTAGCTCAGTTGGCAGAGTGCCTGACTGTGACTCAGGTTGTCGCGGGTTCAAACCCCGTCTCTCACCCTTGAAATATAATGGTTCCATCGTCTAGAGGTTAGGACTCAAGGTTTTCATCCTTGCAACCGGGGTTCGATTCCCCGTGGGATCACGAAGCAAAAATTGTTCATTGAAATAGGCAAGAAGAAGAAAAGTAAAAAGCACAAAGAAGTAAAGAAGGCCCTGCGCTGTTCGTTGATATATATTAATGAATAGTGCTGAAAATAATCAAAAATGTTTTTAAAT